>Ga0172381_10001306_pt1 | contig 29579 bp, 26 predicted proteins | sample Leawel6488metaG_FD_119754 | JGI IMG/M metagenome (GOLD analysis project Ga0172381, IMG submission 119754) | Leachate microbial communities from a municipal landfill in Southern Ontario, Canada - Leachate well 64-88 metaG | ecosystem: Engineered > Solid waste > Landfill > Unclassified | place... | reverse complement strand
TTTTAATGTTCCTAGGATTTGATCCGTGTTATCAAGTGCAATTGATAGCTCTCTAGTCACGATCAAATTACCAAGAACTTGATCTGTATTTTCAATGATGGCAGACAATGGACTGGTTATTGTCAATGCTCCTAAAATTTGATCATCATTCTCAATTGTAGCTGATAGCTTTCTATCCACAATCAAATTTCCAAGAATTTGATCTGTGTTCTCAATGATAGTGGATACAGGACGGGCTACCTTTAATACTCCTAAAATTTGATCATTTTCATTAATCTCAATGGAGATTCCACGATCAATTTTGAGTACTCCTAGAAGTTGATCATTATTTTCAATTGTAGCTGATAATTTTCTATCAGCAATCAAATTACCAAGAACCTGATCTGTGTTCTCAATGATAGTGGATACGGGACGTGATACCGTTAATGTTCCTAAAACCTGATCTGTGTTATTGATTGTAGCTGATAGTTTCCTATCCGCAATCAAATTACCAAGAATTTGATCTGTATTCTCAATGATGGCAGCTAATGGACGTGATACTGTTAAGACTCCTAGAATTTGATCAGTATTATCAATGGTAGCTGATAGTTTCCGATCCACAATCAAATTACCAAGAATTTGATCTGTGTTATCGACGCTAGTAGCCAATTGTCGAACTACCGTCAATGCTCCTAAAATTTGATCATCATTCTCAATTGTAACTGATAGTTTCCGATCCACAATCAAATTTCCAAGAACCTGATCTGTGTTCTCAATAATGGCGGATACAGGACGAGCTACCGTTAATGATCCTAAAATTTGATCGGTATTCTCAACAATTGCCTCTAATTCAATTGGCTGAGCCGGTGTCTCGTAAATAATCGACCCGAACTGCGCGCGATAATCGTCAGTGCTATCATCGCCGCCATAGGCTGAAATTACAAACGCTAGCCCGTTATCCCACCCTGTAGAACCTCCACAGAAAACAACGCGTTCGCCGATGTTTTCCGCGGATCTAACGGGAAACGTGGTCCATGCCGTACCATCCCAAACAGCTCCTATTACTTGCTCATTTCCCGGCGTATTTGCCTCGCCGAGCGGATCAATAACCAGTATTATCTGCTCATTAGCAGTAACGACAATTTGTGGTCTGGGCTGAGATCCATATTGACCGAAAGCAAGCGGATCTACAATCGATTGAGTGATTGTTCCATCAGCAGCTACTTGTGCAATATATATTTCACCACTGATGTAATCAGCTGTACGAGCAGATGTAACGAAATACGCGTTACCGTTAACCGTTGCAGACCCACCAACATGAGTTTGATAGCTTTGTGCGCATAGCGTTTGCACGTTACCGACGGTCCAGTTACTATCAGATGCCGTAAGTATTTGACATTCTGCCGCTAAACCATGATCACCGTTGTGGCCAGTGCCGGAAACACCATACGCAACAACGACATTACCGACGGTTCCGATTTGCTCGCCGTGAACTACACATTCATAAGCCGCTTCACTAAGCGGATTTTGTACTCTAGTCGTGAGAGCAGTTCCGCCGGTTACACCACTAAGATCAAGAAATCCAGCGGTTGCTGTTACATCCAGCGGTGCGTGCGTAACAATAGCGCGCCACGTTCCCGCGTTGTCACCGTTTGTACCTACCACTAAAACACGCTCAGCAGCATTTCCGTTGAGAATGACTTGCAAGTCACGCCATCGTGTAACAGTTCCAGCACCTACTGTGGGAAGGTACATACTGCTGGTTAGCCACGTCCAACCTGTGATCTCCCCACCTGTACGAGTGAGCGAAAACCGTGCGTAGCAATCGCCGCCGCCATAATAGTGAAGAAAGTGGCAATTGCCAGCGGAGTCTTGCTTGAGTGCAAAATTGCGTGTGACGTAATCAATACTTGTACCGCTAACAATCGACCATGTTTTTCCATCGTCAGACGACGTCCACAAATCAGATGACGCACCACCAGTCACAGTGATGACTGTAAATAATTCGTGATTACCACCACTATCTCGAACGATTACAGCTGTGGAAGGAGCCCAGCTGATTTCGGTATTCGCGAAAGGGGTACTTGCTTCGTTTATGGTGATCACCGCGTCAGTATTAACCAAATTGCCAACAATTTGATCAGTATTATCAACGCTAGCAGCCAACGGGCGGGATACTGTTAAATCTACTAGAGCTTGATCAGTATTCTCGATAACTGCTTTTAATTCAGTTGATAGTACCGTTAATGCTCCTAGAACCTGATCGGTATTTTCAACAATTGCTTCTAATTCGATTGGTTGAGCCGATGTCTCGTAAATAATTGATCCGAATTGGACGTCCCAATCATCCGAACCACTATCTCCATAAACACTGGTGACGAAGGCTAGTCCTCTATCCCATCCAGTACATCCACCACAGAAATCTACTCGTTCTCCGATATACTTTGAAGAACGAATTGGAAAAGATTCCCAATCCGTTCCGTCCCAAACTGCACTAATCAATTGTTCTTGGCCAACCGTCGTTGCTTCCGATAAAGGATCGACGAGCATGATTATTTTCTCGTCGGAAGTTACTACGATCTGTGGTCTTGGTTGAGATCCGTATTGTCCGAATGTAAACGGATCTGTAATCGATTGAGTAATTGTGCCATCGGATGCAACTCTAGCGATTTGAATCGTTCCATTTATGTATTCTGCGGTTCTACTTGCAGTTACAAAGTAAGCATTCCCACCAACTGAATTAGATGAACCCAATTGTGTTTGATACGATTGTGCTCGTAGTGTCTGAACCGCTCCAACTGTCCAATTGGAACTGCTAGCGGTCAAAATTTGACATTCAACAGGTGCTCCAAATTCACCGGCATGACCGGTTCCACTAACTCCGTACGCAACAACGATATTTCCAGCAGTTCCAATTTGTTCTCCATGAACCCCGCACTCGTATGGGGCTTCACTGGCCGGTGACTGTGTTCTTGTTGTTAATGCGGTTCCACCTACGGATCCACTCAAATCTAAAAAGTCGGACGCGCTAGATGTTGTTAAAGGCCCATGACAAATAATACCTCGCCATGTTCCAGCATTATCACCATTTGTTCCAAAGCAGAAGACGCGTTCATTTCCAAGCCCGTCTTCTAAGATCTGCAAATCACGCCAATGAGTGTAATCACCAGCGCCTACTGTTGGCAAATATATACTCGACGTTTCCCAGGTCCATCCAGTGATCGCACCGCTTGTTCGAACAAGGCTGAATCGTGCGTAGCAATCACCTCCACCGTAATAGTGAAGGAAATGGCATTTTCCGGAAGCATCTTGTTTCAACGAATAGTTGAAAGCGACATAATCGACTGATGCTCCGCTGACTATTGCCCATGTCTTCCCGTCATCAGCCGATTTCCATAGGTTAGCCTCTGCCGTCCCATTAATCGGAATGACTGTAAATAATTCGCCATTTCCACCGTTATCTTTAATGATAACATTTGTGGGCGGGGCCCATCCCATTTCAGTATTTGAGAACGGAGCGCTTTCTTCATGTATGATAAGTGTTAGGTCAGTATCAATATAAGGTGCGAAAGCTACTTTACAAAAAGCCTTTAATGACGCAGCTGATTGCGTAAATGTTGTATTGGAAACGGTGCCGAAGGCTTCTTTTGACGCGCCATGAATTGCGATTCCGCCTCCGGTTCCTGCCGTAGTTCCGCCCTCGCCGTACTCTTTTAGATGTGCCAAGGACGCATTCGTCCACGCAGAATAAGAGGTAGCTGATGCAGAATCGTTGCCCCTAGAAGCGATATCAATGACCAACGTCTTATCAGAAGTAGTGGTCAACCCAGGAATAACGCCAGACGTATCTGATGTTTCTTCTACGCTGATAGAATTGACGACATCGAAAGGGGAACCAGTTCTAGGACATCCACGAACAACGAATGGGACTCCTAAATTATGATCTCCACTATCTGCAACCGATATTGCAGCAGGTGTCCATGCGTTAGGGATACGTGCCCAAAACAACGCTAACCGGACAGAACCAGCAGCACCACCCGTTCCTGTCCCCACTTGCGCCGTTATTTCGGCGAAAGTCAAACCTGTTGAAGTTGGAGTGGAGATTGTCTGGTTACTACTATTTACCGCAACACACAGAATATCAAATTCTGCGATTACAGGAAATGCTGTAGTCGGTATAGATAATGCAGCAGCGTTGGATACGAAAGCAGCAGTAGGGATTGGCAGCAACTGAGGCGTAACGATGAATGACATGTTGAACCCTTCAAATTAAAACGCGCAGTCAAGTCAAAAGACCAGACTGCGCATTATCCTCTTCTAATCACTTCCAATTCATTTCTATAGCTCAGTCTTCATCAATCTTACTTGTTATGTTCCAATCAGATTGATATCCAAATCGCCAATCGGGAAGCTCACAGGATCACCACTTCCAATTGTTTTCGAAGCTGTAAGAGTCGCGAATGCAACACGAGTTGTCCCAGCGGCATTGTAGATATCGACTCCAACAACAGTACCCCATGACGCAGTAGGGGTTGGAAAACTGATTGCGGTGGCATTTGAAAGCAATCCATTCGACGCCGCACTCCAATTTGTTTTATTGTTTGTAACAGTGACGCGCGCATAACTTCCTCCAGACACCTCGGTTCCTGCTGCGGAAATCGTAGGTTCTGTCGTAGTAAGTGCGATTTGATGACTTGCCTCTGCCAAAAGCGCAGTGGCCCCGAATACGAAATCGAGGATTGAATTTTTCAAACTATAGGTAAATGCTCCCATGATTATCCTTGTACAGTTGACTTACGGGAAACGGCAACACCGCGTGGGTTGACGATACCGATACCGATTTCCTCGGACACAACCCATCCAAGCTTGAGCTGCTTTGGCTCGTCTGCTGGGATAACTTCGATATCCTGACGGATTGGCATAACACCAACGAATTCTGGGTCAGCTGCACCGTAGACGGTTCCTGGAGGAACAATCTTGGAAACCATGATGTCTGCGCCCCAGATGTGAGCGTACAGACCAGTTTGGAGAATCTCACGCTGTGTAACAGGATCGATTTCACCACCACCAACACCTTGACCACCACCGGATGCCCAGTTAAGGATATCAGTGAACTCATTAATATTCATGAAGTACTTGGTAGTTACCAAGTCCCAACGATCAATCTGAGCCTTGATCTCAACCAAGTCACGCTTGAGCAAACCACCGTCAGTAATGTCCTGAGCGGAGTTCTCAACAGTTGAAGCAGCATCGATAGCAGCGAAGATGTTTGCATCTTCCTGCGCCATAAGCTCCTGACGTGCTTTCTGAACAGCACGGTCAATCACGTTAAAGCGACGACGACGAACCTCAGAAATACGAACGGTTGGGTTGGAGTACAACTCGAAGGTTGGAACTACAACACGGTCACCGAACACACGAGACTCACCACCGGTACCATTGCTGGAAATAACGGTAGCTGCAACATCAATATCGCGCTCGTACTTAGGATCAACTCCTTGAGGCAAGCAATCCACGACGAGTAAACGTCTCGCTATACCTTGATAATCTAAATTACGCAATTTGTTACGGCCAAGGGAAGCCGGTTAAGTCATTTCTGCTTAACTCCTTACATTTCTATAAGGTTCAGACTGTAACATCATCTTTTAAGATGTTTAGCATTCAGTCGTTGAGGAATCAGACATGATTTTGTATTTCATACAATTAACAACATGTGGTCTTATTATATCTGAAAGTTTTTGAGTATTTTGCTTATTTAATGTTAATTGTTCATATTGCTTATTTTTATAAGCAAATCCCATTATTTTACATCGTATATCAAAAACACTTCTAAGATAACCTTGTAATTTTAAATGATCTTCATGAGAAAAACACATTGTAGCTATTCTCATGTTTACACCATTGTTTAAATTACCATCATCCATTATCCAAACAGCTAAACTAAGTGGGGTTAAAAATAAATCCAAATTATTTGGAACTATTTTAATTCTATTATTTGGATAAAACATCTCAGCAAACTTAGTTAGTTCTGGATGACATATTGTTGTAGCATTTAACATTACCGAATTACCTCTTTTATCCTCATTTTCCCTCCATGTATTAACAAATGGATCTAACATCATTCGTTTCCAATGAAAGTATTCTGAGTGTGCCTTTTTTTGAGATAAAGATATTTTAAACATTGAGTTTTTTCCGTCTCTATAAATACAACCATCACCAAGAATATGACCAATGATAAATTGTTTTTGTATTATATTTAAAGGTGTTGCTCTAAGAATATCATATCTTCTTGCAGATGAATCTGGTGTTCTATTATTTGCAATAAGTAATCTTGAAATTGCTGGTGGTGATATTTCAAACCATTTTGCTATTTCTTTTACTGTTTTATTATTATCAAACATTTGAACAGCTTTCTGTTTCTGCTCTTCGGTAAAATCAGAAATGTACGATTTCCTAAATTTCACTTTGCCTTTTATTGCTTTTCTAATTGTTTCATAACAAACATTATTAGTTTCTGCAATTTGTTTAATTGTAAGGCCAGCTTCATATTGTTTTACATACATTTCAATCATTTCTGCCTTTCCTGCTGATTGTCCGTATCATTTTAATTCTGTTACTTTAGCTAGTTTTAAATTGCCTGCTGTGGTCAATTTGTTGAGTGCTAAAGTGATCAAACTTTCGGAGTTTCCAGCATATAGCTAAATTTTAAATCCGCCGGTATCGGTTAACGGATTGGATTCGCCATTGATTGAGCAAGAGCGAGCTTTCCTTCCTGTGTCATGATTGCACGAGCAATCAATTCATCACGCTTCTCATCGTTCAGACCTGGCTGACCAGCGAGAGACATGTTGCTTGGCTGACCTTCCTCAAGAATAGAGGCATAGCGAACCAATGTATTTAGCGCGTCCCTTACGGACGTAGCGTTCATTTCACCTTTAGTGTCGAACAAAGACATATATTTTATCTCCTACTTTTTTGTTAATAAGCTGCCGAAATCCATCAACAGCCGTAGTGAAACCAGAAAGGCGAAACCCTTCTGGTCTCTTTCAGTTCATTAGACTGGTGGGTTGAATGTGATCAACGCACGGTACATGCTAGAGGTCTGTGGTTGTCCCTGTCCGACTGGAGAATTGGCAGCAGAAACCATAGAAACTGGAGTTGTTACCATACTTCCGCCCTTGTAAGGCTCGAAGTTAAGGAAGCGACCGAGAACAACGTTCTCAAATGCAGAACCAGATGCTGGGGTCAAGAGACCGGCAGAGGTTGCATAGAGTGCATCACTGATTGTGAGGGTTGTGTTGGTTGGAACAAGACCAGTGGTCTTGGTTGTATCAACTGCATCCAATGTAACTGCATAGGTACCTGGCTTGTCCCACAGAGTGAGTTTGCCGGAAGCTGCCGCAGTGTGCGGTCCAAGAAGCTGACCATTGTACTGACCAACACCGTCAGAAATCTGACCAGCAATACCACCAATCACAGAACCAAACAGTGTGCCGTATCCACGAATGCCCTCATCAATGAGGAACAATGGACGGTCACCTGAGGTAAGAGCGGTAGTAACAACTGGACGCTGTTTTGCTGCACTTGCGTATCCGTCATTAACGTCTGCTGAACCCTTATCATTTGCAATTGCAATACCAACGATAGTACCAACCTCACCACCCTTAACGGTAAGATAAATACTGTCATGTCCATCAAATTGACCAAGCGGATTAATGCCTGGTTGTACAAGTTCTAGTGCCATCTTTTATCCTTTTGCACCATAATCGTGGTGCGCGATAGGTCTTTCATCAAAAGGTCTTACGTTTGAAGATGAACTATCCATAGGACTTGCCTATAAACTTCTCTTCAAGTAAATGCATTTGTAGTAATAGAAAAGGATTATTTTTTTACAGAATCCATTAATTCAACCAAATGCTGCATTCTTTCATCTATATCAGGACTATTTATATTGGGTTTTGGAATTTTAACATCCTCAGTTTCTTGTGGAATATCATTCTGCCAACGACCCTGATTTTGGTTTCCACCAGGTGTATGCTCATCCAATTTCGAATCTTCTTGTGATATGAACATCTGATTAAAGATTGTTGATATTTGATCTGGACCAGGCTTTCCTAAATCATCAAAGTTAGCTTGGCCTAGTTTTAAAGACGACGACTTGAGCAAACCTAAAGCTTCCTCCACATCGGCAACTACTGCCATCGGATTTGGAGCACACCTCTGCCAGATCATTCCCTCAATAGATGGAATGTCTTTCGTTAACATTCTTTCAAGATCCTGCATCCCCTTCTTAAAAACAGGATCAATACCAGGGCTGTTCACATCCCCATTAAACAGCCCCTGAGTTTTGAGATATCTTTTCCATTCAACTATAGATGAACCCATTCATCACCATATTGGAAGACCACCAAAACCAGTTGGACGTACACGAGCCGCACCAGTTGATTCAGGTGCTGATTCAGGTGCTGGAATAGGAGTTGGCAAACGTGTACCAGGACGAACCTTTCCATCTTCTTGCATAAAATATTCAGGCTCAGTTGTTGGGGAAGCTACTGGAATAGTCCGTTGTGCAACTGGTTGTGCAGCTGGTTGTGCAATTTGAGCTATTAGTTCTGGTGCTCTCTGATCAACTTGTCGTTGACCAGCTTGCATTGCAGTGCTCATCTTTTGAATGTCTTCTTTAATAGCCTGATAGAGACCACCACTTTGACCAGCTCCAAACCAATCGCTCTTACCATAAAGAGCATCTATAAGTTCTTCATCATCGGTATCATAGAAAGGTTCCGCAAGACCCGTTAGTTTTGCCCACCAATCAGAACTTGTTTCTGTTGAGGTACTGTGAACAATCTTAATCTTATTAACCCAATCGGGGATTGCTTGATAGACTTTTTGTAGCTGTTCAATGTAGTTACCAATACGAGTATTGATAGCATCTACCTTTGCCTGATGACTTTCAGCCTGTGTAGCATTAATTGCCATATCTACAGATTGAACTTGTGCTAACTGATCTTTAACTGAATAAACTTGCTGCGCCATTTGTATCAGTTTTGAAACATCAGATCTGATACCAGCAGCATAAGGTTTATCGCTAAGAGAGTTTAGAACATCTAAAACCTTCTGAGCATTTGCATAAACGTTCTGAGCAGTAGTTGCTCCCCATCCCAAGTAGTAAACACCACCAAGCAAAGTTGCTGCAGCTGCAATGCCTGCAATAATCAGAGGGGCTACAGCTTCCTTAAGTATCGTCTTTTTTTTTACCAAACGTTCAGTACAAGAGTCAGCCAAAGTAACCAAATCAGATTCCTCTCTATTCTCTAGAAGGAATGCAGATCGTACTAAAGAATTTACAAGGTCTTGTCTTGCTGCAATATAGCGTCTCTGAGTTAAATGACCGTTTGGCATCTTAAGCGCAATGTAAGCCATCATATCTTGACGTTCATGCAGGTTTTCAATAACCGCATTCATTGCATCATAAGTTCGACCAACAATGGCAGTCTCAGGATGAGCAATCTCAATAATGGTTTTGTTCTTCTCAAAGATTGATTCTGGTTCGACGCCATACAGCAAGCGAATTGCATCATCAGAAAGAGAGTCATAACGTGCAGGCATCTTTGTAGGATCTTCCTGTTCACGTTCTCCATCTTCTGCTGCTGTACTAATCAATCCTTGCTCAACAGCTATCTTTTCGAACTCGTTCCAAATATCACTCATTTATCCCTCATGGTTGCTGCTGTATCGTTCTGTAGACATCGGGAATGAATAGAGCCAGTATTTCATTTCTTGTCTTATAAGGATCTGGAATAACCCACTGTGACTGTCCAGGTCTCCATTCACCAGTCAATCCACGAACAACATTCCAGAACGAAGGTGTCCTAACAATTATGTCTTGATATTGGCTTAAATCAGGATATGATTCAATTGCCCAATCAACAACTCTTTGATATGGTTGTTCGCCATCTATGTTTTCAACCCACAAATCATTTGGTTTCGGTTTAAAGTTCCAAGAACCAGCTCCAGTAGATGCTGGAATTTTTACACCAGGAGCTGTGACAGTCCCTGTTTGAGTACTATTTTGAGCATCCTGTCCAGCTGTTCCTGTTGGATGTAGTCCCAAAACACTGGCAACCATACCGCCCACAGCTAACATACCGGCAGACATTAAAATGGTTTTGATAAACCAGCTTAAAATACCCACAAGTAAAGAGCTTCCCCTTCTTGGTCCAAGGAATGAAAACATTCTTACCAAAGGAGATTGTTGATTTTGTACTGCATCCTTTCTAAGGATGGCTTCGAGATCACCATTCTTATGAAGATCATATAAAATGTCTAGACCTGCTGTTACTTCAGAATCCGAAACGTTCGGTAATGCAGCTTTTGCTGCATCATTAACTTGTGCAGCTGTTATCTGCTGACCACTTTGAAGCGTAGGAGTAATAAGACTTACAATCCTTTGGTAAATGGATATAAGATCCAACCCAAACAACTGGGCAACAGTCATCAAAACTCCAAGTACTGGATGGAGTCTAAAGAACACCGCCGGAGCTAAAAGATTGATGACTGTCTTTGCCGTATTTCCAGGAGATGATGTATCTATATTTTGCTGAACAAAACTCTGGATTCCACCCTTAAGCGTTTCAAGAAGAGAGCCTAAATCCTGAGCGTATTTACGCAGCGGACCATCTCCACGCTCAGCTTCTGCGAGGATTTGAAATGTTCTCTCTAAAAGGAACGAGTCTGCTACAAACTGGATATCACCTTCCATTTATCTCCAACTTTTTATACTTCGCTGTATCTTTTAACAGCATTTGGCATCCCTCTTTGAGCCCTTGAAATGATTGATGTAATAGCATCACCCCAACGATTCAATTCACGGTTTTGCTGAGCAATGATCTGTTCACTAAGCTCGGCTCTATTGCTAGATTCCCAACCTGCATATAGATCATAAAGAACATCACGAACAGCTCCAGCCCATTGGCTAAAATTATGCAGTTTCTCGGTATTACTATTACCTTTAACATTTTGAATAGCTAAATTAATCCAATTTCCTTGACGCCATACTTGACGATGTATATCAGGGATGCGGCCATCCTTACTCAATTCTTCAAGTTTACTAGTATCAACTTCAAGATCTCTAAATTCATCGCTTGAAAGAAGCCAATTCAATGGCATAAACTCTCTAATTGGTCCTCTTAAAGATCGTTGACTAATATTATATTCTCCACCATCACTAATGGTTTCAGCACCAATTCCACGACCACTGCTACCCTCGCCACGATCACCCCGACGACGACCAGCACCTGGCTCTTGGAGGCTTTCAGCATCATCCATAATCATATCAAGAGTGACTTGAGGATGATCTATATTTCCTCTTTGCTGAATTTTATGCAGAACATTATGTTTTATTCTACTCCATTGCCTCCACAAACCACTAGCAGCAGCTAGATAAGCAGTCGCAGCTGCTTCATCTTGTTCATTAACAAGTCTATCTGGATAGAATGGATGTGGTTTCCTTTCAGCAATAAGATCTTGAATCTGAGCAAGAACCATACGAGCACGACTTGCAAACCAGCGGAAAATCTCATCCACTGTATAGAAGCAATGCCACTGTCCACCTTCTGCACTTGCCGCAGCAGTTTCAGTAGCGGGACCATGTTGAGCACCGCCATATCCCAAACGAATTAAAGAACCATCGAGAATGATTCCTGCAAACGTTTCGATGTCATCTGTATCATCAGCGTAGCCAAGATCAACTTCACTACGCCTTCTAGCAGTACGATTTTCTTCTCTACCACGATCTGCATCCTCTAGTGGTCTACACGGTGTGTACTTAAGCTGCTGGATAAATTGGAAGAAATTTACTAATGAACGCATGTCACCAACAGTCACTCTTACATCACCAGCATGTTCAGGCCATGGCTGTGGCGCTGTTGCATCATTGGTCATCAACTCTGACCTAATTCGATCTAATGGGAAAGATGATAGGTTTCCACCCTTACCCCCAATACTTGGAGTACTCATTCCCAGTGATTCAAACAAACGAACTAAATTAGCAATATTGTCTTCAGCCATCTTCTTAAGATCAGCTGGTTCCATATCGTGAGACGGACTTGCTCCAGTACCTTCCTGAATAATTATTCCAGGAAATTTTGTATCTACGATAAATCTCTTAATATTCTCAAGCTGAGCCTTTGTGTTTCGGCCCCAAATTCCATCATAAGATCCTTGAGTGCCTCCAGCTGATGTAGCTCCCCATGAACGTACAGATTGTTTGATTTTATCAGTTGTATCAAATTCAACAGGAGCCGTTCCATTGTTAGCTGATTTTATCTTTTCCAAAGCATTTTCAACTACAGTTCCAGTCTGCATATCAGTATTCAATTTACCCATGAGCTGTTGCATTGTACGCACAGCATCTTTAGTAGCATCAGTTGAACTTCTGTCAGAAGCAACACCGCTACCAGATGGACGACGTGCTGCGCCAGGGCTAGGTGCTCTTCCTCCACCACCAGATCTACCACCGCCACTATAAGCTTGAGTTAAGGGATTAACCATTATCTACCTCCAGCATCACGTTTAACCATTTCAAGAAGCTGCATGGTATCATTATCAAACTCCTGCCATGTCTTATAACCACCCTTAATCGCATCTAGCACAGCTCTCTCGCCTTTTGTTTGATTAGATCTAATGGATGAAATCATTGAATTTACCATATTCAATGTTCTTGCAAGGTTCGCACTGGGACGTTTTGGATCGGGTTCTTTTTCAATCATTCCATTAATGATTCTTCGAATCTCAGAAAGTCTTCCATGTGTGTCTGGTATGTTTGCCCCAGAAACATGCTGGATTGATTTACTAAGATTTTCCAAAGATCCTTTAAGTAGTTCAATACCCTGAGAAATCTTCTGAACCGCCTCGCTATGACCAAAACCAATCAAGAGCCACTGAGTGTTTGCTAACTCTCCCTGAATTTGTCCTATCGAGTTCTTTACACGAATGTAAAAGTTTCGAACATCTCTTAAGGTATCAGTACTCCAACCAGCCATTTGATCAAGAGAATTTGTAACACGAGCTGCTTGTGTCTTAATCTCATTTAGCTTGGCAATTACTTTATCAACTTCTGCCTGAGCAAGCTGTTGCTTCTGCTTAATTTTCGTATCTACACTGTAAGCAATTTGCTGAGCTTGTTGACTAACTCTTTCAGTAGCTTTCTGAACCTCTTGTTGAACTACCTGTTCTGCAGGATTGTAACCATAGTACTGAGCTTCTTTAACCAGAGAATCACGAATCTGTTTTGCTACTCTTTCTTGAACTCCAATTCCCTGTAAATACGTATTAGCTCCCTGAGGGTTGTTAATCAAAGTATTTTGAATTGTCTGAGCAGTTGGTTGACCCTGGCCATAAGCAGCTTTATACATTGCACCATAAGTGTTCAATGCTTGATAGTTACCACCAAGAGTATTGAATGCACTTGACTTTCCAGGTTGTCCATGAAGGAATGTAGTTATTGCATCATCAAAATTGATGGATTGAATCTGCTTAAAACTTTCAGAAATCTGCTTTAGCTGTTCTTTGATTTGATCAACAGAACTTTTGGTAGCCGCATCAACAGTACCACCTTCAGTTGATTCTGTTGTTGTAGCAACTTCAGCAGCACCATCTTCACCAAGCATGTCCTGAGCAGATTTAATCAAGTTAGCAATATCACTTAGACTTGCAATTTTTCCAGTAGGATTCTTTTCAGTTACTGCGCGAATTTTTGCGGCAGCACTTTCAACGGTTTCCACGACTCCTAACTCGCCAAAACCATCAACTTGGAAGTCACCATCAGGATGAGCCATATCAATGAAATCTTGGTTTGTTTCATTGGTAACATTGTACAATGCGCATTCTGCTTGTTTAAAAATCACAAGTTTATCTTCAAGCTCTTCTGCTTGAGAAATGAAACCCTTTCTGCGCATTGCAAATGCTAAACGAGCAACATCCTGAACCAAATCCTCTGTTGGTTCAGCAGATACAGGAGTATTGATCTTTTGATGCTGATCAACTTCTTGTGCGGCAAGTTTTACTTGCTCTTCTGGAGTTAAATCGAAGTGACCCTTTCGAACAGCTTGACGCTCAAGTTCACGGTAAACTTCAGATGCATATAGATTCTTTGTATACTTTGCAATTGAAATCTTCATGTTAGTCCTCAAGATCAAGCAAGTCTATACCTGCAATAAAACTAGGATCGACTTTTGCTGTCAATTCTGGGTGTGCTTCAAGAGTTGCTTTAACCTTCTTAAAGTAAACCTTTAGCTCAGGGTTACTAGCAACCTTCTGGCGAAACTCTTCAATCTGAGCCATCAGTTTATTCTCTGCATCGAGCTTTTCATCTGTGGCACGTTTTTGTCGAATTTCATCACGAGCAAGTTCTGCTTTGGAATAATTTCGCCAAACTTCCGAACTTTCTAGAACTCGTCGAGTTTGGTGATCTGTGAAAAAGTCTTTGTAAACCTCATCCATCATGGGCAACACCTTTGCATCTGGGCCTTAAGAAAACCTACAGTTATACCTTGTTAGTGATAGGTTCCATTACCATCATTTCGGCTTAGTTATTTTTTCAATCAAAGTTCACAGCCATAAAATCTGCATGTACTTTTTATTTTCGGAAGCTGGAGTGATAACCTTTGCTAAGACTAGAGAATTTTCACATGGTTTTTGGGATGTCAGCATTCCATGCTTATTACAATAAAGGGAACTGCCAACTTCTATATTGCTTTTTCTATCGAATTTATTAATATCAGCTATCATACGCTGGGGGAAAACCTTAGCTACTTTTTTAAAGTCAATAACATTACCACCAATGCATCTGTTACCAAGAATTCCAAAAGGATTTATTCCATCACAAATATCTATTACAAGCGTACCGTCATGGTCATAAACACTAACAATGTGTCCTGGTGTTAGTTTAGCTTCTGGTGCAACCGGGAATCTAATCGGTTCCCGGTTTATTGATTCCACCAATTTAAACATTTATTACCTTATTACTTTTCTTAATATTTTCAAATGATACATATCAACTTCTATAGTACTGAATACAAAAAAGTTAAATTAGTGTAAGTTGTTGAATTTGTTGACAATTTCAAAGCCAAAGCAGCTCCAGTGTACTGAATGCGCCAGTAGGCGGGCCAGTTACCATAGCAACGCCTGGATAATCTTCGTTTGGCTGAGATGTAGTAAGTTTTCCATTCTCAGATACAAACAATATTGAGTTCAAAGGATATCTCTGATTAGTTTCATACATATCAGTTTGGAAAATTCCGCGTTGGAACCAGATAGTTATCTTACCAGAACCGGCTGTAGAATCATCACCAGACACATTCGGAATCTGGTAAGTATAACTTACAATTGTTCTGATTGAATCTGGGATACCATCACCATCATTATCCCAATTTAGTGGTGTTCCAGCTGGGAATACAATTACACCATTTCTTGGTATAAGAGCCACATCAATTGGAGATGTAATAAATGAACTAGGAATAACATTTGGATTCCTTAATTCAAATCGAATATCAATAGGAGTAACAAGTATTCCCTGACTCTCTACTGCTGGTGCGGGTGCAATAACAGGTTCATCAATTGATGGAGCTGTGAATGCCCGTGTTTTAAAGTCATCAATAATTCCGAATGGTGCCCTACCATCACTAACACCGCAAACGAGATTATTTCCTCTTAAATAAAGCTGAGCAATCATACCAGGCTCAAATTCTGCTGTACTATCAACTGGATAAGAGACAGGAATTGAATTACCAACCTGTACAAGTTTTAATGTCATATTTTAACCTTGGAGACTATACTCCTTAATATCATATAACAACAAAGCCCTGGTAAAATACCAAGGCTTTGAAGATTTTCACTATGTGATGCCAAAAATTTGCTAATTAGCGGACGTTTGCGCCAGCTTTTGTAGCAGCAGCCATGATCTGAGCTTTTTCATCAGCTGTTAGTTGAGGATTCAACTTGACCTGAGCCCATTCGGCTTCAACGGTATCAAGGTTAACCGGCTCGCCACGGAGAAGATCACCCAACGTACCCATACCCAAAGTATCAAGAACTCTGGTGAGGGTTCTTGCTGGAGCAAGAGCTGCAGGAGGTGGTTCCTGAGCTAGCTTCGCAATTGCGTTGTAGGTTGCAGCAGCTGCAGCCTTTGCCAAATCCTTTGTACGGTAGCCCTGACTTGCTCCCTTAACAATAGAATCACCCATGAATGTTTTGTAAGTTGCGAAAGCTGCTGCTTTAGCAGCTGCGCGTGCGGTCTCTTTTTTAGTTGCCATTATTTGATCCTCCAGTCGTATATGGAATTATTCCACGAATCACTCTTCGTTCTTATCATCTCCACAAGAGGAGAGATCTAACCCTTCAAGGTCTTCAGGGCCGAATCCGAAGAACATGAACACTTTCCTCGCTTCATCCGTTGAAGATTCCTTCTCTGGACTTGGCTCGTTTTCATCTTCTGCTAGTGATACCATCACAGCAGTAACCTCTTTTGCACGAGTGGTTCTACCACATCGCTCAAAACTTTCAGCAGCTGCATTCAACTCTTCCATTGCTCTAACAATAAGAGTTTCACTGCGTTGCTCTTCCGATGCGACAGATTGAAGTTGGGATCTTTCCATACCATCCATCAACTCTCGCTCAAATGATCCAGTCTCCCAGAACTTTGTCATGCTACCACCTCAATATCACTCTCATCAATAAATTTAGCTTTTTTGATGATTGAAGAGATTGCAGCGCTATGGCTTGATAGACCAGCAGTCTCTAAAAGATCACGAGCCTTGGAAAGATGTATAATAGCATTATCTGCGTTAAGAGACTTCTTGAGATTTCCTGACATCAAGAAATCCATATCACGCTCTATTTGTGCTGCGAATTTTTTCATACATCTCCAATACGTAATCTTCTCTTGATATCTCTATGCCTAATTTCGCCATTAATTTGTTCTAGCATTAATTGAGTAAGATCATTTTTTATATCAATCGATTCTACTATATTCTTCCATTTGCTTAATTGATCATCAGTCATATCTTCGAGGGCTAAAGGATTTCCAGCTTCATCTTCCTTATCACCCTCGAAGGTTTGACCAGCTCGCTTCATAATTAGTGAAGTCATATAAGCACTATTCAGTCTTTTTTTTTATCTTTACCAACATTAATGCTTGGATACTTCTTCTTTACTGCTCTTGAAACTGCATTTTTCAATTCTTCTAAAGATCCCTTCCACCATGGTGGAGCTGAACTGAACTGTTGAACACGAGCTAATGCATTTCGAGCACGGCCAATAGTATCAATTGGGAAATGATCTTTGTCGTCTTTTACCTTTGGATGCTTATCTCCAAAGATGGCGTCTGGCTTGTTTCTTACCTTAGCTTTTGGGTCTTTCTCGCCAGCCGCCTTAACGGCTAAAAAAGAGCGTGTCTCCTCAAGTTCAAAAGCAAGCTTCTGAAGTGAAGAAAGATTTGAATAAGCTATACGCCCAAGTTCTGTTAGGTTTCCAATACCAGCAGGAGCTATTCCACGAATAGTTGTTGGTGATTCTTCTTCTTCTTCTTCTTCTTCTTCTTCTTCTTCTTCTTCACCAAGTTCTGCAAGCAGCTTTTCAATATCATCTTCTCCAATATCAACTGGAACACTTTCAAATATTGCTTCTTCTCCTTCAAATGGCAAAGCTCCTTCAATTTCTTCATCACTCCACAATTCAGGAGAACCAATTTCTTCTTTAAGTTCTGGGAACTTCTCTTCTCTAACCTCGTCGCAATCACAATCAAAATCATCTTCACCATCATCTGCATTTGCAGGTGCAGTTCCCTTAATTGTATCAGTTGGGAATACAATAGGATCTACCTGAGCAGATTTAACAAGACCGTCAAGAGCAAGAAGTGCATAAGTCGCTTCCTTTCCAAGACCATCATTATCAAGAATCTCAGAAATTCTAGCAAGACCAAGTACACAAGCTTTATATAGACTTGCTTTCTTTGCCTTGATTTTCTCGTTTTTCTTATCCTTCTTATCCTTCTCTTCTTTCTTATCCTTTTTGCCGTCCTTTACATCGCCTTTATCTTTCTTAGATTCAGGCTTTTCGGCTTTATCTTTACCCTTATCCTTTCCCTTTTCGTCAACTTTCTTCTCAGCTTTGCCCTTGCCTTTTTCTTCGGCCTTTTCAGGCTTACCTTTGGACTTCTTGTCTTCATCTTTCTTGTCGTCCTTGTCTTCTTTCTTGGCAGCGGTCTTATTAAACTGAGGCTTAGCGAACACAGCCTGATAACTCGGGCTGGTCATAATACCATTCATCGATGCAGCAATATCATATTTAGCCATAGTAAACCTCTTAGTGGTGAGGTGGGGCCGAAGCCCCACCTATACCCGTTTTCTTAGAACTTCAGACCCTTCTGTGTGAAGTAGGAATCAAAGAAGCCCTTAATATCAGAACCGCTTGCTTGAGTTGAGGATTGTGCTGCCGGGAGTATAACATCACCAGACGAGAGTAGTCCAACATTCGGAACAGAAGCCTGTTTAATTGATGGCTGCTTTGTAATGATTCTCTTAAGGCTTTCAAAACCATGGTCATTGTAGTTCATGATATCTGATGCTTGTGCGTCGATCTGAGTCTCGGAGATGAGTCCCTTGATGAACATTTCGTTTGCCATCTGGTAAGCTCTCTTGATGCGACCTCTTTCAACCTCAGCCTGCTCAGCCTTCTTAGCCTGTGCATGTTCCTGAGTGAGCTTACTTGCAAACTCAGAGGACTCTGGGTCTTTAGCTTCGCCCCACATTGCCTTCCAATACTTGACAGCCTCGGCGTCAACATTGTGCTTGACCAACTGATCAACATCTTCAGCTTTCATACGGCCTTCGGATACAAGCTGCTGAATCATCTCAGCCTGCTTACGTACACGAGGTGGCATGTTTGCAAGCTCAAGCATTGCATCCTTTAGATCTTTTTGTACATGGAATGCAGCTCCCGGTGTACCCGGCTTGACATCCAAGTTTCCTGCATCGACAGCGCTTACGCTTCCACCTGGATGAGCCTGGTCAGACAATTCATTGAAACCAAGCAGACCCTTTTGTGCGAGCTTAACGCGAGCCTGTGCTCTAGCAGCTTTGCTAGCTAGCTTATCTGTATTAACCACAGTTTCTCCTCCTTCTGTATCTAGGGCCTGTAGCGGTACGTTCACATCGCCCACCTCGGCATCGTTAAGACCAAGTTCAGTAAGGAGATCATCTTCTCCCTCCTCATCAGCCTCATTTTCAATCTCATCAAGAATTGCTCTAATATCGAGATCGTTGTCATCCTTTGGAACATTTCCCTTAATTACATCTGTTGGGAATGTTACCTGCGCAGATCTACGAAGCTGCGCTTCAACAGCTGCTCTCTTCTCCAACTCTGCGGTACCGTGTGCGTACTTAACAACAGCGGACATCAATTTGTTGGTGTCAGCAAGCATTGCACGAGCATCTTTAACAGCAGAGATTGTGAGAGTGTTCAATTGGTCACGCTGCTTATCATTCATAGAAGCGTATGCTTCTTTGTAAACTCTGGTTGCAGAGTTCAACTCACGAATGTGCTTAGCAAGTGAAGTAATTGTCTCATCAACACCTTCCTGCAACATTGCATTAACTCTCTTGCGCATGGACTGCAACTGAGCAGCAGACTTAGGAGCAACTTCACCAACTGGTGGTGCAAACTCATCGTCACTAGCAGGAGCAATACCATCAAGACCTTCTGCGTCTTCAACAACAGGGCCACTGACCTTATCCTTCAACTGGTCAAGCTTATCACGAAGCTCTCCAGTCAAATCCTCAAGATCCTCAACAATAACTCCAGGATCACCCGCTTCATCACCAACATTTTCTGGTGGCATAAGATCATCAACAGGCTCAGCTGGTGGTGCAGGAGGTGCAGGAGGAGCTGGTGGTGGAGGAGGTGCGCCCTGTGCGCTCTTTAACAAAGACGAAGCGGTTGCATGGAATCCTTCGGTCTGAATTCTATCAAGTAGAGACTTACCAAAACGTGCAGAAGCAACTGCTGGGTAAAGTGCGTCAGAATTGCCCTTAGTGATTTGGTTAACAGTTGCTGCAAGAATTGGTCTCTCATCTGCAAACACAACCCAACGAGATGCGCCTTTATCAATACGACCGTCTGGTTGAGCAACCTTCTCAAAACGTGCTCTCAAAGATGCACGAGAAAGCTTCTCTTTCTCTGATTCGTCATCGCCATAAAGACCTTCAATATTACCAACTCCTGGGAATGGTTTCTTGCCAACTAAATTTTTATCTTCTTCACGAGCTTTCTCATTAAGAGGATCTGGCTTGTAAGTAGTTTGACCAGGTTTTGGATCAGTGGTCCCCTGGAAGTAACCCTTGGCCAAAAGTTGTTCTTTAGCCTTTTTAAGAGCTGCTTCACGGAACATTGCACGCTCATGCTCATCGGCAAGACGCTGCAACTCCTTCTTGGTCTGCTCGTCACCAGGATAAGATCCTTCAAGATCACCGACACCTGGAAAAGGAGCCGGACCATGAAGATTCTTATCCATTAAACGGGCCTTGTCGTTCAACGGATCAACTGGGTACTGCTTCTGACCCGGAGTTGGTTCCTCTGTACCTTGGTAATATGCGTTCTTTTTAGTCATGGTTGGTTCCTCATCATTCCTTGTTTCTAGTCTAAGTAGATTCTCCTGTAGGCTAGCCAGTTTAGTTTGTGCTCCCAAAATTGCCTGTTGAAGCTCTGAGGCATAGGTTGGGAAAGCCTCAGGAGCATTTATCTGAGTCGATGGGCTATTAACCACATCAGTGTCCATCGACCACTTAGAGTGAGTCGGACCAACCGCATCACTCTCATCATCTTTTACGCCAGAGGCACGAGCAATATTTTCAATACGCTCAGTAAGCTTCTCTAGTTCTTTCCTAATTGATTCCACATCATGCGTAGACACATTTTTTGCAGCTTCTTTTAATTGTAAATAATCTGTTAATAGACCAGCTGCTTTTGCTATATCACTAGCAATAATATGCTTAACTTTTGCTTTTGGATCCGCTCCTTGTACTACTAATGAAAGTTCAATTGGAGACAGATCAAGATTAACTTCTCCGTAACAACTTTTCGCCCTCATGTGCTGGCAAAAATCACGTTCTGTACGAGCTGCTTTATAACATTCTGTGCATACTGCACGTCCAACAGCAGTTCCCATAGAAACATTATTAGCTACACCAGTCTTTACCTTATCAGCAAGATCTGAATAGTTCTTTGCATCCAAAGCACATAATGCAATTACACGTTTACGCTTGTCATCGTATACTGTATCAACAATAACGCCTCGAATCTTATCAACCGATTGAGATTGATGATCGAGGCATAATGGACGACCTACCCAGTTTTTATATGCTATTTTTAATTCTGGTTCAGGAAATATATCACAGTTATGTACAGCAATACCATTTGCTATATATGAATGATTTCCCTCTACTTCAAAGTTATAAACATTTCCAGAATATACTTCTTCCTCAATAGATGTTATTCGATGAAGCGTTTTATTACCATAAAACTGATCTACATTTTTATGATTATATTCATTATTTATAATATATTTTACACTGTCAGTTCCACAAAGTTCAGCAGCTTTTGCCCCATACACTTCAACTCTATAATGAGATTTTGAATCAAATGGTCCATAGTTTTTATTTATAATTACAGATTTTTTTGCAGCAATCTTTCTAATGGATGCTAAAATCCCAATAGAATATAGCATAGTGCTAACTTGCCATGCTAAATCAGCGGAAGTACTAATACCTATTAATTTATTACCTTCGGAAATACAACCATCACCTTCTAACCATCCAAGAAGAAATTGCCTTTTAATATCATAAGATCCAAATACAATTTCTTTACTTAATTTTTTAGAATGAGAATATTCACCAACATGATAATAAAACCATTCAGCAATTCCAGAACCAGTAATTGTTATATTTATAACATTTCTTAGTTCATTTTTATTTATTTTGACACTACATTCTGGAAATTCTTCTTCACAAATTTCTTTTACCAAAAAAGCTATTTTATCTTCATGAGATCCGAAAGTTAGAACAGCAGCTTGCCGCTTGTTATATTTTTTTGAAAAAGACCCTTCTGCAGCAAAAAAACCTAACAGTCTTGCTTGGTTTGGTGTAAGATCACTATCTATAATGGTAGAAATAATTGGACATGTCAAAACATCCATCGCAGATAGCTGTTGTGCTTCAATCCATCCAAATGATGCTTTGGATTCTTTAATTTTTGATAATTTTTTATTTGCAACATTAGGAATAGCAAAAAAAGGATGTTCCTTGGTAACAAATAAAGCGGGTTTATTTTTTACCCTTATTTTTAGAATTTCACCATCATGAGGGGTTATAAATGTTTTCGTAACATTTCCTACTGTTCCATCATGGGTAATTACAGAATCACCAATTTGTATATCTTCTATTTTTTTATTACTTCCATCTGACATTAAAATATCAGTTCCTGGAAGAAAACAATTACTGTTGCGATATGGTTTTAGATTAGGATCATTACTAACCCACTTTACACCATCACCAACAGTTTCCCAATGAGCTGTTACAATTTCTCCATTAGAAAGCTTCTTTGGAGATCCGTCATCATTAACACAAGCAGCTTCTGCTGCGTGCATCATAATTGCGGTGAAATATAGAAAGTCTTTTGCCTGAGGAGCAATAACTTTAAGCTCCTGTGCAAACTTAGCCATGCGATTTTCAATATCAAGACTTTCATCCTTTGCAATCTTCTCTACAGGATGCAAATCCTCTGGACTAATAGTAACCGATTCGCCTAGTTTAATCAGCATTAGTTCTCCGTTTTAATCTCTTCCCGAATCTCTGTAGCTTTTGCTCCAGAAATACGTTCTTTTGCCTTGATTAATGCATTAGCCAATGCATCTTTGCGCTTATTATCATCATTGATTTCTTCTTGATCAATGATGCCAATGATTTCTGCATCTCCGTTTTTCACCAACATACTATCTCCGATTAGCCCTTTGAAATGTCTTGTAAAGCTTTCTGTCTTTCTCTAAAGAGCTGAACAACTATAGGCACACGTTCTTGAAGTGGTTCTTCAAAACGTTCTGATAAATCTTTTGCCCAATCTTTTGCCAGAATATTACTGTCTATATGATCCAGAATACGGTCTGTAATTAATTGGCGAATCTGATTTAGCTGTTTCTTCAGAGAATCAATTGTAGAGATCAAATAAGTTCTGAACTCTGGGCTATTTAGATTCGAAAATATTGACACAAATGTATCAACATATTTCTCTAATTCTCTAACGGATCCTATAAAAGAATCCATCAACTCTTCAGTTGCAGTATCCACGCTAAATTCATTCATTAAAGCTATTGACTTATAAGATTTCTTCATAACTTTCGTGAACTTAGCTTTAACTTGATCTCTATACTGATAAAATGTTCTTCTATAATCAACAAGCATATCAGTATCAATGTTTTGATACTTAGAAAACGGAACATAAATGATATCAAGATATTCACTAATCTTAGTTATATCTGTGAGTAATTGCTCAAAATACTCCTCAGCCTTCTCCGCAACTCGCTTTTCAGAGTCCGGAACATCAAAGTTCATCTGTACTGAGTAAGCTTTTTTATCAATCATTACGCCTCATACATTCTAAAAACTATGCATCGTTATTACTATCAAACTTGACCTTGGCCAGAATATGGTAATTGTACAATACCAGCTGCTCCATCAGGCATTCCACCTACACCAGAGCCTGAGCCGGGATATGCAAACGTATAGTCCGTAGAATTGTCCCTACTTCCAACTTCGGGCATGAACATATCATTAATATCTTCTTCTTCCTGAATATTTACCAAAGAACCAGGATCTAAAATCAAGAACTGACCATTCCTCAGTGCTGCTGCATCTATATCCCGAGTTAGAACCATATGAATCAATTTTTGACTGATTCTCTCATCAAATCTTTCGACCTTTGTGCCTAATGCTAAACTAGCAGAATATAAACTACCATCTTCATCTGTTGGATTTTTTAATGCATCTTCTTTAGAACTCCACCAATATACTTTGGGTTTTAGAAGACTAAATGATTTACACTTACAGAATATACGACCGGAAGCTGTTCGACTAAGGTGTGAAAACTCTATATCTGCATGAGGGGGTATTCCCATCTGCAAACTAGTCGGAATACTCATATCATCCAACCAATTTCCAACAGGTCCAAACGAATTCTGCTCTCTAGTTAATGAAACTGCATCTAATACATTATCTTTATCTTCATTAAACTCTTTTGCAAAATCCTTTACTGCATCATAATAACTTTGCTTAACGGCTGGTGAAAGACCATTTCCCATTCCGAATTTAAAAGATTCAGCTAAAGCATCATCAACAGACCATCCTGTATAGATACGAAACATTGCAATGGTCATTCCTGTGCGGTCTTTTCCATGGAAACAATGAACGTAAGTAGGTCCTCCATGAAGAAGCTGTGGCACAATTCTCTTTTTCAGTGCTCCCACTTTGGGATCACGCCCATCACCAAGGCCCCAGATAACATGCTCTAACTCAAGATCTTTGCAAATATTATCAATTGCATGTCCACATTTGTAATCCAAACTTACAATCTTCTTAACACCATAAACATTTTTTAGAATACGAAGATCCTCGGCAGTAGGACAACCACCTCTATACAGACCTTTTTGTACTCTTGCAAATCTAGCAGGCATTATTCCTCATCTTTAAAATCAATAGCTTTAATACCAACCATTAAAGCTACAGCTGCTGGATCTTCAATATCTTCAAGCAATGCTTCGTCAAAAGCTTTCTTAAAAACTTTCTGAAACTTCAACCTACGTTCATCATCGTCTTTTCTTAACTGACGCATCACATAACTATAACTAAGATCTGCCCGAGGATTCTCGGTATCCGTTGCAGCTGCATAAGCCATGAGAGCCCTCCCCGTAAGTTCTTTATCACCAAGAAGTCTTAGGTCTTTACAAATCTGTGCTAACTCTGTTGCAATACTCATATCTTGCCTTTAAAAACCGCCGTCAAATTCAAATCATCAGTTTTTTCAGCCGCCATCGTAATTTCATAATCACTCAATAGAATTTGTTTTCTATAAGTTTTTTCATTTGTAGTTAATTCAATTTCAATAGCAAAAACATGCCCCTGTCCCCAAATAACCTTACCTTCAATGTACATGTTTTGAGTAACGTCATAATCAGAGTATTTGGTGGTACCACCAGATTCACCCCAGTATATTTGAACAATCTTGTCTTTGTAAATATGACCAATAGCTTCTGCTAGTGTATTGATATGTTCATTATCTGCAAATTGCGATACATCAATCATGACATTCTCCAATTATCAAAAGCTACTTTTCTAAAACTCTGATCTAACACATCAGAGCCCATAACTTCAAAAGCCGAGTGTCCATATTGAACATCAATTTCAATTCCAGCTTTCGTTGTTTTTAAATATTCATCAGCTATATATGTAGAGATGCCATAAATTGCAGGTACAACATTCATTTTAGAACCAGAAGCAAATACCTGAACTTCGACATTGTTACCATTATTTCTTACAGAACATTCTGCATCAATTTCTTGACGCAAAGCAGATGATAGTATTTTTGCAAACCTAGCTTTATGATGAAATTCTAAACCATCAACCTTTACAACAGCAGGAACTATTGGTAAACATTCTTTAAGCAAAGCTCGCTTTACTATCTTAGTAATAGGTCCAGATGCTGTAAGAACTTTTTCATCTTTATTTTCTTCTTTATTCTGATTTATATTTTGTACTTGTTGATTTATAATCTCACTCTCAGTTTCTTGACCAACAGGTTCTTGTGGTTTCTTTCCAAATCCTTTACTCTCACGCCACTTCTCTTTCAAAGCCCTGATAGTATCTGTAGATAATCTTATATGTCTAACCATTGCTACAGAAAGTTGTGGTGTTGGTGTTACTGATGCCCCAAGATCATGCAAACGAACCAATCCAACATGTATGTAGAAGTCGTAAGACATTACTGGTAATGCAACAAATCCCGGCTGAACATCAACCAACATTTCATTAACTCTTCTATGAGTAATCTTCGCTGAAATATCTGGGAATCTTGCTTGAAGAAGAATAGAGTTTTGAAGGATTGCTACTTTAAGATTCTCAATAAAATCATCAAAACCATATGTGATTACAAGATCAACAACATCTGGTTCTAACTGCCCGCGCTCTAAAGCCTTCCTCATTTCAAGCTTTGCGTCTTCATACACTGTACTTGAAATGTATATTTGAGAAGGATTATAATTAGCAAACCATTCAAAATCTGTTATAGGCTGATTGATTTTACGGCCAATCGGAATCTTTTGAAATTGTTCGGGAAGTTGTTCCCACATCTTCTCAATAAGGTTTCTATCTTTTTGGTAACCAGATGTCATCCAAGAAACATTATCACCAGAGATTTCTCTACCACTTTCATCAACATATGTGACCGGAATTACAGCATCGGCTGCGCGCATCTCTTTACTCAAATTGTTCATATCTCTGGTAACTTGAGCAATGGTTTCTGGTACAATCCCAACGAGTTTTGCTATAGTGTCAGGATCTTGACTCTTAAATGCTTTATCAATCTCTGTAAGTTGATTGATAAGATCTGAAAGAGGTCCCTTCATTCCTATATATGCTTCCTCTACTTTTCCTTGGCGTTCTGCGAACTCTTTGCTGAACCTAGCCTTCCACCAGTTTTTGATTTGTTGGACAATACCCGCTACACGCACTAGGTCAGTGCCACTTTCTTGTAGCTCTAGTGCTGCCGTGCGAAGCAATTGAAGGTCGTTTTTATTCATCCCTGTAATACCTTTTCAGCTGCTTGTAGTAAAAGCTTAGCATCAGCTTCATCATTATTATCATCACAAATCTCAGAAGCCTTTGCTAGAAGAGCTGCTGAAATTCCTCTATCACCACGCGATGCTTCAATTTTTGCCGCTTTCCATAGATTTATAACCTGAGCTGCTGGCTTTCCCATATTGGCTCTAAATTCTTCCATCTGGGCACTGGTTAATGTTGGAGGTCCATTCTCTTCAAACTCCCAATCAGCCTCAGCGGATTCTGGCATTTGTTCAACTGGAGGAGGTGGCGGAATAGCAGCTACGGGAGCAACTGGCGCAGCTGGCGCAGGAACAACAGGTGCTACCGCTGGTGGTTTAGCCGGCGTTTCTGTAGCAATTTCAATTGGAGCAGCCGGAGCGGCTGGAACCGGTGCTGCCGGCGTTTCAGTTTTTTCAGGAACAATATCAGCAAAATGTGTTTGATAGATTGTAGACAGTTCCTGCTTCTGTTGATTAAACTTATCCCTGAATTTTCTAGCTGTTGAAATGTATGAAGTAAAATCAGTTCTCGCAGCATCAAGAAGTTTAAACATTTCCTTTATTGATGAATGAACATTCTCGGCAATACTCAAAGCTCTCCTTGCAGCTTCTCGTTGTTTACCCATTTTGTTGCGGAAAATCCTATCAAGAAGAGCACCTTCCATCTGTGTAAATGTAGGAATGTTCTCCTTTAGCCATTGAACAGGTCCAGCCTGCTTTACCATTCCGATTGGAAGGCTAGGATCTGGAGCGGCAGCTGTGTAAAGCAAATATTCAAGTTTGCTAGCTTTCGGCATCTGAACAGGACCCTGAACTAGTGGCTTTGCGCTTAATGCCTCATTCATCTGAGTAAACTCTTCATTAGAAAGCTGCTCACCACGGCTCTGATAGAAATCTTTGATGACTGTTTCTTTGAACTTTTCTAGCTCATCCACACTATCAAAAACACCACTCATAGATTCGAGAATTTTCCAAGTGTAAAATACAACCTTTGGATATTCACGATTTTTATAAGCCATACGAGCTTTGTGTAAAGTATCACGAATGTCAGGATCATTCTCTAATGCTTTGTTTCGCATCTCAGAATCAACGTCCTTAATCTTATTATAAACCTCTCTGTATCTCTCAGAGAACATTCGCCGGGCAAGCTCCATCGGATTTAGGTGCCTGCCCAACATGTTTACAACAGATTTTCTCTGGGCTTCTTTTTCCAAAGTCATAGTTAATCCTCACTAAACGCTCTTAACGCTCGTTCTCTAAGAAGCCAAAATATGCGCTGGCTTTAAATCAAACTGGACCTGGCTTAGTACCACCAATTGGTGATGGAGGTGGAGCACCTGCTGGCCTACCACCTGGCATTGGAGGCATTCCTGGCATAGATAAAGCACCACCGGCAGGTCCACCACCACTTGTAGGCGGTTCGTATGGACTTTGTCCTGGCACTGGCTCATCAGCAACTTCATCAATCTCATCACCCGGACCAAGAGATTTAAGCTCATGAATATTATATCTTTGCATCGCAGCAACTTCACGAGTACGAATAGCATCCTGAATATCTTCGTAACGAATCTTACGCTGTTCCTCTTCGTATTCTAATCCAAGAGACCTGTACAATGTCTGTAACGATACACGCTTCTGAACGCCTTCACCCTGCGATAGGTTAACCATGTTATTGATGTAAGAATCCATATCGAATAGAGACATGTGATTCCAATCAACCTCTGGTACAATAAGGGTTTTCTCACCATCAATATACTCATAGAAATCATTGATTTGAGAAATAGGAGCAAAAATCTTACGCTTCAACCAGGACGTCATCATCTGACGGAACTGCATATACCTTTGACGAAGAACATCAAGAGCAACAGAACCTGTTGCATACGTAGTATCAGAACCATCCATAATAACTGATGGAACCATCAAACCAATATAGATTTCTTTAATAAGTTGTGATACATCATTGGAAGTATCATAGATACCCTGGCCATAACCTACGCGCTCAACAGAAATAGCATCATGAGTAAAGATTTTGAAATCCTTATCATACTGACAATTTCCTTGAATTGTGATTTTACCATTTCTTCTGGTAACAAAAAGTCCAGTTGGAACAGTAAAACACCATACCTTTCCTTTATAATCAACACTAGATACTAATTCTGTTTTCTCTTTAGTTCTTGGGTCTGTAGAATACTTATTAACAAGAGGAAATTCTCCAATATTTGTTTTAGACCATTGAATTGTATACACTTGATTACGCTTAAACATTGTTGGCGCGTAACCAACTTTATATACAGCTTCATAAACATCATCAGCTAATTGCTTGCTAGAGGTGTAATAACAATACCCATACGTACCATTAACCCCACCATCTCCAAGAACTAATGCATCTATTAAGATATTTAACAGTCTTGGACTCAGATCTAATACCCACCTAGGAATTCTTTTATGTTTGGATTTGTATTCTCCATCAGTACCAATCTCTTTAACAAAATATTGGAAAAGATCTTTTCCACAAAAAATACCATCCCAAACAACTTCTTGTCCACAATCTTCTCTTTTTACAATTTTCTCAGAATATGATTTTTCAATAAATTCTGACATCAATTTCATACAAGAACTTATTTTGTTATATTTTTCAGAGTTATCTTGACCATATTTTCGTATGATAGTTTGAGTTATA
>Ga0172381_10001305_pt1 | contig 29602 bp, 32 predicted proteins | sample Leawel6488metaG_FD_119754 | JGI IMG/M metagenome (GOLD analysis project Ga0172381, IMG submission 119754) | Leachate microbial communities from a municipal landfill in Southern Ontario, Canada - Leachate well 64-88 metaG | ecosystem: Engineered > Solid waste > Landfill > Unclassified | place... | reverse complement strand
TTTTTACCCTGAATATTATACCCTATTTTTCTCAAAAATTAACGACTTTTTATAACGTCTTCAAAAATCCCCATATATATAATAAGTATAGGATTTACCAATTAATCACTTGGAGAGTCAATGGATTTAGTTACTAAGCGATACAAACTCAAAGACCTATTGCCTGATAAAGCAAAAGAGATAAGCATCAACTACGGGATAGATGAGGATACTATTGAGTTTGTACGTAAAGGATACGCTACAGGAGATTTTGAGTTTATAGAGGGAGAGAAAGCCAGTATAGATCATATTACCACAAAGGGTAAAGACCGGGATGGTGATATAGTCGATCCTGACGGACTTGATTTTTCTCAATTTCAAAAAAGCCCGGTTGTTATGTGGTGTCATGATTACAAACAGCCCATGATTGGTCGTTCTGCGTGGTGTAAGAAAACAGAAAATGGTTGGGTAGCAAAAACTATTTACTCAATGGTCAATCCTCTTGGTAAGCAGATATATGAAATGAGAAAAGAAGGGATGCCTTTTGGCAAATCCCTTGGTTTTATCCCGTTGGCGGTGGATAAGAAAAAAGAGAAGGCAATGGGATGTAAAAACTATTATAGCAAAAGCCTTGTCCTTGAGTATTCTGATACCCCTATGCCAAGTAATCCCGATGCCCTACAAATAGCAGTAAGTAAGGGCCTTCTTACTCTGGAACAGGCAAGGGAATACGAGATAGAGGAAGATTTTGAAATAGAAATTGAAGATGAAATTATTGGTAAAGGAGTGCAGATGGAAAAAGAAAACCTTGAAAATATAGAACAGAAAGCCAAGACGGATGAAACCGTTGAGATGATTAAGTGTTATAAGTGCATGAAGAGTTTCAACTATATAGAAAATGAACACGAAAGTGGTGATTATGGTGTATGTCCTAAATGTCAGGCTATGAATACCAAGGAAGGCAAAGAATATAAAGCGGCAGCAAAAAAGCCCGATGAGAAAATAGAAGATAACAAGAAAGGCGAGAAAAAGGAATTTGAAGAAGAAGTAGAAACTAAAGCTGCAAAGACCGAGTTTGATGAAACCGAAAATGAACTCCGTTATCGTATAGAAGACCCCGATAAATTTGAAAAGTTCCGTAGGTTTGCTCTTAAAAAGGACAAACCCCGTGTATTTGGTCTTTATGGGAAACTTACGGGTAAAGATGAATGGCAGATGCAAGCCTTGAGATTCCCTAAAGGCGATGGGTGGGATAGTACAAAAGCAAGTAAATGGATAAATGACCATCCTGATGTTGCTAAGACCAAGCCCGAAGGCAAGAGCTTTAACCTGGAAGTTGTAGAAAAGAAACTCAGCCTTGATAAGAATAAATCCTGTATGGATATGGTAAATGATATCGGAAAAGGAATACGGGATTATTTTAAGACTAACGAGGAAACAAAGAATGATTATGTAGATGCATACGTTCAAGACCTTTATCCCACAAGTTATCCCAATGGGGAAGTAGTTTTCAGAACTTGGATTAATCAGAAACAGATGCTTTATCAAGCCTCTTACGCATATTCAAATGACGCCGTAACTATTTCCAATATGAAAGAAGTGGAAGAAGGTTATGTAAGTAAGTCTTATGATAACTTTGTAGAGGAAATTATAGAACAGAAAGAACTTGAGATAGGAAATGAAATAGACGAACTTGAAAATGATCTTGCTTTTGCAACAGCTAAAACCAAGCATTATGTAGATGAGATTGAACGCCTGAAAACAATAGAAGAAAAATACATCGTTATCAAAGAAGGGCGCATGTTGAGTGATAAAAATAAGAAACTCATTCAAGCTGCTATTGATGCCCTCACTAACCTTATGGGAGTTAAGGAACAGACCGAAGAGAAAAGCTTTGAATTGGAAGTAGAAGATGATGCGGGAATAACAAGAGACGATATTATGAATGTGTTAAAGGAATTTGTGAAGAAAGAGGATAAGCCTATTGATTATAACTCAGTGGTTGAAGAAGCAATAGCAAGAGCAAAAGGAAGGGCAACACTATAATAAGCATAAAGTTTTCTCGAAGTGTTAGGAAGTTTCTAATTGTTGGAGATAGTCAAGAGCTATTAGACAATTATTCCAGAGACACTAGGACAACGCAGTAAATAAATTAGGAGGTTACAATGGCTGAAAAGATAGGAAAAAGTGAACTTAAGGATGTTATTCTTGGATGTATGGAAGAACTTCGTGATGCGGGTCAGATTCCTGGAATAACCGATAAAGATGCAATCACAAAGGAAATGACCGATAATCTTACTCAGATTATAGAAAAAAGATTTGGGGAATTAGAAGGTAAAAAGCATCTTGGTTCCGACAAGATGGAAGACGACAGGATATGGAAAAGCACTAGTGAATTTCTTGGCGCAGTGACTAAAGCCGGTATAACTGGTGAAATGGATGCAAGGTTTAAAGCTGCTGATGGTGCTAATGAGTCTGTAGCATCTGAAGGTGGTTTCCTTGTAACGCCGGAATGGAGTAAAGAACTTATTACCATTGCTCATGATACGGGTATGCTTTATAAGAAATGCCGTAAAATTCCCGTAAGTGGAAATAGCCTTACTCTTAATGGTATTGATGAACAGTCTCGTGCGAACGGTAGTAGATGGGGTGGGATAACGATTTATTGGAGTGATGAAGCTGGAACTGTTACTGCTACAAAACCTAAAGTAAGGCAGATGAACCTTAAGCTGAAAAAGCTCATGGGTCTTTGCTATGCAACTCAGGAATTGCTTGACGACCAGACCGCACTTCAGTCCGTGCTTACGCAGGGCTTTGGAGAAGAGTTTGGATATAAGCTTGATGATGGTATTTTAAATGGAACTGGTGCGGGTCAGTTGCTTGGTATTCTTAATAGTCCGGCATTCGTAACTCAGGCAATTGAAAGCGCACAGACCTTAAGCCACGCCTTTATTTATGAGAACGTGGTAAATATGTGGAATAGGATGCTTCCTCGTAATAGGATGAATGCTGAATGGTATATCAACCAAGACCTTGAGCCTTGGATTGATAGAATGAGCCTTATCGCCGGTACTGCCGGTATCCCTGTGAACCCCGCGGTTAACGGATTGATTAACGCCAGCCAGCCTACACTTAAGAACAGGCCAATAGTGCCTCTTGAACAGTGTCAGGCAGTAGGAACCACGGGAGATGTTATCCTTGCCGATTTCAGTCAGTATCTTGTGATTGATAAAGGTGGGATGGGTATGCAGACCGCAAGTTCTATCCACGTCAAATTTGTGTATGATGAAATGACCTATCGGTTTACTTATCGGGTAGATGGTCAGCCTTTATGGCATTCAACCCTTACCGCTGCAAATAGTGGTACTACAAGGTCGCCGTTTGTAGGACTTGGAACCAGGACTGCGTAATGAGAATAGAGCTTTTAACGGAATGGAAGGGATATAAGAAAGGGGACATCGTAGAAATAGGTGATGAAATAGCCCTGGAACTTATATCCTCTGAGATGGCAATAAACACAGCAATCAGGCATATAGACGAATACAATGTCTCTAGGATAGTGAAAGAAGGGTTTTTGGAAGGGCTTTATAGAGACAGAGAAATGCTTGATTGGAAAATCGAAACACTGGAGAGGGAACTTGAGATAGAACCAGTTCCCTCTCCTAAAGGAAAATTCACAAAAAGAATCGTAACTAAGGAGGTAAATTAATTATGAACCGAATAAATGCTGATCATGTAGTGGTGCCGATTTATTGGGCACAGAGTCACGATGGAGCAATTGCAAGTGATATTATCAATATGAAGGATTACGCACAGGCTGACATCTATCTTATGATAGGTGCGGTGACTAAAGCGGCTGCAATAACTCTTGAGCAGGGTCCGTCCGTTTCGTCTGCTACGGCTTCTCTAAGTTTTGTCAATTACTTCAGTACTGGTTTTATACTTGAGTATGATGGAGCAAGTACTACCACTCCTGCGGCAGCGGGTGAAACCGTTACTGGTGCCGGTGCTGGTGTGGGTTATGTATATAAAGATTTTGGGAACAAGCTCGTGTGTTACGCTTATAATGGCACTACATTTGTGGATAACGAAGTTCTTACGTTCTCTGGTGGGAAAACAGCGGTAGCAAATGGTATTCAGAAATATGAAGACCTTATGGTGCCAAGAGTTGCGGCATCTGACACATTTAGTATTACTGCTGTAGCAAACAAAATGTATTGTATTCCTGTAAGATCGTCAATGCTTACTGATGGTAATACTTGCGTAGAACTTAATATAGCCGATGCAGACACTACACTTTATGCTGCTTGGGCTGTTATGAGTGAACCACGTTACGCAGGTGAAACTCCTCCTTCAGCGATTTACTAAGAAATTACTCAGAGGGGTGAAATTCCCCTCTACTTTTCCTCGCAATAACAGGGGAACCACTCCTGAAAACCTTAAGTGGTATGGATATTGTCTTTGGAGGTAAATCATGGTAACAAACGTTAAATCAGATTGGGTAAGCGGGAATCTTGTTTTTAAGAACACTAAGACTGGTACGCCGGTAATGACTATTTCCCCCGGTGGGGTGCAGTTTCCTAATCCAAGTGGTGGTGGAGATTATTTTGTTGATAATAACGCAGGAGTAGATGCAACCGGAGACGGCATGTCTTGGGCAACTGCATGGAAAACTCTTGCAAAAGCAATAACTGCAGTTAATGCTAGAACAGGATCAAGCAATTATGCAGCGCGGTGTAGGATATTTTATAAGGCAGATAGTGAAACAGTAGACCTTACAGCGTTGCCTCAGAAGACTGATATTATTGGCGTCGGCTCTTGTGATGCATATCCACTGGCAAGTATTAAAGGAAATCATGTACCAATAGTTGAACATCTTGGCTGTAGATTTATTAATGTTCGCTTTAAACCTGCCGCTGACGGTATCTTGTGGACCTTAACCGATGCATCAAACGGGATAGGTTTTATCGGGTGTCAGTTTGTTGGTGTTGAAAGTGGAAAAACAACTAGTAGTGCAATTAGTACAACAGCAGTGGAACTTCTTGACGTTATTGATTGCAATTTTGACGGGGCTTTCTCCGCTGATGTTATTGCAATCGGAGCAGGAAATGCTTCTGGTTTAAAGATTATAGGAAATACTATTCGAGGAGCTGCAAACGACGGTATTGTTATTGATACCGGGGCTACTTATACCAGTGTTAATAGTAAAGCCCTTATTAAAGGTAATACTATTCATTGTGCGGGATGTACTATTAAAGATGTTCCTGATACTGCGATTGTGGTAGAAAATGATCTTATTTCAGCAGCGGCAACGGGCACAGCGTCCCTTGATATCAATATTAGACTTGCTGCTCGTAATTGGATTACAGATGCAACTAAGGGTGCATTGTATCCTGGTGAACATTAATAATTAATCCTTGGATAAGCGGGTTTTCTCCTTCCCGCTTATCCTCTCTTTAAGGAGGCTATTGGAGGAGGATTAATTATGACTGAGATAATAAAAAAGGCTTTTAAACTACCAATAGATGTACCGCACCTTATTAATGCAGTAATTGTAGCTCTTATTGTAGGAGTAGCCGGTGGGTACATAACTATTATGATAGGTCAAGGTGTTCAAAAAAAATGGATGGAAAATTTTGATTTTAGAATGACAAATGCAGAGGCTTCAATAAAAGATTTCCGCATCCATGAAAGTAAATACAGTGGGGATTTAGAAAAGCTCAATACAATTTGTACTCATATGGGTAAATTAGAAGATAAACAAGAAAAAATATGGGGTAAATTAGAGGAAATACAAAGGTTTCAAGTGAGGCAAGAAGTTCTTAGTAATACAAGAAGGGATGTAAAGATTAAGAAAGATCGGGCAATAAAAGAGAAAGAAGATTCGGATTGGGAAAATAGGATAAGGTAAGGTGAAAAGAGAGGGGATAACACATGGCTGATTTAGGAACGGTCACAATAACAGAACAAGATTTTCTTAGTATAAAGAAAGTAACATTTTCTTGGACAAGTGTAGATGGTGGTGGGGATGCAGGTAAAGCGGTTAAAACAACAGGAAAGAGTTATACAGGAGAGGCAATACGACTTGTGACTGTTCCTGGTACGGTAGGAGACCAACCAAGTGATAATTACAATGTAACAGTTCTTGACAGTGATGGAGTGGATGTTCTCATGAGTGCCGGGTTACTTCGGGATCAAACAAACACAGAACAAGTCTTGGCTTCATTACTAGGTTGTATGGCAGATACAAAATTAACCCTAAGTGTTAATAGTGCAGGGAATGCAAAGAAAGGTACTGTATATCTCTATATAAGAGGATAAAATGATAGTTCCATTAACTGAAGTTTTGGACTTCTTACAAATAGAAAATCAATACTTTACAGTAAATGCATCGGAAAATATCCTTATCTTTACATATGATACAGGTGCAGCAACATCTGTTACTATGACAGATGGAACGTTTATAGGCACTCAACTGGCAAGCTCTATGCAAACCATTATAAATACTGCTCTTACTTGTTCCTCAGTAGTTGTATGGGATAGCACAACAAGGAAATTTACATTTACTGTTCCCGCTGGACATACGCTTACATATACTCATGCAGGAAGTAGCCTTGGTCTTATGGTAGGATTTACCCAAAATCACGCCGCAAGTGTTGCTATTACGAGTGATGATAGTGTAGGTAATCCCACTGCTATTGTATCACAAATACATAGTGGAGTAGAAGCATGGGTAAAATCTTATTGTCGTAAAGAATTTGAACTTGCTACTTATTTTGAACGTCATGATGGTGGGGAATTTGGGGATAAAATATTTCCTTACCAATATCCCATAACATCAGTACAAAGGCTTGTTATTTCCAAACTTGATGTAGTTGGGGTATGGAACACAAATAGATATACCACAGCAACCGTAAATGTAAATAGTACTGGTGTAAGACTAGTTAAAGATGGAACGATTGTAAGTACAATTGATTTTGCTACATATACAACCATTGGGGCAGTATGTACTGCTATTAGCGCAGCAGGAAATGGGTGGTGGGCTCAGTTACAGAGCAGTGATTATCAGAATTATTTAAGTACAGAATTAAGGCCTGTTTATAGTTTAAATTGCATCAATGGAAATGTCTCATATATCTATATTCCTTATAACGAAGGTAGCTATATTGATTTTGAAGTCTACACAAATCGTGGGTACGTGTGGATGTTAGGTGGTTATCCTAAAGGCCATAGAAATATATTTGTTGATTATACCGCCGGATATATTACAGCCGATACTACAAGTGCATTAAGTGCTGCTAATCCTGACGCCCAAACTATTCCTGAAGACCTTAAATTTGCAATAAAAATACTCATAAAACAAGTTTATCAATCCTGGTGGGATAGCAGTTTTGGAACGGATTCATTTACTGTAGGAAGTATTACTACTTCATTTGAACAGAATCCTATTCCTAGACAAGCACGTCAAATCCTCGACCGTTATCAAAAGAGGTTATGCTAAATTATGGTAGGCCGAAAAAAGAAAGTAATTCTTACTCAAGTCAGCGATAGCATAAGTGCTGAAGGGGAAGTTCTTCAAGTACAAACAGATTTAGGTTATTTGCTTGGTGTTCTTTCTCCTACTTCGGGAAGGAAAACCTTTGCAGAAGGTAAATGGCGTGTATATTCAAGCCATACATTCGTTACTGAATACCCTATTCCTTACGTAATAAATGAAAAGTGTTTTATTAAAGTTCCCAATACTACAAGAATATTTGATATTCAAAGTGTAGATAATGTTGATGAACAGAACATGTATTTGAAAATAGATTTATTGGAGCGTACATAATTGGCACGAGTTGAAATGGATATAGAAGAAGCAATGGGAAAACTCATAGAACCCATTCAAAAGAAAATGGTTGCAATTGGTTTTCTTATTGAAGCCGAAGCCAAGAGAAATTGTCCCGTTGATCTTGGTAGATTACGTGCAAGTATTACTACCAATTGGAGCAAAAGCGAATTAGGAATAAGAAGTGGGAAACAATTTTCATTAGGGCCGGGGATAAATGTAACAGCAAGTAGTGATGGAGTAGGTGAACCGAAAGCAAAGGAGAATGAATTTGTAGTAGTAATTGGATCGAATGTGGAATACGCGCCGTATCCCGAACTCGGAACTGGTATTTATGCTGAAGGCGGTGGTGGAAGACAAACCCCATGGATATATCCTATTGGTGATGGATTTAGATGGACAAATGGTATGCGCCCCATTGCTTATCTAAGACGCGCATTTGAGAAATACCGGAGCAAAATAATGAATCTGGGAAAAGTATAATATGACAGAAGTTGATACTGCAATAATGACGCTATTCAATAGCACAAGTGGAAGTCCTACACCTGCACATAATAGTCTTTACCTTGCCTTGTACAATACTACTATTGCAAGTTACCCTAGATTTTTTAATGAAGAAGCCCCGCAGACAACGGGATTACCCAATGATGGTATGCCTTTTGTAGTTTTCCACAATTTGTCAGATATTTATGAGTTTGAATTTGTGGAAGATTTTGAGAACATACTTATCCAATTTACAATACGAGCAAAAACAATAGCAGAAATAAATAGTATTTATACAAAACTTGATAACCTATTTAATTGGTGCACTCTTTCAATATCTGGTTATACTCACGTTTATATGAGACGGGAACAAACCCATGCAAAAGGAAAAACTGATCTATTTTGGTCGATGCCCGTAGATTATAGGATTTACATAGAAAAAACATAGGAGAAAATGAATGGAAGATTTTAAAGAATACCCAACAGTAGAGGAAATAGAACAGGCCATACTTGATTTAGGTAGTGATCATTTACCTACTTTTGGTGGCATATTTGAAGGTGGTATAAATAGCCAACAAGTTGCAGACGAATTAGCTCCTTGTATTTTAACTATCCTTGAATCAGGTGAGAAAATTAATTCATATCTCGAAATAGGAAGTGCAAGTGGGGGAAGTTGTTTTATCATAAATCATTATTTTAATCCTGGTGTAAATGTACTTGTAGATAACAATATCCATCCTAAAGCTGTTTTAAGGCCCGTAGTGCTTAAAGACATTGCACGTAGAGAACTAATCGGTAGTAGTCACGATAATTCGATATGCGAGAAAATACGCGAAATGAAGACTACTTTTGACATGCTCCTAATAGATGGGGACCATCTTTATGAAGGTTGCCGTCAAGACGTAGAAATGTATGGGCCGTTACTTAAAGAAAATGGTTGGTTTATTCTTCATGATACTCAAATAGGACAACCTTTTGGAACTAATAAATTATTTAACGAATTGCTTGTTGATAGCAGATGGAAATTTGTAAAGGAATATGTATCAGAGAAATATAGTAAGTGTGGGATTGGATTGTTTAGGAAGGTAGGATAAAATGATTAGCATATGTATCCCTATCTATAATAATCTTGAACTTACTAAGGAATGTCTTAAAGCTATTTATGATAATACGAGCGGGGAATATGAAGTAATCCTTATTGATAATGGCTCTAATCCTGCTTTTGTATGTAATTGGGATAAAGCGGTGATAATAAGGAACGAAGAAAATAAAGGTTTTCCCATTGCAGTTAATCAAGGTATCCAAGTAGCAACAGGAGATACAATAGTTCTCCTAAACAATGATGTTATCGTAACACCTAATTGGTTAGAGAGACTTACTAAGCATCTTGATGAATATGATATAGTTGGGCCAATGACCAATTATGTAGCCGGGCATCAAAAAGCCCTTCTTCCTGTATACGAGAATAGGAAAGAACTTGATGAACAAGCCCTTATTTATTACCAAGAACATAAAGGGGAAACACAAGAAGTTAATTTCGTAATTGGTTTTTGTATGGTATTCAGAAAAGACCTATGGGAAGAACTTGGACCATTTGACGAGAGTATTTGGCCTTGTAGTGGAGAAGAAATTGATTTTTGCTTAAGAGCATTAGAATTAAAACACCGAATAGGAATAGTTCAAGACCTATATGTTCATCATATTGGCAGTCAAACCTTTTCTCTTATGCAAAAATCAGGACAAATTAATTACGGAGAAATATGTCAAATAAATGATGCTCATCTAGCAGAAAAGTGGGGTGCTGATTTTTGGCATAAACAAGTTGCTTTATAACGTAAAGCCTTGAAAAACATATATATTATAACATAGGAGAATAAAATATTGATAGAAATTTCAAATAAAAGATTAGCTATCGGAGTTCCAAATTCATTGGATAGGATTTATTCCGATTTTTTTGACAGTTTTATCTGCATGGAAAAACCTCCTTTTATATATATTAGAGAACGAGGAGAAGTTGGCCAATTAGATGAAATGCGGAATGAGATTGTGCGAAAAGCTAAACACGCTGGTGTAACACATTTAGCGATGTTGGATATGGATCAAATTTATCCAAGTAATCTCATTACTAAGCTTCTTAGTGATATAAAGGATAAAATGGTAGTGGGAGCATTAATACATAGGCGTTATCCACCATTTGACCCATTAATAATTAAAGGAAGCGTCGGAAAATATGAAACGATTACTAATTGGGAAGACGGGGAATTGGTTGAAGTAGATGCAACAGGAACTGGGTGTCTGATGTTTGATATGAAAATATTTGATGAAATACCAGAACCTTGGTTTAAATTTGCAAAGACAAAAAAAGGAACTGTTGGGGAAGATTTCTATTTTTGTAACAGGGTCCGAAAAGCAGGACATAAAATATTTGTTGATACTAGCCTTCAGGTTGGGCATCTTGCCCTTATGGAGATAAGTCGTGGAACCTGGGAATTGTATAAGCATTTAAAAATAGCACAAGCAGAGCAAATAAAGAATAAAGTAATAGGAGGTTAAATTATGGCAGTATATGTTGGAAGAAAAGGAAATGTATTACTTGGTACTTACAAAGTAGCAGAGATTGGGACTTGGAAAATGAGTGGGGCTATAAGAGACACGATTGATATTACCCCCTTCGGTAGTGAGGAAAAAATTTATGAGTTTGGTCTTGCTGATGGGGGAACTATTACCTTTAGTGGTAGCTACGATCCTACGGATAGCACGGGGCAAGCATTACTTGATAGCGCACATAGTCTTGGCTCTAAACTCACAAATCTCAAATTCATGATTAACAGTACAAGTGGGTATATAAGTGATGTTACTGGGAATAGCAGTTCTTCAATGCTTGTTACTAAATGTAAGAGCATTGACATGAGTGCGAATGGCGTAGGTAAGATTGATTTTGAAGTGAAAATTAGTGGTAGAGTTGCTTTAGTATAAAACTATATACTTAAAAACAATTTAACACTACAGCCATTTAAACGCAAATGAAAGGGTATTCTGAGGAGGATACATGATTGATTTAGGAAATCTTAATCCAGAAACAAAATTTGACTATTTAGATGAAGGTGAGTGGGTGAGTCTTAGAATTTGCCCACTCGAAATTGTGCGTAAAATAATAAAAGAATGTACGACTAAAACAGATAGAGAATACAAAGTAATTGACGGCAGTCCGTATATTTTCAAAGAAGATAAAACAGATGATACCTTATATAGTGAAAAAATATGGGAATACTGCATAGTGAATTGGCTTATCCATGATGCTCAAGGAAATGAAATACCATGTAATACAGAAATGAAAAAGCTCCTTATGAATGGCAGCTTGAGATTTGCTACTTTTATTAAGGACAAATTGGAACTTCTTAGAAAAGTAATGGATAATGATAAAAAAGAAGAACTAAAAAACTCCTAAACTTCGTAGAATGGTTACATGATCAAAATAGATCATCCTGCGAAGAATGCGAATACATATGGAATAAAAGAGGTTACCCACCACCATGCGATAGATGTAAACCTAATTTATTAGCTGAAAATTATGAAGCTATAAAAGTGTGGAATTACGTGAACAGACAATACCTTACTATTGGTATGGGAGACGTAGTAGATATTAATATGTGTGCAGTCCATGATGTAATGGAAGATTGTAATGTAGTAAACAAAGAAGACTGTATGGATAAAGTTGTTTATGCGTTTAGAAAAATAAGATTGTTATCAGTAGAGGAGTAATGCCAGAGGATACCGGAGCATTAGGAACTGCGTATGTTCAATTTAGCGTAGACCTATCTAAAATACAAACATCTTTATCTGATATAAAGAGGCAAGTAACTGAATCTGCTACATATGCGGAAAGGTCTATTTCTGATGCCTTTAAACGTAGTGCTGATTCTTCTGGCATAAGTATGGCGGGACTTGCTGCAAAGTTTACTCTTGTACAAATGGCAATAGAAAAAACAGTGGCGGTTCTCCGAAAAATACCAGATACCATTAAAGAAAGCACTTTACTTAATGCTAGAGTAGAAACTCTTGGGGTTGTTGTCGGAGTTGTTGGCACTAATGCAGCGTATACTAAAAAAGAAATGGATAGTTATGTTGAAGGAATAAGAAAAATGGGCATAACCACTCAAGAATCAATGAGTGGGGTTATTCGTATGACACAAGCTCATATTGATCTTGCAAACAGCTCAAAACTTGCAAGACTTGCACAAGATGCTGCTGTTATTGCAAATACAAATAGTAGCGAGGCATTTAATAGATTAGTTCTTGGTATACAACGAGGAGAAACAGAAATACTCCGTACAATGGGTATTAACGTAAGTTTTGAAGAATCCTATGCAAAAATTGCGAGTCAATTAGGTAAAAGTACAAATGCTCTTACAGAGAATGAAAAAATTAACGCACGTGTAAATATAGTTATGGAGAAAGGAAAAGACATAGCAGGTTCTTATGAAGCAGCGATGGGAACAGTAGGAAAGCAATTTCTATCTATGCCAAGATACATTGAGGAAACAAAAAACCAACTAGGTGAGTTGTTTAAACCCGCTATGGGCGTTTTAATTCAGGGCATAACTTCTCTTTTAAAGAAAATGTCAGATCAGATGACAGAATATAAGAAGAGTGGTAAATGGGATGAATTAACCGCATCATTTAAAGTTTATGCAAAGATTTTAATTGAAGGAATTTCAAACGCAATTGATTTATTTATAACAATTACTAAAGTTTTAGTTACATTTAAAACTGAAATATTTGCAGTTATTATAGCAATAACAACTTGTACTCTCGCATTAAAAGCATTTACTATAACTTTAGTAATAGAAAAAGTTCTTGGGTTTGCTTCGGCCTTAACAATAGCAAAAAGTGCTGTTATTGCACTATCTGTCGCTATGGAAGCAGGGGCATCTGGTGGGATTGTGGCTGCATTAACTGCTTTAGTTGCTCTTATTAGTGGCCCTGTTTTGGTAATAGGAGGTATTATAGCGGCAACTGTTGCCGCTATAGGAGGCCTCACTTATGCAATAATAAAAACAAGAGAAGCAGAGGAACAGGCAAAAGATAAAGCTGAAAAGTTTAAAAATTCATTGAAGGAATTATCTTTAATAGATTTATCAGAACAAAGATTTGCTTTAGAAGAAGAAGCAAAAACATTAGAGAATATAGCGTCAACTACAGCAGGAGAAAGAGTTAGGGAAATAAAAAAGGAAGTTCAGGCACTAATTGACGAAATAACAAGAAGACAACCAGATATCAATAGATATTCAAAAGAAATGGCTGAATATCTTACCAGTATTGGAAAGGAAAAACCAGCACCTTTATTTGGAAAAAGCCAAGTTGTTCTTCCTCAAAAAAGTAATATAGAGTCTTTATTTAATTTGGAAAATTTTATTAAACAAGGAGAAGAAGCCGCAAAATTAAGAGAAAACATGTTGCTATTACCAAATGAAGACGAAATAAAACGTCGTGAAAAAGATACGACTAGTGCCCTCAAAGATGCATTACAAAAAATGAATAAAGAAAACATAGAATCTAATAAGAAAAAAGAAGAGGAAATACTAAAACAAATAAAGGATTATAACGAACTTTTTCTAAAACAAGAGGATGATCTTGGAGCAAGCCAATTAGTAAAGGCTGAGTATATAAAGAATAAGTTGAAAGACCTTGTGAAGTCTCATTTTGAATGGGAATACGAGTTTACAAAAAAGATGCAAGATACAGAAAATTCTGTGCTTGAACTTGTACAAACAGACCATCAGAAGAAAATGAGGGCTTTTGATAAAGAGTATATTGAGACAAAACGTGCGTTGCAAACGCAAGATTATGAACGAGAGACTAAAGACAATAATAATCTTCTTGGGGAATACGGTAAATTTTGGAGTAGAAAAACAGAACTGATTTTCCAAGGAGCTAAGAGTATCAAACAAGCGTATGAAATTATTAGGGATGAGGAGAAGAAACGGCAAGAGTCCATGCAACATACTATTGATATGCAAAAGGTTCAAAGAGAGCAAGATTTAAAAATTCTTGAATTTAGAAAGGAAAGAGGTGAAGTAGGAGAAAAAGAAGTTATCAATAAAAAATATGAAAACGAACAAAAAGACCTTCTTGCGCAAATAGCTCGTGCAGTTGATGAATTTCAAGGTTTTACAAAAGAAGCAGTGTATGCAACAGAAGTAGATAAATTAGTTGGAGAAACAAAAAATAATAATGTGGTATTTCGTGATTCTGTTGAAGTATTTAGAAAAGCTGTTGAATTACTTTCTGGAAAAAGTACAGGTGGTGGTAAAACATCTTCCTCTGAAGAAGTAATAAAAACTTACGGAACACAATTATCAAAATATTTTTCTGGAAATGAAGCACTTATGTCGAGAATCTTACAAGCAGAATCTGGGGGGAATCCAAATGCATTTAATCCCGCTGGTGGAGGTAAAGGTGCTCTTGGGTTATTTCAAATTAGAGGACAATTGCACGAACAAGCCTTAAAAAGTGCCGGTATTATTGAAAGTGTTCAAGACCTTTACGACATAGAAAAGAATTTCAAAGCAGCGGCTTTATTATTTAAACAGTCAGGAACAAGCCCTTGGAATGCGTCTAAATCAGTATGGGGAAAAGAAAGTGTTAGTATGGTTCCTTCCACTTCTAGCAAAAGTACTGTTAGTAATTTTGCAGGATCATTAAATTACACAGGAGAAAAAAGTTCTGTTGATGAATTAAAAATAGAGAAGCAAACAAAATTGAATATGTTATTGGAAAGCCTTTATGATAAGCTTGAAAAATCTAAGCAATTAAATATAGAGGAACTTGCAACTAACGACGAAAAAATAAGGCAAGCAAAACAAGAATATGAATGGAAAAAAGAACTTACTGATTTAACAATTATCAGTAAAGAAAAAACTATGAATGAGTGGACTATTGCAGAAAGACAACTCGGTGTTTATAGACAACAAGTTGAAACATATAAACAACGAGTAGAGCTAGCAGAAAAAGATAGCCTTACTCAATTAGCATGGATGGAAAAACTTGATACAGTCACAAAACAAGTTAAAGAGACAGAGCTTGCATTAAGAGAATTGAATGGAACTTTTGAAGAAGGTGTATCAAGAGGATTAAAAGATTATGCTAAATCAATGAAGACCACGTTTGAATATGGAAAACAAATTGTATCTGAAACAAGTTCCGCTATAAAAGGCAGTTTTTCCTCATTGTTTTCTGATTTAGGTAAGGGAGAACTTAAAACGTTTGAAAGTTATTTTACAAGTTTTGCCAATAAAATAACTGATATTTGGGCTAATATGCTTGCAGATATGCTTACTAATTGGATTATGAATCAAAACGCAATGAAAAGTTCTGGCAGTAGTTCTGGATTTGAATCAATACTAGGTATATTTGGTTCATTATTTGGCTCTGGATCTTCAGGGGTTGCTAGTGGTGGTAGTTATACTCCACCTATAGCATACGCTGCTAACGGGTATGATATCCCATCAGGACGTAATCCTTTAGTACAAACTCACGAAAAAGAAATGATTTTACCTGCTAAATATGCCGATGTTATTCGATCAATGGCAAGCGCGAACACAAGTAATGGGGGGAGCACCCCTCAAATTTCATCACCTAAGATTGGGGTTGAAATAAATATGAAAGATAATACATCCAATAAAACAAAAATGACTGAAACAGATAGAAAATATGATGCTCAAGCCAGGAAATTTATAATCAATACAGTGTTAGAGGATTATAGTAATGGTGGTAATACTTATGGTTTGATAGGAAGGAAGAAATAATGTCATTTCCTACCCTTACAAGTTGCTCTCCAATAGTATCTAATTGGGAAGAGGGATTCAGTTACGATTTTACAATAACAAGTGATAAAGAGGGGGGTTACAGAGAAACCCGAGCACGTTTTACCCGTAATCCTCCTGATAAATATAAAGTGGTTTATCCTGCTTTATCAACAGCAGATAAAATAACTCTTAGAAATTATGAACGTCAAATGTTAGGCGGTGCAACTGCTTTTAATTGGACAAATCCTGATGATGCAATAACATATGAAGTTAGATTTCTTGAACCGACAAAGTATAGTTCGGTAAAAGAAAACAGATGGAAAATTGAAATTACCTTGGAGACTACGTAATGCCTGAAACCTTACCTCAAGTTCTAGTTATTGAAAAAAATAGAATTGATTCAGAAAATCCTTGGTTAGTTTGTGTGGAATTCAAAGCAGCAGTTCCGTCTCTAAAGTATTGTAATAACTGGGGTGATGTTAGATACAATGGAAGTATTTATACTGGTATAAGTATGGATATTGATATTGTTAAGGAAACAAGTTCAGGAGAAATACCAAGTCTTAATTTATCAGTTTCTAATGTATCAAAATTACTTGGGGCTTATGTAGATCAAATTGATGGTGGTGTTGGTTATGAGGTAGTCCTATCTGTTATTAATGTTGATGTAAGCACTTGCGATAGAGTAAGTGTTGTAATAGGGGGTATTACCAAGTATTTTGATTGCGTTAGTGCTCATACATCCTCTACAGCAGATAATAAACCAGGTACAGGAACTCAATGGAATAAATATTGGGAGGAAAGAGGAAATTCAAGTGGAGCAAGTGCGTGGGCAAATGCTACAGATTACGATGTAGGAGATTGTACACTTGCATTTGCAAAAACTCAATCAATAACTAAAAGTGGATTTAACGCCACCAATATTACATTTACTCTTAGTGTGGCTAATCTTCTCAAGCAGATATTTCCACAATGGCAATATACCGCAGATATGTGCAAATATTTATTTAGATATCATGAATGCGCATACGAAGATGTTGATGCTGATGTTGTATATCTAGCAGGAGATAGCAGTGATTATCTCTGTTATGTGGGACACACAAGCGATACAACTATTTCAAAACCAGGAACAGGAACTAAGTGGATAAATTATTGGCGTACTATTAGTGTTGCTTCTGCTTGGTCTGTAAGTTCTGTAAAATATGATATTTATAAAAGAGTAACAAATGATGGAAGTACCTATGTTTGTATTGAGTTTCATACGTCTTATACTGAATCCGAGCCTGGGACAGGTACGGATTGGCAAACTTATTGGAGACTTGTAAAAACACGGGCATTATGGGCCGATACTACAATATATAGTCCCGGTACATCAAGCTGTTCCCGATTAAAATCAGTATGTGAAGCAAAACAAAACCTGTATCATTATGGTGGAGATGAAGGGTTGTCTTCAATTATTACCAGATTAGTACGATGAAAAAAGACATTGAAATACTCGAAGGATTGATTAAAACGCCCTTTGCTTATCATGGAAGAGAGCCTGGAAAAGGACTGGATTGTTTTGGTCTAGGTCTTATAATTGATAAGAGATTGGGATTAGGCACTTTTGATTTTGGAAGTCCTGGAGAAAAGAATAGTTTTGATTTAATAGGAAAATCAATATCGAATAATAAAAGTTTGTTTGTTAAACTAGATAAACCAGAGAAATGGTGTTGGGTAACATTTATAATGAGAAAAAGATTAGTCACTCATGTTGGTAAGGTAATTAATTGGCCTTATTTTATCCATGTTCTCGAAGATACTCAAGTCACAGTAGAACGATTAGATGGGGATTTTTGGAAAAATCATATTGAAGGATATTATAAGTGGAAAACACAAGAATAGCACTTGTTAAATTAACTAATCCATTTGATATAGAGAAAAGGGAATCCTCTATAGTGCCGTATAAAGGAGAAACCTTACTTGGATTGTATTTACAACACTATAGTATTAATGATCCTATATGCGTAAGTATAAATGGTTGGATAATACCTAAAGAAAATTACGCAACAACTTTAATTAAACCAGGAGATAGCATATTATTTAAACCCATAATTACTGGCGGTGGTGGGGGTGGTATACTACAAATAATTGCGGGAATAATACTTGTTATTGTCGCTGTTGTTTTTCAGCAATATTATCTTTTAGCTCCTGCTGCTGGTTTATTACTTGGGGGCATAGCAGCGGCTATAACACCTGTTCCAGGTTTAGAAGAATCAAGTGGTTCATCAAAAGTAAGTCAAAGCTATTCTTGGCAACCTCATACCTTACAGCAACAAGGTATTGTATATCCAATACTTATTGGTACATTTAAACTTCATGGTAATTTGGTTGATTACTATACAAGTTCTAACCAAGATAAATCATATCTCAATCTTAATTTGAGTCTAGGGCAAGGTCCGTGGTCAAGACTTTATAATTTTTATATTAATAAATTAAGCCAAGAAAATTATAAAAGTACAGTAGTTGAGCAACGTCTTGGAGGACTGAATCAAAAATTACTTACTACTTTTGATTCAATAAAATCTGAGGTAATTGTTTCTAAAAAATTATCTTACGCTCCAAAATGGTCTTCATTAACAAAATTTAATATTAATGATTCAGTTAGACCTACGACAATAACTACATATCCTACAGATGGAACATATTTTTTTGATGCTATAAAAGTATATGGAAATAGCAAAACAGGATCAACTGAACCTATTTGGGATATTACCCCAGGTAATACTACATTTGATGGAACGCAACCAACTATAGTGGCAGGAACAGATGGAATAAATTATGTTTGCATAAAAAACCATACTACTGCTAATGATAAACGACCTGTTACCGGGGCTTCATATAGTACATATTGGGAAATAACAGATGAAGAAGCTAATTGGACATGGGCTACTAGTTATGCAGCAAAAAAAGGAAATGGAATATTATGGGAATGTTATGATCCTTCGTATATTATTAATTCTGGCGTTCGAGATAAAATGGAAGTTGAGGTATATTTTCCAGAAGGAATTTGGTATACAGATGATGCCGGAAATATAAATACAGTTGGATGTATTGTTGATGTACAAGTAAAAGAAGATGGCGGTAGTTATATATCGTATACAGAAAGATCATCTGCTTCTGGAGTAAATTGGTCCGGTTTAGATGCTGCGGGTAATCCAACATCATATTGTGATTATCAATGTATTAAAAATCATACCGCTGATGCTAGTAATGCTCCAGCTTCAGCACAAGGGTACAGATATTGGAAATATATAGGAGAAGGTAAAGAAAATCCAAGGTGGGTTACAGGAACTTCATATTTTACAGCACCAAAAAGTATTGATTACGGAGTTGGTCAATGGTCTGCCGGAAGGTGGGTACAACAAGCCGGAACTAAAAATGATATTTGGCTTGAAGTTATAAGAGGTTCCGCATATAAAGCGTCGCATAGAGAAGGAGAAGAATACTATAATCCATCAGATCCAACAGATAAAAGAAATACTTGGAGATGGATAACTGGTAAACAGATAATAGCTTTTAGTTCTATTTCTGGAGCAAAAATATTTGGTGTGGCTACTAAAGCGGTATCAAAAACTATATATATACCTAATGTAAATAAAAATACTGATTATACTATCACGTGTATAAAATTATCTAAAAATGCAAATGAAACGAAGGCAAAAAATACTTGTTATTTTTATAAAGCACGCTTGGTTTCTAATCTCAAACAAATATCCCCTCGTGAAGTAAAAGTTGGTATTAAAGCACTTGCTACAGATCAATTATCAGGAACACTTGATTTTAGTTGTTATGCAGATGGGGCAATACTAGCTGTATACAGGCCAGATAGAATTTATGTAGAACAATATAATGGAATAGGAAGTCGAGTAAAAAATATTGCCGGAACAGCATCGTATTATGCTCGCGTGACTCATGCCTCAGGAATAGAAAAATCTGGTACCCCTGATACGTATGATGAACCGGGTATTGGTTCTGCATGGAATGATTATTGGGTACAAGAGAGTTCCTACGATTCTAGTTGTACAGTATGGGCAGAAAATATTACCTATTCGCAAGGTGTTATTTATCAATCTTTTGAGTGTATAGTAGATCATACGGCAAGTTCTGGAAATAAACCACCAAATACTACGTATTGGAAGCCTATTGATTGCAGATATAGTTATAGATGGATAAGTGGAAGAGTATATGACAGTAGTGATGCTCTTCACTACGAATTTAATGATAATAATGCTTGGGCAATGTATAAAGTCATTACCCAACCAGTTCTTGAAGCTGATGAGGTTATAGGTACTGATAACTTAAATTACCACTGTATAAAACCACATATTGCGACAGCTACAAATAGACCTATTAATGGCAAAACAACTGATGGGACAAATGTAGAAAGTCAGGAGTGGTCAGAATATTGGGAACTTGGTGGTGTTAAAGGAAAAACTTGGGTAACCGGAACAGAATATGGGTATAAAGCCGTACGATACGATAGTAGAGAACCAGATACTATCGACCTTGTAAAATTCCAAGAATTAGCGGATTATGCCGATGAATGGGTATGGGATGGTGAAGGAAGTAGAGTTAATGATCAAGCCCATACAGCAACATATATTTGTCTTATTTCTCATACTTCATCAGCATCATCTGAACCTGGAGTAGGAGCAGATTGGGATCATTATTGGGTAGAAGCAGGATACTACAATTCCTTACTTGATACTGATTATACATGGGCAACAAGTACATCTTACACAAGGGGGGTAGAAAGAAGACTTAGCTTTAACGGTGTGTTTGATTCGGAGCAAAGTACATGGGATGCCCTTCTTCAAATAGCAGATGTATCTAGATGTGTTCCTATTTGGAAAGGGACGACTATTTCTCTTTATATTGATAGGAAAATAGAAACTATTCCAAGCAGTACTTTTTGCGTAGGTAATATAAACCAAGATACTTTTTCCTTAAATTATTCTGGTTTAGAAGAAAGGGCAAGCGAAATAGATGCTACTATATCTGATATGGATAACGACTATGAACAAACTCGTATTCTAATACCGGATAAAACAGGAACACTTTCTAGAAAATTTAAAGCAAATATACAACCTATTGGAATAACTAGTAGGGGTTTACTTAGAAGACACGGGGAATACCGAATACGTAATAATTTATATCTTATCCGAGCTTTATCTATACAAGCGAAGGTGGCTGCAGTTGGTTGTACTGTAGGAGACAGATGTTACGTACAACATGATGTTCCAGAATGGGGGATTGGTGGGTTAATTGTTAGTGGTACATCTACTACTATCGTACTTGACAAACCAGTAGTAATACCCGCAAATTCTAAAATACTAGTAAACGTAACTCCGACAGGGGATGCGGACTTGTTTGAAGATCATCCAATAACAGCTGGTACATATGATGCGGGAGATAATATAAGCCTTGATGGGGCTACATTTACAGTAACCCCTAAAAAGAATGATGCCTACTATATAGGAACCGGTGATTATAAAATATACACAGTAATGAATGTTTCTAAAAGTTCAAAACTTGATATTGATTTAAATTTTATTGAATACAATGAAAATATTTATGGGTGTGATGGGAGCGATATCGTATCTTACGATTTCCCAACTACCATTGTTAAGAAAGATTACAATAATTATCAAGTAGTCAATTTAAAAGTTAAGGAAAACAAGGTAGTAAATTATTCAGGTGCTATAGAGAGAAGCTTGTTTGTAAATTGGGAAAATCCTAATTGGGCCGACTATAATGGGGCGTATGTATTTATAAAACAACTTCCGGTAGGAACAAATATTGGTATTACAGGAACGCCCTCAGTAATTACCGGAACAGACGGAGTAAACTACGCATGTATAAAAACATACGTGGTAAATTCAGAAAATTTATCTTATTCCCAACCAGTAACAGGAGGAATATATACAAACTGGTGGAGACCTACAAGTTTTGAAGCAAACACAAGATTTGAACTTGGAAGTGCTTATGTTAAAGATGGCATATACGTTTATCAAACAATAGTTGAGTACAGTAATAAAAAATATAAATGTATTAAAGCTTATGAAGTAACGGCAGGTAATATTGGCGATACAACTCCTGGAGTAGGCGGGCTATCCCCTTTATATTGGGAGGAAACCCAACAAAACAGTAATAGTGTTTTTGCTATTGGTCTTATGTGTATGACCGGACCTAATGTTGGCAATGGAATACTTGGAATAGCTGATTTATATGGTTCATATGAGTCAGGAAACACCGAGGAAAGTAATACGTATGATTTTATAAAGTATGGAAAAGTAAGCTCCAACGAAAATTATGTTTCTATCAGCAAAATAACTACACTCAAGGGATCATCAATAGACATAAAAAAGCAAACGCCTTATGCTATAAAAGTGTGTTCTTTAAATAAATCAGATAATTATGATTTATTAAATTCACCTGAAAAAGTGATTACAACTTCTGGGGACTATACTCCATCACCTATTCCTGAATCATCAAACACGTTGAGGATATCCCACTTACAGGTAAATAGTCAAGGAAATTCTGGAATTTGTACATCAATAAATGAAATATTTACTTGGGGTAAAGCTACTGCGGCTATATCTGACAATTATGGTGCTGGACAGGAACCTTCTGGTGCTGGGGCATTTACTCCAGGAACAATTAAAGGATATCAAATACAAATATTTGATAGTCTTGGAATAAGAAGGACTGATTTTTCACCTACTGAATCATATATTTATACATACGAAATGAATAAAGCTGATGGCAATGGAACATCAATTAGAGACTATACAATTGAGGTGCGTGTTATTGATTTGGATAATGTAATTTCTATGTATCCTCAAAGAATTGAAATTACGCACCCAATACCGGTTGTTCGTGATACTGATATTTCATGCACAAATGGAATGAAAAAATTTACGGTAAATATAACTCCATCTACTGACAATAGTGTAGTTACTGGTGGAGAATACAAAATATATGCCTCTAAGACTTCTGGTTTTACTCCATCAAGTGCAAATTTAATAAATACAGGAGCAGAGTCAAGCTATACTCATGAAATAAGTGCTTCCGATATAGGTACATGGTATATAAAAACAGCTATTGCAGATTGTTTTTATAATCCAGATATTGACACATTAAATTATTCAACTGAAACATCTACGGTGGTTCCTCTTGTAGTTTATACTGATATTGGTAGTGTTAATGCAGACACAATAACAGTTGGAAGTATAAGGGGAATTAATATTCAAGGTTCAAGTCACATGACTAAAGGTTCATACCTCATAACTACTTGTCTTGCAGCGGATACGACGCTTTATCTAAAAGACACCGTAGACTTTGCAAGTTCAGGAACTGCATTTATTATTGACAGTGCAAATGATCATGATACTATTACGTATACAGGTAAAACAAGTACCACCTTAACAGGAGTAACGGGTGTTTTAGCGCATACAGTATCAAGTACAAATATTCCGGTAGTTATTCCTGCAATAAAAAGCATTGTAATTGCTGATGTTACAAATGAAATGAGATTTTACGGAGATCGTGGAGATGGAACAATAGAGGAATTAGCAAGTATTGGTATCTCTAATACTTTTGGATTAGATACTATTTTAAATCTTGGATCTGTTAACAGTACAAGAAGAGCAATTCATACAGAAGGAACTGTAAGCGGAATAGGTAATAATACACTAATTTACGCAAAAAATCATAGTCCTGATGCTGCTAGATACGCTATCATGGGAGTATCATATAGTTCTACTGGTGCTGGTATATATGGGTCAGCCGCAGGGGTTGATGGAAACGGGGGTTGGGGGGGTATATTTGAGGACGGCATATCTATTAATTCTGGGGATATTAGTGTTATATTAGGAAATATAGGCATAGATCAAGGAGTCCTTAATTTATCAATACATGAACATGGCTCAATGCCATCTGGAACAAATGGATCATCTACTTGCATATCTCATAATACTGCATGGACATATCCTTACCAATTAGCATATCTTGACGGTTCTGGTGTATGGAGAAAAGTAATTGATAACACAACTATTTCATAAATTTTATCTAATTAAAGCACTCACTCATATCATCAATATGACAAGTCTCCCATATAATTGCCGGGGAAAGGTAATGTGGTTTTTGAATCTCTCCATTTTCATTGATAGGTGTGTACTCAAGCACTCCATTGATTATATTTATACGGGAAGCACAATACCATTTTATAAATTTATTACTAGTATCAGAACGGCGTATCACTATTTTTGTTTTCCCTGGACAAATAACCAAACCTTTTTCATCTACAATATCATTACCAAAAGATATAAAAGAACCTCCAAAAATAAAAACCAACAAAAGTACAACGATAGCCTTTTTCATTTTTTCACCTCTTATGATAAGTATTTTATTCATTCATACTTTTATTATACTATACATTTCAAAAATTTTAGTAATTATTTTTTAGGAGAAAATAATGGATATTAAAACAATTACAAACGAAATGGTTTTGTCTCAAATTATTTCAGATAGAGACACTATGATATTATCCCAACACGAAACCCTTGGTCAAAAAGATATGGAAATACTTAAATTGCAGAAGAAAATAGAGGAACTTGAAAAACAAATAAGGGGTTAGACTCTATAATATAGATGATAAAATATCTATATATAATAAGTAATAGGAGATAAATTTGGCACAATATAAAGAAGGAACCGTTGATGTAATTAACGCAAGTGCAACAATATTGGGCACAGGTACATTATGGGCAACATATACTCAAGCCGGACAAATATTTATGGTAGACGGTACAACTGTATTATATACTATTAGTAGTGTAGATTCGGATACTCAAATAACATTAACTAGTGTATATGCAGGATCATCAGCATCTGCTATTACGTATTCTGTAACAACAGACTTTACCACAAACTTAAGTCTTTACGAAACAGACTATCAGGATAAAGATTGGCCTGTTAAATTAACCCAATTAATGATTAGACCCCTTGATACATATTTATGTAATATTATTGGTACTATTGCTTTAGAGACTAAAACAGCAGGCTGGACGCTTGATATGACAAAACTAACACATATACCTAAAACGTATACAATAAATAGTGCCACTAATATAGACGAGAGTATAACTTTTCCTAATGTTGTATTTACTTCTGCAGATATTGGTAAAAAATTTAAAATCATAAATTTAAATTCCTCAGTAAAAAAAGTATCTATTATAAACTCGGCTTCGAGTGCTTGTGCTATTGATGATTCAGGCACTGGGGCAGGAGATGGAATTTATACAACTGAATTATATGGATGTATAACATTAGAACTTGTTAGTACAACACAATGGGTTACAGAAAGTGCTTCTGGTTCTTGGACTACTACAACATAGAGAGGGGTATTAATATGAAATTAAAAACACTTGTAGCAGCTTTTATTATTTTAACTTTTATGGTTGCTCCTACGCTATGGGGGGCTAATGTAACAACACGGAATTATAGTATCCCTGGGGATGCTAAATATGTGACTACTGAGGCTGAACTTAATAGTGCGAATACAGCAGGGATAGCGGATATTATTATAGCATCTTCATTTGCATTAACTTCATCTTTTACGAGTTCAGCTACAACAACTATACATTATACGTGTGGAGCGATTACAACTACAACAGGATATACCCTCACGTATTCTACGCCTCCCGTGTTTGATGGGTTATGTCAAGCATTTACGGGAACTGGAACAGTAATACTACCAGAAGGAATGGTTCAATATTTAGAGATTTATGGAGGAAAGGGCGATGATTCTACGGATAATACAAGTATGTGGACAAAAGCAATGGCAGCTCAAACAAGACCAATAGTAAAATTAGTAGGAGGAACATACAGGGGCATAGTAGACACGGCCACAAAAAATGCTACTATAACTGGATCTGATGGAAACTTCTTAGGAACAACAATGTATAACAATTCTGTTTCATCTCCGCTTATATCTATTGGTTCATCATCTGGTGTGAATATAAATAATCTTCATTTAAATAATGCTAATGTCCCTGCACATACTATATACGGCATTGGTGCTACATATTTGCAATTGGATAAGTTGTTTATACGTAGGCATGGCAACAATACCACAAATAATAAATGGGGAGTTTATTTGCACTCTTGTACGTTTGCCTCCATAGGCACCTTAAACTTTGCTGATACCCATGAAGAGGATGGATCACAAAGCATTTATGGAGGCCATTTTTATATGTCCGTAACCAATGGACCAAAGGTTGATTTACTAACCGCTGGCCATGCAGGTTCTGATTCAACAGCTACTGCTTTCTATTTACAAGAACTAAATGGGGGAAGTATTGGAGCTATTGAAATAGATTCAGGTGGGGGAGGGGGGATACTATTCGCAAGGCTTCTATATAGTTTTACGATTGGGAACATATACACAGAATTAACAACCGAAGCGGTATGCTTGGCTGAATCATGGATACAATTGAAAGACAATATATCGTTGAATATAACTGGAATGCGATTGTATCACCATGCAGATACATCAGGATCGGTTAAGCCCCTGATTGGGCTTAGGAACAACAACGCACTAGTTTTAAACAATATATTTTTCTGGAGGACAATAAATAACAGTGCTATTCCAATACTACAATATTTTGATGCTAATAACAAAAATATAAAAATCTCAGATATTCATGGAGGAAATTACACTAACCATGATCAAACCGTAGGCTTAGCATATACTTTTTTTGATACAAATAATCAGTTATCATCTAACATAATATTTGAAAATTATCATGATAGGTCTGTTGGAATGGCTACGCACAATCTTCTCAACGTAGATGGGTTAATAACAAATAATATACAGGGGATACAAATTTTTGGGGGAAATTCGGGTATTATTGTTAACAATCCAGGGACGTACCCTTTATCAGCGGACGATCCTATATCGTGTAGGGGGATAAACTGTTTATTTTCTGATGTAGTAATATATGATGCAGTTAATACAATCGGAGCAACAAGTGTTATTCCCTTAGATTTACCCACAAATACAGTTATATTGGGAGTTGTTTTAAGAGTTAATACAGCTATTACTGGGGCTACATCGTGGAGCGCAGCGTTTTCAGGAGGAGACACAACATCTATAGGTTCTGGATATTCTATAGATAAAAATACAAAGGTGTATAAAATGTTTGGAACTCCCCCAGTTACTACTACAGCAGTTGGTGGTACAGACATCACTTTAACTGCTGCTGGAGGTAATTTCTCTGCAGGAAATATAGGAGTAGATATATATGTTCGTACAGTTGGAGTTATAGCGGATGCCCCATAAAAAGGAGAAATATATGAAAAAGTTAATGGTAATTGCAGCATGTCTTATGTTAATGGGTTGTGGAGCCTCACGGCTATCCACAAGGATAGCCGTACAGGTTGGTGATGGTTTTATTAAGACAGCGAACATAGGTATACCAGAGATGAAGAAAATCATAGTGGCATGGCCCTATATAAGCGGTCAGATTGCTTCTATCCCTCACCCGGAGGATAATATAAATGGACAGGCGAAGAAGGTCATAGAAGAACTGGATGCCTTATCCCTAAAAACAGAATGGACGGCGAGAGAGTGTGGTCAGATATCCACTGACCTCGTGTTGATAGAATATTATGCTGCTCAATTTGGATGGGACAGATACGGTGTAACTATTACGAAGTGGTTCAAGGCGTTGATGGGGGGTTAAAAATGAAAGGGACAAATGATCTAGTAACCTGGATTGGAGGAGTTGGAACACTGCTTACAACTATAGGAGCTACGGGGATTGGGGTACTACCTGAGTACAAAACCTATTGTCTTATTTGTACTGTTTTAGGAGGAGGGCTTACGGCTATGGCGTTCTATCTAGCTAAGGGAAAAGACTCAACGGGGACTACAGGAGCATGATATGGAACTGATAGATATAGTTCTCTGCGTAGCTTGTGTTGGAGTATGTATTATTGGAGTAGGTTTATGTATGATCGGTATTGCTCTTATGCGTATGACTCATGGGGAGTGGGATGAACCAAATCTATCGGAGGTAAAAAGATGAACTTAGGGACTCGGTTAAACAACTGGTTAAATATTCGTTATCTATCTGCTAACAACTGGAGGGGTCAGATAGGAGAGGAAAAGGGATTTTGCAAGTTTGATACTGTGGAACATGGACTTAGGGCGGCAGGAATAATATTGAAAAAATATATCAAGAAGGGTGTTAATACTCCTGAAAATATTATTAAAAGGTATGCCCCCTCAGAAGAAAACGATACAGAACAGTACATAAATCTAGTCTGTGGATGGACTGGATTTGATAGAGACGAAAAATTAACATACACTTGTATTCCATCCCTTATGTATGGGATGACAAAAATGGAAACAGGGAATATTTTATCTAGTCAACAGATGAAAGACTTATGGAAATATTGATATGATACCTACTTTAAAAGAGATATTAGAAAAGTATAAGGATTTAGATATTGTAATCAATCCCTGCTTATCTCCAACAGCGGCGAGTGGATTATGGAAGTGTGCAAAGGAGTTGTACGAAGTATTGAAAACTGAGTATGAAAGGCAAGTGAGAAATGAAGGGAGATAAAATTAAATATGTAAAGGTTACTTACAAGTATAAGTTGATGAAGACTTATACTATTAATACTCCAATCGTTGGCTTCAACTGCGTCAACATTTTCCTATACCTTGGTAAGGATGGAAGACTTACTATATACAAGGGTTATGCATGGGATGGAGCAAGTGGGCCTACTATAGATGGGAAGAGTAATATGAGGGCATCACTTGTACATGATGCACTATATCAACTTATTCGGCTAGTCCTTATTCCACAAGAGTATAAAAAGGTTGCCGATACACTATTTTATGATATCCTTCTTGAAGATGGAATGAATAAACTTCGTGCAGATATGTGGAGAGAAGGCGTCGAGCACTTTGGAGGAGCAAGCTGTATTCCTGGATCACAGGACAAGGAAGTATTAATTGCCCCATAAGATGAAACTAACAATCTATTCACGCTTTTCATAGCTCTTCTCCTCGATGGGTCTGGGTATTTAACGGACCTATTTTCTATATATAAGTAATCCTATATAATAAGTAGATTAAAAATAATTAATTTTTCTCTTTACTTTTGTATAAACACTGGAAAAATTAGTATTCTATACCCATTTTTTATTTTTTGATCCTAGTTAGTAAAACTATAGACTTAAAAACAATTTAACGCTACGAGCATTTAAACGTAAATAAAAGGACATTCTCGTGTAAGCCCAAACTAATATTTTGAGGGTTAAAAATTATACTCGTATTACTAAGTTAAATGTTACTATTTTCAGTCAGTAAAAATCAGAGAATAAAAAACTCAATAATTTTAACCATATTATAACTATACGAAATTATTGAGTTTTAATATTTAAT
>Ga0172381_10001304_pt1 | contig 29617 bp, 23 predicted proteins | sample Leawel6488metaG_FD_119754 | JGI IMG/M metagenome (GOLD analysis project Ga0172381, IMG submission 119754) | Leachate microbial communities from a municipal landfill in Southern Ontario, Canada - Leachate well 64-88 metaG | ecosystem: Engineered > Solid waste > Landfill > Unclassified | place... | reverse complement strand
GGAGGTAGATACAGAGGGTATAGAGCCGATATCGCAGGTGACAGGGAAGGTGAACGTGCTCCGCGAGGACATGGCGGAAGATGCAGACGAGGAGACAAAGGATATCATGGCAAAGAATTATCCCGACAGTCAGGATGGGTATATAAAAGTGAAACAGATATTTTAATCCGAATGTATATGCATGCAGACGGGTTGAAACGCAGCTATGTGGCGAGCCGATGGAAAATGAACTGGTCAAAAATACGTTACTTTTTATCACAGACTTTTTTCATCAGACGGTGAAATACCTAACAGGTTAAGGACAATGTTGATTGGTTGTAAATGGTTGAAATTCTTTTACAGATTTTGATAATTTATAATTAATCCATTAAGATGGAGAGCAGAAACGTTATCGTAAGAATCAGCCTCGCCATAAAAGGTGACATTACTAATGTCTCCGTAAGAAGCAGGACTATCAGGATGTTTATCCTTTTGTCGTGCTTTGTTTTTTTTGCTGGGGATATACACGGTGGGAGCGCTTCTCCCGGTCGGATCCGGTTCTGAGGATGATGGTTTGGGCGTGGTTTTATTCCTACCGTTCCGATGGCGAGCACGAGTTCTACAAAGTCTATGATTGCGGCAATACGGATATGAAAAGAGAATCGAAGCCGGATTTCTGATACTGATATTTCCAGATACTCTAAGGATAGGCATCTCTCAATATTTTAGTAAAATTTGTAATTGATCAAAAAAGATGAAAAACAAAAAAGTCATCGGGAAAATAGTTTGGAGTAAAAATGATAGCACGGTTGAAGGTGTCCAGCTTCGATCCATCAGAAAATTTATATCCATAGTTTGTATCATTTCGGCGCTGTTTCTTATTTGTATGTTCGGAATATTTCTTTTCATAATCTCCGAAGATTCGCCGAATAAGCAGAGCAATAAGATTGTCGAGCCCGGTGTCCTTTTTAAAGATTGCAAGATTCTGCAAGAAGATTGTTCGAACGATGATGACTGTAATTTATTTTCTTTCTGTGGCAATGGTAGTTATAAAATCTGCAAGATATATGACTGCGGGGAATCTTATGGTATTTTTACGCAAGACTACGAAGGAAATACGGACACGGGAAGGAAAGCAAAACCCAATAAAGAAATCGTGCAGGCAAAGAAAGATGCCTGCGGGGAAAGTATGCAGCTTGTGGAACAAAGGTGTTCGGACGGAAAAATGGAAGTGATGGTCAAGCTTTCTCCAACGGGGGAATGTAAAATCGGGGGATTCGCTCTTCTTTATGAAGGCATCGGGTCACAGCCGAACAGGTTCACTGCGCTCAAGAGTAATAACTATTTTATCGTTGCTGAGTCTTGCGGAAAAATAACCGGAATTGTTCCGCAGACCGAAGAAGGAATATCTATTTTTTAAATAAACATAGCAGATATAATATTATCAGAGTTGTCCGGATTATTATTTTAGGCTTTTATTAAAATTAAATCGATAAAAATGGAAAATAGGAACGTATCCAAAGAGACTGAATATGAGATAGAAAATGACAAGCATGAAAACGGCGGTCGGGTTAAGCCTGTCAGAATTTTTATGTTATTGCTATTTTCGATTTTTATATTGTTTATCGTCTATATCGCAGCAACGTTTATTTTTGTTAAAAACAGCTCTAATGAAGGTACGAATTCCGATGATTATTTCAAGGGTTGCAGTATCTTAGAAGAAAATTGCACGGATATCAGCTGTGTTTTTTATAATTCGTGCAACGGAGTCCAAAAAGAGTGTAAAATCTATGACTGTGGCAATGAATATGGAATCTTTATAAAAAATTTCGATGATAAGATAGAAAAGAAAAAAGAAGCAAAGCCGGACACCGATGCCATTGCGGCAGAGGTGGACAATTGCAAGGGGACTATGCAGATATTGGACCAAGGTTGTGTTGATAACGGATTTCAGGCAAAAGTACAACTTACCACCAAAGGAGAATGCAATGTCGGGGCTTTTGTCCTCACCCTCCAAGAATATGGAAATGTACAGAATGAATTTGAGTCGTTGGGCGGTGGCGTATATGTAGTGACCTCTGATCGTTGTGGCAGGGCGATGAAAATAGGTCCCGTAACCGTCGATGGAATGTACTTGGAATTTTAAAAGTTCACTCTTAAATAACTCAATATGAATATGAGTAAAATTTCAACCAAGGTCCTCGAAACAAGATTGTTGGGTCTGGCCTTGTTTTCTATCTTGTTTTTTTCCGGTGCTGCCTTTTGCCGTGCTGCTACTTATGTGCCGGGAACGGTCAACTGTGCCAATTATACCGGTAATGCGAAAGCTGAGTGCGAGCTCAAGGATAATTTCATGTTTGATGTGACTACCAATTGGACTGCAGCCCAAGAATATTATGGAGTTCCCAATGCGACCACCGATGATCCTATCACTACAAAACATTGGTATGTTTCCAGCATCGGTAATGACCATATTCTAAACACCAATCTCAGATGTGACGGTGTGGTTATCAGTGATGTTGTAGATAATTATTATATGAATAATCCTTGTGGGCTCGATACTAATAAGAGGAATGATTATATCAAAAGTGATGACCTGCATAATGATCTGAATGTCAGTTCGCCCGGTCAGGAATTCGCGGTCGTGGCAAGTTCTTATAATGTCGGCAGGACGATGCATAGCGTAAGAATCGAGTGGGAGACCACTACCAGTAAAACGGCAGCACCTACTACTTGGAATCATGGTCAGACATGTTCCGGGGGGTCGTGCAAAATCTGTAGGCAGGGTACTCTCTGCTCTGGAGGATATGCGGTCATACCTCCTGAAGATATCAGTACTCTGCCTAACGGAACAATGAATATACTTTGGTTTCGAGTAATTCTTGTTGACAGTTCAATGCTTCAGCTCAAGATCGGGGAAGATTCCGATACTACCGATCCGTATAGAGCCATTTGGACTTCAGACAAAGGGATTCCTTTTTATCAAGATAAATATTATCAATTTCAAATCTGTAATGATTCAGGATGCAGTTCCAAATGTGCTACGGCGCCTGAAATCACTACGGCTTCCGTTGATACCGGCGGATGTGCTTCGAGTATGCCTTACGTTTTTAGCTGGACACTGGATAAGATCGGACAGACTGAGTTTTTGCTTAATGTATATGATGCGGCTACGCACGAATCGATTTATTCGATAGATAAAATCATATCACCCCCCCAGCGAAAGCGCCAGCTACAGTTTTACGCCACCGTCATTATATGTGGGCGCTGGTGGTTTGTTGCAAGCTGATCATACTTATACCTGGGAAATCAGGGTTAAGGACAATGCTGCTGCAGTGGACGGTCAGGATTGCAAACAGTGGTCTGCGTGGTACCCCCTTTCTCCTGTCGTCTTATCATTTAATACTTGTTCCATCCCTTTTTGTTCTATTGCCGATTTTAGTGCCGTTCCATCTACCGCTGCTTTCGGAACTGATATAAACTTCTCGAGTAATGTCACTGGAACCGGAATTACCGGCTATACTTGGAAAGATGGATTAACCGTCCTGGGTTTTGGCGCTCTTCCCTCCGCTGGCGGAACCGTAACGGATACCTTCTCATTTGCCGGTGTTGTAAATATGACTAAAACGATAATCTTTACCGGTAACCTTTCTAATGGAGGTTATTGTGCGGAGACTAAGATAGTCAATCTTACAGTTCCTCCTTCCTGTTCCGTCTCCGGAATTGCCGCTTCTCCGTCTACAGCAGATTTTGAAACCAATATAAATTTTTCGGGTAATATCAGTGGAACTGGAATCACCGGCTACACCTGGAAAGACGGATTTGATGATTTGGGCTCCGACACTCTTCCTGCTACTGGCGGAGCTGTAATGGATACTTATTCATTTACGGGAGATACGGATACTACCAAGACGATAACCCTCATCGGTACTCTCTCTAATGGAGATACCTGCCAGGGGACTATGACAGTCAATCTTACGGTTTCAACCCCTTGTACTTCAACTTTTAAAGTAATAGATTCCGAAGGAAATATCCCCGCTGAGTATTATTATGGAGACGATCTGACATTTCAATTTCTTGATTCTTCTCACGATCCATCTCCCATATCTCATTATCACTGGTCCATAGACGGCAGTCCTTATGTGAATGGTTTGGGGGCGGAGTATGATTTCGCGGCTGTGCACGATACATTCTACAATCCTCCGGTAAAAGATTATGCAATCGGACTTACCGTGGAGCATACTGATGGCAGGATGTGTGCCGCCGCTGTCCAAGACATCGCGTTGATAGATGTGCCGCCTGCGGCAAGTTGCACTGCTGATTTTAGCGCGCCTCCCAGTGGGACTTATGATGAAGACATAAGCTTTGACCCCAGTCTTTCTTCTGATAGCGGAGAAGGCAATGTCGTGTTTACATGGCGCAAGAGTGACGACACCCTTTTGGGAACCTCCAATTCTGTCACTCCGTTCGAGCATTCTTTCAATAGTTCAACCGGAACTTTCGTAGGTGTCAAACTCCATGTAGAGCATAATCTGACCGGTGCGATTTGTGATAGTCCTGTTCATTGGATCGGTCTGGCAGATGCGCCGGGGGATTGTACGGTTGGAACTTATGCTGCTGAATATGCGTTCGGTACCGTTGTTCATTCTGATACAATCCAGACCCATCGTCTCATCTGGGAGCCGGGTAGAGTTACCTACGATTCCTTCGAGGGAGAAGGCACAGGGGGAACTGGTTATTTTCATTCGGTTATTACGGATGATATTTCCATTTCAAATTTATTTCCAGGCGATCAGGAGTGGGTTTTATACAATCTATATCCAATCAACGATGAAAACGATCCGATAGAAGATGATGATAAAGATGTTCCTCCGACGGAGGTCATATTGAGAGATTTTAGTTTCGTGCCTCTCCCCGGCGAGATTTCTTCCCCCTCTCCTTCAAGAGAATCTTTCGATTTTGAGGGCGAAACCGTTTCTTGGAAAGGCTATACCTGGCTAATGCGCAATGGTGATATAGGAGATCCCGGTTTTGGCGGATGGTCCGATGCTAATGTCGTCGGTCCGGATGCGAATGATTATCTTACTCTCAAGCTTACTAATAATGAGGACGAAGATTCTCCTGTCGGATGCCAGATAGAGAATAGCACTGCAGGATTAGGATACGGAACCTACACCACTGTCGTGCAAGGTAATTTTGAGGATTTTGATAAAAATGTGGTTTTCGAAGGGATGACTATTCATTTTCCGAACCCCAATTATCCGAACTCCACTGATCCTTGCGCAGAGTTTAATGCAGGCGAAACTACGTCGTGGGACGATCCTTGGTCTTATGTCCTATTGGCGCATCATAACTCATGGTATGGTTGTGGCTATACCGGTGATTGCGATCCAATTATTCCGCCACTACCATCGGCTTGTACTGTCGGCTTTGTTTATGATTGCGGTTCTACTGCTGGATGCCATTATGGAGACGAAGTAGATTTTGTCGCCTTTCCCACTTCCGGTACCCCTATGACGTATACATGGACACTGGATTCGTCTAGTATCGATTTCGGTTTAGATGGTGATGCTTTTGCTTCAAAAATTTTCTCTATTACCGATGGAGCAAGCCATACGGTTCACCTTAGCGCTGTTGATGGTGATGGGAACGTTTGTACGGGAGAACAACAGGTACTTTTTGTTAAACTTGGAAACCCCAAATGGATTGAAGTTGCTCCGTTATTAGAGCTAGGCTCGATTGTAAGCCTGATTCTGATGTTTTTCGCAAGGATAATTCTTTTACGATTATAGGCCGAATGGGGAAAGCCGGATTGCTTTAAGCGGGAATTTCTATAGGAGCAGGCCATCAGTTTACTCCTTGATGTTTTGATTAAATAGTGTTGTCCGGAAAAAGTAACAGGTCCGGAGAATCGCTTTTGCGCTATGGAATTAGTCGTTCAGTCTGTATTATGTGTACGGCATAATCCGGCAAATGCACTTTCCCAAGAGGAACTTATATGTTATCATAGTAAGCGATAGATGACTTATCGAAAAAGTCAGATAGATATCGCATTTAATAAGATATTTAAAACTATGGACATCAAAGAGTTGGATATACGAAAGGCGGGGGAGGGCCTCAGGAACAAGGACTTTTCATCGGTAGAGCTGACGAAAGCATGTTTCGATAGAATCAAAGAAACCGACGGCAAACTTAAATCATTCATAACTCTGACACAGAACGTGGCACTGCAAGAGGCGGCGAAAGCGGACGAGAGGATCCAAGCCGGGGATAGCGATATGTTGCTGGGGATTCCGGCTTCAATCAAAGACGTGATACTCACGAAAAATATTATAACTACGGCTGCTTCGAATATACTCAAGAATTATATTCCAGCCGAGGATGCTACTGTAATCGAAAAATTGGATACTGCGGGGATGGTGATGTTGGGGAAAGTAAACTGTGACGCTTTCGCACACGGTTCTTCAACGGAAAACTCAGATTTTTTCACTAGTCACAATCCATGGGATTTGGATCGGGTACCGGGAGGATCTTCCGGAGGATCGGCGTCATCGGTCGCTGGCGGACAGTGTTTTTACTCCATCGGAACTGATACGGGAGGATCAATCCGTCAGCCGGCTTCTTTTTGTGGACTAACCGGACTCAAGCCGACTTATGGACGCGTTTCTCGTTATGGGATTGTTTCAATGACTTCCTCTACCGACTGTCCGAGCATCATGGCTAAGACCGCTGCGGATGCTGCTGCCGTTTTGCAGTCGATTGCAGGCGAGGACAAGAAAGATTCAACCACCTCTTCTTCGCCGGTCGATGATTATCTCGGATATATGGAGAAATTTGATATCAAAGGTCTTCGCATCGGCATTCCCAAGGAGTATTGTATTGATGGATTGAACGCGGATATCAAGAAGTGCGTGCAGGATGCGGCAACCAAGCTTCAAGAGTTGGGCGCGAAGGTCGTGGAGGTCAGTCTGCCACACACACAATATGCCGTACCTACCTATTATATCATCACACCGTCGGAAGTGAGTTCCAACTTGGCGAAATTCGATGGCATCCGTTTCGGTTACTCGGCGCAGAGTGATCCTGATACGCCTGTGAAAGATTTGATGGAAGTTTATATGAAATCCAAGGGACAGGGGTTCGGTTCAGAGGCCAAGCGTCGTATCATGATAGGAACTTATGCGCTCAGCAGTGGCTACTATGACGCCTATTATCTCAAAGCGCAGAAAGTGCGCGCGCTTATCAAGAAAGATTTTGACGAGGCGTTCGGTGGTGTAGATATGATCATCGCGCCGACCGCGCCCAGTGTCGCCTTTAAGATCGGCGAGCACAGTGATAGTCCTCTAGAGATGTACTTAGGTGATATTTTTCTATCTGCCGTATCACTCTCCGGACTGCCGGCGGTTTCCGTGCCGTGCGGATTTGTGAAGCCGGAGGATGGAAAAATTGCGATGCCGGTCGGGATGCAGCTCATCGGTAAATCTTTCGACGAGAAAACTATTCTGAGCGTGGCCAATATTTACGAAAAGAATTCCACCTGGCTTTCCCAAAAGCCGGCTATCTAATCCAAAACTATGATTTTTGATCAATTGCTGATCCAAGCCGTTGCCGCCCCTGTTATCCATCTGGGGAGAAGTGCCATTACTTTGTGGTGGTGGCCTTTTGTTTTTGCGTTTCTAAAAAATATGTATATATTATTGGATATAATCCTAGTAGTCGGTATCGTGATGGTCTTGGGGCGCTTCAAGAAACTGGGGCGCGAGATATATGACGCGGTAGAAGAGGCGATTAATTCTGGAAAATTATCCAAAGGTAAGGCGCAGAGAAAATGGGAAGAGGCGCAGCAACTCATCGAGTCGGATAGTCTCGAAGACAAGAAGCGAGGGGTTTATGTCGCCGAGGGGATATTGGATGATTGCTTGCGTAGCGCTAGTCTGTCAGGGGAGAATCTGGAAAGAAGAATACTGAAGGTTCCAGATACGGAAATCAATTTTCGGGAAGATATCGTCTGGGCGTATCGGATGAAAGTCCGGTTGGAAACAGAACCGGAATTAGAAACGGACGCGGAGGAAGTGGAAAGAGTCTTTTATATTTTTGAGAGGACGATGAAAGAATTGGATATTTTGTAAAAAATAAATATAGTGTTATAATAATTTTAGAAAAGTATTCTTATTTTTTACGTGCGATGCGATTCAATAAGAAAATACTTTGCACAAAAAATAGAATAGTGATATAATCTAAAAGTAGAGAAATGTTTTTTGAATAATCGGTTTCCTTGAGATTATTTTGGGCGATGTTATATAACAAAAAGTTATTTTTACAATCCTATGCCATCAATAAATTTACTCCCCGAAAATTTTACCATTGAAGCTTACCAGAGAAGAGAGAAGACTGCCGTCTATATTTTGGCTGTCTTTTTTATTTTGGTTCCGGCGATGACCTATGGCGTCGTAGATCTTGAGAGAAGAGATGTCGAAAAGAATACAGTAGTCGTAGACAGCGAGATAGCGAACGTGAAGATAGAAATCAAAAATGAAATCGAGAAGAGCGACCTCTTGTCTTCTGAATACAACAAGAAAGATATCGAGGATGTTCTCGGCAAACACCGCTATGCTTCAAAGGGTATGGCCTTTATAAAAAATAATGTTATACAAGGTGTCTATCTTACCAGCTTGGATTGTGATCCAGCCGCAGGCAGTGTCGATATGGAGATGGTGGCTAGAGATTATGACACCCTGATCAAGCAGCTGCTGATTTTTGAAGATTCTTTCTGGATCGAATCTGTCGATTTTAGTGATATAGAAAAAAACAAAGAAGATGGAAGTGTCTCAGTTGGGTTGACTACAGTGTTCAAGCAAGAGATGTTTGGCTTCCAGGAACAGTATTGGGATTTTGGCCTGGGTATCCTGTCTCCACGCACCAACCGCTATGTGGAAATTACCAGCCATTCTGTCAGCTTGCAAGAGACAACCAGCGCTACTGCCGAAGGCGGAGCAGTCAAAAAGGTTGTTGTTTCTTTCGAGGGTAAAGCTTATGACAAGACGCATTTGGATAATTTTGAGAAGTCCCTCAATGATGCCTCTGAAGTCGAAAAAGTGATTATCAATAGATTCAGTCTTGCGGACGATAAACCCGGAGTTGTCGATTTCCGGGGTAATATGACTTTGAATTATTAAATTTGTAAAATCTTATGGAGCAGAATAACGATAATTCGAAAAATGTCAGCAAAGTTAAAGACAACCGGGGTATGACCTACTTGTGCGGATCTCTCTTGCTGTCTGTAGCTTTCTTGTATTTTTTCTTGTCTCCTTTGTATCAGGAGAAGCTCGAGATGGACAAGGTTTATGCTACCAAACAGGAAGACTTGAAGAGTAAGAATGAACTTCTGAAAAATATCGAAACTTTTAATGAAGAGAATAAAGACTTGACTGTAAACTCGCAGAAACTGGTACTCTTGATACCGAACAGGAATAATTATGAAGATTTTTTTATCCACTTGCAGCAGCTCTCAAGAAATTTTAATCTGGAGCTTCAATCTTTCGCGCTGGAAGAGGTAAAAAATCCTACCGTGAAGACATCGGCTGGTACCGTGACTTCGACAGGGGTTGTTATTACTCCGGAAGGCACAACTACAAGCCCTACCGTACATACAGCCAACCAACAGGGGATAAACATCTCTTTGCGTGGTGACTTTGCCAGTTTTTTGAGTTTTACCAAGGCTTTGGAAAACGGGGTTCCTTTTTTGCAGGAAAATAAATTGAGTATCGCATCTAATAAAGAGAATGCCGTGCAACCTGAAAAAGAAGGACAGTTGTCCGAACAGAATCCTATGTTGAACTTTGAGCTTAATCTTAGATTTATTTATTACTAGATAAAAATGGAAAGCACATTAATCAAAAAAATAAAAAGATCGAAAAACACGTTCGTAGTGTTTGCTTCCGTATTAGTCTTTTTCGGTGTCTTTTATTATGTTTTTTTTGTGCCGCGAGAATTGGAGTCAACGAATCAAGTGGCGCAAGCTGATCTACAAGACACTTCTTACCAGGAGTATCGGGATTATGTCAGTAACACAAACAAGGGTGTCAAAAATCTCTTAGACGGGGCACAACTTAAGGCGATAAATATTTACAGTTATCCTGCTATGGATCTTAATATTCCTAGAAATGAGAATCCTTTCGCTAAATCTTTTTAATAAAAAGCATTAAGACAAAATAATGAGAGAGAAAAAAATAAAAATAGGGGGCACTCTGAAAAGTAGGACGGAGTTTCTAAGAGCTTTTATGTTTATATTTTGTTTCATCTTTATCTTGTTACTTACTTATATAGTGGGGGCACTGTTATATACCAGAGACAACTATTTGCCGCAACAGACAGGGGAGAGCATTGATCCTGATGAATATTTCAAGTCGTGCAAGTTACTGGAGGCAAAATGCTTGGACATCGGATGTAAATATTATTCCAGATGTGGAGACGGAAACTATGATTCCTGTAGGATTTATGATTGCGGGGATACTCTTGGTGTGTTTACGGAAAACGTTAAGGGAAAGCAAGACGCGAACTGGCAGGCGAAACCGGATTTGGCTGCTGTGGCTGCCAAGAAGGAAGCTTGCGCGGGAACGATGGAGGTCTTGAGCCAAGAATGTGTGGGAGGAAAAGAGCAGATCAAGGTAAAAATCGTCACAGAGGGCGAGTGTAAAATCGGAGGATTTGCTGTTATCTATGAAGGTATAGGTACTGAGCCTAACAGCTTTGAAGCGCTAGAGAATAGTATCTACTCGATCACGGCGCTTTCTTGTGGAACAGTCAGTCGAATCGTTCCTGCAACTGAGAATGGGATTTCGCTGGAATTTTAGATTGATAAATCTACCTTAAAATCAATATAAATATAAAAGATATGAGCTCATTCTTAACAAAAAATATGGAAAAAAAGCTATTGCTTTTTTCCCTTTTTGTATGTTTTTGTCTTGGTACTTTTTCTCGGGGTATCTCTGCGGAAACGGGTGATGACACCGAAATGAGTAAAGATACTATCACTTTCAATATAAGTACTGTGGATTATGAGAACTGGTACGATGACAGATGCACCAATAAAATAGATGATGATGGTGATGGCAAAGTGGACGGTGCAGATAATAAAGCTCCGGTTTGCGATGGAGGAGCAATAGGTTTAAGGCCGAATCTAGTTTGTGATAAGAATAGCGAAAAGTCTTCCGGCTATATGTCGCCTTTTCCTACCGACCTCACGTACAGTCCTTGCGATAAGGACGGAGTACATGATGACTATTATTCCACCAGTACTTCCAATGAGGCCAATGTTTGGACTTCGGACAAAAATTTTACGGTAAAAGTAACTGCTTCCGATCCTTCAGGTATAGACTCTATCCGGATTGAATGGATCTCCGGTGCATCTCGAAATAGGGACTCGGCCGGTTATTGGGATAAAGATACTCTGGCAAGTTACAATGCGCTGGATAAGATTTTGAATCCACATAAGACTTCCTTTATTTGCAGAAATACAGCGTCCTGTGAGATATGTGTCGTAGGAGGAACTTGTGCAAACCCGGTCATCCCTACGGGTGATTTGGGTATCAGTGGCTCGCAGCAGATAATATTATTTAGAGCAACCGTGACTGATGGTGCTTTTAATAGCATAACAACCGGTTTTGATGAAACTGGTGTTAGCCCCAAGCTGGATAAATTTTATAGGTTTGTGGTGTGCAGTACTAGCTGTAAAGACCCCGATCAGGAATGTGAAAATAACGCCCCTATAGTTACCGGATTAACCAGCAAGGTAAGTCTTAATTGTGAAGGCCCTCTTTATACTTTGAAATGGACATTCGAGGATGCTGATAAGAATAGCAGGCCCTCCTCTTATATTTTGGAGGTGAGAAATAAAGATAATCCAACTGTCATCTATTCGGCGGTGAGGTCAGCTAAAGAAGGATTGACTTGCGAAGACACGTGTGGATGTGACGGTTATTACACTAAATGTGAGATGTCTGCAACCTTGTTCAATGGATTTCTACAATCCGTGGATGGTACTTCAAAGAATATAATTTATGATCACACAACTTACCAATGGCGCGTTAAAGTTTATGATGATAGTACGGAAAGTCATTGCTTAGGTGTTTCGGATTGGTCTTCTGAATGGAGTTCGAATTCAACTCCGAGTTTCACGACGGCTTATCCTGCTCCGACTGTTTCCATTGCGATGGAAAACGACAGCGGTGTAAATTGCTATACGGGAAAATGTGAATTTGCAGAGAGCATTATTTTCAATAGCACATCCGAAGTTGATCCACATACTAGCGTAGCTTCTTATAAATGGTTCATAGATGAAAATAAAATCGGCAACAATTCTGTCTCTGTGGCGAAAACTTTTCAAGAAGAAGAAGGTTCAGAGCATACGGTTGCGCTTACTGTTATGGATAAGCAAGGCATCTCTTGTTCCGGTCAGGCAGAACTGAGTCTAAATAATGGCGATGAACCGGAGGAGCCGGAGGAGGAAGAAAACGCAGGATGGGATGAAATTGCTCCCGGACAAGTATACGGAGATTAATCCGAGATAGAGAAGTCGCGCCTTTATGGCTGTTGGACCTCTATCCCGATAGCCACTAGATTTTATTTAAGAATTAGAAAATGTTGAGAGATAGGGGCATAAAATTGTTATTAGAAATAACTATCGGGAGAAATGTTATACGTTTCTGTTTAGTGGCGTTTCTCTTCTGTTTTTCTCTATCCGCTCAAAATGTCTTGGCTGTAAGGGGGGATTCGTCTTTAGACAAAGATACTATCAGTGTTAACGTGAGTACTGTGGATTACGATAATTGGTTCGATGATAGATGCACTAACGGGCTGGATGACGATCATGATGGTTATGTAGACAGTAAGGATAACAATTGCGACGGAGGAATGAAAGGCTTGAGTCCTGTTTTGATTTGCGATGAAAATGGCAGTGCATCCTCTTATTATGACACCCCCTTTCCCGTTGATCTTACACATAAACCTTGTGATAAGGATGGTGTTCATGATGACTATTATTCTACCAATGCCAGCAATGAAACCTATATCCAGCCTACCGATAAAAATTTTACCATCAGAGTGAGTGCTTCCGATTTTTCGGGTATTGATTCTATCAGAATTGAGTGGATTTCCGGTGTGTCTAGAAACAGGGATGCGGGCCAATATTGGAATGATGCAAAATTGGCAAACTTTGCAAAATCGGATACAAATTTAAATCCGCACAAAGCTTCTTTTACCTGTAAGAATGCGACTAGTTGTGAGATATGTGTGGTGGGTGGAACTTGCGCATATCCGGTCATTCCGAAAGAAGATTTGGGTATTGTCGGTTTGCAACAGATAATACTATTCAGGGCTGTAATTACCGACGGTGCGATGAATAGTGTTGTGACGGGATTTGATGAATCTGATACCAGCCCGAAACTGGATAAATTTTATAGGTTTGTGGTGTGCAGCTCCACTTGCAATACGACTCCGAGTGAATGTTCCAATATAGATCCGACTGTTGAGGTGAGCGGTACGAGTGAGGATTTTGCCTGTTTTGAGTCAATACCTCTGTATACCTTGAAATGGAAATTCATAGATGATGACAGTAAGGACAGGCCTGGTAGTTATATCTTGGAAGTGAGAGATAGGAGTAAAAACAATGCCATATATACGGCGGCGCGAACGGCCCCTGGCGGTTTGGTTTGTAATAAAAAAAGAAATAAAATCGAATGCGATATGTCCGCGACTCTTTTTCAGGGGTTTTTGTCCAAGAGTGATGGCAGCCCGGCAAGTATTGAATGGGGGAATAAGACGTATGATTGGAGAGTGAAAGTATATGATGATAGCGATGAACTCCATTGTTTAGGGGTATCAGCTTGGTCTTCGGAATGGGGGTCTGATTCAATGGCGAGTTTTACGACGCCTTATGCGTTGCCTACTCCATCTTTTACCGTAGAGAATTCCGCTGCGATGCCATTGAATTGTTTTTCGGGCGGATGCGAATTCGCGGAAGAAATTGTTTTTAAGAGTACTTCCTCGATAGATATAAATACAGGTACCCCCAGCTACAAGTGGTATATTGATGGATCGACCGTATATGGCACCGAAAATATAGCAACTAAAATATTCATGGTGAGTGCGGAAAAAAAATCAGCTAAATTGGTGGTGACGGACGGTTTTGGTAGGTCTTGTGCGATAGAGAAGTCTTTTTCTTTAAGTGTCGCTTCTAACTCGGCAGATGGGGCCATTCCTAAGGATAATACCGAGGAGAAGGATACATCCTGGAGTGAGACTGTAAAATAGATGGTTGATATTCGTACAGTGCCAAAAGTTATGTGCGGTATCTATTCCGAACAATTTCGATGAAAAAGTAACAGATTATTAATGCGGAAAAATAAATTCAAAAAGCTTTTTTTAGCGAATAACATAGGTATAGTGTTCGGCTGTGTCATATTGGTCCTGATGATGATACTGGCGTTTTTGGTGTGGCAAAGATCTCATCAGAATAATATACAAAAAGACGTTGTAAAAATATCCAAGGTATTTTATTGGACCGGAAAAGCCGGTGATGGTAAGTGGTCTACGGCGGCCAACTGGAATGAAAATAGAGTTCCAGGTGTTGATGCGGAAGTGATTTTTGATGCTACTTCCAAAGAGGACTCTTTTGTTGATGCGGAGTTTTATGGGGAAATATCTTCATTACAGATCAAGGGATATGAAGAAAAAATTACGCAAAACTTGCCATTGACAATAACGGGTGACTATTATCAGGAATCGGGAGGGTATGAAGCGGTCGGTGATTTGAGGGTGCAAGGGGATTTTACTCAGACTGGTGAGAGTTTTTTTGCGGTTATGGTCGGGGATACTTGGATAGATGGAGAGCTGAGATATGAAGACGGTTTCCTAGTACCGGCAGAAGATGCGGCCGTGCATGTAAAAATATATAATGAATGGAAAAATTTGATTGTTAATGCGGGGGGTAAAGATGATTATCGTGCAGCGAAAGAATCGGGAACAGGGGAAGTTGTTTCGGAGACCTGGTCTTTTTATAACGCTACTAATTTTCTTCGGAGCTACATTTCTAGAGAAAAGGGTTGGACGCTGGAAGGCGTAGATAAAGCCTGGAACTGGAACTACGTCTTTGCCGGACTGTATCGCGACGACGAAGAAAATGTTTCGAGTCAAAATTTAAGTATTTCGGCTGAAGAGAATCAAGTTATCCTTGAACGCAATGAGCATGTTGAAGAGTGGTATAAAAATACCTATAAAGGGGTGGAGCAGGGTTTTACTATAAAAAGCAAGCTAATCGGAGAAGGGGAATTGGTTCTCAGGGGAACATTGGAGACAAATAATTTATATTTGGCAAAAAACGAGGAGGATGACATTACGGGCTTTTTACTGTCTAATGGTCTCACCGCAATCAAATACGGACATCTCCTAGCCGAGGATGCCCGAGGAAAGAATTTACCTGTGAAATTAGACTTAGTTAAAGCGGACGATCATTCCTATGAACTGAATATTTCTGTGGACGACAAAGGCGCGGAATATCCGATCATCGTCGATCCGATCTCTACGACCCCGGATTGGACGGGAAGCGGCGGTGTAAGCAGTGCACAATACGGCAAAGTGGCAACATTGGCAGGCGATGTTAACGGGGATGGAAAATCTGATTTTCTAGTAACTGCCAGGGCTTATACAGGCTCGTACAACACTGAAGGTGCGGCTTTCTTGTATTACGGTACGGCTTCCGGTGTATCAACTACGCCAGCTTGGTCCTATATATCAGGGGTGGCGTATTCTCATCTTGGTCACTCTGCTTCGGCTGCAGGGGATGTAAATGATGATGGGTACGATGATATAATTGTAGCTGCAGACGGATGGGGTAACTACAGTGGAAGGCTATATCTTTTTTTTGGATCGATCAATGGCCTCTCTGCCCAGCCGGATTGGACTTACGAAGGAACACAAGCAAACCAAAATCTGGGGCAGTCTGTTTCTAATGCCGGAGATATCAATGGTGATGGTTTTGATGATATCGTTGCCGGGGCTCATTATTATACGGAAACGGGATTAAGCCACCAGGGCAAAGCTTTTGTTTTTTATGGCAATGTTTACGGGTTTTCGAATACCCCCGATTGGACGGTAACGGGAGGAGAGGCAGGTGCTTTGCTGGGATTTTCTGTTTCCGATGCGGGAGACGTTAATAAAGATGGCTATAGCGATATACTGATAGGAGCGCCAGCAGTCGGAAGTGTTAATGAAGGCAAAGCTTATTTATATCTGGGAAGCGAGACGGGACTTCCTTCGTCGCCGTCGCGCGTATTTGCTGATGGCACGGCGAATTCTTATTTTGGCAATCCTGTGTCGTTGGGTGGCGATATAAATAATGATGGATATCCTGATGTTTTGATTGGGGCCAGTCGTTATGATAATATCAAGAAGGATGCGGGGGCGGTATTTGCTTATTATGGCGGTGCTTCCGGGTTGGCTGCCTCTCCCAGCTGGTCATCTTATGGTTCACAGGCAGACGCGTATTATGGGTGCGGTTATTATACTGCCGGAGACGTTAATGGTGACGGTTTTAGTGATATTATCGTAGGATCCTGTATGTATGATGGCGATCTTGTAAATGAGGGGCAGGCTTCAGTGTTCCTCGGATCGGCCGCAGGCTTGGCATCCTCTCCGATCTGGACCAAAGAAGGAGATTATACAAATGCCAGTTTTGGGTGGTATGCTTCCACTGCCGGTAATGTCGATGGCGATGCCACTGGTGACTTTTTGGTCTCATCTTATAAATATCAGGATTCTACTGTCGGCGGTCAAGCATATCTGTTTCTAGGTTCAGATGAGGGTGGTGGATGGTTGGCGGAAGTTTGCACCGGAGGGATAGATGAAGATAATGATGGATATGTGGATGAATTAGATACTGATTGTGATACTGGAGTTGATAAGATGAATGTTACCGTGAATGTCAGTACGGTCGATCAAGATAATTGGTTCGATGACAGGTGTCGGGATGGTGTGGACAATGATGGTGATGGAATTTTTGATAAAGATGATGCCGATTGTGACGGTGGAGCGGCGAATGATGCCGATCTCACAACATATGTTGTCTGCGATTCCGACCTTTCCTCTTATGACAGCAAAGAGTCCAAGAACAGTTACATTCATCCTTATATCAAGGATTACGAGTATGCTCCTTGCGATCGTGATAATGTTCATGATGATTTTTATTCTACCGACGTTACCAGTCCCGTTTTTATACAGTCATCTGATAGAAATTTTACTATAAATGCTACCGCTTCTGACGCGAATGGCATACAGAGTATCCAGATCGAATGGATGAGCGGGGCCAGTGCGAATTGGTCTGTCAGCGAATCCAAAATTTGCGATGATGCCGGGTCCTGTACTGTGTGTGTGGAGGGAGGGGATTGCGGCGAGGGTAATGACCTGATTGATTTCGACGACCTGGGTATTCCAGAGGGTAAAAACAATCAGCGCTTTTTCTTCAGAGTGATTGTGACGGATAATCTTGATCATAGTGTGACTACAGGCTATGATGATAATGTGGCGGTATCCCCGGTGCTGGATAAATATTATCGGTTGGCCATCTGTAGTAAATATTGTCATCTGTGTAATAATCCGGCTCCTCTCGTTACACTAGCAAGTGTCGAAGACCCCACTAGTTTCTGCAGTGGATTGGATTACACTTTGCACTGGACTTTTAATGATAACTCTCCCAACCAGACTTATTATGAATTACAGGTGCGGGAAAAAGATGATCCGACGGCGCCGCTCCTCTCGACAGTGCGGACATCCAGTGAAACGTACGCGCGGTTGTTTGACGGATTTCTGAATGGAAATTTGGAGTACAGTACTCCCACCGATACTAAAGTCTACGAATGGCGGGTTAGGGCATATGATGACAGTACTTATAGCGGTGCGTTAGAAGAAGGTTGCCTCGCCGTTTCGGATTGGACACCATGGAGTCCGGTAGGCCTTACTTTTACTACTCCAATCAGATATCCGACTCCGTCTTTTACCGCCGACACGGTGAATTCGGAAACTTGTGCCGTTTGTGCCTATTCAAGGACTGTTACCTTTACGAGCGATTCTGTGGTTTATGACGGCAGCATGCCACAGACCGATTGGTATATAGATTATAACACCGCGGCAGTGGTCAATACCCAGTCAAATCCGACTTCGATAATTTATACTGACGAGACGCAGTCGAATCATGACGTTAAACTGGTTGTCACCGATAGTGCAGGACGAGCTTGTGAAACAATAAAGACGATCAGTCTGGCAAAAGGAAATCCGGTTTGGAATGAAGTAGCTCCGAAACAAGATCCGTGATTTTTAAACTTAAATATCAAATAGCTTAGGCGTTAAATTTAATCAGCGTTTATCGAATCAATATGAAATTCAAATATCGAGCTGTTGCAAAAAATGGAGAAGAACAAACTGGAAATATCGAAGCGGAAAGCCAAGAGAAGGCTGTGGAAGTTCTGCAGAAGTATGACTTCACTTTGGTGTCCGTGGATAAGGTGCATGAGCTTCTTTCTCTGTCTGGAATTTTCGGCAAATTCCACAAAGGGATTTCTCCTAAAAAACTGGTGATTTTTTCCAAGGAACTGTCGATTCTTATCTCCTCCGGAGTTTCGCTGGTAGAGGCGCTACACATTCAGTGCGAGCAGGAAGAAAGTAAGCGCTTCAAAGAACAGATCGCCGTGATGGCTGACATGGTGGAAGATGGGTATTCTTTGTCCAACACTTTAGCCAGATTTCCTGATACATTCTCGGATTTCTATATCAATATAGTTAGGTCCGGAGAAGTCTCGGGTAAGATGCAGGAATCTCTCTTGCATTTGGCTGAATATGTGGAGAAGCGATATCTGCTTTCCGCAAAGGTCAGGAACGCCATGTTGTATCCGGCGGTAGTCATGTTGGGATTTCTTGGTGTGGGAATTGCAATGATGGTCTTGGTAGTGCCGCAATTGGTGGGGATTTTCCGTGAAAACGAGATGGAGCTGCCATGGCCGACCAAAGTTTTGATTTTTGTCAGTGATTTTCTGGTAAATAATTTTACCCTGTTCGTACTGTTAGTTGTTTTCTTCTTAGTCGTGGGTAGACGGTATCTCAAAACACCGGCAGGAAAAGCGAAGGTAGATTTGTTCTGCCTGTCGATGCCACCTTTCAATGATCTTTTTAAGAAATATTATCTGGCGCGTTTTGCCGACAATCTGTCTATGCTGATCGGCAGTGGGGTGAATATCGTAAACGCTTTAGAAATCTCAGCTAGCGTGGCAGGTAATAGTGTCTACAGGAAAATAATCCTCGAGAGTGTGGAGGATGTGAAAGTCGGAGGGTCGATTGCTTACGCTTTTGAGAATAATAAATATGTTTCGCCCATGATTTCTAAAATGCTGAACATCGGAGAGAGGACAGGAAAAATCGATACAGTCTTGAAGGATGTAGCGGATTTTTATACGAAAGAAGTTGATATCGCGGTTGATGGTGTAACGGCAATCATTGAGCCTATTCTCATTTTGGTTCTAGGATGTGGAGTAGGAGTTTTGGTGGCGGCAATTATTATGCCGATTTATCAAATGACAGAAACTATTTAAAATTTATGAGCAATAATAACAAAAAAGGTTTCTCCTTGATCGAGCTGTTGGTCGTGCTGGCCATTATGACGATTATGGGCGCTATAGTCGTACCGAAGTATGCGAGCAATAAGAATGCGCAAGCGATGAAATACGCAAAGACGCAGATAGTGAACGATATCAGGTACGTGCAGACCTATACATTGAATACCAAGAAGTTTCCGGACGGGTCACCTTCTCCTATCGGAGGATACGGAATTCATTTTCAGAAAGACAAGGATTATTACACCGTATTCGGAGATAAGAGACATGCCGTGGATCCAAACTATCTTTATGATGACTCTTATCCCGCCGGAAGTGCCGATTATGAATTTTATGAACAAATCGATTTGGTGGATGGGGTACATATTTCCAAATTGACTGTGAATGGTACCGAAGTGGATAGCGTGGATTATGTAAGCACGCCTCCATACGGCAAGATATTCATAGCTGAATTGAATACTAATGTTGAATTGGAAATTACCTATATGAACAGTGCCGATGACACGGGAGTAGTCAAAGCAAATTCCTCCGGACTTATTATCAACTAATTGCGACTATATATGTATTTCAAAAAATATGATAATAAGGACAAAGGCTTCACTTTGATGGAGGTTATTGTCTCTGTCGGAATCGTTGCCTTTGCGTTCGTAGGGGTGATGGCCGTATTTGCCAGCAATATCAGGGTAGAGATTGCCAGTCGCGATAAGACCACCGCCTCATACCTAGCGCAAGAGGCAATGGAAATTATCAAAAATGAGAGGGATACCAATTGGTTCGCGGGTGGGGCCGCCAATTGGGATAATGGAATCGGTGCCGGCTCCCATCAGGTTTTGAATGTGATTGATCCTTCCGACCTGGCGAAGGGGTGGAGTTTGGAAAATACAGGCCTTGGGGAGGAGGAATATTATAAACAGCGGATATTTCTTCTGGATGGTGTCTATGTCCAAACTACCGACTTATCCTATAATGATGCGAATCGTCCATCAAGCTGGCAAGACACTCATTTTAGAAGGTTGATTGATATCGAAAGGCCAGATATCGACAAGATCAAGGTAACTGTGGCTGTATATTATGGAAGCAATGATAGCAAGGTGCAGATAGTCTCATATCTTTACAATAATTGGTATACTAATTAGCGCTTATGAATAATAAAGGATTTACCCTAATAGAGATGCTGGTGGCAATGGGAATATTTTGTATTCTGCTCGTGACGGTTATGAACACATTCACGAAAGGTTTTTATTATCAAAAGAAGATAATAGAAATGCAAAACGTTCAGCGGGAGGAGGCCTATCTGCTTGAAATAGTTTCACGTGAAATCAGGATGGCGACCAATATCGATGATACCCAGAAAAATTTTCATGATGCTTACCGGCTGGATTTTACGGATCACACCGGAGTTCCCATCCATTATTGCCTTGCCGATGCAAGCGGCGCGTGTAGTTCTACGGGAAAGTATTTTTCGGTGGGTGATTCGACGGGCGAGAGAGTCGTCAGCTCTGCTGACATCGAGGTTATGGCGCTGAAGTTTTCTACCTCGCAGACTTTTACAGATACCCAGCCATTGGTTACTGTGTCTATGCAGATACGGTCCAAGAAAGACAAGGATGTAAGCGCGGTCTTGCAGACCAGTGTGTCGACGAGATTATACAAATAAAATTCGCATATGACAATCGAAACCAAACTTTTAAAGAAAGATTCCGGGCAGGTAATTATGTTTATTATTTTCGTGGTATTGTTTCTGGTTCTGTTTGTGAGTCTTTATATCTCCAGAAGCCTTCTTAAACAAACAAAGGCTTCCGTCGGTGCGGTAAGCTCAGTGCAATCCTATTATATTGCGGATTCAGGAACGGAGAATGTTCTCTATTATTTGTCAGGCCTAGATCCGGCAGAACCTCAGCCGACGGCGGGAACATCAATTGTTCTCGATAATCTTTTTGTTGCAGAAAATGGTATTGCCACAGCTGTCGTTTCTGATGCCAGCCCGACTACTCTGAAGATAGATATTATTGGTACATATAAGAATACTTCAAGGGCCATACAGCTTTTCTGGTAAGAAATTGAACCTTGCTTTTATTATTACAAAAAACGAACCTCGCCTTAAGGTTTGTTTTTTTAATCAGGTGTTTTGGTTTTTTTTAAAACGAGCTACCGCAATGGGGGGGCTTAAATAATTTTTTATGTGTCATTTGAACGGAAGCGAAGAATTGCTCTGCTATGCGGGAGTAACGGGATTCTTCGGGGTACCTCAGAATGACATAAATCTTGGGATTTTTCGATTTTGGTCCGCTTAGAATGCGGTTGCCCTTCTTTATTTGCAATTACAGAATTTTGTTCAGCTGAAAGATCTGGAGTTTCGTTTTATAACATCCGGGTATTACGATATTGTTTCTGCGAGAGACGCCAATGTTTTCTTATCCATAATAAAGACGCGATATAAATCGCGTCTTTCCAAAATTCAAATATATTTATTCTTCGCGGCTATGTCTCAGACTTCTGTGCGGCCTCCCGGTATTTCTTTATCCCATCTTTTATCTTCGGGCGGAAAATCAGGTATATGGCGAAAACAGTGGCGAGGACGATCGTGAATTGAGAAACTCCCAATGGGTAGTCTGTCGAAGAGGGGGCAGAGGTGCTTGCCGCTTTGACCATACCAATTGAGAATCTGAAGTCTTTGTCTATGGAATATTTTTCCCCTTCGGCTATGGTGAAGACGGCATCATATTTACCGTTCTGCAGTTGGGAGGTTGGGATTTCCAATGCGGGAATCTCAAAGAGGGAATATGGTCCTGCTTTCGGTTGATTATCCGGGTAGGGGAATATGGCGCTGTAGACGGTATTATCTCCTTGTTTGATTTTTAAACTGATCTGAGGTGTTATTTCTACGTTTCCTTGATTGTCATAGATAACCCTGATTTTCAAAGATTGCCCCTGATTGAGATCATAAGTCTCAGGGATTATTGAGGCGTCGAAAGCTACGTTTTCTATGTCATTTACCTCTACTGTAACCTCGCGGTCGATTTTTTGTGACACCGAACTGCCGGAGTTTTCCGTGTCGTTCGCAAAATCTCCGGCTTTTTTGGATACACTGACGAATCCCTGATAACTGCCGTTCGGAATTCCTGCGGGAACGATGAATCTGGCTATCACATTGATCTTGGATCCTGCCGGCACTTCAATGCTGGTAATATTGTCCGTATCCTGGGCATTTTTATAGAATCTGGTCCAGCCGGCGATATCGCCTTCGGCGGAGAGCTGTATGGTAGAATTAGAGCTTTCCGTGTTGGTTATAGCTATTGTTTCGTTGTAGGGTTTTTCCCGAAGAGCATTTTTTATGTCTATAGGTTCGGTGACTTGTCCGATAGCGTGTGTCTGGAAGGGGAATAGCGAGAGAGCCGCGAGTGCAAAAGATGTGAGAATCTTTCCGTATGACTTTTTCATATTTTTCCGTTTAAAGTGATTTTGCAAAAGTCTGAATCCGAAGTTTAACCTTGAGGTGCAGGCTTTTGGGGAGACCGAAGTCTCCCCCATTTCCTACCTTACGAATGGAGTGTTCTCCATTAGACAGCTGGAGGTGTTTAGTCGCAGGTAAGGTGTGCTGCTGATGCGGCACTCAAAGTCATGTTACCAGTGTAGGAAGAACTTCCGTGCTCTGGTGGGAACTTGTAGATGTCGATTGAGAAGTCCATCTCATTCAGTTCCGAGAGATCCAATGACTCATTCAAGGCCTTGGTGACTTCTGGGTCGTACTTGACGAAAGTTGCGTCGCTGCCGACTCTGCCGTCGTACTTGACATTCCAGTTGCCATCGGTCTTGCCCAATCCCATATCATTTTGTTGGACCTTCATGGTCAGTCTGGTGTTACCTACGTTTCGAACCGAGGCCTTGCCTTGATCCATTACGTTCCAAGTCAAATCACCATTGATGATTTTGTGTGTGTTTAACTTGACGTTACCATAACTGATCATAGAGAAGTCGGTTTCAAAAGCGGTCATCGGACGGTAAGTGAAGTAGTTGTCCAATGTTCCATCTTTACCGGATTTGTCTTGTGCCAAGATCAGGGTCCTGTAACTACCTGATGGGTCTTCGTAAGACAAATCTTTTTCGGCACAATATACCGCAGCCGTTTCTTTCATAAGCTCTCCGTCCGCAGCACAGATTTCGTCGTAGTCATAACCGTCTTCAAAAGTTGGAAGATTGTTGTTATGATTTTTTACGCTGTCGCAGAAGAGGTTATAGCCTTCGCTTTTGGTAAGTCTTGCCAAACTGTCTTCTTGCATAAGAAGTCCGCAGCCTGCCCCCTCTGATCCGTCTTGATCGTCCAACTTAACGTGGTGTTCTCCTACGGCTATTCCTACTGGGTAGAAAACGTCGGCATACACTTTGTTAATGTCACTCAGACCGTCAGGGTCTGCTACTATGGCACAGATGGCAATAGTTTTATTGCTCTGGTAGACTCCGGTTGGATCGAATTGAGCCCCAGCTGTCGTTGCAGCATCCGTGTATCTGTCTACATTTGCTTCCCACTTAGCTTTGACAATCGGATTAGCTCCACTGCCTTCGTCTCTGGTTAAGCTGGTTCCGATTTCCGTTGCCCCAACCTGTGCGATGGGAGCGAAGACAGTTAAACATAGTGAGAAGATGAGACTTGATGCACAAAACACTTTCATTTTTTTAATGTTCATAGTTTTTTCTCCTTTTTTGCCTTTTGGGGGCAAAAATTAATTTTTTTAAAAGAGCTTTTTTTAGTTACTGATCCCAGTTTTTCACCCTTCGCCGCTTTTTTGCAGCTCAGAACTAAGATCAACAACTTCGACCTTTAATGAAGTACAAAAAACAACCGTAATCGAAATTAATTTGGAAAAACTAAAGTCTGGTGGTTGTATCGGCGTATGTGGTCGGTCTGTCAAAAGATCTTTTAAAAAATTATGCTCTTAGATTTTTCCTGGCGGCTTTGTATCACTCGCTGTAGTAGAAAAGGTGAAGGTCATAACTTTAGTTTCGTTAAATTCAGTTTATACCATGTGTGCTATATGTCAAACAAGAGTTATCCCCAGTTTAGTGCCTATCTTTTGGCTTAATAGGCTATAGGTTGACAATATATAGCTAAAAATGGTCTTATTATTTTTTACTTATCCACAGACATAAGTTTCTTTTTTGGATTCCGTGAGATTATTATGTTAAGCCCGTGATATGAGATTTAACTATATCGGGTCATACACAATATATGGTTTTAACTGATATCTTTAATTGAAATTTTGTATAATTCTAATAAACATTTCAAACATACAAAACTTCTTTTATTGCGATAGAACCCACCTTTTGTCATCCCGCAGGGATCTCTTAAATTATCTATTACTAAAAGAGTAAATATTATGATAATGATAAAGGGACAAGGGATTCTTACCAGAATGACAAAAATTATGGCTTTATAGCAGGAAATACTATTCGGCTGGTTTGATAGGGCAGTTCCGAGATTTGCCTATCTGAGAGTTTACACCCTGCTCTTGAAGAGAATATCTTATTCAAAAACGATATCTTAATAATGTGAAGTACCTTGGAGAGTCAGTTAAAACCATATATTGCGTATGACCTCCTTTTGCCTCTTTCAATATTTGGAGAATAAATTTATGGTAGTAACGACGGGTGTTTTTAAGATTAAATTATCTTGTAATCCGAAAGTGTTTTATTAGACAAAAACGTCTAGAGAATATATCATAAATTGATATGGAATATTTAGCTTATAATATAAAGATATGGATTTGGATAAATTGAAAGAGGTGCTGGCGGGGGAGCCGAAGTTCCGCTTGAAGCAGGCTTATCAGGCGATTTTTACGGACCTGATTGCGGACTGGCGGGACAATACGACACTACCTCCCAAGTTGCGGGAAAAGCTGGATGTGGAATGTCCGCTGGAGCTGAAGGCGACACTCTTCGGATCGAAAAATAGCGAGAGCTTGAAAATTCTGCTGGAGCTGGCGGATGGGGGGAAGGTGGAGTCGGTACTTTTGAAACATGCAGATGGAAGACGGACAGTGTGCGTATCCGCGCAAGTCGGGTGTCCGCTGGGGTGCAAATTTTGCGCGACCGGGATGCTGGGATTCAAGCGTAATTTGAGCACGGACGAAATAGTGGCGCAGGTTTTGTTTTTCTCGCGCTATCTTAAGCGGAACGAAACCGAACATGATCGCGTTACAAATGTGGTTTTTATGGGAATGGGGGAACCGTTGCTCAATTACGATTCGATGATGGAAGCGGTCAGGATTTTGAATAGCAAAGACGCTTTCAATATCGGAGCGCGCCGGATCTCGATTTCGACAGCGGGCATTATCCCGGGAGTAGAGAAACTGATGCGGGAAGATTTGCAAATCAATCTGGCCATTTCGCTGCATGCCGCGACGGATGAATTGCGCAGCGAGCTGATGCCTATCAATAATAAATATCCGCTGGAGGATCTGATGAAGGTAGTGGCGCGATTTGCATGCGCGAAGAATCGCGAAGTGATGTTCGAGTATCTGCTGATCAAAGGAATCAATGATCGACGAGAGGATGCATTGGCACTGGTCGACCTGATGCGTATCGAGCTTTTTATGGTGAATCTGATCCGCTACAATCCCACGGGGGTTTACGAGCCGTCAAACTCCGCCGAAATCGCGTGTTTCAAAAATATTTTGAGCGAAAACGGCATTAACGTCACACAGAGATATAGCTTTGGCCAGGATATTAACGCCGCATGCGGGCAACTGGCGAATAAGAATCAATAAAAATATGATAACCGGCGAAATACGGGCAAAACTGATCGCAAAGACGGAGAATCTTTTGGGTATGAAAATTGTGGATATTACACAGCCCAGACAGGGAATGGGCAGCGCGGTCTTGACAGTTCGAGATGAGAGCGGCTGGGAAGCGGTAATCAAATTCGGTGCGGACGTAGCCGGAGATATGCGGGCACTTAAATTAATCAGGGAAAATAAGGTCGATATCCCTATTCCTAACGTCTTGGGTTCTTTTGTTGTGGAGGGCAAGACGGCAATGGTGATGGAGAAGGTGGACCTTCCTCTTTTGGAGGATATTCCCGATGAGGAAAAATGCAGATATATAGGTCCGATGATTACGGAGCTGCGCAAGATACATCTTATCAAGTCTGATATTGCGGAGGTTTTGCGCGCGCAGGATAATACCAGATCGTGGAAGGAAACTCTGCTCTTTAAATATAGCGGAAACCATCCGTGGTTCGATTGGCAGAGAGTTAAGGCTCAAGAAGGCGTGGATGGCGAACTGGTACAAAAAACCATAGAGCGAGTGAAAATCAGAATTAAGCAGGCGGATTTGCCGAAAAGAGACTACTCTCTGCTGCACACGGATTTCAATCAGCGCAATCTTTTTGTTGATCCGAATAAACATAGGATTGCGGGTATCATCGATTGGAGCGAAGCGGCATTCGGTGATCCTCTCTACGATTTCGCGCGTGTGCGGATGTTTATTTTTCATTTTAATATAAGCGAAGAGACGGAGAGAGAATATTTCCGGTCACTTGATTTGACGGAAGAGGAGAGGATGCGCGAGGACATGTACCTGGAAAGTCAGATTCTGGATTACATCACTTGGTATTGTGAAAAGAAAAACGATTTCAATGCCGGCCGGCTTAGATCGCATCAGGATTTTTTGCGTCGACGCTTGCTGTGACACTTTTGTGGAAGGTAATAGGTTAATACATTCTGTGATTTTTTCTATCTTAAGGAATGTCTAAAATCGTGGAGTAACAGGATTTATCCCGCGCGGCTATCCCAAGCCACTAACCTTCGCAATCGCACGTTCTATTTATATGGGATAGCAGCGCAGACTAAAGTCTGCTACTCCGTGCATAAAATCACATCATGATTATGTCCGTGACGGACGATCTTGTTGAAGAGCTTTACAAACGGTGGATAAAGTACTATAAGTGAAGTAGAAGAAACTATAAGGAGGGTGATCTGTTGAGCTCTGTATTTACGAAACTTAATAAATTATTTGATTGTTCCGCATTTTGGATTCTATTGGGAGCGCTGGCAATCAGTTTGTTTGCTATTTGTCTACATCATTCAGGAGAAGATTTTGAATGGGAAACGTTTAAAGCTCCCGCCGAGACTATCGCTGTTCTTGGCACACTCGTACTGGCTTATTGTGTACTCTACGGTAGAAAACTGTAGAAAACATATTGCCGGTATTTTTTTGTTATGAAATTATCTACATGCTTTCAATTTAAGCTGTGCGATCAATGTTACTGTAAAGATTGCTAAGACGGATTAAGATTAATTTCCGCTATTTGTCCACAAAATAAAAAAGACGGAAATAAATCCGTTTTTTTTGTTGATTCCATCCGCTTATTGTGCCGTCCATCCGCCGTCAACGTAAAGCACTGAGCCGGTGACAAATTTTGATTCATTTGAAGCTAGGTAAACTGCGGCATAGGCAATGTCATTCGGTTCCCCCAATTTTCCCAAGGGAGTAGAACCGAGGATATAAGCGCGCGCGTCGGGATTTTCCAGAGAGTCTTTTGTCATAGCAGTCTCGATGACTCCGGGAGCGATGGAATTGACGCGGATGCCATCGGGTGCCAGCTCCAGAGAAGACACTTTTGTAAGCTGGTTGACAGCGCCCTTTGCGGCGCAGTACGCACTGGCCATACGAAATCCCACCAGACCCATAATCGAAGCCATGTTGATTATAGAGCCGTTGATTCGGTTATCTTTCATATATTTGGCAGCAGAACGTAGACAATAAAATGTCCCGTTAAGGTCCACTGCAAGTACTTTATTCCACATTTCGTCGCTAGTAGCGGTTAACTCAGCGGTTGGTCCGATACCGGCATTGTTCACCAGAATATCCAATTTACCGAATTTTTCCACCGCAAAGGCGATGAGTGCGTCAGCTTCTGTGGAGTCAGACACATCGGTTCTACAAAAAGCGGCGTTTTCACTTTCCACAAAACCAGGTATTTCTGAGATATCGGAATAAACTACTTTAGCACCCTCCGTTATGAACATTTCAGCGATGGCTTTCCCTATGCCGGAGGCCGAACCTGTTACGACTGCAACTTTGTTTTCTAGGCGCATATATATTTTTGTTAATGTTTATGATTTATTTTAGCACAAATATGCCAATATTTAAAGACGCGCATAAGATGAATTTTGAAGTCTGCAATGGGCATATTATTGCAAACCAGAAATATTTTATGGATGAATGAGTAGGGAAGGAATCAATATTTGCTTGACTTTACTTTTTTATAATTTTGATATATACTTCCTCTTGTTATCGGTAGTTTGCCGTAAATTACCGTTATATCATATTCGGGGATCGTCTAACGGTAGGACGACAGGTTCTGGTCCTGTTAATCGGGGTTCGAGTCCCTGTCCCCGAGCCAATGTGCACGAACGGAAGCGAGAGCTTCTGTTTTTGTTTTATTCATCGGTGTTTTGGTCGGTTCTAACCTTAGGTATTCTATCTCTAATGCAGGGTACTCGTTATTGATGGGTGCGAACCATTCGTTAGGTTCAATTACAAGAGTATTGTCTTTTATTATGGGGGTTTTCCCAAGCGCCATTAAAATTTCTTTCTTCAGTTCTAACCTTCCTTTCCCTTCTGCCATTAAAAACGCTTTACGGGCATAGGTGGCAAAATTGAATGTTTTTTCGGTAAGTTCCAGCCAGCTATCGGCTCGTGTCTCAGTTTCTCGCAAGCCATTTTTCATTTGAGCGAGTTTATTTTGGAGAGTGTTTTTTTCTCTGATAAAAGTTTCATCGTCGATAAGTTGGCGGTATCTCATTTTGGTGAGCTCGTCCAACTCTTTTTGAGTTTCAATTAAATTTGTATGTTGCATCTCATAAACTTTGGTCCGGTCTTCAATCTCTGTGTCATTCTTTCTGTTTATACCTTCCAGCGCCCATTCCAAGAACTCTGGCAGTATGGTGTATTTCTCTATCTCTTTTTCGATGGCTATTTCC
>Ga0172381_10001303_pt1 | contig 29623 bp, 24 predicted proteins | sample Leawel6488metaG_FD_119754 | JGI IMG/M metagenome (GOLD analysis project Ga0172381, IMG submission 119754) | Leachate microbial communities from a municipal landfill in Southern Ontario, Canada - Leachate well 64-88 metaG | ecosystem: Engineered > Solid waste > Landfill > Unclassified | place... | reverse complement strand
TTTCCATTACTAAGTTGTTTTATAAGATTTTGAACTATTAAGATAATTTTCTCTTTTTTCTCCTTAGTATCTTCAATTGCCTGCAATAATTTTATTTTTCTTTCTTCTAGTTTTAGTCTTGTTTCCTCAGTCATGTTGCTCTCCTTTTTTGATTTTGACTTAACTTTTATCATAAAAGTTAATTTTTGCCTGCATCTTTTTTCTAAAAAGACGCTCTAGAAATCTGGAGAACAGGCATACCAAAGGTGTGTAAAGTGGCATTTCTGTTCTCCAAAGATTTAGCTAGAAAATAATCCAAGTAAAATTTTCCAGAAACCCAGAGGGAAAAATTACCAAAGGTGTGTAAAGTGGCACTTTTTCCCTCTGAAAGTTTATCTAGAATAAAAAAATAAGACTGAAAAAAATTAAATTTAGAATCAAAATTACTATTAAGTAGATTTACATTTACCTCTATTTTTGCCACTTTACACACCTTACTTAATTTGTGTGTAAAATACTTTATAAATTATCCTATTCTGTGTGTATTAAATACTTAATTTGTGTGTAATATGTAATCCCGAAAAGAAGTAAAAAAGCTATCAAAAACAAAAATATAAAGACTAATCTTTTTTTTGATTATTATAAATCCCTTCAATGTTAGTTATAGATTTATTAAGAATCATAAGATTATCAATTTCCCCATTAAGAATTAAATTTCCCTCACCTAAGTTAAAAGAACTAATTGAAAAGGTTTTAGGAATATTGTTTACATAAATTATTGAAAAAGCGGGGGCAATGTCAATAACAACATGATTCCAAGACATATTTAATTCTTCATCACTTATTCCCTGCTGGTCTCCATACACAAATTCTATTTTTTTATCAACAACAGATATTTCATATCCATTTCTTTTTGTAATTATTTTTTTGTTATCATTTCCATTAACCCAAAAACTAATTGCCATATTGTTAACAAGGTTTAATCCTTTTGAATCGCAATTGGCTTCTCCATTCAAAACACCGTCGATTATTCCTCCCTTGATTAGAGTACACTCATTTCCACCAATAAAATCTTTCAGGTCGTCAAATCTCCACCAACCTACAACTCCAGAAGGAATCATTAAAATATCACTAGGAGCAGATTCAATTAGCATACCAAGATTACCTTTAATAATCGGAGCAACACCAACCCTGCTGATTTTTCCTATTTCAGGGATAGCAGCAAAAGAATATGTTTTTGTTTCAAGTTCATGGATTGGTTCTTTATCTCTTACTTCAGAATTTCCTGCTTCATCATAAAAAACAAATTTTAATCCATCTAATTCTTCATTCCCAGATTTTCTGTTTATAGTTATCATAGAGACTCCGTTCTCAAACAAGATTACTTCTTTAACCTCCAGATTAATAGTGAACTTTCCGAACTGAACATCCTCTCCTTTTTCTTTAATCAAGGGAACAAGAACATTCCAGACTATTGCAATTAAAATAATAACAATTAGAATAATAAGAATTAAGCTAATAATTCCGACTTGTGCTTTTCTACCTACTTTTACCATATATTTTTAAATCCAAACTCATTAATAAAATTATGTAAAGAGGTAAAATGAGAATAAATCTTCCTTTAGAGATTGTAGTACCCATTGGTTTGGTCGTGATAATACTAGGAGTAGTTCTCTGGTATTTATATTCTAAAAATAAAGAGATTTATTCTAAACTGCTTTCTGAGAAAACGAGATTTTATAGATATAAAAAAGGGATTGAAAATCTAAAAAATATTTCTGGAAATCCAGAAGAAGATTTTAGTATTTTAAGCAAATATGTACGCTCTTTTTTCAAAGAATATTTAGATTTAAATGAAAGTCTTACTTATTTAGAACTTGAGAAAATTTTTATAAAACAAGGCAAATCAGATTATGCAAATCTTAGTAAATTAATGTCTGATATAAAATATAAAGGAGAGAAAAATACAGAGAGTATTAAGAAAGCTACAAATTTATTTGAAAAAATAATAAATGAGTATTAATTTTCCCTTATAACTTGTTCTGAATCTCTTTAATCTAAAAAGAAACTAGTTAGTATTGTTTAGATTTTTTAGTATATGATCTTCAATCTCCCACCATTTACATTCCTCAAAATAAACTTTAGATAAACTTTTTTTATCTAGGGTATTAATTACCTTTTCTGTAGTGGGAAGATATTTATCATACTTTAATTCCTCGTTTGATGCAATAAAAATTTCATTTGTTACTTTGTAAACATAATCAAAACTTTCAGCAAGAGTATAATAAATAGTGTCATAATATTTCTCGCTCTCACAAGGATAAGTCCATAAACCAAAAACCCCCTTATTATTTAATCTGTTTTTTACAATATCAAAAGATTCTTTGGTGTAAATATTAGAAGAATGAATTACACTTGGATTTTCTATGTCTATAATAATAGAATCATAACTCTTATTTGTCTTTCTTAAATAATCAAACCCGTCATCTAAAATAAGATTTGTTTTTTTGTTTTCTAAAACCTTACTCATCAATTTGTTTGCTTCAACAACAACAGGATTAATTTCAACAACATCCACAGAATTATCTACTCTTTCTAAGATTTCATTCAGAGTAAAACCACAGCCCAACCCTATGTTTAGTACCTGCAAATCTCTTGAATCAAAAGAAGATAATGAATCAATAACAATTTGTTTTTCTCCTTGAGTGTAATCTGCACTACACTGAACCCTATTATCAATATACAAAGAATTATCTTCTAAAATTATTTCACCATAAGGAGAAGATTTAACAAAATCAGGATTTACATATCTAACTGATTGAATCTCTGATTTTAAAAAGAATATCAAAAATAAAATAATAGCAATTATGCCTAGAATCTTAAAGAATTTATTTTTAAAAACCAAGGTAGCAGAAGAAAAATTAAGGATAATTGCAAATAAAATTGTAAGTTTATTCCCAAAATTAGGAATTAACCAGAATCCTGCAATTAAAGTTCCAGTAACCGAACCAATTAAGTCTATCGAATAGATTAGTCCTGCCTCATTTTTATCCTCACTAATAATAATCCCTGCCAGAGGAAATATTGCACCCAAACACACCGTTGGTAAAAGCAAAACAAAAAAACTTGAGATAAATAATCCCATTGTAGATAGTGATGGAAGAATAGAATCTAAATTTTTAAGAACCATTAAAGCATAAAGCCCAATGACAACTTGCAAAATTGCAAAGGCTAGTCTCTTATCTTTTATTCTATTTTTAAATTTATGAATAGCAAAAGAACCCACACCAAGTCCAAATAAGAAAATACTCACGACTGTAGCAAAAGAATAAGAACTTTCAATGAAATAAAAAAAAAGGAGATTTAATGCAGTAGTTTCATAGATTAGTCCTGCAGTTCCACTTAACATCAATGCAATCATCACTAAGTATTTTGGTTTCATAAGACCTCCATAAAATAAGCTTTAACTTTTTAAAACTATCCCAGAACACTAAAAGATTACCATACCATCTTATTAATACTCATTAAAAATTGTTTTATAATAAAAAGGATTATGGCTCCAATAAGGAGATAATTTCCTAAATTAATACTCCCTAATTTTCTTGTGACTCCTGAAATCTCTGAAAAAGAATTTGTTAATTCCTGTTTATTTTCAACATTAAAATATTTTCCATCAGTATTATAAGCTAGACTTTTTAGACTATCTTCATCTAGTTTAGAAAATCCATAGTTTGTTTCACCTCCAGCAACACTGCCTATGCCGATGGTATGAATTAAAACATCATTATATACTGCATAGTCTATCGCTTCATTAATATTTCCGATATTAATCTGACCATCACTCAACAAAACAATTGCTCGAGGATTTTCTTTGCCTAATAGTTTAACCGCATTTGAAATAGCATCAAACACATCTGTACCACTTACATCAGAAATCTCAATATTCTCTATTGCATAATTAAGCTCTTGTTTATTTTTTGTTAAGACTTGCTCAGTTCTAGAGTCTCCTGAAAAACTAAGAATCGCTAGATAAGATTCAGGAGGTAAAGAATTAACAAAATTTATTGCATTTTCTTTTGCAGCACTCAACCTATCTGGAGCAATATCCAATGCAGACATACTTTCAGAGTTATCAATAACAATAACAAAAGAAAAAGAACTTGCTTCCATCTCTTGATGAAGAGTAAATCCAGAAAGAGAAAGGATAAGCATAATACTAAAAACAATATTAAATGCTAAAACAGAAATATTTTTTGAATAAAGGTCTATTCCTTTTACTCGAGCTATTGCTTCAAAGTTTGCAAATTTTAATCCTTTGCCTCTAAGATTCCTAAGCCCAAAAAAATGAAAAAAGATTAAAAGAGGAATAACAAATAAGAATAATAAATAAAAAGGGTGAGTAAAACTGATAATCATTTTTTTGATCTAACTACTCTGCCTCCGCCAATTCTTTCTTTTAAAAATGCAGCAAAAGTTTCAGCAAAATATTTGTCTGTAGTTAATTCTAAAAAATCAATGTTATCGTCCTGAAAGATCTTTTTTACGAGATTCAATTGTTCAGAAGCATTCTTTTCATATATTCTTGCAGCCACTTCAGGATTAATTAACAATTTCTCTTTGGTTTCAGAATCTTCAATAACAATTTCACTATTTATCTTAGGAAAACGATTATCTAAAGGGTCTCTTACAATAATTGCAACAACCTCAAATAAATTTGCTAAGATTTCGAGATTTTTTTTATAGCTCTCATCAAGTTTAACAAAATCAGAAACAATGAAAATCATTGAAGTACTTTTATCTAAATCAGCAATTAAAGGATCTAAAATATTATTTAGATTAGAAGCCCCTGTATAATTTAAAGGATTGGATAATTCATCTACAAAGATTTCAAATTGTTTGTTTCCTGTTTCAGCAGGTCTCCTGTTAATAATTTTATCATTATATAAAACAAATCCAACTCTATCTCCATTTACCAAGATTAAGTGAGAAAGAGCAGCAACAAGTTCAGCAGCATATTCACATTTCAATTTTTCTGTTGAGCCAAAAACCATATTGTCACTTATATCCACTAAGAATACAAATTTTAAATCTCTTTCTTCAATATATTTTCTTACAAGAGTTTGATTTCCCCTTACACTCGCCTTCCAATCAATTAAATCTGCATCATCAGTAGAAGTATATTCTCTATATCCATCAAACTCCAATCCTTTTCCTAAAACCATTTGATAAATAATATTTTTTGGTAGAACTCGCTTTAGCAAAGTTTCTAACTCAGAAACAGCTTCAGCAACATCCAGATTTAATTTTCTTTCAACCATTTTATCTGCAATTTATTTTAATTTAATAAATAATCTTATTCAATACTAATTGAATCTAAAATTTCTTTGACTATTAGGTCAGAACTGATTTTTTGAATGCTTGCTTTATAAGACAAGATTAATCTGTGTCTTAACACCTCTGGTGCAATCTTTCTCACATCCTCAGGAAGAACATAATCCCTACCATTCATTAATGCATTTGCTTTGCTTGCTATAAAGAGACCAATACTCGCCCTAGGAGAACATCCATAAGCAATATATTTTGCATTTTCAAAATCTCTCTGCCTAGTCTTTCTTACTATAGATAAGATATAATCCTTAATATTTTCATCAAGATAAACTCTTTTAACAATATCCTGCATTTTAATAATCTCTTTAGGATTCACTACAGGTTTTAAATCATACTCTTCAAATTTTTTGATAGTCATATTTGTATCCATAATTTTCTTTTCTTCTTCTGATTCTGGGTAATCCATTATTAATTTAAATAAAAATCTATCAATCTGAGCTTCTGGAAGCGGATAAACTCCAGAATTTTCAATCGGATTTTCAGTTGCCATAACAAAAAAAGGATTTGGTAAAGGAAAAGTATCTCTACCAATAGTTACCTGCTTTTCCTGCATACCCTCAATAAGGGCAGATTGTGTTTTTGGAGGAGCTCTATTAATTTCATCTGCAATAAGAAAATTTGCAAAAATTGGACCTTTAATAACCTCAAATCCTTTTCCAGGAGTATAAGTAGTTACTCCGATAATATCTGTAGGAAGCATGTCTACAGTGAATTGCACTCTTTTAACACTACATCCACTCGCAGCAGCCAGAGATCTAATTGCAAGAGTTTTAGCAATTCCTGGAACTCCCTCAACTAAAACATGAGAATTACATAATAATCCTCTGATTAATCCATCAACAATTTCTTGCTGACCAACAAGAACCTTACCAACCTCAGTACGAAGATTTTGAATCTTTTCTGCAGAATTTTTTATATCTATAGTACTTATTCTTCCAGATAAACCTCCAGCATTAGAATAATTTTTATAATTTAAAGGCCCCTTAGGGCTCTTAGGGGAGATTATTTTCTTTTTTTCACCTAAATCTTTTTCATTTATTTCTTCAGCAGGAACAGGTTCAGGCAAATTTGGTAAAGACCTTTCAGTTTTTTTAAATGGAAAAGTTAATCCAAATTTCTTTTTTTTATCAGGTTCGTATATTTGTTGTTCTTTGGTTTCAGAATAAATTTCTTTGGGAGTCTCTGGTTCTTCAGGAGAGACAATTTCTGGCAGTTCTGGTAAAGAACTTTCTGAATCACTAAATAGGTTTTGTTTATATCTTTTTTCAAGCTCTTCTAATTTCTTTTTTAAGTTTCTTTCTTCTATTTTAGTAGATACCATCTCTGCCTCTTTTTTTCTTTATGATTAATAAGATGAAATTGAATATTAAAACCTTTTTATTGTGTCTTCTGGCATTTTTGGTGCCATTATCATTTTTTGAAAATTTCTTCTTTTGATAAAATAATAAACCACTCCTAAGAATAATGCAACAAAAATCGCCAAGATTAAATACACTCCAATATCCAAGTATTTTATTTTTAATTTTGGTACAGAAACTTGAGTAATTGCTTTCTTACATGCATCTAAAGCCTCTTTTGTTTTTAGATTTGCATTAAAAGAATCTCCAGCATCAAAGAATTTTCTTGCTTCTTTAATAATCTCAGTTATCTCAGCACACTGAGGATTTTGAATAATAAACTCTTCTGTAAAAACAAGCAAGTCCCTAACTTGAGATTCATTAATTGGTTGCAGGTCAATATAGATTTTTGCCCAATCCTTATATTTCGGGTATTGAGATTCGACATTAACTAAGACTTCATACTCTCCTGCCTTACTAGTATTAAAAAATATACCCAAACTAATATTTTCTTGTTTTTTAGGAGCCAAAGTTTTAAAATAACTTATATCTAAAGAAGTATTTAATTCTTTAATCTCTTCTCCTTGTTTAAATGCAGAACTATTTAGTTTAATATTATTAAATGTGACTGTACCTGTATTAATAAGATAAAGGGGAACTTCAATCAATTCACTTTGATTAACTACAATCCTTCCAGGGGTGATTAATTTTAATGCGACTATATTTGAACTTGAACTTCCTCCGCTTCCACCAGAAGTAGGAACAGGTACATAAACAATAGTTGGATCAGTTTCCTCAAAATTAATCTGAAAATTATTACTTACAGCATTAGTTAAAACAAGAGATTCATTAGTCATATTCAAATCAAAGGCAGTTATATTCAAAGTTACATTTTCTACAGTTGATGAAGAAACTAACACTATCCAGTCTTGAGTAACTTCACTGATAAAAAGACTAGAATCACTACTAGCTACATCAAAACTAACATTTTGATTATACTGATCATCTTCATGGTCAATATCAAGGAAATAATCTTTTAAATCGACCTGGATTGCAAAATTAACTGGATAGGTTTTGTTTGAAATTTTATCAACAATAAATTCAACAGGTGCATTTGAATGAGTTATATTAACCATCCAAGTTTTAGATTTTTTTAAATCATAATAATTTGGATCTCGGTTCCTAACCGTTAAAGTAAGAGTGGTTTCATTACCATAAGTTTCATCTGTAAAATTAGGAGTAAAACTCCAAATAACATCACTATCATTTCCAAAACCTAAAAAAGAATCTCTAAGACTCCCATTAATATAAAATTCATAGATTAAATCATCAGTCTGAACACTATGATTTGCTCTAAAAGTAAGGTTAGTAGTTACATTCTCTATAAGATTAAATTTCATAGAATCTTCAGGGTAAGTAATATCGGGGATAGTATATTTTCTCTCAACAATCTTTAATGTAAAATTAAAACTTGCATTAGAAAATTCATTTGCATCTGTTGCATTAATTAAAACAAGATATTCCCCTGCAGTTCCAGTTATAGGAATAAACTCTGCAATATTCATAGAAATGTTACCTTGTACAACTTCTTCAAAACTAAAATTTAAAAAACCAGGAGCAGGACCATTTGGTCCTTGAATATCAACACTAAGATTAATTTTTTCATCATAAAAAGATTTTTGAGGTATTGCTAAGTCATCATCTTCAATAAACAAAATTAATTTTACAGGAGCATTTTCAAATGCTTCAACATTTAAATCTCCGTCCACCTTAGCATTTTCCACTTGAATTGGATGTGGAGAAAAAGCAAGGCTGTCATTTTCATTAAGAATAGTAAACTCAAAAAATTTGGAAGAGGCTACTTCAGGATTCTCTACAATAATTTCTGTCTGCCAGTTTCCCACATCTGAATCTTTAGCAATAAATTCGATAACCCCTTCGGGAGTAATATTAAAAGAAGAAAAGCTAAGTTCATGAGAAAAATTAACCTCTCCATTAGCCCCGCTAATATTACTGCTTAAGTTAAGATAAAACCTCTCTCCTTCATTAATTGAATAAGTTTGTTCTAAAGGTTCTATCCAGATTGGAGAAACAACACTAAAATTAATAGATTGAATCCTTGTTGAATTTCCAAAATCAGGATTATAATCCATAATAGTAAAATTAATTTCATAAAATCCCAAATCAAAAACCCCTGGAGTAAAAGAAATGCTTAAAACCCCGGTTTCCTGATTAAAGGAATAATCATTTTCATCAAACAAAGAGTTTGGACTTAAATTAAAAACAAAAGGAGCATTTTCTTCTTCATCAGTTGCCTGAAGTTCATATTTAAATGATTCATCAACAAGAAGAGTTTTATTTTTTAAGTCTTCAAAAATAGGTGCATCATTCACCTCTTGAACATCCACCCACAATTTAGCCCACTGAATTAAAGCGTCTTCTTCATTGTCTTTAACTCCTAATTGTATTTTTTTAGCATTATTGGTTGCCTCAGTTCCAGTATCTTTACTATGAGTTACATTTATCTGAAGAATCCCGGTTTCTGAGTCTAGAACATAATCTGTTAAAGTAGTATTACTAGTTTCAAAAAAATAATCCCAAACATCATTAGCATCAGGATCGGTTTTATTTTTACTAAAATCATAAACACATAAATTATCTTCAATACAAGACCAATAATCTGTATTGGTCTTATCTCCATCAAAATCAATATAAGTTCTTCCCCTATCTACACTAATTTCAGGAGCAGTATTTACAATTAAAAATCTATCCTCTCCAGAATTAACTGCAGAATCATAATTACACAGAATACTATAATTAAAATTCCCTTTGTAATTAATCACTTGTTCATATTCCCAGAGTAATGAATTATAATTATAATCCATGGTTCTCCAGTCACTATGATAATCTCCTTCTGAATCCTGAAACTGGATATTACAACAACCAGGACACATTACGCCAGTTATCGAAAGATAAGGGTTAACATTTTGAGTATAATTAGCATAAAACTTAACAAGGTCTCCACTTCTTTCTACCTTTTCAGTATAAGGAAAATAAGATTCAGTATCATCAAATAACTTCAACATAGAATTACTATTCACAAAGATATCACTAGCAAAAAAAAGACCAAGATTCTTCATAAATCCGTTCATTAGACCATAATTAGCAACAATTCCCCCACCGATTTCAGGCACATCTGAAGTAAAAAAATTTGTCTGGGAAACATTAGAAATATAAGTATTCGCAAAAAAGATTAAAACAATAACAAATCCAACAAAAAATAAAGAACTTAAAACACTTTTGTCTCCAAATTCTTCTCCTCCTCGTATATATTTGTTTCTAAGACTACTTGTTTGAAAAGTCTTTTTTGCTTTAAAATATTTTATTGTTTGTTTAATTACTAGAAGTAAAATAAGTAACAATAACAAAAATAAAGAATAAATAATCACTGACCTTAAAATTCTAGGAGCTAAAGGATTTTCTATGCACTGTTGTTCGCAAACCCCTCCACAATCAATGCCTTCTTCATCCTGATTTTTAATTTGATCAGAACAACTAGGACAAGCATTACAAGGCCCACCACAGTCAGTTAAAACCTCACATAAATTATCGTGACAATTTTTAATCCCATCATTGCAAGTAGGATTTTCAGTGTAATAACACTCCCTGATTATTCCCGGCCTATTAGTAATAGCATTACAATGATTAAAATCTTCGCAGATTCTTTGCTGAAATCCACAAGTTTCATCCGACCAATTAAAAACTCCGCATCTTTCTTTTATAGACAATTCTGTTTCTTTGCTTGCCCACCCAGAGCCAGAAAGATTAATAAGATTTTGGCATTGCATCCATTCTTCACATCCCCATTTTTGCTCACAAAAAAGTTTTCCTCCTCCGCCCCCGCCTCCGCCACCTCCAGTACTTGGGCTCGGACACTTAATAAGCCCGATACTTAAATTAAATTGAACAGAAGTATTCTCTAATCCATCAGTTACAACAGCTATAACTCTGTGCTCTCCAGAGATATCACAACCAAAAATATATTCAAATTCAGAAACATTTTTCTCTTCTATCTCTCTATCTGTTTCTTTCAAAACATCATCCACATACCATTCAACATCTAAGGGAGTATAATCAGGGTCACGTGCAGTTAAGTTAAAATACAAACTATCTGACCCATAAATACTCAAATTTAGCTTTAAAGGATAATAAGAAGTAATTACAGGAACTCTATTTTGTCTAGTAATTGTCAGATAAAAATCATCGCTCCATGCCTTAGCATCTTCATTTCCTCCAGAATTATAACACTTATTAATATTTGGATGCAACGTTGTTCTTAGACTAGATAAATTAGTGTCTATTACGCTAAGATTTAGATGATAGGTGGCAGAAACATTTCCAGAAGGAATAAGATTTTGATTTCCAGTAATATTAATCACTCCAAGAGAACTTATTCTAAAAGGAGATACAGACCCATTAGCATAAGTTAAATTAAAAATAAGTTGTCGAGTAGGGGTTTCTTCAAGTTCATTTGTTAAATATTCTCCAAGGTCGTAATAAAAATTTCTATCGTCTCCTTCAGTGTACAATAAATTCTCAGGTAAAATTGTTTGAACATCAATATTAAATTTAGGGGCATTATTAACTTCAATAATAGTAATATTAAGTTTTTGAGAGACCACCTCACCATTATCAGTTATAATAAGCTCTTCTTTCCAAACTGCCCACCCATTATTTAAATTTCTTTTTGAACTTACATATTTTTTAGTTAATTTTTGTGACCAAAGAGTCACGTTAGAAATATGAGCATTAAAAGGGGAGGTTTGATAATCAATATAAAAGGGTCTAATCGGGTTAAGCATAATCAACAAATCTTTAACCCCATTAGAATCTTCAATATAAAAATCATAATCTGGAGGGGATTTTACTATCTCAGTATTTTCACAAACCTCTATTTCAGAAGGTAAATTATAAATCTTTGGGAGAGTATCATCTTGTATACTTACGAGAACATTTAAAGGAGAACCTGCAATAAATAAATTCTTAAAAATGTTTAAAGGAGAATAGCTGGCTAGTCCATTCTCATCATACTCAGTCTTAAAAGAAGCTGTATCTAAAAAAAATAAAAGAACAGAGCTTAAAATTATTATTAATAACAATGCGACTATAATCTTAAAGGGTAAATTACTCTGCAAATTTTTTTTGTTTTTTGTTTCTTTTGCAAGTCCTAAATATCTTGTTTTTGTAATTCCTTTTTCTCTATAATTCTCATATAAATAAGGTCCAAAAATTTTCCCATTTCTTTTTATATATTTCTCGTGCACCATTCTTTTTTATTAAAACATTGCGGGTTAATTAATAAAATAACTCAAAAATACTATATAAATTCTTCTAAACTGCAGGTTAATTAATAAAAAACAAATAAAATAAAATAAAATAAAGTATAGATGCTTGTCTAAAACTAAAATAAAAATTATCCCGCAAAAATAAAAAGATTATTAACAATAAACATCAATAGTTTTAAGGAATTAAAGAATACCAGCGATTGTCTCTTCCTTTATCTAGAATAAGAGAATCAGATTTCATGTCTGGAAAAGTATAAATTTCAACAGCAGGATTATCTGAACCAGACACCTCTTTAGAATCATAAGTTTGTTCAGTCCCTGAAACAGGACCAAATATTACATCAGAAGCACCCAGAACAAGATTTTCTAAAGGATTATTTTCAGACTTATTGGACTCTGTACATCCAGTACCACAAAGAACTAAATATCCTATTGTAGCATAAGTTATAATTTGTTTTCTTATAGATTTAAAGATATTTTTTACCATATAAGAATCAGAAGAAAAGACTATTTAAACCTTACTGTTTTGTTACTACTGAATAATAACTCTTTAAAGTAAATTAATCTAAAGAGATTTTAAATAAAGGGACAACACCCTTATACTCTTTTTCAGTTCTTTGGTAACTCTGAGAATCCTTAACAGCCTGAACCTTATCTTCATAACTTGTCTTTTCGAGTTTTAAATCATTCCCACATCCTAAAAGACAAATACTAATTCCAGTAAGAACTATTCCAAGCCCTATTTTTTTTGCTAATCCGCTTGTCATAAAAGAACAATTTATTGATTCTATTTAAAGATTTATTTATTAAAATATACAATCAAAAATTTCTTAAACTAACCTATCCTAAATAAAGTATGCCAATAAATGCTAATTTTGAGTATGCAAATGCTGAAGGGAGATATCATTCTGCTCAAACTGATGAAGAAAAGGTCCTTGCGTTAGAAGAAATGATAAGAACAATGCCTACACATAAGGGCGCTGAAACTTTAAGAAAAAATATAAGAACAAGGTATAAAAAATTAAAACTAGAAATAGCAAAATCAAAAAAAAGAACAAAGGGTAAGGCAGGAATAAGAAAACAAGATTTACAAGCAGTTTTAATAGGATTAACAAATTCAGGAAAGTCCTCTCTTCTTAAGGCAATCACTAATGCAACCCCTCAGATAGCCAGTTATGGTTTTACGACAACTCAACCCGAAGTTGGAACATTAGGCTATGAAGGATGTAGCATTCAGATAATTGATATGCCTCCAATTTTTTCTCCAAATTTTAATAAAGGAATTATAAATTCTGCAGATACTCTACTAATTATAGTTGAAAAAATAAGTGATATCCAACCAATCTTAGAACAGATAAAACAAAATAAAAAAGCAGAAAAAATAATTGTCTTTAATAAAATAGATTTATATTCCGAAGATATAAAAAGAAAAATTTCTGAAACTTTAAAATCAAAAAGATATAATCATATAATGGTCTCTGCAAAAACAGGAGAAAGATTAGAAGAATTAAAAGAAAGAATTTTTAAAACCTTTCCAGTGATAAGAGTTTATACAAGGCATCCTGGAAAAAAAGAAAAAAATGATAACAAACCAGTTGTTCTACAAAAACAATCTACACTTGAAGACGTTGCAGAAAAAATTCTGCACGGGTATAGTAAGAAAGTAAAATTTGCAAAAATCACAGGTCCTTCAGCAAAATTTAAAAATCAAAAAGTAGGTTTGAAACATCTTGTTAAAGACAAAGATATTGTGGAATTTTTTACTGAATAAATTAAAATTTATTTTTCTTCATCCATTCCTCTAATTTAAAAGAATAACCTAAGATACAATTTTGTGCATAAACTAAAAATTTATCAAATTTATTGAGTTGATTATGTTGAGAATTCAAAGCACATAACCCTCCAATATCTGCAATAAATTCTTCATCAGAAGATCTAAAAGGAGAAACATCTAACCGCCTTGTTTTTACAAGATTTTCTAAAAGGTAAAGCTGTCCTAAATCTACTAGAGCATGAGTTTCTTCATGCCCCCTATTAAAAATATTTTGACCTGCTCCAATTAAGTTTTTATAATAAATATGAACAAATGTTTGATTATTCTTATGAAATGAACTGCAATTCCCTACAGAGAATTCGAAAAATCCTTCTTTAGTCTGGATTAATGAAGAAGAATATTTCTTACATAACTCTGCACTATGCTTTTTTAAATCACTTATAAAACCATCATCATAAAAATGGATATTTTCAGGTAAATCTGCTTCAATTCCCAAAGCATTTAATTTTGTTTTTATCATCTATTAAAAGCTTAAACAAGAATTTTTAAAGATTTATATTTAAATTAATAGGCTTTCTCAGCCAACTTTCTTAACTTTTCCTGATTCATTTTATTAAGAATTTTTGAAATTTCTTTTGCAACTGCAATCTTCAAATCCATAGGATGCATTTTTTTAGAAATGACATCTGTTTTTATTTCTTCAAAAGAAAAATAATCCACGTCCCCTCCAAACTTAGCGGGCCTTTCCACACTAAACTTTTCTTTCTTATCTTTTTTAACTACCATTAAAAAATATTCTAAAAAAGCCATAACACCATTATCAACATCTCCTTCAATAAATTCTGCTTTGTTCATTTTCTTTTTAACTGTTTCTTCATTATCTAAAAAATCTATTTTAGATTCTTCGCTTGAACTACTCATCTTTTTTCCAATTAATCCAGGAAGCAAAGGATTCATTATTTCAATTCTAGGCTCATAACCAAGTTTAGGAAGATTCTCTCTTGCGAGCACCATTATTTTTCTCTGGTCTGTTCCACCCAACTGAGCATCAACTCCTAAATATTGTTCATCCATTGCCTGCATCAAAGGGTAAATTATTCCTGAAAGTTTTGGATTATCTGTCATCTTAACAACTTCTGCAGCAGCTTTTGTTGCATCATGAACAGAAACATAACTTGACATCTGTAAAACATCATACATATATTCAGGTTTTAATTGCATTTCACTTCCCTTAACAAATTCTAAATCTTTTGTATCAACCCCTATTGCTCTGATTGCTTCAGGAATAACAAAAGCATAATAATCATATCGTTTTTCTAAAATTGGCCAGGGAGTATTATCTAGGGCTGCATGTATGTCTGCAAGTAAGATTTTAACCTTAAACCCTGCTTTTAATAAATCAGCAATCTTCAAAAAAGGGATTAAATAACCCACATGAGGTTTTCCTGTTGGAGCAGTTCCCCAATAAACCACCGGCTTTTTCTTTTCTTTTAATAATTTTTTTAATCCTTCTTCAGAAATAATCTCTGCGGTATTTCTTTTAATTAATTCAAATTTTTCTTCAACACTCATTTCTTTTACCATAAAAAACTCAAGAAAACAAGGTTTAAAATTCTTTGCACAAGCCAAATTCAAATTTCCAAAAAATATTAATAATTAGATATATATTTTTCTTTATGACTTTGCTTGGAAAAACCACTCTAAACTTTCATTTGATTTTCTGTTTCATTGGATTTTTAATTGGATTATTTCTTTTGTTAATCTTAATAACTATAATCCCCTCCAAAAACATTCAGATTAAACAAATAGATGAAACTCTTACAAATCAGAGATTAACAATTTCAGGAGAGATTATAACTATTAAAAGCTTTGAAAAATCTAATTTTCAAATAATCTCCTTAAAAGATAAAACAGGAAGAATAGATATAACAACAAACAAAATTCTCTTACTTAAGATTAATCAATCAATTCAGGTTACTGGAAGAGTTACAGAATATAATTCTGCTCTGCAATTACAAGCAGATAAAATAGTTTTAATGAATTAAAGAGTTTTATTTCTTAATCCTAAACTCAATCATTTTTTTATTAAGACTAAAATTTTTCATCTTACTCTCAGCATGAAAAAATCCTTTAATTCCAATTAAAATGCCTGAAGCCCAAAATCCAATCATGCCTCCTAAAAAAGAAAAATTATGCCCAGCTCTAACCACCCAAGGCAAAGTATTTTCTCGATTTATTCTAATTCTCTTTTTTGGTTCATAAGTATCAAAAATCTGCCTTCTTTTGAAATTACTAAGCTTTCTTATTTTATATTTCATAGAGCAACAAAAGAAAAATCAATATATAAAATATATCTTTAGTGTTACTTATAAATTTGTATGAGCTTTTGTCAACCCAGATATATTTTACTTCTCAATAGGGTATAAATTTTCTAGCCTTAAATATAATTAATATCTCAAATAAGATTCTCAGATATCAAGAAAGAGCAAAAAATTATGGTTAAGACTTGTCTTCCATAATTTTAATAAAATAAACCTTTAAATCTTCCACTTCCCATTTTCCTGCACAACTTTTCCATCTAGAATTATCTTTGCTTTTTTCATATCCTTAACAATATCCCAATGAATTCCAGAATCATTTCCCCCACCATTTTCCTTATAAGCCATACCTAATGCGAGGTGAATTGTTCCTCCAATTTTTTCATCAAATAATAAATCTTTTGTAAATTTATTTACTTTAGGATTACACCCTATACCAAACTCTCCAACATAACTTGCATTTTCATCTGTTGCTAGCATTTGTTTTAAAAAATCTTCGTTTTTGCTTGCTTTGCTTTCAATAACCTTTCCATTTTCAAATTTTAAACAAATATCTGTAACTTCTTTTCCATTTCTTATTGCAGGATAATCAAATTTAATCCAACCATTAAGACTTTCTCTAACCGGAGCCATAAAAACTTCTCCTCCAGGCATATTTTCTTCTCCTTTATCTGCTTTTGCTTTTTTCCCATTAATCTCAAATTTTAAATCAACACCCTCACCAATAAGCCAAACTTTTTTCCCCTTTCTAAAACAATTTAAGATTTTATCAATTTTTTTACCTAATTGAGTCCAGTCTTGCAAACATGCTGAATAAAGAAAGTTTTCGTATTCTATTAAACTCATTTCAGCTTCTTGTGCAAGGGCCTGACATGGAAACCCAACTGTGCATCTATAAATTTTAGGTTTTTCATTAACAATATAATCTGAAATTGGGTGAACAATTTTCTCTCTCATAGTCATTTTCTTAGAATCACAGTTAGTTAATTCTCGAGTATTAGTTTCAGTTGAAATTCCAATATATTTTTGTGCATTTTTTACAATATAATCAAATTCATCAGGAAATTTTTCAATTTGTTCTTTATTAGCATATTTATAAAAAAATTGTGAAATCCCAGAAGGTCTAAATCTTAAGACAGGATGAGCTCCCTTTAATAAAACTTCTTTGTATAATGCAACAACAAAGTCTTTTGCTTCTTCCTCTCCAGAAATAATCACTTTTTCTTTAGGCTTTACAAATACAGAATAGTTTACAATCAATTTTGCAAGTTTTTGTGTTCGTAAGTCTGTTGGCATTTTAATAGAAGTCTAAGGCGACTTAAACCATCACCTTAAAAAAACAGAGAATATAATGTTTTTAAAGATTGTTGTAGTAATAAATTAGTGGGAATTAATTAAACAATCCCTTGAAAAACTCTGCAATTTTTAGAAAAATCCCTGTCTTTTCTTCAGCAAGTTCTCCTTGAGTTGTTACATCTAAAACAACTAAGGTTTCACAATTCAATTTTCTTTTAACACACCCCCCAGTTTCAATACCATAATTTGAATTATAAAGAACAGTAAAATAATCAGAATCTTCAAGATTAAGTCTCTTATCTAGATTAACATCTGCAAAACTACAATTTGTCTTAGAATAATCTTTATCATATAATTCTCCAAAATCTACTTTATCATAATAATTTACAATTCCATCTCCATTAATATCTGCAATATCACATTCATTTTCAGAATCTCCGATAACTTTACCGGTCACCCTACCAAATAGAACAATTAATACCACTCCAAAGGCTAATGCAATTAAAAGCCCTACCTCAAATTTTTTCATCTTTATTCAAAGACTAACAAACTTATAAATGTTTTTAAGATTAAACAAGAGAAAAATTAAATAAGTATTATAAATTAGATTTACTTAAAAAATACATGTTAGGAGAGTTAGTCTTTGCATTAGTCCTAGGAATTTTCATAGGAACAATCACAGGCTTAACTCCAGGCATTCATATAAATCTCGTAGCGACTATTCTTCTTTCACTTGTAACAGCAGGATATTTTGTAGGCATTACTCCAATTGTCCTTGTGGTGTTTATTGTGTCCCTTTCAATCTCGCATACTTTTATTGATTTTATCCCAACTATTTTTTTAGGAGCTCCTGATGAAGATTCTGTTCTTGCAGTTCTGCCAGGACATGAACTTCTTTTGCAAGGAGAAGGTTATGAAGCAGTTATTCTTACATTGATAGGAGGAATTGTAGGAATTTTTCTTATTTTATTTTTCACCCCCTTATTTATTTTATTTCTTCCAACAGTTTATAACAATGCAAAAATAATCATGCCCTTTATCTTAATTCTTGCATGTTTTTTCCTTTTGTACTTTGAAAAAAATAATAAATTATGGGCAGTAATAATCTTCTTTTTTGCAGGAGTTTTAGGAATTATTTCAATGAACCTAAATTTAAAAGAACCATTACTCCCTTTGCTAACAGGGTTATTTGGGACTTCTTCTTTAATAACAAGTATTTCAAAAAAACAAACCCTTCCGGCCCAGGTAGTTGTAAAATTAACCCGAGTAGATATTTCAAAAAAATCTTTTTTTAAATCAATCCTTGCATCAATAATTGCCTCACCATTATGTTCTTTTCTTCCAGGGGTAGGTTCAGGACAAGCAGCAGTAATTGGAAGTGAAATTACAGGAGACTTGAATAAAAAAGAATTTTTAGTTCTTTTAGGGAGCATAAATACAATTGTAATGGGGTTATCTTTTGTTACCCTTTATTCAATTCAAAAATCAAGAACAGGGAGTGCTGTAGCAATCTCAAGATTATTGGAGATACTTTCACCAGACCATTTAATTATTATTTTAACAGCAATTTTAATCTCAGGAATTTTAACTTTTTTCTTAACAGTTTATCTAGCTAAATTTTTTTCAAAAAATATTTCAAAGATTAATTATAATCTCCTATCTATAATTATCTTAATTCTAATCACGCTCATAGTAATTATTTTTTCAGGAATAATCGGAATTTTAGTTCTTATAGTATCAACACTCTTAGGATTAACCTGCATTTATGCAGGAGTAAGAAGAACTCATCTTATGGGATGTTTATTGCTTCCTACAATTTTTTATTATCTATTATAGAATCTTTCTCTCAAACCAGATTAATTAGATTATCTAACAAGCCTAGCTAATCTTCTTCCGCCAGGAGTAGGATACTCTCCAGTTAAACAAGCGAGACATAACCCTCCTCTATCAAATCCAGTTGCATTAACTAATCCTTCAAGAGTCTGAAAAACAGCACTATCTGCTCCAATTTTTTCAGCAAACTTTTTTTCAAAATCTTCAGGATTATACTGACTTGCAATAAGTTCTCCTTTTGTAGGGAAATCAATACCATAAAAACAGGGATATCTTATTGGAGGCTCTGTAGAACGAAAATGTATTTCTACAGCTCCTGCATTTCTAAGTGGACCAATAACCCTCTGAATAGTCTCTCCCCTAACCGCACTGTCTTCAAAAACAAAAATCTTTTTTCCACGAACCTCTTCAGAAAGAACAGAATAAACATTATCCATTATTTTTTTTCGAGTATTTTTAGGATTAATAAATCCTCGTTTACTTCCAGATTTTAATATTGCAGAACTATATCTCACCCCTAATTTTTCAGCAAATGCTTCTGCAGCAGGAATAGCAGTTTTAGGAACAGGAATAACCACGTAATCTTTAGGATTTTTTATTACCTCTGATTTTAGAGGGTCTATATCTACAAGATTTTCTCCTAATTTTCTTCTTGTTAAATGAATTGATTGATTATCAAAAAAAGAGCCCTCTTTTGAGAAATAATCACACTCAAAATGACATCTAGAAAGTATGGAACTTTTAATTAATTGTTCAGATTTTACCCCCTGTTTATTAAAGACCATGCAGCTTCCAGGAGAAACTGGGAAAAATTTATTAATTCCTATTTTTTCTAAAGCAACACTTTCTGAAGCAATAGCATAAAAATCCTGGCTTTCTCCCCAGACAAGAGGTTTAAACCCAAGCGGGTCTCTAATTGTGACCATATCCCCGTCTGCAAACAACTCAATTAAATTATATGCTCCATCCAACTGTTCCATTAATTTTCTATGAACATCAAAATGACTAGGTTTAATATTCTTCCCAGAATTATCTGCAATAATCTTAAGATTAATAGAAATTAAATGCATGATTACTTCAGTGTCTGTTGTTGTATCTAAATGATATCCTTCTTGAGTTTTAAGTCTTTTTTTCAAATCTGTATAATTTGTCAAATTTCCATTATACCCAAATGCAAATCTTTTCCAAAGCCGACCATGTCTTCTTTCAAAAGGCTGAGTTCCGTTTATAATAAACTGTTCATTGTCTGCCCCTCCAGAGGTACAATATCTAACGTGCCCGATTCCTGCAATACCCCTATAATCATGAAATAATTTTTCAGATTTGGAGTTATGGTTTGCTTCAAACAACTCATCCACTAAACCTGTTTTTTTTAAAACACTTAATCTTTTCCGATAAATCCCACAGTTAGGGTCTAAAACAGCAAATCCAGCACTTAATTGTCCCCTATGTTGTAATTGGGAAAGACCAGAATAAATGAGTCGAGGCACTAAAGTTTTATCTTTAGTATTTTTTAAATAAACTCCAAATACCCCACACTCTTCTTTTACATCTCCCATACTCGAAAAAACAGAGTCTGCTTTTTAAATTAAGTTATAGAATAAAATATATTTTAATTTTTATTGCATTTCAAAACCATTTATTTATATCTGATTGTTTCTCAGTATTTTTAAGTTATATGAAATCTCCTAGCCCTTTTTGTTTCTCAGTATCTTTTCCAAAAATACTTTCAATATATTTTTTAGTTAATTCTAAATCTTGGGTAATATAAATCGGAACATCATAATTTCTTGTTAACTCTAATGCAGGTTCAAGGTATTTTATAATACTCCCATAAGAAATAGTAAAAATAAGTTTTTGATTTCCACATTTTTCACATTTACCATTTAAAGGAGGCCTTCTATAAATCTCATTACATTTTCCACATCTAAAACTCTGCTGAGAAAATTTTCTCAGATTACCCTTTAAGTCTCTAATAAAATGTCTATCAATAATTAATCTTGCGACATCTCCTTGATTAACACTTCTTAACTTACTACACAAATCCATTTGTGCTTTAACTTTGTCTTGCATTGTTGGAAGAGTTTTATAACTACTACATGTTGCTCCAAGATTAAAATTTTCTGTATCATGAGTAAAACCAGTATGAATAAATGGGTCTTCTCCTCGGGCTATCCTTTGTTTAACCATCTCAATATGAATCTCTCCTGAATGTAATTTTTGTTCTGCTTTTTCATATAATTCTAAAGGATACCTTTCAACTAACTCAAAATCAAGAATCTGGTCATCAACCTCTCTAGCATTTATTTGTCCGTTTAATACTAAAGGAGCATCCTGAGTTCCGCCTCTATGCGCAGGCAAAAACTTTCTTGAAAAGTTTATTAAAACATCTAACAACAACATTATTGCTGCTTCATCTCCATCACAATCTCTTCTCATAGCAGCATGCATGTAAGGAGAAGCAACAAGCCCCTGTACTTTTGAAAATCCAATAATTCTTCCAATAACCCCTGCACAATTATGTGGAGCCATACAAACACATAATTTTCCAATTAGATCACTTCTTTTTTCAACATTATAAAATGCAGGCAAAGAATAAAACTTAACTAATAATTCATCAATAAATTTAGTTACATTCATAAAAACATCATCTGCTTTTTCATCTCCTGCAAGATTATTACAAGGGATTATGACGTCGTGGGGTTTTAATTCTAAAATTTGTTCTTCACTTACAAGTTCTTTTCCTGTCCAGTCAAGAAGATATCCTAATTCTCTTAATTTATCAACACCAACCTCGATTTCTTTTGGTTTAAAATGACTAATAGGTAATTCAGTCATATCATATCTTATGGTCCCCTCTTTATTCACACAAAGATTATATTTAGCCCTTAAAATTCCTTTTACAAAATTCTCAATATCATGTCCTTCAGAACTTGTTCCCCTTATCCCTTTGATTAAAGGAGGCACATCTGTTTTTAAATAATTTAATTTATCTCTTGCAGCTTCAAAATAATGTTTCATATCAATTTTGCAAGGCTTAAATCTCCCTCCGATTTTATGTTGTTCACATTCAGGAGTATTAATCTCAGATTTGCACATCTTACAAAAAAATTTCTCTTCAGTTCTTTCATTACAAATCTCGCAGACTCTATAGATAGTTTCTCTATTACATTTTCTGCAATAATTAAAAGGATATTCTGCATTTACGAATCCCACATTTGTTGCTTCATTCGCACTTCTTAATCTCCCTCCTTCTTCTCCAATAGAAAATAAAACATTTGGACTTCCAGTAAGTTTTCTAAGTTTAGCTTTCTCGGGTCTTCCCATCCTACTTCCAATAAATTCTCCTGCCTTGTCTTTAATTTTGAATTTAGATATTTTATTGATGCAATTCAAAACATTTTTTTCAGGACTATCTTTAAAATTAAAATCAATTTGTAATTCTTTATCAATATCCTTGTCAACCCCCAAGTTAATCAGCAAAGCTTTAGTATCAACCTTATCTAAAATAATATTTTCAACACCAACCTCATGAGGAACTCCTAAAAGTTCTAAGGCTCTTTTACCTATTTGAAATCTTTCTTTCTCAGATTTATTATAAGGAAACAATAATTTCCCATTATTAATTCTTGAATGATGAACCCAATCAATAAATCCTAAAAATTCTTCCCAAGTTATCTGGGTCCAATAAAAAGTAAATAGAGGATGTAATGGAATAGAATATTTTTCAGAAAATTCAATTGCTTTCTCTAAACTTACATTATAAAAGTCTTCAGTTTTCCCTCCTGCTTTTTGTAATTCTAAATCCCACCACTCTTCAACATAACCCGGACTAATTAAGAGGGCATTTCTATTCATAACATCGCCCAGAGGAAATAAAATATCTCCAAGATAAATTATCTCCTCAATCTCATTGTAAAGAGACTTAGTCTCTTCATAATCTCTCATTCTTTTCACACTTCCATTCTTAAGTTTAATAATAGGCCCTTCAATTTTATCACAAACAGTTACAACACATCCTTTAGTTGGTTTTTCTATCTTTAATTGAGTGCCTGTAGCAATAAAATCATTTGTAACTGCCATTGTTGCAGGATGAACACTGACTGCAGAAAATCCCGCAACTCTGCCTCTTCCATATCTAAACCTAAATCCTTTTCCAGGATAACCAAATACCGGTCTTCCAGCAACCAAATCTTTAATATAAGTAGGACTTGCATCTGTTTTTCCTAGATTTCTTTTTTCATGCAGTTTAACATATTCTTCTAACCAATCCCAGTCATTAATTTTAAACCCATTTTTTTGTAGCCCTTTTAAAATTCTTAATCCCTTTGCAGCTTTTTGTGCCATCCCTTCTCCAAGAATTAAACAAAATCCTCCCCTTATAAAATCAGTTTCAATTCTTGGTAAATTTTTATAATTACTAACTTCTTTTTTTTCAGTTGGGTCTCCTGCAATCTGAACAGGAAGATGCTGAGCAATAAAATAAGCCTCTTCTTCTGTAGGTAAGTATTGTAAATTATTAACTCTTTCATGAAAATCATAAAGTTCTGTAACAGTTCTTTTACATTCTTTCTCAGTAGGGTCATATCTTGCATAACCAAACAGTTGTCTTAGATAGTCTATCAAAATAATTATTACACAAGAAGCAGTTGTTCCTGCACTTCTAATTGGTCCTGAAAAAAATGCTTTTAAGTAAGTCTCTCCTGTTTGGGTTTTTCCTGTTTTAACCTCAGTAAACCCCTCAATAGGTGAGCTTACAACCCCTAAAGTGTTATAAGCAAAAGCAATCCTAATTGCAGCATCAATTGCCTCCATCTGAGTTTTAAACTTGCAATATTTTTCCTGAGCAATCTCTCTTGCAATAGTAAAACTAACTGCATTATCTAATGCACCGTATTGTTTTTCTAAGTCTAAAATCCTATTAATAATTTCTTCATTATCTAACTGAGCATATTTTGTAGCAATTAATTTAATTACCTTAGAAGCCATAGTTAAAGCAAGGGGAACTTCTACTTTATCAACAGGGTCTAATCCAAGGGCCCTAGCTTTCTCAGCAATTTCATAATTTTTAGCGATTTCTTTTCCTAAATCTTCAAAATATTTTTCTGTTTCAGGTAAAAATCCATGGGAGTTAGTCATCTTAAAATAATAATTCTCCTTTCAATTATTGAATTTTGTTTTTCTTTTTCTAATCTTTGTTTATATTCTTCAGAAACCTCAGATAATTTTCTTGTCTCTTCGTTTATTCTTACTTCAGGATCAATATATCTAAACTTCTTTTTTAATAGAATTCCCTCAGGAGTTTTTACTTCTTTAATTATTAACTTATTCTTTAAAAGATTTAAATTTTCTAGAATAAATAAGTCTGAACTTAAAATTAGTTTATTAATTATCTCCATATCAGTTTTATATAAATCCTCAAGCGAGATTATATTTTTCTCTAAGCCCTTTTTTAAGATACTCGCCAAAACAAAATATCTTGCTCTTGCTTCATTACTTGCCCAATGCTCATTTTGAAGTCCTAAGTATTCATAAGCAAATCCTTCTGCAGCTTCCTTTGATTTAAAGGCTATTTGACCTTTGAAGTTTATTAAATTTAAAACAAAGAGATCTATACTTTTTCCTTCTTTTTTTAATTCTCGTAAAGCATAATCTATTCTATCTGCACATAAGCCCGGCGCAGGTTGTTCCAACAATGAAAAATTTTCGGAATCTGAAATTTCTTCAAAATTAAGACAGTATTTTTCTAAAATCTTAGGAATTTCTGAATTTCTAATAAAATTTAAGTGATTATTATCTTGATAATCTTCTTTTGTTGAATCTCCTAATACCCAATCAACCACATGTGAAAATGCAGTATGAGAAACATCATGAAGTAATCCTGCAATTTGCTCTTTTAAATCTGCTCCGAGTCTTCTTAATAACAAAAAAACACCGATAGAATGATCATATCTAGAATAATTCTTTTTGTGGTAATATTCATCAGGCATCCCATATTGAGAAATTCCTTTTAATCTTTGAACTGAAGCCGAGTTAATCAAATCTATTAAAACTGGTTCATTAATCTCTTCAACACCATAAACACTATCTACAAGTTTCAGTTTCCTTTCAGTTTTCTCTGGAAGTTTCTTTATCTCCTCAATCTCTTCTAGAACCTCTTCCCAGTTATTAACTCTAAAAATGTTTTTGTGTCTGGCCCCTTGATTATAAGGATAATCTAATAAAATAACTTTAACCCCTATGTCAGCACACTGTAATGCAATGTCTCCATAATCTTCAATAAGAATGCTTATTCCAAGATTTCTACAAATTTCTCTTTTGTAAATTGTTTTGTCTTTGTTATCCCTACTATGAATTAAATTGATTTTTTTTCCAAAAAAATGCTTATCAAAAAAAGATTTTGTTTTTTCTGCCCATTTAAGAGGCCTTGCAGTGATAATATAAATCTCGCTTTCTTTTGATAACCAAAATATTCCTTCTTTAGCACCTTCGATTAAAGAGATTTCATCAAAATCACTTAATAAATAAAATTCATCCATTAATGCCTTACCTTCTTCCTTACTAATAGGAAGAAAATCCCAGAAATTATAAGTTACCCAATCTTTCATGCTAACTTGGTTGCCTGTTTTTCTATTATAAAATTCTATAAATTTTCTAGAAAAATCTGCAACAACTCCGTCAATATCAATTCCAATTTTCAGATTCTTTTCTTTTTGTTTTTCATCTAAATTTTCAAACCTAATTTGAGAATATTCTTCTCCTTTCTTTTCAACAATACTCTCAGCAGTTTGGACTTTTTTGTTTAAGAAAAGATCTATCATCAGGGGATCACTAGGGATTATCTTTTCTACTTTAAACTCTTCTAACTTAAACCATCTTAATTCTCCTTCTTTACTATCAAAACTCAAATCAATATTTGTTTCATCTACAACAAAACAATAAAAATAAATATCAAATTCATAAACAGTGTTATCTTTTTCAAAAACTCTTTCATGACATTTCCCTAAAAACTCTCCCTCCTTAATGAGTCCAGATTCTTCTTTTAATTCTCTTTTAGCCGCCACATTAATTTCTTCGTCTTTCTCTACCTTTCCTCCAAGCATACCCCAATATCCCAGATAAGGAGGTTTTATCCTATGAATTAATAAAAATTTATTTTTTTCTTTATTAGTTATACATAAATTAACAATTTTAAGCATTTTTTTTAACCTCAATATTCTCTTCCTCTTTTTTCTTTGGTTCGTCTTCAAAATCCAAAATCTTAATTTCTTTTGTTTTTAAATTTAAAACAGGAACCTTACAATAATCTGGCTGATTCCCAACTTTTTCTTCAAAGGGTGTTTGTGTTTGCCAACAAGAATTGCAAATAATTAAAGTCCCATTATACTTATCAATATCTAATCTATGCATATCTCCTGTGGAAAAAACATCTGGAATCTCTTTAATCAATAAATCATCCTCAGCCATGTTAGGAATATAAACAAATCCTCCATGGGTTGGTGCAAGATGTCTTCTTAATAATAAATGCTTAATAGCTTTAGCAGGAGTAGCCTGAGCCCCACACAGCCTTAATTCTTCAATTTCATTAATAATATAAGGAATAACTCCTGCTCCATGGTACATTAACACCTTTATTCCAGATTTTTCTTCACTTCCTTCAATTTCAACCAAACTAGGATTACTAACTCTGTATAAATTTTCTATTTCAGTTAAAGGCTTTGCAAAATCTTCTCCAACAGGAGGTTGAGGAACAGCAACCCTGACTGCATCATGCTGTCCTGCACATTGGATTATGCTAATATGTGATGGGATTTTCCTGTAAAAGTCAGCAAGAAGAGCATACTGTGCTTTGATATCTTTAATCTTTAAATCTTTTTCCTGTCCAGGATAGATTCCTACTCCGTCAACAACATCTCCTAGTACAAATAAGTATTTTATTTTTTTTAAAACTTCTTTTTGTTTTTCATCGCACCCCTCACCATTTAACCACCCAATAAACCTCAAAAAGTTCTTTTCTAAAAAAGATTTGTTTCCTATATGCATATCTGAAATAAAAAGAGCATAACATTCCTCTTCTGAATAATGTTTTTCTGTTAAAAAAGAATCTGGATAAAATAAATCATTGACAAACAAAAACTCTCTGCTTCCAGAAACCTTAAACCCAACTACATCATCTAATAAAAGTTCTTTTGCTTTTTCATAAACCTCTTCTTTATTCTGATTAATTAAAAGTCTTACCTTACCTGTGAGGTCTTCTACTTCCAAGAGAATATTTTTATTTTGAGTAACTCTCCTACTCGTGATAATCCCAATAATAGAAAAGTTTCTTGCATTTCCAGTTATCTTATCTATAGAAATAAGTCCATCTAACTCTTTCCTCTGTTGTAAAACCTCTTTTAAAAAGATGTATCTACTTTTAAAATGTCTCACAAAATCCTTTACTTCTAATCTTTTTGCAAGGAGAACTGGAGAAGACAAGACTTTAACATGAGGAAAATGAGGAGCGACCTCAAATTTCTTTTCTGGGATAATCTCTATTTCTTTTTTTACCTCAACAGACACAGAAATATTCACGAAAAATTTCTCAACGATCTTCTTCTTTTCATTGTCCAAATCTCCTAGGACAGGTTTAAGTTTATCAAAATTATGAGTTATTAATTTTTTAGTGATTAATTTCTCATTAGAAACAAAGGCAATTTTATTCAAAATTTCATTAGCAACCTCTTCATCTTTTAATTCATTTAAAAAATTAAATATCTCTTTGTCTAAAAGAAATCCTTTTTCAATAAATAATTTTAATACATTGCTTTCCATGACTAATTATAAATCAAGAGAATCTAATAAGATCTCTTTAGCTCTAATAAGAAGGTTTTCCGGAATAGCTAATTTTATTTCTCTGGTTCTACCCTGTCTCCCTTTGCTTATCACTCTTGCATTAATTAAACCAAGCATATCGAATTCAGCTAAGATATCACTAACTCTTCTTTGAGTCAAAGATTCGATGTTGGTTTTTTTGCATAACTCAGTATAATAAGAATAAATATCTCCTGTAAAAACATTTTCTTTTGTTTTTGACATTAATTCAAATATAGAGAATAAGACTAATTGAAATTGTTTAGGTTCTGTTTCAATAATATCCAGAATTTTATCCCTTTCAATTTTGTCATTCGCCATATCAATATGTTTTATAATAATTTTAGGGTTTGATTCTCTTTCAGCAATCTCTCCTGCGACCCTTAATAAATCCAGTGCCCTTCTTGCATCTCCATGTTCTCTTGCAGCAAAAGCAGCACATTTTGCAATGACTCCATCGCCCACAACACCTTCTTTAAAAGAATCATCAGCTCTTTTTTTTAAGATTTCTTGCAACTGAAGTGCATTATAAGGAGGGAAAACCAATTCTTCTTCACTTAAACTACTTCTTACTCTCTGATCAATCATATCTAAAAATCTTAAATCATTACTAATCCCTACAATAACTATCTGAATATTTTTCAACTCAGAATTAAGTCTAGTCAGATTATATAAAAAACCATCTGAAATTTTTTTAACTGCTTGATCAATTTCATCCAAAACTAAAATTAATATTTTCTCTTGACTATTCTCTAAAATCTCTAAAAATTTAAGGTAAACCTGATCTGTAGGCAGACCTGTAGCAGGAACACTCCCGCCTAATTTTTTAATTAATTCTGCTAAAATTCTATATTCTGTATCTGCAACTTTTTTTAGTTTACAATTAAGGTATTCTATTCTTAAGATTTTATTTTCTGTAGCTCTTTTTGAAAGTTCATCGCTAACATGCTGAACAGACAAAGTTTTACCAGTTCCGGTTTTACCATATATAAAAAGATTACTTGTTCGTTGCCCTAACAAACTTGGTGCTAAAATTGAAGCAATATGTTTAATCTCTTTATCTCTATGTCCAACAAAGTCAGGGAGGTAATTTGATTGTAAAACCTGTTTATTTTTGAACAAGCTCCTATTTCCTACTGAGTCAAATATTTTATCTAAGTCCCCCATTTTTCCTCTTCAGAAATATTAAACCACTCAGAGGTTTATAAAGATATAGGAAACTGAAAATAACTATACCCTATGTTTCTAATGGAATATCAAAATTTCTCAAAATACCTCCCTCGAAAATATCAAAAAAGCACAAAAAAAGCACAAAAAAGAGAACAAAACATAGCCATACCCTCACACCATCATTTCGTATGGAAAATAAAAAATAACATTATAGATGAATATAAGAAGAAAGAGAAGAAGAAAGAGAAGAAGAGATGTCTTATAGTTATAATAATATTAATTATAAAATAATAAATTAAAATTAATTAAAATAAAAGATATAAGATAAGA
>Ga0172381_10001302_pt1 | contig 29623 bp, 22 predicted proteins | sample Leawel6488metaG_FD_119754 | JGI IMG/M metagenome (GOLD analysis project Ga0172381, IMG submission 119754) | Leachate microbial communities from a municipal landfill in Southern Ontario, Canada - Leachate well 64-88 metaG | ecosystem: Engineered > Solid waste > Landfill > Unclassified | place... | reverse complement strand
CTTTATAAAGAGCATAATGAGCGCCAATCCAGGCCCCGATAGAACAACCAGAAATATAATCAATCGGAATATTATTTTTTATTAAAGCTTTAATAACGCCGATATGAGCCAGGCCGCGGACACCACCGGAACCGAGCGCTAAACCGACTTTTTTACGTTTTTCCATATTAGTTAATTTTGATCTATTACGGACAAAGGATTACTTTGCATAATTTGTTCCACTTCTTCAAATCCTGGTAAAAAGGCAAAATTATAACGAGCCGGCAGCGCAAAGACATATTTATCATTGTGGCCTAATTCGGTTGGTCCGATTGGCGCGGCACTAACTGCTATTTTTTCTTGTTCAACTAATTTCCATTGGTCGCTAGTAAAAATCATAATTGGAATATCTTGGCGCATATTCTTAGCGGTCCATTCGGGATGCCGAATAAGTATTTTGGGGCCGGTTAATTTAGCCTGCGAATCAAGCATCTGACCGTTCCATTTTTCAATCACGATGGAATAATTTTGCCAGCTTAAAGGCAAAGAAAAAACAAAACCATACTCATTATTTTGATATTTAACAACAGCCACTTCAGTAGAAGATGCGACATTAGAAACAGTTGAAGAAGCAATAACCGGTTCGCTAGAAGAAGCGGCTTCAGGCGCCAGCGCGGCCGGAATATTAATAAGCGAATTTTTGGCGGCCGGCTGAGTGGTTAAAAAAAAGTAACCGATGGCTAAAATAATTATAATAAAAACGGCGGCTAGCAGAAAAAATTTTTTACTCATAAAATTATGATTAATAATATATATTATAGCACGCCAACAAAAAATATAATAAAAAAGACAGCCGGTTAAGCTGCCCTTTTTTAAAAAATATTATCTACTTTATTTTTTAGCGACTTTTTTAAGAGTAGGTTTTTTGGTTACTTTTTTAGTGACTTTCTTAACCGTAGTTTTTCTAACAGTGGCTTTTTTCTTAGTGACTTTCTTAACCGTTTTCTTAGACTTTAAAGCGCTTAAATATAAATTATAAGCCCGAGAAGCATTGGCCTGAGCTTGACCGCTAGCTGCTTGAGTAGCGGCACTAAAACCTAAACCAGAAACAACAAAAGCCAGCAACAAAAAAGCACTTAACACGGAATTTTTAATTTTTTTGTTCATATTTTTTTAATTAATTTTTTTAAACTCGTTAAGTATTATAGTTCTTTAGCACTTTCCTGTCAAAGTGGCAGATTATTACTAAAATCAGAAAAAAATAACCTCTAAAAATGAAGTTATTTTTTTATTTGGACATTATATTTATTGCTGGCCAAAAGGGTTTAACTGATATTGTTTTTAGTTAATAGTTGAGCGAGCGTCAAAGGCAATTGTTCACTCAAATCTTCGCTATTATAGAAATATTGTCTTGTTTTAAAAAGCGTGGCGCCGGCGCTGTCGGTAGCCAGCAAAGCGGCTTGAGCCGATAAATCGGCCGAGTTTTTACAAAATAAAGCTGCTATCAATCCCGCCAGGACATCACCGGAACCGCCTTTAGCCATTCCGCCGTTGTTAATCCGGTGAGCAGTAAGATTCCCGTTCGGATCAGCAACTAAATCCTCTGAGCCTTTAAGGGCAATATAACAATGATATTTTTTAGCCATCGCCGACAAATTAGCAGCAGTTGGCACCAGTTTAAAAACTCTTTTAAATTCACCATGGTGCGGCGTTAAAATATGATTCGGCCCTAATTTTCCTTTAAGCTCATCGTCTAGAATATTTAAGGCATCAGCGTCTAAAACCGACTTTTGACCGGAGTTTAAAACTTGTTTTACTAAACGATAGGTTTTTGACGATTGCCCTAGTCCGGGACCGATTAAAATAGCATTAACGGGAACCTCACTAATTTTAGAAACTGAAATAAATTCAGCCGTCTGCCCTTTTAATTTAGCAACGAGCTTTTGATTATCTTTAGTTGAAAGGACATAAATTAAGCCCACAACTCGCGAAGCTGATTTAAGAGCGTAAAGTAAAGAACCGTGATATTTAGCCGATCCGGCAATAATCAGCAAGCAGCCATTTTGCCTTTTATTAGAGTCGATTCGCGGCCGATAAAGCTGGCGAAAAATAGCGACGGAAAATTTTTTAATCATAGATTTATTAGTGCCCCCAGCGGGAATCGAACCCACATCTTAAGCTCCGGAAGCTCACGTTCTATCCATTATACTATGGAGGCCAGGAATAGCTCTTTAAAGGGTTATCACTTATAGTATACATTTAAAAAGAAAAAAAGAAAAAACAGCTATTAGATTTTTTATTAAATTAAGTTTGGAACCAAAATATAGGTAAACTCAGCTGCGTAAGTATTGACATTTTTTGATAAATATTGTTAAATATAGAATATTATAGAACTTTAAAAACCTAAAAAACATGAAAACAAAAACAAATGCAGGTGCAAGGATAAAAAAAATCCTTAGAACCTATTTTCCTGACAGTAGATTATCACTGGTTAGCTTTATTATTTCTGTTTTAGCAGGAATTATAATAGCTCTGATAATCTTTTTTCCTCTCGATTATTCCGGATCAACCGCCATTGTTTATGGAGCAACCGGAACTTGGGCTATCTTCGGAGCACAACTATCACGACAACGTACAGATTTAATAGCTTTTGATGTGATAAATTTGATCATCGCTATCCTTATAATCTTTTTGTTATGGATCTTCGGCTCAGGATATATATGCGGCATGATAATAGTGTCAGCAGTATTAATTATCATATTATCCAGCTCGGGAATATTCTTAAAACGCTTGTAATTTGAAAATAAAAAAAACTTTTAACCATGAAAAAAGAAGAAAAAGAAAAAAATTTGTTTCTAAAAAATCTGGTAAACAAATTATTGTTATGGATAGGTATATTAATTGCCCTTCCTTTCATTATTATCTTTTCCATATTTGCAGGATTGATAAATGCAATGGAATTTTGCAAAAAAATATTCAAACAAGAACAGGTAGAAGAAATCATCATGCCCCTTATTTTGGGCATAGTAGTTTTTTCTATTATGACGTTCTTGTTTAACACTTCCTTGGCTATTTCTGTTTTTTGGGGAATAGCTTCCGCTTACTTCCTTTTTGTCTGTTCAACAGAACGGGCAATGATTGAAAACACTGCCTTCTTTGTGGGAGTGGTTCTCTTTATTGGCAGTATTATTGGGGTTATTTTCTTTAAAGAAATGTTCCCGTTTTTGCCAGTAATATTTTATGGAGTCGGACTCTCTCTCTTGTCTTTATTAAAAAATTTTATAAATGACAGAAATAATCGCTCCCAAGATAATTACAACCCTCCCTATGACTAACATAAAGCCGTCAGAAAAAAATCTGACGGCTTTTTATTAGCGTTAACAGTTAATTTAAAATAGAGCCTAAATAAGCTCTATTTCTTAGTACCTCGTGCTAGCACGATGTGGCGGGGTGTTAGGGGAGCTATTCGAACTTTTTTAATAGATTGTGATTAATATTAGCTAATTTTAAATTTATAATAGTATTGTTAATCTTTTTAGCGTTTCTGCGGCTAATCATCCCTAAGTAAGAATTAAGTGATTCCTCTTTATAGTTATTCTCTTTTAGTTTCCTAAACGTTCGCTTCTTTGTCGCTTGGTGCAATACTTTATAACTAGGAAAATTGATCCAGCCTAAAAAATCAACACCGGAAGACATTGTTTTAATATACATCTTATTAGGGTGTATTTCTAAATTAAGTCTTGACCAGAGAAATTCTTTAATTACAGGTACCTAGTTTTCAAGCCAGACTCTATCGTCCGATAATATTACAAAATCATCGGCATAGCGGATGTAAAATTTTGCTTTAGTTGTATGTTTTATAAATCGATCAAACTCATTAAGATATACATTTGCAAAAAGTTGTGAGGTTAGATTTTTTAATGGCAAGTCCTTACCATTTTCAACCTGAAAACTATCAATAACCTTGGTTAATAGCCAAATATTATTTTACTCTACCTACAGCCTTGGCCGGAGATACTCTCAAAATAATAGCGTTCATTATAGTGGCCACCAACCTTGATTGGTGACATATTTACTTTGACTAATTCTATTTTAATATATTTAAAAATTTATAAAAAAATGGTCTCGAATCGCTTACGCAATCCGAGACTAAAAGAGCTAAAGTTTAAAACCTAAAAACTCAAAGAGTCAAAAGACTAAGGGTTAGAAACTTGCGAAACGACGAACGCGAACCCGTCGCTACGGTTCCACTTATTGTCGGGGTCGTCATAGTTCGCGTTCAACCAGGAACTATCATCAAAACGATCAGCACTGAGCAGTAGAGGATCGCCGTCAGAATCTTCTATTGGTTCATGCATTGCAACGATCCAATATAAACCCATGGCTTTCAATTCTTTATCAGAGAATTTCTCCCTGATGAGCGGAGCTACTTCGGTATTTGGCGTAGAAAATTTTAAGTTCTTAGCTTCCTTGCGGATTGTTTTAGTAATACGATTACTATCGCTGAAGTATTTACCTTTTAACACAGCGACTTCATAAGTAATACCACTGGTAAGCTTAAAGCTTTTTGAGTGTAAAATGCTTTCAGCATAAGATCCTATACGGAAGCCTTTGCTTTCTAAGCGGGTAATCCATTCTCCACCAGTTGTGCCATCTGAGGTAACTGAGAAACGAATAACGTTGTCTTTTTCAGTCCACTTCGGTTTTATCACAGCGTTCAATTTTCCTGTTGGAATGTTTGAAATTAAAAAATCACTTTTCATGTGTTTTCCTCCATGCGCTATCTTGCGCGATTTAATTTCCCTTTTCTGGGACGGAACCGTAATCATCATGGTCACAGCCAAGAAGTGGCTAAATTATTATCCATCTTTTGGCTATGACCAATTTCGCAAATTAGTTTTTAAAGATCAATTTTTTATGATAGTGTTATATAATATTAATAATATATTGTCAACTGTTTTTTTAAATAATATTTTAAACAACAGCGTTCGAATTTTTTACTCTCTTTCTAATATTAAACAAAATATTGCTATACTTTTAGAAATAGTCATGTTTTCATGTCAAAATTTCGAACTGCTTTAGAACTCAATATTTAGGCTTACACATAACAAAAAATAGAGCGTAAACTCTATTTTTGTCTTAGTGCGGAGAGACAGGGATTCGGTCACGGTCGCTAAGCTTTTTCCTCTCGTTTCACTCGATAAAAAGCAAGCGCCCCGACCCGGCCTCGGCGGTGCACAAATGCACATCGCCTCCGGCTTTCGAATCTCTGTCTTATATATCTACTAACTAAAATAACCCTGATAAATCAGGGTTATTTTAGTTAGCGGAGAGACAGGGATTCGAACCCTGGATAGGAGTTAGACCCCTATAGCAGGTTAGCAACCTGTCGCCTTCAGCCGCTCGGCCATCTCTCCAACTTTTAGATTTTATGTTATAATAACTATACAACTATATAAAAATAATGCCGGTTTGTCAATTTATAAACCGCTTTATTTATTATGATAAATATATGGACGAAAATAATAAAATTCAATACTTAAGCTGGCAAGTGCCGGAATATGAACAACCGGAACGCAATCGCAAATGGTATCTGCTTGCTACAGTTTTTCTATTAGTTTGCCTATTCTTTTGTTTTTTTGAAATAGACAGCTGGAAAGTGGTGTTTTTAGGAGTAAATTCTAATTTTATCTTTGCTTTAATCCTAATTTTGTCAGCAATTATTATGATCATAAATGATGGTCATGAACCAATTATGGTTGATTTTAGAATTGGTCCAGATGGCATCAATATCGGCAAAAAATTCTATGATTATGATGTTATAAAACATTTTTCTATCATATATAAGCCTAATTTAAATATCAAACATCTTTATTTAGAATTTAACAACAGTTTTACACACCCCCGACTATCAGTTAATCTTTATGACCAAGATCCGATTACGGTCAGAAATTACCTATTGCGTTATTTAGACGAAGATTTGGAAAGATTAGGCCCACCAATCTCCGAACAGTTGACTAGACTACTAAAATTGTGATTTAATAAGGACAGGCTTTTTAGAGTCTCCGTAGTTTAATGGATAGAACGCAAGCTTGCGGAGCCTGCAATCCAGGTCCGATTCCTGGCGGGGACACAGCAAAAACAGAAAACATCATCTAAGCGGTGATGTTTTTTTGTGCTATAATTAAGGTATGATTACGTTTAATAGCCCACTTTCCAGCTTAAACCGGGTCGGCAAGATTACGGCCGATCATTTTAAACGTCTCGGCCTAGAAACGGCCGGTGATCTGTTATTTTATTTACCATTCCGCTATGACGATTATTCAACCAACCTAGAGATTGCTCAGCTTAAAGATGGTCAAGAAGCTAATATCACCGGGACAATCGACTTAATCCAAAATAAACGGAGTGCTCACCGCCGGATGATGATAACTGAAGCCTTAATCCGTGATGATTCCGGCTATCTAAAACTTATCTGGTTTAATCAAAGTTTTCTAACCCGCAATTTAAAGATTGGCGATGATCTTTCGGTTTCTGGAAAAGTCCACGATAATTACGGACAGTTGCAGATGGTATCACCTAATTATGAAAAAATAACTAGCGACGGTTTAATTAATACTCGCGGTCTAATTCCTAATTATCACAGTACTAATAAATTAACTCAGAAACAAATCCGCTATCTGATTAAACAAATACTGCCCTTAGCTAATAAAGTTGAAGATTGGCTACCGGCTGATCTGAGAAAAAGATTAGGCCTGATTGATTTAAAAACTGCTTTATATCAGATTCATTTTCCGAGTTCACTTCAAGAAATAAAAGATAGTCAAAAACGTTTAGCTTTCACCGAATTGTTTCTGCGCCAGTTAAAATCACAAGCCATTAAGCATCAATTGCAAAACTTAAAAGCGATTCCGATTGAATTTAATGAAAGTATCAGCCGCAGTTTTGTATCTGGTTTACCGTTTAAAATGACGGCTGACCAAAAAAAAGCCGCCTGGGAAATTTTAAAAGATTTACAAAAAGAACAGCCGATGTCCCGTTTGCTGGAAGGCGATGTAGGTAGCGGTAAAACTTTAGTGGCGATTATGGCTCTGCTTAATGTCGCCATCACCGGACGCCAAGGGGCTTTAATGGTACCAACCGAAATTTTAGCTAAACAACATTTTAAGACGGTATCTCATTATCTTTATCAATATAATATTAAGGTAGCGCTGATTACCGGTAAACAAGAAGAAATAAATTTTGAGACTGACAATAAAAATATTTTAGAAGAAGCTGATATTATTATCGGCACGCACGCGCTAATTCAAACTGGCCGGGAGATTCCACGGCTTAGTTTAGCAATTGTCGATGAACAGCATCGTTTCGGAGTTGAACAAAGACATCGAATAATCGGACCGGATAAAAAAATCGTGCCTCATTTCTTATCGATGACCGCCACCCCAATTCCTCGTTCTTTAGCGCTCTCTATTTATGGTGATCTTGATCTATCCCTGATTACCCAATTGCCGGCAGGACGACAACCGATTGAAACCAAAATTATCACTGATAAAGAAAGGGCTTTAGCTTATGATTTTATTAGGACTGAATTAAAAAACGGCCGACAAGCCTTTGTTATCTGCCCGCTAATTGATGAGTCGGATAAATTAGGCGTCAAATCAGCTAAATCAGAATTCACTCGATTACAAAAAGAAATATTTCCGGAATTTACCGTCGGCTTACTCCATGGCAAAATGAAAACAGCTGATAAAGAAAAAACTATGAGTGATTTTGCCGACAACAAAAGTCAAATACTCGTTTCTACTTCAGTCGTTGAAGTCGGCGTCGATGTGCCTAACGCCACAATTATGGTAATTGAAGGCGCCGAGCGGTTTGGCTTAGCCCAGCTGCATCAATTTAGGGGCCGAGTCGGACGCAGCGATTTAGCCTCATATTGTTTGTTAATTCCTAGCCAAGAAAATATTACTAATCCTAAAACTTTAGAACGGCTTGAGGCGCTGACTAAATATAATGATGGTTTAACACTGGCGAAGATTGATCTTAAATTGCGCGGCGGCGGTGATCTCTTCGGCACCTCGCAAAGCGGTTTCGACGAATTACAAATCGGTTCGCTCTTTGATTATGAACTGATTAAAAAAGCACGCGATGAAGCGGCTAATTTAATTGCTCACGATTCTGATTTTAAAAAACACCCAGTCATTAAAATGAAACTGGGCGAGTGGGAACAAAAAATACATTTAGAGTAAGAAAAAAGAGGTTTCGTTATGGAACCTCTTTATTTTTTGGATAGTCATTGTGACTAGAAAAGCATTTTACTCAGCGTTTGGCTGAGTTTTCCCGGGTTGTGTTTACTATACAACCACGAATAAATCATTACTAGGATAGCGGCTACCTGGACATACCAAGGTAGGTTAACTATCGTAATAAAGATACTGTTGTCGTAAGAAGTACCTTTAAGACAAGCTCCTAAATTAACTAATGTCAGAACAACAATGACAATGGCGAGCATTGTCAGAATGAATCCGATAACTGCGAAAAATTTCTTTAATGCTTTCATGGTTTATTATTTTTTTGTTAATGTTCTTTTTTTATTATTAACTATAATAACATATAAAATGTTTTTAGTCAATAGCAGAGCGACAGCAACCAGGCTTAATCGACTTTTTTGGCTAAAATAAACACTTTTTTCTGATTGTCTAGAGTCGTTAAAACAATAACTATAGAACCACCTTCTTTTATTTTTAATCTTTTTCGAAGCTCATCCGCGGTCATCTTAAAATGCTTTGCCACAATTTCGGCCTGATCAATTTGATAATTTTTTAGAACTATTTGAAAGCTTTTCAAGGAAAAGGAACCAGACGTAATTATAATAAATTTTCTAAAAATATTTGACTCAGATTCAACGAGCAACTGGTCGCCGGTCAAAAACGATAAGTCGTAATCTATTTTAGCTAAAGAAAATTTCAGCGCCACTTCATCAATTAAATGCGCTTTAGAAATTGCTTTATCCGGTTCATATAAATATTTTTTTAGCGGAGAAACTATAGCAGCTGCACCGGCTTTATCAGTTAAAGAAAAAAGGCTATTTTTTTTGAAACAAGTGGCCCGGCGACTCGCGGTCTTAAAACTGCCAAACCACAACATAGCTACTTTGCAATTATTATCTTCCGAAATAATTTCCACTTCAGGAACTTCTGGTAATAGTTTTAATTCTTCATAAGCAAAGGCCGGTGAAATTTTAACAGCAACATTGTGAGTAACAGTAAATAGCTGAGGCAAAATGTCTAATAGATTCGGTCGTGAATTTAAAAACGATCTGGTCTTAGTCATTCCCGCGCGATCACGAGCCGGATCCAAGAAAAAAGCATCAGCTTTTTTATCGATATTTAAAAAGGCGTCGCCCACAATAAAATTAATTTTAGTTGCAACGTCATAAGCTAAAGCATTTTCCTGAGCGCAAATTATCTTTTCCGCTTCAAGATCAATAGCCATTACGTGACTAACCCGCTCCGCTAAAAAAATAGTATTACCGCCCAAACCGCAAGTTAAATCAGCAACCTGCCATTCCGGTTGAAAGCGCTGAGCAATATAACGAGCAATGGTTTCACCAGTTGATTGTTCTAAACTTAAAGACGTAAAAAACATCTGTTCGCTTTGACTGAATTTAGCTTTCGCCAACCGGCGCAATTTTATTAGAGATACCAGAGCGCCAAAATATGGCTGAGTGGTTTGATTCTTTAAAATTAAAAGATCGAGCTGTTTATCAGTATCAGAAAAATGTTTGGCATAAGCCTCCTGCCCCGCTTCCGATTTTAAATATTTTAGTTCTTCGCTGGTCATATTTATAAATTAACATATAACCACAGGCTTGACAAATCGTTAGCCATATTGTATTATTTATTAAGTTTTATTGTTGAACCTTAAAAAATTAAAAAATGGTAGTAAAATTAGCAGGAAATGGGAGTTATCAGTTGCCAGAAACAATGACGACTTTAAAAAACATCAATGTTCTGGTGGAAAACCAGTTGTTAACCGCGGTTCTTAACAGAATTGAAATCAAAAAGAAAAAAATTAAAGTATTTATCCAAGAAAAAGGTAAGTATGTCGATATCGGAAAGATAACACCAGGAGACAAAGAGTATTTCAATTTTGCAAAGAAAGAGTACAAAAAGATTTTGGACTCCCAGCAAAAAAATAAAAAAAAGGCCTACTTTAGTAGGTAAAAACAAAAGGGTTAATCTTTGTAGATTAGCCCTTTTTTATTTTATCTAATAAATTCTGTTAATTCTGTTAAATTTTTTAATTTTACCACTTTAATCTTCTTGGCCTTAACTTCCGTGTTTGGAATAAGCGCCTGAGTAAAACCTAATTTTTCCGCTTCCGCCAAACGTTGTTCAATTTTAGAAACGGCCCTAATTTCCCCTCCCAGACCAACTTCACCCAGAACAATCGTGTGCCGATCAAAATTATTATTGAGATAAGACGACATAATTGCTGCCACCACGGCTAAATCAAGTGCCGGGTCGTTAAGGCGCAAGCCACCGACAATATTTAAAATAATATCCTGACTCGTTAAATTTATTTTAGTGCGCTTATTTAACACCGCCGCCAAAACCTGTAACCGATTCAAATCAAAGCCGCTGGTCTTGCGCTGCGGATAACCAAAAACGGTCTTAGATACTAATGATTGAATATCCACTAAAAATGGCCTAGTGCCCTCAACCACGCAACCGATAACCGACCCGGCAATATCAGTATGGGCGGCATCGATAAAAATCCGGCTGGAATCTCGGACTTCTTTAAAACCAGAGCTAGTCATCTCCAAAATGCCTAATTCATTAACCGAACCGAAACGATTTTTAGTCGCCCGCAATAAACAATAGTTATTATTAGTTTCTGCTTCTAAATATAAAACCGTATCAACAATATGCTCTAGTGATTTTGGTCCCGCCACTTGACCGTCCTTAGTAATATGTCCAATTAAGATAACCGTGATATCGTGCTCTTTAGCCACTTCTAAAAATTTAACGGCTCCGGCTCTAATCTGATTAAGACTGCCAGCCTCTGAGGGAATCAGTGAAGAATAAACCGTCTGAATGGAATCAATAATTACTAAATCTGGTTTAGCTTTTAAAACGGAAGCAATAATCTTTTCGATATTAGTCTCACCGATAAACCGCAAATTATCAAGTGAACAGCCAAGGCGTTCCAACCGTCCTTTGACCTGAGCGGCTGATTCTTCGCCGCTAACATAGATAACGGAACGTCCGACAGCGAGTGCATTAGCAATCTGAGCCACCAGTGTTGACTTACCAATTCCCGGTTCGCCACTTAAGAGAACCAGTGATCCGGGAACAAAACCGCCGCCGAGAACCCGATCAACTTCACCAATTCCGGTGGCCAGCCGCTTCAAATTAAGAGTACTGATTTTTCTTAAATCAACTAAATTGGCTCCCGATATTTTTTTTAAAACATTAGCTTTATCATCTTCCTGTTTATCAAACACCTGCTCGCTAACGGTTCCCCAAGAACCACACTCCAAACAACGCCCACTCCATTTAGAGAATTGGGCGTCGCAATTAGAACAGACAAAAATAGTTTTCAAATTAGCCATATAATACTGGGAAGAAGGGGTTTCCGATTAAATTATTTTTTCTCCCAAAAAGCGCTATCAACCAACCATTCACCGTTCGTTTTAATCAGCTCGACAGTCATTTTTTGTTGATAAGAAGGACTTAAAGAATTAGCTTGCTGTTGCTGTCTTTCGGCGATCACTTCAACTTTAGCTTTACCAGATTTTTCATCATAGCTGACAACTTTAGAAGTTAAGGCATGAGTAATAATTCCACTATACTGGCCATTATATGGCTGATTTTTTAGTTCAGTAACATATTTATCCGCCCAAACTTTCATATTATCAGTCATCATGATCTTAAGATCAGTAAAATTATTATATTCCGATTGATTAGAAAAAGATCCTAAACGGGCCGCAAATAATTCAGACCGTTTAACAGCGTCATTAGTATTTATCACGTGTTGACTCTCTTTAGAAATGTTATATTTTTGATAATTTCTAATCTGATCACCGGGAGTCGAAGTTGGTGCGGTGGTCGCGGTACTCGCCCCCGTTAGATTATTACCGCCAGAAGTGGTTGTGGCCACCATTCCCGTATCCGTTTTAGTGGTATTATTCTTAATCAGCATGATAATAATAATTGCTAGAATAAGGGCGGAAATAGCAATGATAAGCAGGCCGATCTTTTTTTTATTTTCTATCATATAGTTATAATTATTTTTGATTATCGGCTTCCTCAGAATTTTTCGATTCTTCAAATTGACGTTTAGCCTCGGCGATTTCGAGTAATTGGCGCGGATCAGAAGTAATTAATTGATCTTCCGAATAAGAAGCGACAATCTTAATGGCCACGTGCTTATTGCCAGCAAAGAAAATTCCTTCCCCTAAACCGCACTCTAGTAATAAATATTTTTCACCCTCAGTTAATAAAAAAGTCTTTTGAACCAAATCAATCGCCGCCGGTGATTGCTTAAGTAAAATCTGTAAAGAGGAATTGGTCACAATCGCTTGCCCATAAGGCGAAGTCAAAAAATCATTAACATCCTGGGTAATCGTTGTCACTCCAAGATAATATTTACGGCAACGTTTGACTAGAGCAAAAATAAATTTAGCCGAATCCTCGTGCTGCATCATCCACCAAGCTTCATCAATAACAAGAATACGTTTTTTAGTTTCGCTCCTGACAATATTCCAAATATAATTGATAATCGTATAAATCGCAATCGGACGAAGTTCATCTTCCAAATCACGGACCGAAAAAGAAACCATCTGATTATTCATTTCCACATTGGTTGGATTATTCAGCAAACCAGCAAAGGTGCCTTCAGTATATTTCTTAAGACGCAAGGCTAAATCGGCGCCGCCATCCATCCCCTCTAAAACTTGTTCAAAATCGCTCATGACTGGCGGTTCAATATTAGAAAGGTCGGAATCAGGCGTAATATCTTTTTTCGCATAAGTTTCAAGCAAAGCCCGATCAACCACCGAATCCTCATCGTAAGTCAGATTACCTAGCATTAAACGCACCAAACCTTTAAGAGTGATGACAGCGCTTCTAATAATATCTTTCGGCTTAGCTTCACCACCAACTGAACGCGGCAGGTCAAAAGGATTAATTTTGTTTTCAGACGCCAAGGAAATATTAATATAGGTGCCACCAACCGCTTCGGATAAATGTTTATATTCATGTTCCGGATCAATAACAATAACATCAGTGCCAAGCATTAAAGAACGTAATACTTCTAATTTAATCGCATAACTTTTACCAGCGCCGGAAGTCGCAAACACTACCGAATTAGCATTCTGCAAAGAAAAACGATCAAATAAAATCAAGCTGTTATTATGACGATTGATGCCATATAAAATACCGCGATCGGAAGTCAGTTCGCTCGATATAAAAGGAAAAGACGAAGCCACCGGCGAAGAATTCATATTAAAAGTAATATATAATTCATCATTACCAGTTGGTAAAGTTGAGTTGAATCCTTGTTCGGATTGAAAATAAACCCGCCGGGAATAAACCAACCGAGAACCTAAAATATCTTCAACTTGATCGCTCATTCGGTCAAGTTCTTCTAAATCTTCAGAGTATAAAGTGATATAAAGAGAAAATTGAAAAAATTTCTCCGTACCCTGAGTCAGCGCATCCCGCAAATATTCAATATCGCGCAACGCCGTTTCTCTCAGCGGATCACGGGCGGCGCCCTTTTCGGCATCAGAAATAATCTGAGCGCTGATGGCGCCGACTTTATTCTGTAACTGTTTTAAAATGATGGCACTTTTTACCGGATAGAAAAACATCGCCACGTCAAAAGTCAGGTTCAAATTAATAATCGGCGCAAACCAGCCAACACTAATATAACGCGGATAGCCAATAATAAAAATCGTCCGAACAAATTTATTGCCCAAAATAAGCTGTTTGGCTTCGGCTTTCAAACTAGCGGGAGAGATTAAGTCGCGAACAGACAGGACACCGCGCCGAAAAGCTTTTTCTTCTTCGATGATAGTCTTGGCTTCTTCCGGGTTAATTTCAATATTTGGCACACCAGAAACAGGATTAGAAGAACGACCCAACTCTCTAATATCAGTGTTAAGTCCGATTTTTTTTCGGTTTTCTTCCTTATTAAAATCTATCATAAATCGACACGTAATTTATTTATATCAGCTAAGTTTTGATTTTTGGCTGTCTCCGGATTATAAGTCTTGTAATAAAGCTCGATTAACCCCTGAGTATCCAGCCGGACAACCGCGACTCCCATCGATTCTAGTCCACCAAAAACACTATCCACCCGGCGATTAAGCATTTCCTCATAACGAGCAAAAATTTTTTCTTTTAAAACAATCAGCGAAGCTGGCCGAATAGCATCCTTAAAGGAACTAAAAAACCCCTTATGCTTGTCGGTAGCGGGATCATAAGGCACCACCACATAAAAGCGTTTATTCATAATCTTGCCCAAAGAAGTTAGTTCTTTAATATAATCCATATACTCCCCGGTTTGAGCTTTAAGCAATTTATTGGTCTGCTCTTTTTCTTTGCCCTTTAAATAATCGAGGTAATTGTCGATGTTAAGCTCTCTTGATTGAATCACTATCTGCAAAGTAAAACTTAGGTTATTTAAAAACCTGACGTAAGAATCAATAACAGCATTTTGCTCGTCCTCACTCTTCAGGGCAAAGTTGATACTTGAAACCAAAAGAACGGCGCGAATAGTGCCATCTTTCATGATAACGGTATCGTCTTTAATTTCCGCAATATCCAGATATTCCTGAGTGGAAACCGATATTTTACTTTTAGATTTTTTATTATCAGCCATATAATAATTATTCGATTATTAAGCCATCATCATCTTCTTCAGAACCACGATATTCTCCTTCAGTATCAACTACTAGAGATAGTTCGGCTAAACGCGATTTTTTATAATATTCTTTTGATGATTTAGTCGTATCAAATTTCAAAGTGGGAATTTTATTTTCATCAATAACCGATCCGAGACGATTATTCCAAACCCGCAAACCGGGACGGCGTGAAGTTTGAATAATGTTAAGCAAGAAAAAATGGAAGGGCCGGCCGTTTATCCGAACAAACGCCAAAACAACAGCAAAAATAAAAACAATTGAAGAAACAGTTATAAATAAAGTCAAATCAAATAAACGGTAAAAAATCGCAATAAAGATTGCCGCCACTAATAAAATGACAAACTGGCGAGAAGTAATCGGACCAATAATCTTATCTTCAACATCAATAAATTGTGGGACGGTAAACTGTTGCATATTTTTAAAACATCAAGCGGCTATTTAAAGCGATAATCGCCTCTATTTCTTCCCAGATTAAAAAATTACCGCGATTCGAATTCTGATAATCATCCGCGCATTGTTTAAAACTTATTCCTTTAGCTAGCGCTTCCTGTCCCATTTTCAAATATAAAGAATTAACCAAACTTTCCCGCCAAGCCAGGACGCCGCTAATCATTTTATCATAACCATCTTTTTCTAGCAGTTTAATCTTGGCTTCAACCTTCGCGGCGGCCTCGGCTGGTGAAGCGCCAAAACGACGGAAATTAACAATATCAAGATAACGCAACTCTTCAACCGGTCCCATAACTCGGGGAATCTGCCGGACATCAGCAATAGTCGGTTGAACCGGCAACTCATTTTCAATCCGCGGTTTTTGCGCCGCCTCAGCCCGCCGGGAAGCCACTGATGGCCTGATTATTGGTTCAGCTGGAGCAACCGGTTCTAAAGGCTTTTCAACCTCGGCTTTAACTGGTTCTTTATTAATTTCTTCCCGATTAAATATCTTAGAAATAAGGTGCGGTTTTCTTTCCGGCGGTTTCTCAATTTTTGGTAAAGAAATAAGCGGAGCGGTTGGCGGAGTGTCTACTTTAATAGCCACTATCGGAGTAACTGGTAATACTGGTGAAATCGGAATCGAAGCAGGAATCGAAGCAGGAATAGAAGCGGTAACTGGAGCGGAAACAGAAACGGAGGCTAGTTTATTATTTTCATCCGGCTGTTCTAATAATTTTTCAGGTTTATTATCCGACACCGGAAGGTTAAACGGAACGGCTGGTTTTTTTACATCACCGTTTAAAATGGCAGTCTTAAGATCATAAGGAATATCGCGATTTTCACTTTTCTCATATAATTGTCTTACTTTTTGCAAACCATCAGCGGCAACAGCGGCAGTTTCAATGATATTACTAGAAGGTAAAACAGTCGCCGCGCTAGGCAAAACTTCTTGGCGACGTGACTGATCACACAGACTAAAAAGTCGATCGATGGTTTGATAATCTAAGCCCAAACCACCTAAAGCAATTTCCTTATTCAAAGTCAAACGAGTATCAATCCGGCTTCTAATGCCTTTAAGATAAGTATTTAAAATATTTTTTAAACGGGAATTGAGATCGAGTCCGGGAAAAACAATCTTTGAATCTTTAATGATCTTATCAACTTCAGAAGAATCTAATTTATCAGGAACCTTAGGACTAACTACTGCCTGAGAAACTTTAGGAATAATAGATGAATAAGAAGCATTGTAACCTAAATAATTAGCTACCGGAAAAAATAATTGTTCTTTAAGATCGGCGGTTAATTTTTTAGCGGTTTCCTGATTCAAGGAAAAATCGGAAACGAAATAAACAGCCAAATCGGCTAAAGAAATAGTCTTAACCATTACTTTCATAACAGTCGAGGCTAAATCTATTTTATATTTCTCTTCCAATTTAGAAATAACCGCCATCGCCGCCGGCGAAGACACATTATCCCGTAAATTTTGCGGTAAGGTATTAAATTTTTGTAAATAATCAAACATAAGTTACTTGCGGCTAAGACGATTTATTTCCTGACGGACGGCTTTATATTCCAAACTGGAAACCGGATATTTAGTTAAATTCTTCTGCAAATCAAAAATTATTTTTTGACGTTCGCTAACAACTGGTTCGCTAGTTGTTTCAAGAACCGGCGACACTTCAGTAATTTTTGATAAATTAGTTTTATCGGTTTCCTCATTTTTCGATAAATCATTGTTCTGGGCCGCCACTTGATTCTTAGTTTTTAAATATTGTTCATCGATTGGAAAAATCTGCCAATTTTCTAAAGGAACCCCGTCCATACTTTCCGGAAAAAAAACTAGATTATAATAAAGCTTCAACAACTTGCGAACTAATTCTTTTTCATTAGGTTTAAGCTGTTTAACATTAAGCGATTGACTGAGATACTCCGCCAGAATTACTTCATTAAAAATATCACTGCCATATTTCTTGATAAAATCTTTCAACCAATTAGCAATTGAAGGTGAAGCGGGGTGATTATCAAGAATAATCTGATGATCGCCAATCTTTTCCTGATTATTATAAAGTAGGCTTTCTACCCGATCTTCTAAAACATCGTCAATATTAAAGGCTTGAAAAATAGCAATATTAAAATCTTGGAGTTTATCTGGTTCCGCTAGCAGCGCCGGAATTAATTGATCGGTAAAAGTTTTTAGAATAAGCTCTTTTTTTTCGTCAAAATTTAAATTAACAATTGGACCAAAACTATTAGTTTCTGATTTACTATTTGATTCAGAATCTTCATCAGTATCACCTAAGACTAAATCTAAAACTGGTCCGAATATTTCTTTATCTAAATATTTAGTAATCTCTTCGGCTTTTGACCGGTCAAGCTTAAATTCTAAAACTAAATAATCCGGCAAATCATCAACAGTTAATTCATTTATCGCTACCAAAATAACGGCAAAGCTCAAAGAGACATTATAAGCTTCTTCAATTGTCTTAATTTTAAGACAAGAATCAAAACCACCAAAAGCCTCCTGAATTCCTTCTGGCAAATCTTGAAATCTTTTAATGCAATCAATTAAATAATTATCAGTCATAAATAATCAGTTTATTTCTTTTTTCGTTCTGTCGCCATTGCTACTAGAGGTTTAATTTTATCACTAAGCATTTCATCGCTCTTGGCAATTGTCTTCTTTAAACTATCAAAGGTTCTAATAAAAAAGCTGCGATCCCTTATCGACATGTTAACCAGAGTATCGGAAGCGCCAGGAGTACCAGCCGGTTTAGTAAGCTGGTCACCCAAGTGATCAATCGCTTCAATCACTTTAGTCTGATCGCCGGAGCCAGGATTAGATAAAACGTCCTTCATAGTATCCCTTTTACCCTCTTCAGTTTCAACCACTCGCTGGGCATTAGACGCAGGCTGCCAGCTATCAATCTGTTTAGCCACAGCTTCTCTAATCGCTTCCGGATTGGTATTAGTTTTTTCTAAACCAGCAATCAGTTTGCCAATCTCTTCGTCATAACGCTGGCTAGTTCCCGGAATGCGGCCAATCAACTTAGATTCTTGCAGAGCGTCGGCGCTATCGTAAACCAGTTCTTCATTCTTAGCTCCGGCTTGATGCATATTTTCGTGCTGGGTAGTATTGTATTCCGCTTGTCTCTTTTCTGAATCAGTTGCCCCCTTATAAGATACATCGGTATTTTTCAAAGACAAGCCAGAAACATTACCGCTATCTAACCGGGCTCGAGCCGCCTGCAACTGTCTAATCTTATCATTATTCTCGCTACCGCCAGCTGACTGCAAAGATTTAAGTTCATCATTAATCAAACTCGACATCGTCATTGATAAAGCGTTAAATCCGGAACCACTGATATTTTGATTGATTCCAGCTGAAGCTTTTAAATTAACTGCCCCATCTAATTTTAGATCTTTGGCCCTGGCATTAACTTTAGCAAAACTGACTCCCATAATATTTTTAGAAGCTTCATTAGCCACATTTTTAGCAAAAGTATCATATTGTAAACCGCCACTACCAGATTTAAGTTCCATATCGGAACCAACTTTTTTATACTGAGTTAAAACTTGATTAGCATATTGCGCCGGATCTTGTCCCTTAGCAATTAGGGCATTCTTAAGACGACCTAAAGTAGCTGGATTAACAGCTGCACCGCCTTTTTCGTAACCAGCAATCAATTTAGCCAACTCTATTAATTTATTAGAATCAAGATTTTTATTGGAAACTTCATTAACCATATTATCAATGGTTTTAGTGCCATCAGCGCTACCGCCATTCATTTCATCCAGCCGTTTTTTCCAAACTTCACTAACACCAGCGCTCGAATAGATATTACCTTTATCACCGATATTTTCTAAATAATTAGAATCATTAGCCGCAAGCTTAACCCAGTTTTGAGCCGCTTTCTTCTTCTTAGTCATCGAACTAAAAGCCTTATTGGTTGTTTCAAAAGCCTCCGTACCACCAAAAAATTCTTGTGTAGCATTATGACCACTAACTATTGTCTTATCAACATTATAATTTTTTAGCCTGTCAATAGCCGCTTTTTCTTCGGAGGTATAATCTTTCTTTTTAGTCCCTAAACTCTGGACTCTACTAGCAATCGCCATATCAGTTTCTCGATTACCAGATTTTTCATAAGTTTCTTTATTTAATTTTGCCTTATCGTATCTATTTTTGGACAACCAGCCGACAGAACCACCAATAATAGCACCAGCGGCAGCGCCCGCAGGCCCCAAAAGACTACCAACAACAGCACCCGTTCCAGTACCTTTTGCAACACGACCAGTCGTTTGCATTTTATTGCCACTTAAAATATCCTTACCAAATTCCGCATTAGTTTCACTGATACCAATTTTCTTCAAGAACTTTTCACGTTTAGCTGCCTTCTCTTTTTTGCGATTATCCTGTAAATCATTGCGCCACTGCAAAGCAAAATTCTGAATTTTACCTTTTGGTTTACCAGTGGCTAAATCTTTTTCCGACATACTACCAACTAAAGACAGGCCACCATCTCTAAGACCACGGCCAGTGGCTTTAAGAGTCCCCTTAGCAAAATTAGAGCCAGCCCCTAAAACCATTGATTTACCTTTATTAATTGCATTCATTCCTTTACCTAAAATGGAGCCAGTTTCACCGCCGACCTCTTGAGCAATTTTCATTCCACCAAGTAACATCCCGATAGCAATCACAAATTTTGCCATGCCCGCGGTAGTACCAGCTTCCGAGCCAATGCCACTGGTATCGGCCACACTCGCCACATCGGCATCACCAGAAGCCGAACCGGAAATCGGATTAGTATTACCCGAACCAAGAGCGGCAAATGATAACCATAAGAAAAAAGCTAGCACCGGACCAACAATTAAATTACTAGTCCATTTGGTCCACCACTGCGAAGCATACTGCTGTCCTTTACCAGGAACCGCTTGTAAGAAAAAAGCAAACGGCGATAAAACCACTAAGATCCAAATCATGACAATCCGCATCACCAGCATCGCCAGCATAGCCGCTACCACCACGGTAGCAATTAAAACATAAATCAAACCAAAAATGTAAGCACTGACAATCGTTGAAAAATTTACCACATCAGAAGTAGTTGAAATCTTAACCACATCAGAAATACCAAGAATATCCAAAATATTACCAGCGCCGACAGCACTAAAAGCGCTGACAAAAGTCAACATGATAACACTGGCAAAATCAATCATTAAACCGCAAATCAGTTTAGAAAAATTTATCAAAATTGCCGCCATCACTAATTTCGGCAACATTTTTTTAGCGCCATATTCTTCCTTGCCTAAGATAGTAGCAAAAGCAATTATCAGTAAAATCACCACAAAAAACATATTACAAACATCACGAACTACTATCCAACCCTTGCTGACCGCGGTGGCGTTAATAAAATCGCTATAAGCAGCCACTTTCATTAAAACACCAACCAGTAAAACCAAGATAGCCGAAACGGCTCTAATAATAACGGCAATAACGCCACCAATAACTTCACCGGCCCAGGAACCGACATCCGCCAGTGCGAAGTGCCCAACAAAAAAGATTGCCACTAAAACCACTGACAAAAGTGTTAAGTTGCGGCCATTAATAATTTTTTTAAAATTTAGCTTTTTCATTTATAAATAATTAACCAAATTTACTTTAAATCACCACCAACTTTTTATTAAACTCAAAAAATCGGAAACGCTGCTATTTTTAAGAATGCCATATAAACTGCCTAGAGGATTTTCAATAACCGAATAAATAATAGTAATAATGGATAGCACCAGAATAATTAAAAATAAGCAGCCTAGATTTAAACAACCAACACCTGCTTTCTCGGCAATCTTAATTGAAGAACTAGCGGCTTTACTGACAACTGGTGATTTTTTAATTTGATTAGGAATCCACTCATCACCTAAATCACGAAAAACTGACGGACCAAAAACTTTATTTAAAAAAGCATGAATATCAATCCAAATTAGAGTTAATCCCCAGCTAGCAATTAGGTTTTCCCAAGAGCCTTTTAAAAGTCTATCAGTTAATTCAAGCAACGGATTAGTTTTTCCAGACAGTTGATTGGTAGCGGTAGTCTCTTTCTCAGCCTCTCGGCCTCTTTGCAATTGCACTTGCTCACGCAAAGACGTGCCCGTCTCCGACTCTTCTGCCGGTCCGCCCCTTTTAGCCTCTCGCAGTTTGCCAGCTTTATCGGCCTCAGTATTGTCAGTATTCTGATTGATTAGCTGTTCATCAATATCCATAAAAACTTTAAAATAATTCACCTTTATTATAACATAAAAAGTCGAATATTTTAACAGCTTTTACTTTATAATTTTACTATAAAAAAGGGATATTGGCAAAATTTAAAAAGCAATAAAAATCGGATTATTATTAAACAAAAAAAGCTCCCAAAATAATTAGGAGCTTTTTAAAATTATTATTTTTTAATTAAGAACCGAACAAGAATTATCGGTCCAACCGGTACCAGACATTGCCCGGCATTTATAGGTTTCCCAATTATCAATTACTTTAATCTCAATATGTTTAGCGCCAATCGTATAATAATGATAGAACTGATGCGGTAAACCAGCTTCCGGTTTATTGTCAGTATTAGTAATTATCTGGGTATTGCCATCACCCCAATCAATAATAATCTGTTTCAACGGTTGCTGTTCGCTCGCCACTGAGGTATTAAATTCTAATTCATACAAATCACCGTTAGTAATATTGACTTTACCGGCCGAGATAGACAATTCGGTCGTTCCTGACTTTAATTTAGTATTAGATATCGACGGGAAAATAGCGGAAGAAGGAACCGTAAAGTTATTTCCCGTAGTTAAACGATAACCACCGGAACTATAAGCATAATCACCATATTTCTTATTAAACAAGGTATTTAAGATAGAATCGGCGCCAGAAAAAGTCGGAGCCGTCGTCCACAACTTAATACATTCGCCATTACCACCGCCAGAACAGCTTTTTTTGTTAATTTCAGGCTCACCGGCAATATAAAAACAGAGGACATTAGGATCCAAACTACATTGGCCAATGTTACTACAGCCAGAATCAGAAACGCCACCCGTCGTTGAACAACCATAAGGACGACCCGCTAATAAAGTTTCATTATTCTTAGTTGAATACTGATTACGAAACATAATCCGATCAGTATTAGTTAAATCGTAACCGCCAGCAATAATCGATGAGCCAAAAGGAACATCTTCGCGATTCCTTCCATAGAGAGATAAACCATATCCCGAAGGAAAAAAGGTTGGAGTTGAAGTCGGAAAATTAGAATTTCGACCAGTCCGACCCGTCCAGGCCATATTATTACCTTCATTATCAACTAATTGAACAAAACGATTACAAGTCAAACGATAGGTGCTATCAGAATCTTGATTGGATAGATATTTCAAATCATTTATAGTACTTTCATTATTATTTAATATCATTAAAGAATCATAACCGGCCTCTTTGCCGTTATTGCTTTCGTCAATTTTCTGCAAAGCGCCCGGGTTATCCATGTGTGGTCCGTGTACCGAACCATAGCGGGATACGTCATAAATAAAACCTTTATAGGTGCCCCAGCCCTCATAGAAAGAAAATTCACAAGGACTATCATTACCGAAAACTTCGTTGAAATTAACCGTCTTTTTTTCTGAAGTAACCAACAGATTATCCTTTTTAGGCACGCAATAATAACCGAACCATTTATCGCTGTCGCCAGCCATCCAACCTAGAGCGGCATAATCCGGAGAGTCACCGCACAAACGGCTGCTGGCGGTCGAATTGAAGCAGAAACAACGATGATCACCGTTTGGTTGATCTCCTTTGACGGTCACACCATAATCGCTACAAGATGCGGAATTATAACGAATAACATCTGCTTTGCCATCAGAATCTTTGCTTATATTACCCTCGTTGATAATGACATCATAAGGGGATCCATCTTTCAATTCACGATTGATAATTGCACCAAAAGTGTTAGGCTGCCCACCTTGAAAACCATGAGGCACGCCGATTCTTTTTTCCACAAAACTAAATTTACCGTTAACTTCAGAACAATAATAGAGCGGAATCTTGCCGGAATATCCTAGAACTGATTCGGTATTTCTGGTTATTGGCGCAATTTTGTCAACCGGATACCATAATTGGCAAACTCCTTTATTTAATGGATCGTATTGCAAACAATAACCGTACAAGCCATCCTTAACTACATTATTGTTGACCGATGAACAAGTTAGACTGTCATCACTAGGATAAAGGCGACAATCTTTAGCAACATAAGAATTGTTAGTCGTCTTTAAAACTGGTTCAATATTTATATCATCAAAATAAACGTATCCCGCCTCAACTTTAGTCGTAGCTGAAGTCAAATAAATCTTGATATGAATTTGATGTTTAGTCGAATCATTGATCCTAAAATGTTGGACTTTTCTCACCCAACCATTGGGTGCTTCGTCAACAAAACTAACTTTTACTCTTGGGTTAGTGGAATTATCGTCAGTAATAATCAATTTAGCTTTAGCACTAGAACCATTAGTATTAACCAAATAATTGACATAATAATCCTGATTAGTATAAACAGCAATGGAAGCATTGGCTGATAAAGGAGATATCTGATAATAATTTAAAACTTTCAAATAGCCTTTACCATGGGCAGGATAATCAGTTCCTTTAGTATCAGGGGTCAAAACTAAACTTTCATTAATATTTTTATCGAAAAGACAGGTCTTATTTTTTTCAGCATTTAGAGCAGGATTACTCGCCACATCGACATCACGGCGACAAGACAAGCTAACCATGTTGCTTTCAAAATCAAAGTGAGCATCGGTATTTTGACCGACTTCTTTCATTGCTCCTAAATAATAATTATTAAGTAATGAATAGCCAGTAGCATTCTTGTTCTGGCTGTTGGTCATATCCCTGACGGTATTACTTAAAGAAAGAAAATTACCACACTCATTTTTATCATTTAATTGATCACACTCCCCCATACCATAGCAAGTTTTTTCGTGAGTCGTCGGATCCTCAACATAAGTTTGACAGGATAGCCAACGGGAACAAACCCGATTAGGGCTAACTTTTATTATCTGGTTTGCCGAACAATCAGCGCCACTGCAAGTTACTGGCGCAGCGCCCTCACTGGTATTATAAGCATTGTAAAGTAAACGTCTTAAACCACTACGGCCCGCCTGCGTCCTGGCATTGAACAAGATACAGCCATTATCAGTATTAACAACACCATTGCAAGAAGACGTATCAATATTAGAATCTAGCTGATAATTAATAATCGCTTCCTTAAGCGAAACGCTCGCCGCTGGTGCAGTCTTATCGGTAGTAATATTAGGACGATAAACGGTTACATAATTATTAGAACCAGAATTAAAAATAATTGATTTTGAAGTGGAAACCGTAGAAACAAGCTCTCCCAGATTATTATCAGCACCTAAAATCCTAACCTGTCCACCACTGGTAACAGCTGTCGCGCCAAAACTATTCAAAACCGCTGCTGACGGCAAAGCACCATCAACTTGCAAAACATACAGTTTATTTGGTTTAAGACCAATTCTCTGATAGTAGCCGGCCGAAGAGCTAATCCATTTATCACCACCAATACCATCGCGATCAATATCTTCAGCGGCTGGATTATAAATTAAATTATTAACAAATTTACTTGAAGGATCAATATATTCACTACAACCCGATGATTCAGTATTACACATACCGACCAGACCGTTAGGAGTAGCGATTTTGCCAGCCGAACCACCTAAGCCCATGGTCTTAAGATAAGAAACAGTACAAGGATAATTATTATTGTCAGTCACACATTTTCTAGAACCACAGTCGGAATCGGCCACACAAATATTACCTGATTCTTCTGTCCCAGAAATTCGACCATCACTATTTAAATCGCAACGTTTAACTGGAGATTTATACCAAGCGCCACTCTTATAAATACAAGTATTAAGACCAGGATCTTTAAAATAACTACTGGAGTTATCACTGCCATAAGTCCAAGTTTCACAACCGACTTCACCAGATTGGCAAAGAGGTGAAGCAGTTTCACTATTATAGGTATCTGGTAAGTTCTTTTTGTAAGCATCGGCCCAGCTAGTTGTTGCGCCACTAACTTTAGAATAGCCAAATCTAGCACAACCGGCATCAGTCTGATTACATTGTTTAGTTGAATCAAAAACAGCGTAAAGAACCTGATGTCCTTTAACCTCTAAACAACCGGCCGTTCCCGGAGCGCAAGTAGCAGTCTTAGTAACTCCATTTAAATTGACATTATGACCATAAAAATCAGAAGAATCATGGGTTTGAATCAGCTGTTCGCAACCAACCGCCGAATTCTGACAAAGTTCACTAAATTGATGAAGATTGTTAATTGTACCCGCACGATCCTTATATTGCTGACAGCCTAAATTATAATCCGGACCTTGATAATTATCAGACATGTCATAAGAACAAACATCGGGAACGTCACTGCTACCCTTTATTAAATAGTAGCGATCAGAAATTTCATTAACTGTTAAATTATCCAGATAAACACCGCCAGCTGAAGTTATGTTCAATTTTTCATCAGCAACATCATGATTCAAATCAGATAAATTTATCTCATACAAATTCCATTCATTGCCACCTTTAATGACTAGATTTCCTGAAGTATTGTTATCGCTGGTATTAAAGATTGCTGCCTCACCAGCAGAATTAATAAAAGAGAATTTAACGTTAGTATTACTCGCCGCTTTAGCAATAAATTTAATAACGTAAGCAGAATCCTTCTCGACAAAACTTTGAGCACCGACAGCGCCGCTGCCGTTTATTGTTAAAGAATGACCATCTTTAACAGTCGATTCATTATTTTGAACAACGTTTCCAGTAAAACCATCGGTACCGGTTTCAAAATCATAACTAGCTGATAAACGAACATTACTGCCAGAGTTGCCATTGTATTCTCGACAACCAACTTCTTGAGCCGTACAAGTCGTGCCCTCATTAGGAATAGCCTGATAAACACAGGCATTCTGAGTAGAATTCCAAGTACCACCGTTCTTACAGACTCGGCAAGCACCCTGAGTTGAATCCCAACTCTTGCCCGAGCCGGTACAAGAGGCACTATTTAAACTCTTATCAATATCAGTTTCATTTAAACGATAGGCATGACAATTATTAGAACAGGAAACTGTATTGGTCAGCAAATGATAAGTTATCTGTCCACTCTTATTATAAAATTCACGGCAATCAGAATTGTAGCGGGGATCAGTTATCGGTAAATTATAAATTTCTTTATTACAAGTGGCATCGCTGGCAGTATCAATTACAAACGGATTACCGCTAGAATCTTTCTTAAGTGGCATCACTTTTAATTGTGAATTATCCCAAGAATAGAAATCACTGCAAGAAGTGGTATCCGGCTTAATACATTGTTGAATCTTAGAATAGTACTCTAAGCCTTCACCGCCGGCAGCGACCGTATCTAAATTGGTAAAACCGGCACAACCGACACTTTGAGCGCTACAAGCGGTAGCATTATCGGGGATTAAATTATCAGCTGAAGTATCATAAAAATAAGACGCTTTAGCAATATAGGTATTGTAACCAACACACTTAGCATCACAATAATCAGAGACATTAGCTTTGGCGGCTACCGCAAAATTATCTTTAACTGCGGTAAATAATTCGCAACCAACTTCTTGGCGATTACATTTCCTAGCATAATTACTACAAATAGCTGGCGCATTATCTTTTAAGCGATAATCGCCTGAACCAGTCGCTGATATATAGCAAGTACTTTCAAGATAAGCCGGAATTAATTTTTCATAAATTGGAAAAGCGGCATAACTGGTATAAGCGGAATAGAAATTATTAGGGCTTAACTTTAAATTTTTAATCAAAAAGTTGACTGATGAACCATAACCGGTAATCGAAAAATCTAAATTATTAATTGAACTACCGGAAGAAACAGTTACCGAAACCGTAGTCCAATCACTAGCAGTAGCAATCTCATTAGAATTGCCGTTATCACCCAAAGACATAACGACTTTATCACCACTATTAATCTTAATGTCAGCCGATAACGTATAAGACCAGCCAGAAATAGCCGTCAATCCTTTAGGAATAAGACTATTTGAACTATTAGAATAAAGGGCGGCGCCGCTGGAACCGGCAATCCCTAAAGCTTTGTCACCATTATCAGTATTGATTGAAGAAACACCATTTTTAGTCGGCCAGTGCCAACCAGCCGCCGTAGAATTACTCGCTAAATCAGTATTGTTAAAGTCAGAATCCATGATAAAGTTAACATCGGTCCAACCAGGTTTGCCACGTAACAGTTTAGTACAACCTTCGTTAGTTGAATCACAACTGACTGCCTGATTATTTAAGAAAATAGAAGAAGCTTTATCCCAAGTTATCTGTCCCGTCGAAGAGGCATATGATCCGTTAGAATAGTATTGTTTACACCCGCTATTATTAGCATTACAAGTGCTATAATCAACCGTATTTTCCAACATGGAGGCAACTTGGTTATTGGAGGTATTAGTAAAAGTCTTACAAGTATTAAAGACCGGCTCGCAAGAATCGGACGAAAAATTCCAAGTTCGTTTTTCCTCGTTACAATAACCATAGACTTCACAAGAACCGTCATTTTTTTCTTTGATACAAGTCTGGTCATCAGCACAATAATCGCTCGCTCGAGAAATTGCTAAAACAGAATTACCATTATCATCCTTCGTAACTAGAGTACTCGAAATTTGACCGCCAATCCCTTCTTTATTACAAGAATTAAGCGGCGCTTTAAGCACCCAATTAGGATCAACTAGCCCCTTACACCAAGCGGTGTCAGATTTATTAAAATCAGAACTAAAATTACCGCTACCATCAAAACAAGAAACTAAATCTTGAAAAGTTACCTTATACGACTTGGCCGCCGCTAAAGTAATCGCCTGTTCCCAACCGATTGGTACAATCCGATATTTACGCAAAATTGAAGCATTGCGCAAAGTGTAAGAACTATCGGCTTTATTATCAGTGGTTACTAACCAATCACCATGAAGATAGCCTTTGTCTAGAGCTTCGCCAACAGTTAATTTTTCCGAGATCGCTTGGGAAAATTTATCATCAATCACACAATTATTCGGACCAGGATTATTACTATCAGAACAGGTTGATAACTCTGACAGGATACTATAATCGCTGCGAACATCAAAATGAGGTTTAACAATAGTAGCTAATTTTTCACTGATAACGGATTCACCATATTGAATTAATGATTCAAAAGCACTACCGGAATTAAACTTGCTAAAATCGTAAGAGGAACTACTGCTTTTGCCTTTGCTAATTTCCCGTAGTACTCGTTGAAAACCTTCATAAGCTAGCTGATTTAAAAAAGTATTAGCGGCATCAACTAAAGCATCGCCGGTTGTTGAAAGTAAATTTTGAGTTTGCGCCGCTTTGGCATTAGATAGATCTTCTTTAGCAGCTCCTGGAGTACCTTTAAGCTTGCCAGCGATATTACGAACATCCAACCAACCTTGAGTAATCGTATTAGAAGTCTTTTCCGTATCAGCCGCTTTAGTACTAACTTCTTCGGTTCGACCAAATAAAGTAAAGGCACTACTAAGTTCACTGCCACCGGGATCAAAACTAACTTGAATTCCCTTTAAATAATCGCCACTAGACATCGCGGCATATTTTTCATAAGCCGTACTATAGCTGCTAACTAAATTACTTAAAGTACAATCTGGTGTTGCCGGCGCCATGGTTTGGACTAAGCCTAAGCCTATCTTGGCCTGGATATTAGCATCTAGCGGCTGGCACAAATCAACCTGCCATTGTTTACCTAAACCATCAATAAAATCACCAGCAGCCGCATCACCGATATTTTTCCAATAGGTACCAAAATCTTCGACCACATAAGTCGGCTTTTGACCTTCACCGGCGGTCGCGACATAAGTAGCAGCGCTAAGAGCAATCCGATTAAGGGTGTTGCGGATAGTCGTGCCGACTAATTTAGACCCCCAGGTCTTAAACCAACTTGCCTGTTTTTCTTTAATCGTCGTCTGAATGTATTGTAATTTAGTTTGAAGAATCTGAGTGGTATCAATAACCGGAGTACCGATGGCTTGTACCGGCCTGGTCGTTCCAACAAAAAAAGTCAGTAACAGCAAAAAAAGCGTTAGACTGGCTTTAATCTTTAATGACAAATTTTTAATCCCCAGATTCTTTTTCATATGTTATCGCTTATTGATTAGTAGAAGAGGCTGTGGTTGAAGTAGCCGTAG
>Ga0172381_10001301_pt1 | contig 29632 bp, 24 predicted proteins | sample Leawel6488metaG_FD_119754 | JGI IMG/M metagenome (GOLD analysis project Ga0172381, IMG submission 119754) | Leachate microbial communities from a municipal landfill in Southern Ontario, Canada - Leachate well 64-88 metaG | ecosystem: Engineered > Solid waste > Landfill > Unclassified | place... | reverse complement strand
GCGGGAGGCTTGCGGTCTTCGATCATTCGGTCTCTCCGCTTGTAGCGGCGTCATGCTCGGACCTCTGCGTCGGATACGGCATCAATTCGGCATGCGCGCTGGCGGCGGCGGTAGGGAATTGCGTCTCGATAAATTGGGGATGTTCCGGGTTGGAGAAGCACCCGTTCTATAAATATGATAAAGACAAGATCGTTTTTGATACCCTCGACAAGATAGAAGAGGCCGTCATAAGGGCGAGCAGGGGCGACAGGACCGTGGGTGATTACGGATACCTGAAAAAGCAGGTGAATTATTTTGAGGACCTCTCCGCCGTAAGCCGGATCACGGGTTTCATGGAAACATATATGAAGGCCAGGGGCGCGGAGACCGGGGACCCGGAACGTTCATTGGAATTCGCGGCGAAGAAATACCTGGATGACAACAAGATAGGCGAGGATTTTTTCCGAAAGGACGATATCTGGGAAGATGAGTAATATCCTGAATAGTTATTCGAGCCTGCTGAAGAAGATCAAGTTCATTCTTATCAAACCCGAGAAGAAGAGCCTGTTCATGCTGTCGATAGGGTCGGTCATACTTTCGTTGGCCGAGATATTCAGCATAGGCATCATATTCCCTATCATGCTGCTGCTTGCGAACCCGGAGCAGGTACAGACAAGCAGGTATTTGAGCATGGCCTATAAGCTAACTATGGCGCAGGACCTGAGGCAATTTTTCCTGATCCTGATATCCATAGCGATAATGCTTTTTATCTTCAAGTCGGCATATAGCTGCTATATATTTTCCAAACAGCAGAGCGTTATAGGCGGGATCTATACGCGGCTCGCGACAAGGCTTATGCGGGATTACCTTGCGAAGCCGTATTCGTTCCATCTCGTGCATAACTCGTCGCTGTTGCTGAAGAATATCGTTGAGGAGATGGGGCGGTTCACCACCGGCTTCCTGAACCCCGCGATGATCATAATATCGGAAACGCTGGTCTTTTCCGGAGTATTCCTGCTCTCGCTGTACATGTATCCGGCAGAGACGCTCGTGATCATACTGGTCTTCGGCGTCGTACTGGCGTTCCTCAATTATCTGCTTATCGGCAGGGTAAAGAGGTATTCGACGGTTCGCGAACAGCAGAGCGGGCTGCTGTATGTGGCGGCGATAGAGGCGCTCGGAGCGGTCAAGGAAATACAGATGTACGACGTGAATAAATATTTTACGGACAGGTTCTCCAAGGCGACCAACGGCTACATCCAGGCATTCGTGAAATTCACCACCGTCTCGAATTTCCCGAGGCCCATCCTCGAGGCGTTCGTGACCACGCTTTTACTGTTGTGGATGATGGTCAGCGTATTAATGAATAAAAGCTTCGCCGACCTGATCCCTAAGATGACCGTTGTCGGGATGGTCTGCCTGAGGTTATTGTCATCGATAAGCAAGATATACAATAATATCCACAACCTGTATTACCATGCGAATTCCGTGGATATCGTGCACGAAATTATCGAAAAGAGCGAATCCGCCAATGAGGAGTGGGCCCCGCGGGGCGCCGGCGTACAGGCGGGCTGTGAGGGGCCGCGCACCATCCATTTAAAGGATGTGACCTATCGCTATGAGACGGCATCCGCCCCGATATTCAAGGGCCTTTCCGTCGAGATCCCTATGGGCAAGGTGGTGGCGATAGTCGGAAAGACGGGCGCCGGCAAGAGCACCCTCATAGACATCCTCATGGGATTACTTGCGCCGACGGACGGGCATTTCTATTATGACGGGTCGCTTATCGGCCCGGACAATATCGCAGGTTACCGAAGGAAGATAGGGTATGTGCCGCAGAATTTCTTCCTCGCGGACGACTCTATACGCGCGAATATCGCCTTCGGGATCCCGCAAGCGGATATAGACCCGGACAGGCTGGAGCATGCCATACGGGTCGCGCAGCTGGGATCCTTCATAAAGGACCTTCCGTCCGGGGTGGATACGCTGATTGGGGAGAAGGGCACAAGGATCTCGGGCGGCCAAAGGCAGAGGATCGGCCTCGCCAGGGCCTTATACAGGGACCCCGAAATACTCGTATTGGACGAATCGACCTCGGCATTGGATAAGCATACCGAAGAGGATTTTTACGGCGCGTTGAAAAAAGAAGAGAAGAAGATGAGCGTTATCCTGGTCACGCACCGCCTGAGCACGCTCGAGCACGCGGACCTTATCTTCGTGATGGAGGGAGGAAAGATTGCCGCGAAGGGAAGTTTCAGGGAATTATCGGAGAGTTCACCCGTGTTCCAGGGCATGACAAACCAGAAGTTCATAACCGAGACTAAAGAATGACGGGAACGGACGTACTATTCGTTTATACCAATATTAACGGGTTCCATTCCGACACTTACAGTTTCGGTATCGGATATCTTTCCAGCGTCCTGAAGAAGAGCGGTTTTACTACCGCCCTTGTCGTAGTGAATTCGAAAAAGGATTACGAGGATGTCCGTAAGGCCGTTCTGGAGCACAGGCCGAAGATAGTCGGGTTTACGGCCGTCTCGTCGCAGTTCGTGTTCATTTCCGACCTCGCAAAGATCGCCAAGGAAGCGCATGATTGCATTACGGTATGCGGAGGGGTCCACCCCACGATATTCCCGGATTGCATATATTCTGCGCCGGGATTGGACGGGATCTTCAGGGGGGAGTGCGAGGATTCGTTCCTGGATTTTGTGTCGGCGGCGGCCGGCGGCAAGGATTACAAGGCTGCCGATAATTTCTGTTACCTGGATAACGGCGCGCTGGTCAAGAATAAATTGCGTCCCAGGTCCGGTAAGATCGAGGAATTGCCGTTCCCTGACAGGGATATATATGATTATCAATCTATAATCGACAAGACCGGCGGGACGGCAACGATAATGTCAAGCCGCGGATGCCCTTTCAGGTGCACGTATTGCTGCAACCATGCGATCGCGCGCGTTTACGGGGAAGAGAGCAATGCCATCCGCTACAACAGCGTCGAAAATACAATAGCCGAGATCGAGGAGCTTAAATCGAAATACAAGTTTGACAGGTTGTGGTTCATCGACGACCTTTTCGTTCTAAACAGGGTTTGGCTGGACGGGCTGTTGTCTGAATACAAGAAGCGTTTTGCCATTCCCTTCATGTGCCATATCCGCCCCAACGTCTGCACCAGGGAGATGATGTTCAAGCTCAAGGATGCGGGGTGCTACAGGGTTTTTATTGCGGTCGAGTCGGCTAACGACCATATCCGCAATACCGTCATGAGGCGCGGGCTGACAAAGGAACAGATCGAGAACTCGTTCAAATGGGCGAAGGAAGCCGGCATCGAGACGTTATCCGTCAATATTATAGGCGTGCCCGGCGAGACGGAGGAAACCGTGTTCGAGACGATAGAATTCAATAAGCGCATGAATCCCACGATCGTCGGCGTCAATATATTCAATCCTTATGAAGGGACGGAATTGGGCGATTACTGCAAGCAGAACGGCCTCATAGTCGAAGTGGACGCCAGGGGATACTTTGACAGGAAAGAGTCTAGGCTGAAGCTGCCCGGGATAACCGGCCGCCGGCTTGTGGAATTGAGCAATGATTTCCAGTACCTCGTCTATAAGGACGCGGACCCGGCTAAGGCCGCGCGGATCCTGCGGGCTGAGAGGTTCAAAAAGCTGGAGGATAACCGTTATACCGGGTCGTTGTTCAGGAATATTCGGAGGATGAAACATTGGGCAGGAGCTGAATTGAGAAAGAGAGGGATCCGCAAATGAATAAGATGAGCTTAAGGGAAAGGTTAAAAGAAGGGGAAACCGTCATCGGCACATGGAACAGCATCCCGTCGGCGCCGCTTGTCAACGCGATCTGCTCCAGCGGAATTGATTTTGTGGTGATCGACTCCGAGCACGGCCCAACGGGGATGGAGACCGCGGAAGACCTCATAAGGGCCTGCGAGGTATCCCAGGCCGCGCCGCTTATCCGCGTCCCGGCAAATTCAGCCCAGCTCATATTAAGGGCGCTGGACATAGGGGCGGAAGGCGTGCACGTGCCCCATGTATCGACAAAGGAAGACGCGCTCGCGGTGGTAAAGGCATCTAAATATTATCCGCAGGGGGAACGCGGCTATTCGCCTTTTACGAAGGCCGGCAGGTACGGTTCCGATGCGAAAGACCATGCGTCGCGCTCTAATGAAAGGGTAGCCGTGGTAGTGCATATTGAGGGAAAGGAGGGCATAAGGAATCTCAGGGACATAGCAGGGGTCCCCGGGATAGACGTCGTCTTTATCGGCCCTTACGACCTTTCGCAGTCCCTCGGGAAGCCGGGTAAGGTAAACGATCCCGAGGTGGTCGAAACGGTAAGGCGGTCTGCCAAGGTTATCCGGAGCAAGGGAAAGGCCTGCGGCTCCTTCGCGAGCGATGAAAAATACCTGGACATGCTTATCGATTGCGGAGCGAAGTATTTGACGTATAAGGTCGACTCCGCATTCATCGCCGAAACGTACAGGAAAGCATATACCGATATCAAGAAGAAGACCCGTTAAATATGACAAAAACAAGCCATCAGGCGTTAGAGATATTGGATTGTACCGTCAGGGACGGCGGCTATCTCAATAACTGGAATTTCGACAAGAAGATGGTCAAGGATATATGCCGTAACCTGTCCAAGACCGGCGTAGAGCTGGTCGAGCTGGGTTTCAAGAATAAACCAAAAGGCAGGGGCGGCGCTGTCTGGTGCTCGGTGACGGAAGGCCTTGTGGATGAAATGCTGGGCGGGGTATCGGGCATCAAAGCGGCGCTGATGATCGACTTCGGGAAAGAGGACCTTAAGGCTATGCCGGTTTCCAGGAATAGCCGCGTAAAGCTGTACCGTGTGGCTTGCCATAAAGATAAGATACCCCAGGCGATCGGATTATGCGAAGATATCAAAGCGAAAGGCTACGCTGTCTCGCTGCAGCTTATGGGCATAGGGGCCTATAGCGAAAAAGAACTTTCGGGCCTCATAAAGCCGCTTGCCCGCTCATCGCTTGATTACGTATATTTTGCCGACAGTTACGGATCGCTGTTCCCGCAGGATATAAAGCGCTTTATAAAACTCCTGAAACCTACGGATAAAAAAATAGGGTTCCACGCGCATAACAGCCTCCAGCTTGCGTTCGCTAACAGCCTTGAGGCGATACGCTGCGGAGCCGATATCATCGACGGCACTATATACGGCATGGGGCGCGGCGCAGGCAACCTGCCGCTTGAAGTCCTTATCGCGTACCTGGAAAAGACGCTGAAGGACAAAAGATATAATTCGATGCCGATCATCGACCTGATCGACCGCTATTTTATCAACCTGCAGCAGGAATTGCGGTGGGGGTATAATTTACCCTATATGCTTTCGGGGATACTGGAAGTGCACCCGAATTATGCAAAATATCTTGCCGACGCCCATGAGTATAAGGTTGACGACATGGTGAAAGTGCTTGAGATCGTGAGGGGCCTTAATCCCGTGGGGTTCGACGCCGGTATTATCGGCGGTATAATGACCAGCGGGTTCGTGAGGGGCAAGGCCAAGGCTGCGCGGACCGGCCACGACCCGGATGAGCTGAGGGCGCTTTCAGCCCGGTTTCCCGTCCCATATAAGGGCCGCCATACCGGGCGGGATTTCCTTGTGCTGGCCAACGGCTCAAGCCTTAAGGACTGCAAGAACGAGATTAACAAATTCATAAAGAAATACGATCCTGTAGTCATGGGCGCAAATTATCTCGGAGGCCTTTATAAGCCCCGGTACCACGCATTCAGCAACAAAAAGCGTTTTATCAATTATGCGGATTCCGTAGACCGGGGATCCAAGCTCCTGATATCTACAAGTTTTGACGAAGGTTTTATCAAGGAGTATACGTCGAGGCCTTTCGAACGCATCGTCCATTTAAATAACGCAGCTACCGATTTTGATATCAGGGACGGGATCGTCACTACGAACTGCAGGACGGTATCCATACTCCTCATCGCTGTCGCTATTGTCATGGGCGCAAAAAGGATATTTGTCGCGGGTATGGACGGCTATAAGAACAAGGAGAACTTCAATCTGCATTTTTACAAGGAAACGGAGGAGGCGGAGAGCTTCAAGCTTCTCATGGAAAAACATAATATGAACGAGCTGATGCTGCATAACATTAACAAATACCTGACACAGCGCGGCAAGGAAGGGATCCACCTCATAACCCCTACGAGCCACAGTTACTTTTACAGCAGCGTATATAACTGGATAAAAAACAATGAATAGACTTGACGTAATGACAGGCCTGCTGGATAAGCGGAAATTTTTCAAGCTCGTCTGCGGCGCGGGAAATGAGGATGCGGGAGAAGTGAAGAAGTTGGCGTTCATATATACGCTTGCGGGAGCCAAGGGCATGGATGTGTCGGCAAACGCGGATGTCGTCAGGCAAGCCATGGCAGGCATAGATGAAGCCATAGAATATGCCCCTAAATCAGGCCGGAAGATCGTTATAAGGCCGTTCGTTAATGTGAGCATCGGGATGGCCGGCGACCCGCATGTCCGCAAGGCGATGATCACGGAAAAATGCGTGAAGTGCGGCGCGTGCATAGAGCGGTGCCGTACCGGCGCGATCACCGCCGGATTCGAGATAACCGAGGCCAAGTGCATCGGCTGCGGCGACTGCGACGCGGCCTGCCCGTCCGGCGCCATAAAGTTCTATCATAAAAACAAGGACATACGTTCCATCCTAGAGGAATGCAAGCGTTGCGGGGCTGAACAGTTCGAGCTCCACGCGGCCGTCCCGGATTCCGGGGCCATCTTCGAGGAGTGGAAGATGATCGATGCGATCATGAGCGACGGCTATGTCAGCATGTGCCTCGACAGGATGCACCTTTCGGATTCGCATTTAAGGGACAGGATCCGGAAGGCCAAGGAGATATCCAAGGAGAGGCTTATCATACAGGCGGATGGGGTGCCTATGAGCGGAGGCGAGGACGATTTCAATACGACCCTCCAGGCTGTCGCCATCGCCGACATAATCATGAAGGGCAAGCTTGGCGTGAAGGTGCTGCTTTCGGGCGGGACCAACAGCCTTACGGCAAAACTGGCCGATATGTGTTCCGTTGCCTACAACGGGGTCACGATCGGGACGTTCGCGCGCGGCATAATCAAGGAATGGATAAAAGATGACGGCTTGTTCGCTGATCCGAAGAGGATCTCCAAGGCGGTAGAGAGGGCGGAGAAGCTGGTCCGGGATAATATCGGCGATATAATATGGTGAGATATTTTAGTGGCTGATATATCAATTGAAAACAACCGGCACATAACCGGGATCGACCTTTTTGTGTTCGATAAGGACGGCACTATTATCGACCTCTACAACTATTGGTACCATATGATCGAGCTCAGGGCGCGCAGGTTATGCGGGATATACAACCTCCCGGCCCCGGAGCATATGGACAACCTTATGTCAGAAATGGGCATAGACATCCAAAATAAACGGTTGAAGCCGGAAGGGCCGGTTGGCCTGTTGCCTCGGGAGGTCGTGCAGAAGGCCGCCGAGGGCTATCTTGGAAAACAGGGATGCGGCAATACCGCAGAGAGCTGCTTTCGGGTATTCAAGGAAGTCGACATGGCCTCGGAGGGGATCCTCGATAAGCTCATTAAGCCTATCGACGGCGCTATCGATCTGTTGCGCTGCATTAAACATAAAAAGGCAAAGGTGGCTATCGCCACAACCGATAAGACCCACAGGGCGGAGTTGGCCGTGAAGTTCCTGGGCATCGAAGGCCTCGTGGATATTGTCGTGGGAGCCGATAAGGTGAAGAACTCAAAGCCCGCGCCCGATATGCTTGCCCTCATAGGGGCCGGTTTGAACATAGGTCCGTCCCGTTCGGTGATGATAGGTGATGCGGGGACGGACATCCGGATGGGGATTAACGCGAAATTCAAGGCATCGATCGCGGTATGCAGCGGGCTCACGGCAAGAGATGAGCTTGCGGAGCTTACTCCGTATATCGCGGATGACATATCGAAGATCAGGATCGAATAGGAGAGCAGACATGAAAGTGATCGGTATGATACCGTCCCGCCTTAAGTCGACGCGCCTTCCGGATAAGGCGCTGATAGATATTGAAGGGCTTCCGATGGTGATCCACGTCATGAAGCGCGCACAGCTTTCCCGGGCGCTGGATGACGTGTTTGTGGCGACCGACAGCAGGGAGATATTCGATGCCGTTGAAAAATATGGCGGCAAGGCGATCATGACATCACCGGACCACCATACCGGCACTGACAGGATCGCAGAGGCGTCGGCAAAGATGGACGCCGGTGTAGTCGTCAACATCCAGGGTGACGAGCCGCTGCTCGATCCCAAGCACATAGATATGGCTGTTAAGCCGCTTTTGGATGACAGGGACCTGCAGGTTTCCGTCCTGGTCACGCCGTACCGGAAGTTTGGCAGCCCGTCGGATATAAAGGCCGTGCTGGACCTGGACGGCAATATACTGTATTGCTCCAGGACGGATCTTCCCAGCGCGGCGCGCACAAAGGTCGACGAGGTGCTCAAGATGTGTTTTATCGTGCCGTTCAGGAAAGATTTCCTGTTAAAGTTCGCGTCCTGGAAACAGACCCCGCTTGAGAAGATCGAATTCAACGAGTATTTAAGGATACTGGAGCACGGTTATAAGATAAGGGCCGTCCGGGTCGAACACGCGCACATCAGCGTTGATACCAAGGAAGACCTGGAAACCATCCGTGATATGATGAGATCGGACCGAATTAAGGACCTGTATACGAAATGAAAACGGGCAAGACCGCGATCCTTGTGTTCGACGGGCCTTTATTTGACCCGCGCGCGCTGGATGGGCCCTACGATAAGATATATATGTTTTCGCTGACCGCGGATTGGGACACGATCAGCCGAGTATCCGGAAATTTGAAGGAAGCCGGCCTGGAAAGCGAGACCCTGGATTCATCCAGGATCATAAACGATGAGGCGCCGGTCCTCCGGGACAAGTTCATCGAATGGGCGGCGGCGATAGGGAACCACAGGATATCATCCGGGACGGTGCGCAGCCGCCTCCTTTTGCCGGGAGGCCGGGTATCGGCATGGTGGTTCAGCCTGCTGGCCGATAAGGACCCGGTCAAGAATCCGCTATTCCTGCGCATAATACAGGCCTCATGCATTATAAGGGAGGCGAGGGTCCGTAACTGCGGCGTGATAATAGCGCTGGAAGACCGTGTCATGCGTAATATCCTGGGGCAGGTCCTTTCCGATAATAAAATAGACAGCGTAGTTTTGCCCGATAAAAAGCATGCATTGAAGGATGCCAGGGACCGGCTGGTAAGGCGGATGCCCGTCAAGGCTGTTTCGGCATTGGGTAGGTCCGCGGCCCGCGGCCTCTATTTAAAAATGAAACTGCCCCCGGCCGGATGGCGAAGGGCGGCCCTTGACGGCGATATTCTGTTCTTCACGTATTTCCCTTCGATAGCTGCTGCCGATAAGGGAAAGGCCGAATTCAGGAACAAATTTGCGTCGCCGCTCCAGGATATATGCTGGGAGCGCGGCAAGAAGATCGCCTGGGTGCTCCTGTATGCCGATATTGACGGTTATTCCTTCGGGGAAGCGGTGAAGATGGCCGGAAAATTCATCGCGAACGGCGAGCGGATGTTCTTTGACCAGGAATTCCTCGGCCTCAGGGCGCTGTTTAAGTCCGTTTATGATTATGCCCGGATACGCATGAGATGGAGGGCGGTCAGGCGCGAGCTGGGGTATGGGGAGATTAACGCAATAGCAGGCAACACCTTCTGCGGCAGGTTCATTATCGATGTGCTGGATAACAGTATCTATGGAGATAACTGCCTGAGCGGGATCATGCAATACCACATTTTCCGTAACCTATTCAGGAGATCGCGCGGGTTCTCCCGCGGAGTATATATCTGCGAGATGATGGCCTGGGAAGCGGCGTTGATCGCGGCAAAGAGGGCCGAGGGGGCCGTTTATCCGTTGACCGGTTACCAGGAATTCGCGTTCTCGCGCTATTATTTCCAGATGTTCCATTCGAAGGAAGAATTGAAATATAAGAACACGCCCGACGGGATACCTATGCCCGACAGGATAGGCTGCTGCGGAGGGGTGCCTCATGCTGCGCTCAGCGAATGCTATGATAACGTCGAGAACCTCGAGAACCTGCGGTTCCAATATTTAGATACGGCGCTCCGCAAGACAGATAACAGCCGCCGCGGGCGCGGCGACGGGAAATTTATCCTTCTTGTCTGCACGAACATTGACCTCAACGAGTCGAGGGCCATAGCCGGCCTTATAAAGGCGGCATATCCTGGGGATACCGGAGATATCGAGGTCTGGTTCAAGGGCCATCCCGGCCTGAAAGTGCAGAAGATATTCGACAGCCTGAACATGGGAGGCTATACGATCAAGGAGGGCCCGGTCCAGGATTTCCTGCCGTTAAGCGACGCCGTTTTGGTGGGTGCAAGCTCGGTTGCCCTCGAAGCCCTGGCTTACGGGCGCGACATCCTGGTCTATTTAAATCCGCAGTCCCTGCCATTTTCGCCTTTGACGGGTTTTGAAGAATATTATGAAAAGGTTTATGATCCCGCTTCGCTGAGAAAGGCTGTTGACGGCCTCAAGGGCGGACAGCGGGCGGATAATTCAGAAAAGAAACGGGAGTTCGCGAGAAATTACTGGAATGTGAATAAGGGGCTCGACGCGTGGAAAAGCAACCTGGGTCTGGGAAGATGAGGATACTGATAACGGGCGGGACGGGGCTCCTCGGAAAAGCGCTTATCGAGGAAGGCGGCCGGTCGCGCGAAATAACCGCCACATATCTGGGAAATTATGATATCGCGGATCCGGGCGGCGTTAAATACAGGAAATTGGACCTTAAGGATACGGAGGGATATGGCAGGCTGTTCAGGGAGTCCAAGCCGGAAGTGGTCATACATACGGCAGGCCTTGGAAGCCCCGATTACGTCGAGAAGAACAGGGAAGAGAGCTGGCAGGTAAACGTAAAGGGGACGCAGGACATAGCGGATCTTTGTGAGGAATACGGCTCAAAATTCATCTATATATCGTCGAACGGCATATATGACGGCGGGCATGCCCCGTACAGCGAAGGGTCGGAGGCGCTGCCGATCAATTATTACGGGGTGCTGAAACTGGAGGGGGAACAGGTGACAAGGAAGGCCGCTGTCCCTTACGCTATTGTAAGGCCCATATTGATGTACGGCTGGAACCATCCCTTCGAGCGCGGCAATATCGTCACTATAGCGTTGTCAAAACTCAAAAAAGGGGAGGAATTCTCCGCGTACGACGATGTATATTCTACGCCGCTTTACGTGAAAAGCTGCGCCGGGGCCATATGGAAGATAATCGACACGGGCAAATACGATGCCTTTAACATAGGCGGCGCGGAAAGGGTAAGCGTATACGGGTTGATAGTCAAAGCGGCCGAGGTCTTCGGTTATGACACGGCGCTTGTCAAACCTGTCAAACAGGGCCATTTCAACGAATTCACGAAAAGGCCCGTAGATACCTCGTTCAATACGGATAAGATGAGGAAGGCCCTCGGCATCGAGCCCTTATCGGTCGGCGAGGGCATGAGAAAAATGAAGGAGGCGCGGTCCTAGCTGCCATGGGGAAAAAGAAGGTCTTCATCATCGCCCCTTACTGTTACGGGATAGACGAATCGATCTCCCGCGCGTTTGGATCGCTTGGCTTTGAGCCTTACCTTAAGAGCTCGAAGATAGGCTTGAAAAAGTCTGAGATGGCGCTGTTCAAGCTGATCAAGGAGTTCCCTTTCGCTAAAGCGGTGCTCAACAGGGGAGTCAGGCATTTCCTGGGCGGGAAGAACGATGAGTATCTGGATGAGATAGAAAAGTTCAGGCCGGATATTATCCTTATAATAAAAGGGGAGACCGTCTTTCCCGAGACGCTGAAAAAGATCAAGGAGAAATGGAAGATCCCCTGCGTTTCGTATATGTGGGATTGCCCGTTCTTCTCGTACAGCGCAAATAGCGCCGACATCTACCGGAAGAGCAATTTCGAGAAGGGGATGCATCTCTACGACCATGTATTCGTCTATGACCCTTATTACGTCGAGGAGCTGAAGAAGCGCGGATTGACGGAATTGAGCTACCTGCCTCTGGCGACAGACATGCGCCAATACCGGAATGTGGAAGTGAGCGATGATGAAAAAAAGGAGCTCGGATACGATATAGCTTTCGTCGGCTCGCCGTTCCCGAACAGGATCGAGGTATTGGACGGCCTGCGCGGTTTTAAGCTGGGGGTATTCGGCGACGGATGGCGTGAGACATTCAAGAACAGGGCGGTCCCGCCATACTATAAGGGAGCGGCGACGGGCGAGAAGGTGCTGAAGATATACAGCAGCGCGAAGATAGTCCTGAATATCCACGATCCTGAGGCAAGGTTAAGCGTGAATACGAGGACCTTCGATATCCCGGCATGCGGCGCTTTCGAGCTGTCCGATTACAGGCCGGAGATCGAAAAGCTCTTCCGGCTCGGAGAGGATATGGTGTGCTACAGGGATATTCCCGAGCTTTTAAAGCTGGCTGCATATTACCTTGAAAACCCTCCGGAGAGGCAAAGGATCGCCATGAACGGGCAGAAGAAAGTAGCGAGTGAGCACACGTGGCGCCATCGCGTGGGCGATATGGTCGATGTTGCGAGGAAAAAAGGCCTGTTGAAATGAAAAATAGCATATACGCTAGGAAACTCATATTAGCCGGGATCCTGGTCATCCTGAATATCACGGCGCATTTCATGCCCTTCGAAAGGGCCGCGCTTGCGCCCGATAATTATGTGCTGCTTATAAGGTCGCAGGAAGAATCGGGCTCCTTTCTCAACTATGCCAACAGGCCGTTATGCTACCTGTTCCTGCGCGCCCAATCGGTACTGGCGGGAGATAACGCCGGTTACGGTTTCGCCCTGCTGCTCGCGTCAAATACGTTACTGCTGATATCCGTATTCCTGCTTTTAAACGAGCTTTTGCGGGATGAGGTCTCCGCGTTCTTCGCAGGTGTGATATTCTGCCTGCTGCCTAATACGCTCGAACTATATCATACCGCCATATACGCGAACATTAACTTTGCGCTATCGGCGTACGTCCTATGCCTGTTGTCTTATCTTAAGTATTTAAGTTCGGGGAAGGCGTCCGATATGGCCGTGTCGCTGGCCCTCTATGCGGCCGGGATATTCTGGTATGAGCCCGGGTTCTTCACGCCCTTCATAATTCTTATAGCCGCATTTATGTTGAACAGGAAGAAGGCGTTATCGTGGCTGATGTACCTGCCGCTATCGTTATCCTATATGGTATTCCGTTTTACCGGCGCCTTCGGGTTCGCGCTGCGGCCGGGGGAATCTCACGCGGTCTCCTTTTCCGTTATCCCGTTCAACCTGCTGGAACTGCTTCATCATTACGCGGGAAGGTACATGGCGAGGAGCGTACTGTACGGGATCTACAAATTCCGCTCGATAGAGATGCCCTGGCTTATATTCATGTGCGCGCTCGGGATCGCCGTCATAATGTTCACGGTGAACCTGGTCAGGAAGCGGGAGCCTCCAAAGTTCCGGATAGATGCGCTTGTGATAGCATGCGCTATATGTGTTTTCTGGATCGCGCCTATACTGCTGAACGGCCAGGGCGGGGTGGGAGGGCGGCACCTGGCGCTCCCGTCGATAGGCCTGTCGATAATCGCCTTATGGCTCTTCTCTATGGTCAAAAGAGGCAGGCCTGCCGTTGCGGCCGTTATCATGGTCGTCCTTCTGGCTGTTTCGCAGGGCAACGCGTGGTCACAGGCGGTCGCGTGCAGGATAAACGCGTCCGTGTATGAATATATGAAAGAGAACGGCCTGCAGTTGAAGGAAGCGCGGTCAGTGGTGATCGATACCCGGAGTTTTGCCGAAAATATCCCGTTTACCCTCGTCCCGCAGGATTCGAACGTATTGAACACTTATTACGGGGCGCAGGCCTTTGAAGGATGGGGATTAAAGGGAATGGTTAAGTTAGTGACAGGACAGAACTCGAAGGACGTATATGTAGCCAAGACCCGCCCGCGTATCAGCGCGGGTAGGATGGAATTTGACATTCCGAGCTATGCGGGCTACCGTCGTGAAAATAGCGAACACGTTAGTATCGATGCCGGCCGCTGCTACGTGATAGATTACGGTTCCGTATACGGCGGCGGGTACAGGAACGGATCGAGGGTAAAATGAAGGGGCTCGCTGCTGCGGCAATTTGCACCTGGGCGCTTTTTTATATCGTGCGCCGCGCGACGCCCGAGGAGGACAGGAAGCCTGTGTCATCCCTGCTCGCGTATTCGCTGGCGCTTAAGCTCATCCTGTTCCTCGTGATACAGTATGCAGCGTTATCGCGCGGCCTTCTTGATATATTCGGTGACGCCCAGGACAATATAATCAAGGGAATATTATTCGGCGATTACTTCAGGGGCAAATTCGATATCGGGCAGGTACTCTCGGTCGGCAGGTATAATACGCACAGCATGAGCTTCTTCAATGGGGCGTATTTCGCGGTGTTCCGGGACGATATCATCTTCCTGAAATATATAAACATGCTGGCCGTGACGGCCGCCGGATGGCTGACATATGATTTCCTGCGCAGGGCTTATTCGCCGCTGGCAGGGAAGATAGCGGCGGCGATCATCCTCTTCTGGCCGACAATAATAATCTGGTCGCTGACTGACCTGAAGGAAGCGCATTTCATCTTCTGCCTTATCGCTGCGTTCTGGATAATATTGAGGCTTGGAGAACAAAAGATGAGGATGCCTACGAGGATAATTTACCTGGCATCGTTCCTTATAATACTTATTTATGCCGTATTCCTGAAATATAAGTTCATGCTGCCGTTGGTGCTTTTGAGCTCAGTCTCCCTGTGCCTGTACTATATTCTGGTTAAATGCAGGACCGGGAGGATAAGGGGCAGGGTCATATTTCTAGGGATGCTGTTGCTGGGAATCTTCCTGCTGAAATACCACGCTCCCGTGGTCCAGAAGCTAAAGGATTACTACAGCATATTATTCAGCTATTACAGGGGATCGGTAAGCACGGCGGGATGGAATTACAGCCTTATACCGATCGGTTCGCCGGATATGTATACGCTTGGGTACTTCGCGAAGTACCTGGCCAGCGGATTGTTCCATTTCCTGGCGGAGCCCCTCCCGTGGCGTTTATATTCCTACAGTATGGTCATTATCGGGCCCTTCATGCTTCTTTGGTATACGCTTCTTTTTTACTCGGCGGCCGGATTGGTGAAACTGGCAAAACTCCACAGGACAGCGGCTTTTATTCCGATGCTGGTTTTTGCCGGCCTTTATGCGGCATCCTTAGGGATGTCCGTTGCCAATATCGGCACAGCCGTAAGGTTCAGGGACGCTATCATGCCGGTCGCCGCGATGCTCGCTTCGTGCGCGGTCTGCATTCCTGCAGCCGGAAAGGGCCGCGAATGACAGGGAAGTTTTACTTTGAAGGAGAAGGGAAGGATCGCTTCCTGTTCTCACTGGGCAGGAACGCGATGTATGCGGCATTCCTCGCCGCCGGGCTCAAGCCGGGCGACAAGGTCCTCACTCCGGCGTTTGACTGCGACGGGACGCTGCAGCCGTTCAGGGCGCTGGGACTTGAGCCGGTATTCTACCGTTCGGACCCGCGCACATTCCGGGCGGATATCTCCGATATTGCAGGTAAGCTGTCCGCAGGGCCGAAGATGGTCCATGTGATAAACCATTTCGGGTTCCCCCAGCCGTGGGATGAGTTACTGGCGCTGCGAAAAAAAGCGGGCATCCCTATTATGGAGGATAACGCCTACTCGCTCTTCTCCAGTTATAAGAGCAAGCCGTTCGGCTCATTCGGGGACTTCGCGATATTCTCGCTCAAGAAGAATCTCCTGCTCACGGACGGGGGCATGCTGAAGGTGAACGGCAGGTACACTATCGAGCCGCTGAAGAAGGCGCCGCTATTCTATCTGTGCGACTACGCGAACGTATTGACCATGATAAAGCGTATGCTCGGTTATTATAAGGCGCCCGAAGTGTTAAGGGCCGTCATGAGGCGTTCTAACCCCGCGATCGAGTGTCCTCCGCCGTTATATTCAAAAAAGGAAGACGGGTTCCCGGAGTGGCCTATGCGCGATGAGATGAGCGCGGAATTTTCCATGGATCACCTTAGGCCGATCTCGCGGCTTGCGCGGTGGCAGTTAGGCAGGTATACGGCGGCGCATGTAACGTCGATCGCCGAGGGTAAAAGGCGGTACTACATGCTGCTCTCGGAAAGGCTTGCGGGTGTCAAGGGCGTAGAGGTATTGTGGCCGCAATTGGATGAAGGGACGGTGCCATTTTCATTAAATATCCTGCTGGGGCGGCAGAGGGACAGGGTCTTCGGGAAGATGAGGAAGAATTATGAGGTGATGTCATGGCCTACGCTTCCGATGGCCGTAATAGACAGGCTCGGGGAATTCCCGGAGGTCGAGCTTCTCGGCAGGGGCCTGCTCCAGATAATCCTCGCCCCTGACAAAGTCACCGAACCGCGGTTCGAAGGTTATATTGAAAAACTTATAAAGGAACTGACAGGGTGCCTCGAATGAGCACGAGATGCGAGTGGCTGACGGATATCGGGAAGTTCGAGGAGATAGCCGCGCAATGGGACAGGGCCGTCGCGAGTTCCGGCTCCTATAACCCGTTCCTGCTTTCCGATTTTATAATATTATGGTCGAAGTATTTCGGGAAGAAAAATCCGCTCAGGATGCTTGTGGTATATGAAGGTAAGGATATTGCCGGGGGTATACCCCTGTGCCTCAAAAAGGGGCCGGGGCCCTACGGTTTCGTGAATATGTTATGCCATGTTGGAGGGTCCGCCGCGAATTACACGGAGCCCCTATACGCGCCCAAAGGCAATGATATCCTTCCCGCGATAATGGAGGCGCTGTCCGGGAGGAAAGATTGGGACTTGCTCTACCTTTCTGACCTGAGGCACGGGAACAGGCTGCCGGAAGAACTCTCGCGGGGCGATGCGGACAAGCGCTTTTCGGTAAAGGTCATTACGGACCATTCGAATTGGTCCATCGACCTCTCCGCCGGGCTCGAGAAATACCTCGCGGGAATATCGCCGAAGCTTAAAAGGGACCTGAGGTCAAAACGTAAACACCTCGAGGAGAAGTTCGGGCCCTTGCAGCTGCGCGAGATCAAAGGCGCGGCGGTTGCGAAGCTTATAGAAGACTATTCGAAATTGTCGCTCAACTCCTTCTCCGACAGGGGCAGGGAGAGCAGTTTTGAGAGCAGGGAGTACGCCTCGTTCTACGGGGAGTTCCTCATGGCAATGGAAGGTAAAGGCATGCTTGACGCCCACCTGTTGTGCGCCGGAGAAGAGCCGCTCGCCATAAGTTTCGGCTACAAATTCGGCCCCGGTTTCAACTGGGTGCTGACGGGATTCAACAGCGGGCTCAAATACTTCAGGCCCGGTTATTTGCTGATCGAGGAACTGCTAAAGCTTACCGCAGGCCGCGGAGAAAAGATATATAACTGGTACGGCTACGAGAGATTTTACAAGACGCAGTGGTGCAACCGGCAGGACCCGCTTTACAGGGTGTTTATCGTGAGGAGGAGCGTAAAGGGCGGCCTGTACCGCGCCCTAAACTCTCTCGAAAGGGCCCTCCGGTCCAACAAGACACTGGTCAATGCTATAAGGAAGATAAGGCGCTCGTGAAGGACATCCTTCGTAATTACGCACGGAAGGGTTACTACGGCCTCAGGCGCGCGGCGGGCCATGCTAAAAATTCTTTAGGCGACAAGGGGCCGAAACTCCTGGTCCTGACATATCACAGGGTCCTGGAAGAGCGCAGGGAGAACCCTTTAAAGACCATAACCTCGCTGAAGATGTTCCTTAAACAGATAGATTATTTGGCGATGAAATTCAACATAATCGGGATCGACGAGGCGTTCAAGGATTTTTCCTCGGATGATCCGGGAGCGGCCAAGCCAAGCGTTGTCCTGTCTTTTGATGACGGCACGATAGATAACTATGAAGTTGTATTTCCGGCCCTCAGGAAGAAAGGGCTGCCGGCCGCCTTCTTTGTTTCCAGCGGTTATGTCGGCAGCGGCCGCCCGCCGTGGGACCTGGAGGTCATCATGAAACTGGTCCATAACCCCGGGATAGGCAGGGTGCAGATAGGGACAGAAGAGTTGTTCCCCGGGATGGGCGAGCCGCGGCTGTCGTTCGCATATCGCGTCGCCGGCAGGCTCAAATATGCCGGCGCGGATGCGCTGAAGAAGACGGTGGAGGACATGAAGTCGGACTTTGACCTTAAGCCGGACAGGTGCATGGAGTGGGAAGATCTCAGGAAAATGCAGGATTCCGGGATGGAGATAGGCTCTCACGGGATCACTCACCGCTCCCTCGCTAGGATACCGGCAGAAGACGCGAGGAATGAGATAGTCGAAAGCAAGAGGGAGCTGGCCGCGAGGCTCGGAAGAGAGTGCAGGTATTTCTCTTTCCCTTTCGGGAGCACGCTCGATTACAATGACGGACTTATATCGCTTGCTCGCGACAGCGGTTACAAGGGCTGTCTCCTTAACGTCCATGGCTACAACCGCCCGTCCGGGAGCTTATTCTCCCTCAAGAGGATAATCATGGACGACGATACGCCATACAGGTTTATCCTTGGGTAAGGGCGAAGGCGCAAAAGTAAGCATAATAGTATTAAGTTACCGCAATTTCGGGTACGTGAAGGATTGCGTCGACTCGGTCCTGGCTTCGACGTACAGGGATTTTAAGATATACCTGGTCGACAACGGTTCCGGAAAGCCCGTTATCGACGCGATCAGGGAGAGGTACGGTTCGCATCCCGGGATCGAGCTGATAGAGAACGGGAAGAACCTCGGATACGCGGAAGGCAATAATGTTGCGCTGCGGCTCGCGCGCTCCGAATATGTCCTCCTACTGAATAACGATACCGTCGTGGACCGCGGGTGGCTTGAGCCGATGGTCGCGATGATGGACGGCGACCGGGGCATAGGTGCGTGCCAGCCGAAGATATTGGATATCAACGACCGCGCGAGGTTCGAATACAGCGGCGCCGCCGGAGGTTTTATCGACGGCTACGGCTATCCCTTCTTGAGGGGCAGGATATTCGACACGGTGGAGGCCGATAACGGGCAATACGACGATGACGCCGACCTTGACTGGTGTTCCGGCACCGCATTCATGGTAAGGAGCAGCGCCCTGAAAAAAGCCGGGCTCTTCGACCCTATATATTTTATGTACGGCGAGGAGAACGACCTCTGCTGGAGGATAAGGAAGTGCGGCTACAGGATGGTCTTCGCGCACGGCTCCAAGGTCTACCATTTAGGGAAGGGGTCGATAGCGGCAAGGCCTCTGTATAAGCTTCACCTGAACCACAGGAACGGAATGATACTATTGATGAAAAACCTGCCCTTAGGCAGGCTGGCGGCGGTCCTGCCCGCAAGGTTGATGCTGGACCTGATCAACGGGCTCTTCTACCTGGTCAATAAGCCTTGGAACTTCCGGTGGATCAGCATCATATGGGCATACCTGGAATTAGTGGTCATCATGCCAAGGATCGCGAACGCGAGAAGGGCGGCCCAAACGCTTTACAAAAAGTGCGGCAGGGAGACCAAGTATCCGGCATACGGCATATCGATCGTCTACCAGTATTTTATCCTGGGGCGGAAGAAGTTCAACGAATTGAAATTAATGAGGTGAAAGATGAAAACTGACATTTCGGTCGTGATCCCAGTCCATAACGAAGAGAAGAACCTGAGGCCTCTCTACGAGAGGCTCACCGCCAGTTTAGCCGGCGGGAAGAAGGCCTGCGAGTTCATCTTCGTGGAAGACGGAAGCACCGACGGTTCGCTCAAGGTCCTGAAGGAGATCTGCAGGGACGACAAGCGCGTGAAGATCGTCGGATTATCGAGGAATTTCGGGCACGAGATAGCCACGACGGCGGGATTGCGGTATTCGAAAGGCGAGGCCGTCATAGTGATGGACGCCGACCTTCAGCATCCCCCGGAGGCGCTTCCGGGCCTGATAGAAAAGCACGAGGAAGGCTACGATATCGTATACGCGATAAGGAAAAGCCGGAAGGCTGAATCGAAATATAAAGAGGTCATGTCCAAGCTGTTCTACAGGGTCATTAACAGGGTGATCGAGATCAAGCTGCCGCGCGACCTCACCGATTTTATGCTGTTGAGCAGGCGGGCCGTAAAGGCGGTATTGCAGTTCAGCGAGAACGTGCGTTTCTTCAGGGGTATGGTCTCCTGGGTGGGTTATAAGTCAGCTTCGATATATTACGAGGAAGACAAGCGCTATAGCGGCAGCTCGAAGTATGATCTCTCAAAGCTGATTAGATTGGCGCTCGATATCATAACCGGTTATTCCATAAAGCCGCTGACACTGGTCACCTACCTGGGCTTCGCGGTGTTTTTGGTAAGCCTGCTGCTCATTATATATTACCTGGCCAAGACCGTCATCTTCGGCATATCATTCCCCGGATTCGCCTCGCTTATGCTGACCGTATTGTTCATCGGCGGCGTGCAGCTGCTTTCGGTGGGGATAATCGGCCAGTACATAGGAAGGATTTATACGGAGACGCAGAAGAGGCCGCTTTACCTGGTTGACGAGCTGACGGGCATAGAAGAAGGGGGCGCGGATCAATAACAAGGCGTTATTTCTTATGATCCTGGCAGTCATAGCGGCGCTGCATATAGCCGCGAGCGCCTACTATGCGCCCAATATATTCCAGAGCGAGCCGGGAGCCGGAGTATTCGGCGGGATAAGGCTTCATTACCTTAACCCGTTCAACTTCGACTTTTCCAAAGGCGAGGCGGCCGCGGGCGGGACCTCGCATATCCTGGACAACTTCGTAAAATCGGCGGTCTCCGGGACGCACGGGATGCTCGACTTTTTGCATTGGTATCTATATATAGCCGTTTACGGCCTGCTGGGAATACCGCTGAGCGAATCCTGGTTTATATTCGCGCAGGCGGTTGTCATGGCGGCAGCCCTCGTGACACTGTCGCTGCTCTTCGCGAAGCTTTATGACAGCAAGCCGGCGGCGCTCGTATTTATCTTCATAGCCGCCCAGCTGTTCGTGAACCAATCAAGGAGCTTTTATATAATCCCCGCAAATACGCTGTTGGAGGGCTTGCTTCTCTGGGCGTTGTATATCTACGCGAAAAAGGGTGAAAGTTTCTTGCTTGTCGCGGCGTTGTTCCTGTTGTTGTTCGTTAACGCGGCTTCGGGAAACATCGTGAAGCTCCCGCTCTATATGCTGTTCATCTGGTGCGTATCGTACAAGTATCACGGCCTTGGGCCTGCCAGGTTCATAAGGGAAACAATAATAAAGAAACCGTCCAACCTTACCTTCGCAGTTCCCGTGATCCTGGCGCTGGCGGGGCATTTCTATGTCTTCTCGCGCCTCGGGCAAAGCCACCTGGGGATGTTCGGATGGATATTGCAGAAGTTCGGCGTTTCGGGAGCCGCCTCAAGGTTTTCCATGCTGGGCGAGGTGTTCAGGAAGATATTCTCTTTTGATGCGGGCGATATATGGACGGCCGGTCTATTGTTCGCGTTCTACGTGATAGCCGCTGTCCGTTCCGGCCGCCGCGCGCCGCTTTTTTTCTTCCCGCTCGTATACTACGCCTACATTATTAATACGGAGCCGAACAGCGCGATCCTGCCGTTCTCGATGATATTAAGCCTCGGAGTATACGGGATATTCCTGTTTGCGGGCAGCGTTACCGGGCATAGGGCAAAGACAGCCGGTATGGTTCTTTCCGTGATCCTCGTCTCATACATCCTGATACGTTTTACTTCTCTTACGGCCTGCGAGTTGGGCGCCAGGCGGGAGGCGCCTCCGAATTACCTTAAGGCCGCCGGATATTTCCTGAGGGAGCATATGAACCCCGAAGACAGGATAGCCAGCCTGCTTGCCGGGACGCAGAACATCCTGAATGAATATTACTACGGAAAGAATTTCTTCAAGAGCCCCGTGTTCGGGAAATATATCTATGACCTGCGCAACCTCACGGAGCCGGAATCCGCCTCGAACCCCGTATCGGCCGCGGAAAGGAAGGCGGATCTTGCCTTCTATGTCGTTTCCTGCAGTTCGTATTCAACGGATAAAGCGTACGCTTCATTCGTGGATTCATCGGTAAAAGCGCATTCGCTTAAAAAGGTCGCCGATATCACGGCTGGCGGGGTCACATACATATCGGTATATTCCGCGAGGCCCATAAAGTACGAAAAGGTAGATATCGCGCAGGCGTGCGCGGGATTCGACAGGAAATACGCGAACATCAAGACGCTCTTCGCAAACCGGCATGTGGGCGTCGCGTCAACATGGGGGTACTATTGAGCCTTGGCTAAGATAAGCGTCGTGATCCCTACTTATAACAGGGAGGAGTACCTGAAAGCCGCAGTCGAGAGCGTGCTCGCCCAGACTTACGGCGATTTTGAGGTGATAGTCGTAGATGACGGTTCGACGGACGGCACGGCGCGCGCCGCGTCATCTTTCGGGCCTAAGGTCAGATATATCCTGCAGAAGAACAGCCAGGTCGGCGCGGCAAGGAACAACGGGATAAGGAATTCCACAGGCGAATATATCGCGCTCTTGGATTCTGACGATATGTGGTCGCCGGAACACCTCGAGACATGCCTTGAAGCGGCGGAATCTGCCGGCGCAGGAGTCGCGTATTCGGGCTCCTATATGGTAAGCCCGGAAGGCAAGGCGATCGAGAAGCTTCCTGCCGGTGATTTCCGCGGGGACCCGCTGCTTGAGCTGGTATCCTGGCTCTCCTCGCGCGGGTGCAACGCCTCATCCTGCCTTATTAGGAAAGAGCTGTTCGGGAAGGCAGGGTATTTCAGCGAGATACGCGAGCTCTCAGCCTCGGCGGATTGGGAGATGTGGACGCGGCTCGCGGCATGCGCGCGTTTTAAATTCAGCGGCAGGTATACCGCAAAGATAAGGTTCCACACGGGCAAATGCTCGATCGACCCCGAAGGGATGGCCCGTTCGATGAAGATCGCGGTCGACATGGCATTCGCCAACGAAGACCTTTTGCCTAAAATAGGCGGCCTGAAGAACAGGGCATATTCGAACCTGTATATCCTGACAGCGATAAATTATTACGCGGCCGGCCGTATGGGCGAGGCGAGGGTGTTTTTGGCAAAAGCGGTCCGTGAGTATCCGCGGTCGCTATTAGTCAATCCGCAGCTGGTGTATACATACATGAGGAGTCTTCTCGGGGCAGGAGCCGCCTCGGCTATCAGGAAAGCCAAGTGGGGCCTCGGAGAGGGGATCAGGCGATGAATAAGAAATTGATGGAGATACTGGCCTGTCCCGAATGCCATGGAGGCCTCAAAGAGGCCGAAGGCGCCTTGCTTTGCGGCGATTGCGGGAAGGCATACCCGGTCGTCAGGGGTATACCGCGGTTCGTGGAATCGCAAAATTATGCCTCCTCGTTCGGATACCAATGGAATAAATTCACGGCGGAGCAGCTCGATTCGTATAACGGCACGAATTGCTCGGAGAAAAGGCTATATTCGGAGACAGGCTGGTCGAAGGATTGGATGGAAGGAAAATGGATCCTCGACGCGGGCTGCGGGGCTGGGCGTTTCCTTGATGTCGCATCCAAGAGCAAGGCGTTCACCGTGGGGATAGATATCAGTAATTCGGTGGAAGGGGCGCAAAGGTACCTGGAGGGCCGCGACAACGTCTTCCTGGTGCAGGCGAGCATATATAAACTGCCGTTCAGGGACTCTGCGTTCGACGGACTCTATTGCATAGGGGTCATACAGCATACGCCGGACCCGGCAAAGACGCTGGGATCCCTGCCGCGGGTATTAAAAAAGGGCGGGAAGATAGCGGTGACCATATACGAAAAGAGGCGCTGGACATTGTTCTGCGGAAAATACCTTGTCAGGCCGCTGACAAAGAGGATGAACAAAAAAACGCTTTTATTCATGATACGTCTCCTGATGCCCGTCATATTTCCCATTACGGAGGTGTTGTTCAGGATAGGGGGCCTCAATAAGCTGTTCGCGTTCGTCATTCCCGTTGCCAATTATGTCGATAATAAACAGTTATCCATAAAACAAAGATATGACTGGGCCATCATGGATACCTTCGATATGCTTTCGCCGTACTATGACCAGCCGCAGACCCAGGCGGACGCCGAGCGCTCTTTGCGCGGCGCGGGCATCGGACAGATACGCCGCATGGCGGAAAATCCCGGGCTGAACCTTATCGGGGTCAAGTCATGACGAAAGTGTTATTCATTTCATATAACGGCGCGACCGAGCCGCTTATCAAGTCCCAGGGCATACCGTATCTTAAGGGGCTGGCCCGGAAGGGGGCAAAGTGCGTCCTTATGAGCTTCGAGAAGCCTTCGGCGGACGCGGCCGCGCAGGCCGGCCTCGAAAAGGAACTGCAAGCCGGGATGATAGAATGGCGGCGCCTCAGGTACCATAAAAGCCCATCGCTTCCCGCGACGATCTTTGATATATTGACCGGTATCGTTGAAGGGATAAAGATCGTCCTCTCTCGCGATATTAACATAGTCCATGCCCGCGCGACGGTCCCGGCCGTGATGGCCTATGTGATAAGCAGGCTGACGTGCAAGAAGTTCGTATATGACGAGAGGGGCCTCATGGCCGAGGAATACGCGGACGGCGGGATATGGAAGAGGGGCGGGCTGCTATACCGGCTTGTGGGCTCGATAGAAAAAAAACTGCTAATGAAGGCCGACGCGGTGGTGGTCCTTACGGATAATATTAAGGGATTTCTCTCCCGGGGAGGGTACCTTCCGGAACTGCCGGACGGCAGGGAACTGAATATACACGTCATACCGTGCTGTGTCGACCTCGCAAGGTTCGCCCCGTCACCGGGGGATAAGAAGCGGCTGCGCGGGAAGATAGGCCCGGGGCTTGCGGATAAATTCATCATAATATATACTGGTTCGGTCGGCACGTGGTACATGCTCGATGAGATGATAGATTTTTACACCGTCGCGAGATCGGTCATACCGCAGGCCCACCTGATGGTGGTCACGCATATCGACAGGGATGCCGTGAAGGCGGCACTGGATAAGCGCGGCATCGGCCCGGAGGACGCTACCGTCACCGGCGCCAGGTTCGAGGATATGCCGGATTACCTCAATGCGGCGGATGCCGGGATATTCTTCATAAGGCCGGTGCTGTCAAAGAGGTCGTCGTGCCCCATAAAGTTCTCCGAGTATCTCGCGTGCGGCCTTCCCGTAGTGATAAACGGCGGGATTGGGGATACCGCCGCAACGGTAGAGGATAACTCCGCCGGTATCGTGGTCAGGGATTTCAGCAGCAGGGAATACGGGCGCGCCGCGAAAGAGCTTGCGGAGCTCGCGAAGGACGGCGGGGCAGCAAGGCGCTGCCGCGAGGCCGCGGAAAAGTTTTATTCGCTCGATTCGGGAATAGCGAAATATGAGGATGTCTACAAGAGCGCGTCGATCACGAAAGGAATAGACCCATGAAAAAAAGAGCCATAATAACCGGAGCGAACGGGATGCTTGCGGATGCCCTCTGGCCGCTTCTCAAGAAGAAAGGCTACGAGGTATTGCCGACGGATATCACCGGCGAGAACGGCATAGTCATCAGCGATATCAAGTCCGTTAACGGGATGCTGGGCATAGTGAAGGAGTTCCGTCCGGATATAATATTCCATCTCGCGGCCGAGACGGACGTCGATAAATGCGAACTCCAGCCGGAGCACGCCTATGACACGAACTGGCGCGGGACGGAGAACATCGCCCAGATATGCAAGGAACTGGATATTGAGATGGTGTATATCAGCACCGGCTCCGTCTTCGACGGCGAGAAGCAGGACGGGTACACGGAATCGGACAAGCCGAACCCGATAAGCATATACGGGATGAGCAAGTTCCGCGGCGAGGAAGCCGTGCAGTCGCTTTTGAAGAAATATTATATAGTGCGCGCCGGATGGATGATAGGCGGGCATAACAAGGACAAAAAATTCGTCTGGAAGATCGTGCAGCTCCTTAACACGAAGAAGGAGATATCGGTCGTCACGGACAAGACGGGCAGCCCGACGTTCACGTCGGATTTCTCGCGCGGGATAGTAGATATCGTAGGAAGCGGGAAATACGGGCTCTACCACTGCGTCAACAAGGGAATATGCACGCGCTACGATATCGCCGTCAAGATCGCCGAATACCTCCGCAAGAAGGACGTCGTGATAAAACCCGTCACTTCGGATGTCTTCCCGCTTCCGGCTCCGCGCGGCAAGTCCGAAGCCATGGTTAATAATAAGCTCGCGAAGATGGGCCTCGACAATTCAAGGCCCTGGCAGGACGCACTGAAGGAGTACCTTAAAGCGCTGAAATGAAAGTAATTTTTCTCGAACCATATCCCACGGAAGGCCCGAGCAGCCGTTACAGGGTGGAGCAGTATATCCCGTACCTCAGGGCCAACGGCGTAACGTGCATAGTCAGGCCGTTCATCAGCTCCGCTTTTTACAGGATCCTTTACAAGAAGGGGATGCATTTCAGGAAATTCCTGTATTTTTGCGCGGGCATGGCCGGCAGGACGGTCGATCTCTTCAGGGCGCTTTCGTGCGATGCCGTATTTATACATCTCGAGGCTTTTCCGTTCGGCCCGCCGGTAATGGAATGGCTGCTGGCCGTCCTCGGCAAGAAGATAATATATGACCTCGATGATGCGATATACCTGAGGACCGCGAGCCCTACCAACAGTTTCCTTATGCGGCTGAAGTGCCCGTGGAAGATACCGAAGATAATCGGGTTGAGCAGGCATGTCATAACCTGCAACGAGCATCTCCTTAAGTATTCGCTTGAATATAACCGCAATGTGACCGTAATACATACTTCGGTGGATACCGACAGGTTCAAGCCCGCGGCAAAAGCGCCTTCCGGCGGCATCACGATCGGATGGATAGGAAGCCACAGCACCGCGAAATATCTTGGATCACTGAAAGGCGTGTTCGAGAAACTTGCATCTTCCGGGGAAAAATACCGTTTTATGATAAAGGTCATAGGCGCGTCGCGCAGGGTCTTCGATATTGCGGGCGTGGAGATAATATATAAGGATTGGGAGCTCGGCAGCGAGATCGGCGAGTTCCAGTCGCTCGATATCGGCGTCTATCCGCTGCCCGATGACGAATGGACGGCGGGGAAGACCGGGTTCAAGACCATCCAGTATATGAGCGTCGGAGTGCCGTGCGTCGCCTCGGATGCCGGCCCTAACCGCGTGATCATCGAGGAAGGCGTGAACGGATTTTTCGCGAAAGATGACGATGAATGGGTCCGGAAATTATCAGGGCTCATGGATGACCGCGGCCTCAGGGAGAGGATAGGTGCGGCGGGAAGGAAGACGGTGCTTGAGAAGTATTCACTGGAAGTTAACGCCCCCAAGATACTCGGCATCATCCGGGACGTAGCGGGGGTAATGTAGATATGTGCGGGATATGCGGCATAATTGATATTAAGGGAGATCCGGCCAAAAGAGATGCCGTCGCGGCGATGTGCGATGAATTGAAGCACAGGGGGCCGGACGGCGAAGGCATATATTTGAGCCCTGAAGGCACGGCCTGCCTTGGCCACAGGAGATTGAGCATCATTGACCTGTCCTCGTGCGCGAGCCAGCCGATGTCGAATGAAGACGGGTCGGTCTGGCTGGTATTTAATGGCGAGATATATAATTTCCACGAATTGAGGCCCGATCTCGAAGATAGGGGCCACCGCTTTAAGTCGCACTCCGACACCGAGACGCTTGTGCATCTCTACGAGGAATACGGCGAGAGATGCGTCGACCATCTCCGCGGGATGTTCGCATTTGCGATCTGGGATGACAAGAAGCAGATGCTGTTCGCGGCGAGGGACAGGGCGGGCAAGAAACCCTTCCTCTATTATTATGAGTCCGGAAGGTTCGTATTCTCCTCGGAATTTGCGTCGCTGCTCAAGTCCGGGATGGTACCGAAACATGTAGAGCCCGGCGCCATCGGCCATTATATGAACTTCGGGTATATCCCGGCGCCGGATACTATTTTCAAGAAAGTCCACAAACTTCCTCCCGCGCATATCCTGACCGTAGGAAAGTCAGGCGTGAAGATCGAACGTTATTGGGACCTCGATTATGCCGGGAAGATAGATATCTGCGAGACGGAAGCCGCCTCGGAGACCTTAAGACTGCTGAGGGAAGCCGTAAAGATGAGGCTTTACAGCGATGTCCCCCTCGGAGCTTTCCTGAGCGGAGGGATCGACTCAAGCTGTGTGGTGGCCGTCATGAGCGAGTCCACAAAGGTCAAGACCTTTACGATAGGTTTTGATGAAAAAGATTACAGTGAGCTGCGGTATGCAAAAGAGATATCCCGGAGGTTCGGCACGGATCATCATGAATTCATAGTAAGGCCGAAAGCGCTGGAGGTGCTGGAACTTCTTGTCGAACGGTACGGCGAGCCTTATGCGGATTCCTCGTGCATACCTACGTATTACGTGTCGCGCGAGACCCGTGCGTTTGTCACGGTCGCATTGAACGGGGACGGCGGGGATGAATCCTTCGCCGGATACGAACGCTATCAGGCGATGAGCGCGGCCGAAAAGATGGGCAAGTTAGGTTTGAGGCGCGCGGCGCGCGCGCTGGCATTCGCGCTGCCCGATTCGACCGACCCAAAGGACATCTTCAGGCGGGCCAGGCGCTTCCTGTCGAATGCCGGCCTGCCGGCCCAGGAAAGATATTTCAGGTGGGTGGGCATATCGGGAACGCTTTCCCTGGGGAGCCTGTATTCGCCAGGGTTCATGGAGGGCATCAATATGGAGTCACCGCTGAGGCTCCTGCACCCTTACTTTGCGGAAGAGGGAGGCCTCAGCCATCTTGGCCTTCTCGACCGCCTTCTTAAGGCGGACGTCAATACCTACCTTCCGAACGACCTCCTCGTGAAGGTCGATATAGCCAGTATGGCGAATTCACTCGAAGCGCGTTCGCCGTTCCTTGACCATAAGGTCATGGAATTTGCCGCGAGCCTGCCGGCCTCGTATAAGATCCGCGGCGCCGAAAAAAAATATATCCTCAAGAAGGCGTTCTCGGGTCTGCTTCCCGGAGAGATTTTGAACAGGCGGAAGATGGGGTTCGGTGTTCCCGTAGGAAAATGGTTCAGGGGGGAATTGAAGGATTATATGCGCGAGACGCTGCTGTCGCAGTCGTGCCTGGGCAGGGGTTATTTCCGGCCCGGCTCACTGAAGAGCCTCGTTGAGGAGCATGCCAGCGGCAAGAGAGACTTTACGTCCCAGCTATGGGCGCTTTTGAACCTCGAGTTGTGGCACAGGAAATTCATGGACGGCAGGGCATGAAGAAGGCCGCATTCCGCGCGTTGATAATTCTGGCGGCATCGGCGGCGGCCATCCTTGCGCTCAACATTCCCGTCACTACAAGGCAGGGAGTAAATTTTGAGATAAGGGAGATAAGGATACCCCTTTACCTGAAGGCGCTTGATTTTATGGACAGGTACTATAACTACGGCGCCCTGGCGGACAGGATCACCTCCGGGGAAAAGTCCGGCTTCGGGAAGGCTGTCGCAATACTTAAGTGGACGAAGGAGAATATAAG
>Ga0172381_10001299_pt1 | contig 29671 bp, 32 predicted proteins | sample Leawel6488metaG_FD_119754 | JGI IMG/M metagenome (GOLD analysis project Ga0172381, IMG submission 119754) | Leachate microbial communities from a municipal landfill in Southern Ontario, Canada - Leachate well 64-88 metaG | ecosystem: Engineered > Solid waste > Landfill > Unclassified | place... | reverse complement strand
TTTAGGATGCGATTGTCCTTAAATACCATTCGAAAGTAGTAAGCAAACTTTTTAAACTCAAAAGTTAGATTTTCCCTCATGGGAGACAATAGGGTTGAGACAGGGGTAGATGACTTAATACGACTTCTTCAAGACGGAGAAAAACACATTCTAGAAGACGTAGCAAAATCCTTAGATATTTCTATAAATACATTACAATTATGGGTTGATTTTTTAGTAGAAGAAAAAGTTGTGGGAATAGAATATTCTTTCACAAAACCATCCATATATTTAATTAAACAGAAAAAAGAAGATCAAAATGAAGATTTAAATTATTTTAAAGAAGAATTTTTTAAAACATGTAGAGAAAAGAAAATTCCTGAAGAACAATTAGATATTTACTGGAGAAATCATTTGAAAGAAATATTATCTCAAGTAAAATCTAGTTTTGTAAGTAAAACACAACAAAGAAATATTCCAGATGTTGAATTACAATGGAAAAAATATATTCAAAAAATAATGGCAACTTAAATGATTACAATAAATGAATTTTTGGAAGAAGACATAAACAATTTCTTAGATGAAATTAAACAATCCTTAACTCAAGTAAAGACCAGACCTTATGATAGTCAAGAAGTAGTATTTGGAGTTAAAGATTATGAAGCAGAAATAAGAACCGCTCTTGAAAATAATGAATTAATAAAAGCAAAATTAATCTATAAAGATGCAAAACGAGCCTATGGGAAATTAGCAAGAAATAGTCCAAAAAGAGCATCCATGGATTTAATCATAAAAAAAGTGTATTCTCAACTTGTAGATTTCTGTAACAAACATAATTTAAATTTAGAAGATGAACAAATCGAAGAAAAAGAAGTTGAATCAGGAAGTAGCGGATTTGAAGGATTTGATGATCAACCTAAAAACAAAACACCAATACAACCAGCAACCAGAACGCAGCAACCAGAACGCAGCAACCAGAACCCTGCCTCCAGCATGTCGTCTTCCGTAAATGTTATGTCTGGCTCACCAATACTTTCAGTTTCTTCGGGTTTAAATTTTCCAATAAATTTGCCCGATTTAAAAGAAAAACAACTAAGAGAAAAATTAATGCTCGAATTTAAACAAAAACTTGAATTAGAAAGCGAAAGAGAATATGAAAATTTACAAGAAAAATATAAACAAGAAAGAGAAACTATGTTGCTAAAAGTAAAAAAAGAAATGGAAGAAAATACCAAGAATGAAATTCAGAAACTAGAACAGAAACTAGAACAAAAATTTGGAGAAAAATATATTCAATTCAAACAAAAACTTTCTCAAGAAAATAAAACACCAATACAACCAGCAACCAGAACCCCGAACCCAGAACCCCGCCCTCAAATTCCAGTAGTCAGAACCCTCTCTCGCCCTTCAGATATTCCTCTTTCAGATCCTTCACCAGATGAAAATTTCATGGTCATAGAAATAATTGACAAACGCTTAAATTTACTCAAATCTCTAATAACTAAAAAAGATTACGAACAAGCAAAAAGCGTTTTCAACAAAATAAAAAAAGAATTAGTAAATATTGCAGGATATAAAAAATATAAACACAAAGTTTACAACATATTAAAAAACACATATCCTCTATTAAATTTCAAAAAATCCAAAGAAATACCTGAAATAAAAGAAGTTGAAGAAATAAAATCCCTTCCCAAACAAACAACTGAAAATCTAGAAGAATTAAACAAAAGTTATTTTGAAGGAATTTCAGCCATAAAAACAAATAACAAATCTTTGGCATTAAAAATATTTTTAGATTTGGCAAAAAAACATCCAAATAACAAAGCAATAAAAATCAGATTAAAAGAAGCATTGACATTAGGTGCATAAATGGTAGAAGAAATTAACGCAATAAAAAAAACAACAGGAAAACTATTAGATAAATATTCATTAGTTGTAAATGATGTTAACATAAATATAACTATAATCCAAGAACCAAAAAAACCAGTTCCAGATTACAACATAGAAATAACAAACATAAGTGACACAACAAAATTAATATTAGAAAAAGTAAGACAAGAATTTATTCAAAAAGTAGATTTAGATGCCGTTGAGAAATTTGAGTCAAATGATTTAAACGATGTACAAACAAGATTCAAAAAAGAAATTCATGGATTAGTTTCAAAATACTTTCCAAAAACAGACGATAAAACTAAAACTATGCTTGTAAATTATTTAATTGAAGAAAATCTTGGTTTTGGTAAAGTAGATGTTTTATTAGCTGATGAACACTTAGAAGAAATAGTTATTAACAATCACGATGAACCTGTAAGGGCATATCACAAAAAATTTGGTTGGGTAGACGCAAACATAAAAATAATCACCGAATCAAGAATAAGACATTTCTCATCAATGATTGGACGAGGAGTAGGAAAAGAAATTACTAATCTTGCACCTTTAATGGATGCACACTTAAAAAGCGGAGACAGAGTTAACGCAACACTAGAACCAATTTCTTCAAAAGGAAATACAATCACCATCAGAAAGTTTGCAAAAGATCCATGGACCATAACTAAATTCATAGAAGCAGGAACAATTTCATTACAAGCTGCAGCATTTTTATGGTTGGCAATACAAAATGAGATGTCCATAATAATTGCAGGAGGAACGGGTTCAGGTAAAACTTCTATGCTTAACGTTTTATCAAATTTCTTTCCAGCAAATCACAGAATTCTTTCAATAGAAGATACTAGAGAATTGGTTTTACCCGAAACACAACATTGGGTACCTATGGCAACAAGACTCCCTAACCCCGAAGGAAAAGGAGGAGTTACAATGCTGGATTTATTAGTTAACTCATTACGTATGCGTCCAGACAGAATACTTGTAGGAGAAATAAGACGTAAAGAAGAAGCAACAGTATTATTTGAAGCAATGCATACAGGACATTCAGTATATGCAACAATACACGCAAACAATGCAGATGAAGTTGTAGTTAGATTAACCAATCCCCCAATAAATATTCCTAAACCCATGTTGGCATCATTAGGATTAATAGTAGTTCAAAACAGAAATAGAAGAAATGGTAGTAGAAGAACATTACAAATCGCAGAAATTTTACCAAATGGAGATGCAAATGTAGTACAACAATTAAGAATGTCTGAAGATTTATTAGGACCTTTAAATGATTCTCAAGTAGTTTATAAAAAATTAAAATTCTACACAGGAATGTCTACAAAAGAAATAGATGATGATTTAATTGAAAAAGAAAGAATATTGGAGTGGATGCTTGACAACAAGTATTATGGCATAGATACAATCGGTTTAATCATGTCACAATATTATTTAGGAATATTAGATACAAAAACATTTGCAGAAGAATTAAAAAAAGGTGCAAATAAATGAGTTTAGTTTCACGTTTAACCTCTCGTCAACCAAATTTAAAAAAGAATTTAAGAATCGCACAAATAAAAGATACGCCACAAGATTATGTTAAAAAAAGTTTAAAGTCTTCTTTGATGATGGGATTTATGTTTTTAATACTTTCATTTTTAGTTTTTAGCAAAGATGAACCAAAAATAGGTATGCCCATTTTATTAGGCGTAGTTGCAACATTTTTCTTTTATACTCTTAGCATTAAAAAAGTAGAAGTTTCAATTCGGAAAAAAGCAAAAGAAATTGATCGAGGAGTATTATTTGCAGGAAGATTTTTATTAATAAAATTAAACAGTGGAGCTCCTTTAATTAATGCAATAGAAGAAGCTTCAAAAAGTTATGGTGTTGCTTCACAATATTTTGGAGAAATCATGCGAGACATGGAATTAGGAACAACAATCGAGAATGCTCTTGAAAAAGCAACAGAATATTGTCCTTCAAAACATTTAAAAAAAATATTATTTCAAATGACCAACGCGCTTAAAATAGGTATTGACGTCACAGAATTTTTAGATGCAACATTAGATGAAATTTCAGATGAACAAATGTTAGAGATAATGAAATATGGGAAAAAATTATCGAGTCTCACAATGTTTTTTATGCTTCTAGCAATAATTGTGCCTTCCTTAGGAATGACTCTTTTTGTAGTAGTGGCATCTTTAGTTTCAATAAAACTTGACATAATGCTATTTTTAATAATTGCATTAATATTGGCCGCGATACAATTTATGTTCATCACATTATTTAGATCAGCAAGACCAAACATGGAAGTATAAAATGATAATCACAGTTTTAGAAGAATTTGGAAAAGCATTAGTGCCTGAAAAAATATTCAACATAGATGTCCGTTCAAATTTACGTAATTATCTTTCAAAAGCAGGTATTCGAAAAGTTCCATACAAATTTTTTGGAATTCTTTTTTGGGTAACTGCAATATTAACATACGTAACATTCATAAGTTTAGCATACCCTTATTTCATAAAAGGCTCAGGAATGATTTTATCATTCATATTCTCTTTTGTTGCATGGACATTAATACAAGGTTTAATAGTAACATTAACTATGATTGCAATATATTTTAATTTCAACGTTAAAATATTTAAAAGAACACAAGAGATTGAATTAGCCCTTCCAGATTTTTTAGTTTTAGTATCTACAAATATGAAAGGAGGATTATCTCTAGAACAATCTTTATGGTCTTCAATTAGACCTGAATTTGGATTATTAGCAGAAGAGATGACTTTAGTTTCTAAACGAGTTATGACTGGAAACGATTTAGGTGAAGCTCTAAATGAATTCGCAGATAAATATCAATCTCCCCTATTACAAAGAAATTTACAATTAATCATTGGAGAAATAACAAGTGGAGGTAAAATCGTAGTTGTAATTGACAAAGTAATAGATTCATTAAAGAAAACACGTGCATTGAAAGAAGAAATGGCTGCAGCAACCATTGCATACATAATTTTCATTGGAGCAATAGTCATAGTTATCAGTCCTGCTTTATTCGCATTAGCCTATCAATTACTTCAAATAATTCTAGGATTCACATCTTCGCTAGGAGGGGCAATTTCATCAACCTCTGCAGGATCCAGTTTAAATTTCAGCAATGACTTAGATATATCTAATTTTAAAAATTTCTCAATATTCGCCTTAGCAATAATTGCAACAGGATCTTCAATGATTATTTCCATAATTGAAAAAGGAGACATAAGAAATGGTTTAAAATACATACCTTTGTTTGTGTTCGGATCATTAATATTTTACTTAATATTCATGGTAATATTGGCAAGTTTATTTGGTGGATTAGTTTAATCCTCATTTTCAAAAACTTTTTTTAATTTTCGATTCTTAGAAATATAATTTAAAATTTTTCCATCTTTAATTTTTCCACTCGCAATAAAATCATTACCACATTTAATTAAAACATAAGTATCTTCAAAATCAGATTTATCACAATTTAAAGTTTCTCCTAAAATCCATAAATTTCTTTCTTCTTCGTTTATTTCAAAAATATTTTTATTTGCTAACTGTCCAAATAGTTGAGAACCTTCTATGGAAAATCTAAACCCATCTTTCATAAACGTTCCAATATAATTACCCAAAGATTTAACTCGATATTCATCAAAACCAAAATCAAATAAATCTTTATTAGCGACAAATAATTTATCTTCTTCTTTAAAATAAACAAATTCAAGTAATTCAGTGATTCCATAAATATCTTTAATTATTTGAAGAAAATGTTTTTTATCTTTACTATTTAGGACTTCTATTTTGTTTATCATTGTAATCTTCTGAATTCTGTAACGAATCCCAAATTCTGCATGTTGTACTGAACGCTGCGTGCTGGTTCCTGTCTTCTGCTTCACTCTTTCAGCCTTCCGCATGCCTTGCTGAACTCTGCATTCCGCTTCCTGACTTCCACTCTCAGTTACGCACCCCAAAGTGGATTTTGTTTTCTCTTAATCTCTGAAATTTCTTTCAACAATTCAATGTCATCTTCACTTAAAAATTTCTTATTATCTCTTAATGCACGATATTGAGTTTCATTAAGATCCGAATATAAAACATCCTCTTCATTTAATTGTCGTCCCGCAGTAACTCCTGGTAAACCAATTGCAACTTGACTTCCTTTCTCTGCAAAGGATAAATTATCTTTACCAGAACCGATACTTTTTATATGAGAACATTTTGAACCATCTTTTTTAATCATATCCATATTTTGTTTTAGAATGCCCATTTGAACATCCACACCAACAATACAAGGATTGGATTGTCTAAAAATACAATGCTGAAGAACTTTAACTTTACACGGTTTAAATAAGTCTTTTAATTTTTCTTGCTCTATTCTTTTCTTTTCATCTTCAACCCATTTTTCATAATCTTCAATAATGCGGTAAATAACATCATTAGTAATTATCTTTACAGTTTCAGTAGATTTCTCATTTGGAACATTAAATCCAAGAATCACAGAATTTAAGCAGTCTTCTTCAAAACTAGCTTCTGCATCAATTAAATCTTTTTTAGATATCGGTCCAACTAAAGCTTTTCTAATAGGAATTTTTTTCTCTCCCAAAATATGTGCTAAGGCTTCAAGACTTCCAATATTATCTGCTTTAATTAATATTCCTGTAGGAACAGTTTTAACTTTTGCGTTTTCAATTTCTTTTTGAACTTCAATTTTGGCTTCTTCAATGCCTTTGAGTGTATTCTCACATGACCTGATAGGCATCCCCGAAAGAACATCATCAATATCAGGACAACTTATTTTAACACCAGTCGCTGCGACCACTTTTTTAACAGGACTAAAATTAGATTTTTTATCTCTCATTTCACTTAACGGAGCAGGTTCAAACAAAGCCCGAACTTTAGTAACGACTGGAGCATCAATACCTCCAATAACAACACAATCTCCGACACTCAAAGTACCATTATAAATAATAACGTCAAGAGTTGTGCCAAGACCTTGTTCTTCTTTTACTTCTAAAATAGACCCTTTAGCATAACCTGAAACATCTACTTGTAAATTATTTTCAAGATATTTTTGAGTTAACGCACTAATCACCATTAATAATTCAGACAAGCCCAATTTCATTTTAGCAGAAATAGGAATGATTGCGATTTGTTTAGTAAAATCATCTATCCTATCAAAACGTTCCGCAGATATGCCGAACCGTTCATGAATCGCACCAACAAGTTCATATAACTTAGTTTCAATATGAGTGATCACTTTAGGTTCTTGATCATTAATTTGTTTTAAAATTGGAGTATTTATTTCTCGAGGAATTCTATAATTAGGCGAAAGATCAACTTTATTCGCAGCAATTACGAAAGGAGTTTTAGCCGCACGTAAAATATCAATCGCTTCAAAAGTTTGAGGTCTAAAACCTTCATTTATATCAATGACAACAATCGCAATGTCGGCCAAACTTCCTCCTCTTTTTCTCAAAGAAGTAAAAGCAGCGTGACCAGGAGTATCTATAAACAACAACCCAGGAATTTTCAAAGAAATATTCATTTTTTGAAGCAAATCACCACATTTACATTTAATAGTTTCAATGGGAACAATGGACGCACCAATGGCTTGAGTAATTGCTCCTGCCTCAGTAGCAAGAATATTAGAATCTCTAATTGCATCTAGAACTGAAGATTTACCATGGTCGACATGACCCAAAACAGACACAATCGGACTTCTTATAGCCATTTTAATCAGTAATTGGAATAATCTTTGCTTTTTATAGGTTTTGATTAAAAAGGTTTAAATATTTCCTTTATAAAAAAAGTTTGTGGTATTTGAAGACATAATAAAACTAACTTGGTTAGAAAGCAAATTTAATGCGTTTTTTCTAGGCTTCATATTCACAATAATTGGTTTAATAACGGCTAAATTAATCTTTCCATCAAGCACAGGATTAATGAGCATATATTTTACATCTATACTTTTAGTCCCGTCTATAGCAAAATTGTTAAAAACCCAAGAAAAAATAGAAACATCTGAGAAAAGAATTTCTCTAAAAACACTATATCAAGATCACAAATTAATATTCAAAACATACATGTTACTATTCTTAGGAATATTTTTCGCATACAGTTTAATGACTATATTAATACCCTCACCAATAATATTGAAAATGTTTGCACCACAATTAAGAGTAGCAGGAATAACTGGCGCAGCAATTCAAAGCGAATCAATGTTTTTATCCATACTCCAAAACAATCTAATTGTATTTATGGCTTGTTTACTCTTATCATTTTTTTACGGAGCGGGAGCAATTGTTTTCTTAACGTGGAATGCGTCTGTTTGGGGAACAGTATTTACTTTTTTTATAGTTCAAACTGCAATAGGCGAAGGCACAAGTCCAATCATAGGGTTCTTCAAAAGCATAGGACCATTTTTACCACATATGGTTACAGAAGGACTTTCTTACGTTGGAGCAGCCATCACAGGAGGAATAATCTCTAAAATGATTTTAGCAGAAAAATTTTCTTCTCCTAATTTTATGAAAGTTGTAAAAGACGCATCTCTATTGTTGGCATTTTCAATACTAATCGTAGTAATAGCAGGTGTTTTGGAAGTTTATGTTTATTAAGAAACAATACATTCTCCAGACGCTAAACTTTCTTGAATTAAATTTTGTTCACTGCCATTAATCAAATAATTCGTTGTGTTTAATAAAATCAAAACTTGAGTAGGAGGCATATTCTCAAACTCATTTGCAATAAGATTAAGTTCAGAAACATTCCATTTACAAGTCATAGTTAAATTATTTAACATTTGTTCAGAATAAATACAACTCTCATTTTGTATTCCAACTATCTCCCTACTTAAGGTTTCACCAGTAACCAAATGTTTAAATTCACAATCATAAGGAGAACAAGACTTTAAATTAGAACTAAAATTATAACAATCATTAAGCGTTTCAACAGTTTGAAATAAATCAGCATCTTCTATTAACAAAGCTTCATTACCACTACTAAAAAAAAGCATGGCCCCAATAATCAAACCCACAAACAACAAAGATAAAGATATATTCAAGAACCAATTAGATTTTTTTACTTCAAGAATTGGTTGAGAAGATATATTTTGAGAGGCTTCAATTTGATTAAATAAATCTGTAATTGTTTTTTCATCATATCCAGTTTGAATTAATTTCTGAGATAGTTGCGCCTTACTAAAACCTTTAGATAAAGAGTCTTTCATCCATTTAATTAATTCTTCTGTAGCCATCTTAATATTTCCTCGTAAAAACACTCCACCAAGATTTTGTGGTATCAGTTATTTCTCCATCACTTTTAATTTGTTGTTGAATTCCAACAGGTAATGGAAAGATTCCAAATAAATTTCTGAACGTGTTTCCTGTAACTGAATAAATTAAATTTCCATCTTCATCAGGTCCAATGCGTGTTACTGCAATATTTTCAATTTGTTTTGAAGCAATTTTTTGTATTTCATCAATATCTAATCCCGCGGGAATTCTATTTCCATCAACATAAACAGTAACCTCTGTATCACTTCCAGTAAGATAAGATTCATAAGGATTCAAGAAAGACATTAAAATAGCATTTTGTACAATGTTGTTTTCAGAATAAATCTCAACACCATTACCTTTACCCAAAGAGTAAAATTCAAAGTTTCCGTTCTTTCTTTGAATACACACAATTTTATTATCATCATCTATTTTAATTCCTTCAATATAATCCAAATCATAAATAAATTGATTGTCATAAATAAAAACATTTTTAGAGTATTTATTTCCATCATGAAACGCTTCAATTGCTCCTGCTAAAGGTAAAGGGAAGTTAGCAGGAAAAACATTTCTATCTACATGAAAAATATAACTTGTTTCAGAATCAATTAAACACAAGACTTGAGCATTACAAGGCGCACCAATAGAATGCTTTTGTAAAGCACCATACGTTTTATAATTATTTAAAGAGTCACTCAAATCAGTTCTAAAATCAATATTTTCTGCATCACATTTATTTTCATACAATAACTTTATTCCAGAAACAGAAAGAAGAATTAAAGTAACTATAATTATAGAAGAAAAAATAATAGTAAAAACTTGATTTACTTGTCCTTTCATTTTATAATCGACCATTCTTTAAATAATTTTGAATATCCTCATCACTCAATTGAATGCTTTCAGAGTATGAAAAATCCGCATCCCTCACTTCAGATTTAACTTTTTTCTTATGTTCAGTTTTAATTTCTACAGTTTGAGAAAATTTCTTTAAAGTATTAAATGCGGTTTTAAATTTCTCCCTTTTTTTTAACAAATACCAACCATAAAGTAAACCTGTTGCTAAACCAAAGAGATGTGCCCAGTGACCAATACCACTAGCGGGATTAAATAAACCAAATATATCTATTAATGCAAAAATTATTCCTGCAGTCCTTAAAGACATAGGGATGATGAAAAAGAACAAAACAGGAAGATCTGGTAACAACATAATAGTTACTCCTAACATACCCATAATTGCCCCACTTGCACCTAAAGCAAAAGAATTAGGCATAAACAAAGAGTAACCTATACTTGCAACTAAACCAGATAAGAAATACATAAAGAAAAATCGTTTCTTTCCAATTCGACTTTCTAAAAGAGGTCCAAAGATCAATAAAGCATACATATTAAAAAATAAATGCCCAAAACCACTATGTAAAAACATAGATGTAATTAAAATCCACGGACGAGTAAGTATGTCGGCTGTAGAAAGAACCAGAGCCTCAGTAAAACCTGTGAAAATTAATTGAAATACAAAGAAAACAATGTTTGTAGCCAATAAAGGCATAGTTGCAGTCTTAGTTTTAAAAATCATAACATCGTGTAGAAAATAAGATTATTTAAATGTTGTTACTAAGAATATTTAGCCTCAAAAGCCTTAAACTTGTCATTTATCTGATTTATCGAAGATTCCTCTCTCCAAGAAAATTTTAAAGCATATTCTCGCAATTCTTTTAAATCTCCTACAAGATTTTTCGAAGAACAACGATTTACAATTAATTCAATTCCTTCTTTAAATCTATCTTTTAATTCAGAAAAATCAGAATCTCCAAAACTTTTTGAACTTCGAAGATAAGCTAAGGCCATGTGAATTGTGCCATAAGAAACTCTAGAAAGGTCTTTTTTCATCAAATCAAATTGATAATTGTCCTCTTGAGTCAATTTAAGAGAATTTAAATTTTTGAAGTTTATAAAATTTATCTATATATTTAATTACCTGTGTGTCCTAAACCACCTTTTCTCTCTTATTCAACTTCATCATCACCAAAAAGAACCTTTTGGAAAACAGCCTGACAAAATTTATCTCCTCTTTTAAGAATAATCTCCTCATCAGAAGTATTTAATAAAGTAATTATAGCTTCACCCTCATTACCAGAATTGTTGTAATAATCACATTCAAAAACAGCAACATTATTCCTCAAAACTAAACCTTTCTTGGAACCCAAACCACTCCGAGTGTAAAAAAATAATCCTTCGTCAGGTTGAAAGAAAGACTTTATACCTGTGTGTATTGTAACAAACTTTCCAGCAGGAATTTGAATATCGTGCGGTAGAAAAAAATCATAACCAACAGAATGTTTTGTTGAACGTTTAGGTAAAATTATGTCGGAGTTATCTACGTGTTTACTTATCTTTTCAAATCCTCTTAAAGCCATAGAAAAAGAGAAAGAAAAATAATTAATAAATTTAACTTATTTTCCATAAATTCGAGATTCAAATTCATTCTTAATAGAATACAATTTTTTAACAATTCGAGGTTTTCGTACCCCTTTCTCTGCAATTCGGATCATTTTGTCTATTTGTACTTCAGTTATTTCAGTATTACAATCATAACACCTTACATCTTGAAGTGCTGTGATTAAATCTTTTTCCAGAGCAGAAAAAGTAGATTCATTAACATATGCGCCCGCTTTCTTTTTTGAAATCAATTTTTCAATGTGGGGAAGGGTACTTTTGTAAGCTCCACTAATTCCATTTAAAATTTCTGCATAACTTAATTTAGTTTTTTCAGTTTTCATTGTGCGATTGCAAATATAGAAGTTATTTATAAATTTAACTTAAGAACTCTTCTAACTCTTTCTTTGCAATCTTTAAATCATCAGTAGAAATCTCAAAAACATACTCCTTTGCAAAGTTTTTATACACATTATCATAATATTTCAACAACAAAAATTCAACAGCTAAATAATATTCTCCCTTTTGAAACCAAGAAACAACTTCATCAACTTTTTTCTTCCCAATAAATTTTACCAACCTAGGAGTTAACGCCATCAACTCTTCAACTTTCTCTTTTGAAGAACAATACTCTTTAATAATATGATTAATACGAACATCGTCCGATGCAACAACATGAATAAAATCTCCAGATAACATCAAATCAAATAATCTGGTAGGTAAAAATATTTTTCCAATTTTTTTAGACTCCCCCTCAACAACAACCTTATCACAATCTTTTAATTTAAGTAATTCCTCATAAAGAAGAAAAAGAAACATTTTTTGACTTCTTTCCTTTAAACCAACACCTCCATAAGTTGAAGCTCTGTGATTTGCCAAATCCTCCAAATCTAATTTAGCAACATTTAAATTTTGAATTAATTCAGTTTTTCTAGTCCCAGTCATACCCTCAAGAACAACAAATTTAGGTTTCCAAGTATCTAAAATTTCATCTAACCAACCATACAAAGAATTCCTATATTCTTTTATCCCACCAATCAATCTATAAACTTCATATCCAAGATGCTCAAGTAAGTTAGTTACAATTCCACTCCTCATACCACCACGAGCACAATAAACAACAATTTTTTTACCAACTTTAGTTGGTGCCAAAAACTGTGGTTTTTGAGCATTTTTATTTTTAGAAATTTCCATCTTCGCTTTAGAAATCAACTCTTTAAAGTTTTTTTCAAACTCTATCCACCCCTGATTAACTGCTTCCTCTTGACCTGCTTGCCGATATATTGTTCCAACTATTTTTCTTGCTTCATCTTTCAACAAAGGCAAATTAATACTTCCAACAATGTGAAACTCATCAAATTCCAAAGGAGACCTAACATCAAAAACCAAACAATCTGTTCTAATTTTTTCAAACTCAGAAACACAAATTTCATTAGTCGGAGTTTTCCTTTCAATTCCTTTTAAATCTTGAATCATAATATTACTCTTTTAATTTAGCTTTAAATCCTTTTTTCAAAAGAACATCCGAACTAATCTTATCAATATCTTTTCCAGTTACAATATATTTTTTAGAAGAAACTTTAGTTTTACTAACGATGATAGAATCAATTTTATATTTTTTAACAATTACTTCATCAACATATCCAAAAAGTTCCCCTCGCTCATCCAAAACATTCAATCCCTTTATTTTTTCATAAGGAACTTTATTTAACATAACTGAATCAATACCAAATTTTAAAATATGTTTAATTCCAATAAATAAAGAAGGTTTCATAAATCCTTGATCAATAGTAACGCCAATTATAGTTTTATTTTCTTTATCAATATGTAATTCAGTAACAATACCAAGTTCATCACCACTAGTATCTAAGGCAATCTTTCCTAAAATATCGTCTGAAGTTATAGTTTTCATATTAATTCACATGTTCGATTTTTAAAATAATATTTTTATCATTCGTTTTTATGTCTGATTTATTTATTGTCTTTCCTCTAAAGAAAAAACGCTTCTTCACAATCAAACCTTTAAATTCATTCTTATCATTAGTTTTAACAAGACCAACAACCTTCCCAACATATCTTCCTTCAACATCAAATACTTTTTTACCAATATTTGTAACTACAGGAATAATATTGAGTTTAACCACTTTATTACTCAAAGAATCAATAAATAAAGTATCAACATAAAACGTTCTAAACCAATTTCGAACCTTCAAAGATACAATGTTATATGATTTGTCAATAACAAAATCCGAAACTTTTCCGACCTTAAGACCATTTTTTGCTAAAACTTTCTTCCCTTTAAAATCTCTTAAATCAAAAGTATTCAAAAGAGTATGACTCTTAGAAAAAATCTTTTTTGTATCTTCAACTTTTTTTGTTCTCATATTAATCACCATAATTCATTCTTCTTTTTAAATATTTCCTAAAATAACTTACCCATCATCAGCATTATAACTAAAAGCTTAGTAACTTGACCAATTAAAAAAAAAGTATAAAATCTTGCCTTATTATATTTGAAAACACCAAGTATTGCAGTTAATTGCTGTGAAGGTAAAGGCAAAGCATTAAAGAAAAAAATAGCAAACTTACCATATTTATTCAATATGCCCTTCGTTTCATAAAATTTTTCAGCCCCAATTATGTGTTTAACAAGTTTTCCAAATTTTAATCCTATAAAATAATTTGCACCATATGAAACACAAAGACCAAATAAAAAAATGAAAAATACTACCCAAGGATTATTATTTCTTATAAACACACCAAATAAAATTTCAAGAGGCAAAAATACAAAAAATAAACCACCGATAAAAGAAGCATAAACAACGCCCAACAAACTACTAGAGGATATTTCAGTATAAATTGAAGATATTATTCCCTCAATAAAATTAAATATTGCTGCATCTTTAAAAAATATAAAATAGAAAATAATCATCAAACCAATAAGAGACAAACCAATTATTTGTAACAAACCCAACAAATATTTTCTCAAACCACCATATTCAAAAAGACCCGATTCAGAAAAATTTTTCCCTTCCATTTTAAATCAACGAATTACCACTCATCTCTTTAGGTTTAGCAAGTCCTAATAATTTCAATGCAGTTGGAGCAACATCTCTAAGAGACGCATCTTTAATCTTTTTTAACTTTAATTTTTTATTTGAAACAACAATAAATGGAACTTTGTTTGTAGTGTGCGACGTTTTCCATTGAGTTCTTTGATCTTCAGCATTCCCATGATCAGCAAAAATCAAAGAAACATAATTTGAGTTTAAAGCTTCTTTAACAACATCTTCCAATACGTCATCAACACATTTAACTGCTTTTTTTATCGCAGAAGTAATTCCTGTATGTCCCACCATATCGCTATTAACTAAATTAACAACAATCAAATCATATTTTCCTTCATTCAATATAGGTACCAATTTATCTCTAATTTCATAAACACTCATCTCAGGCTTTAAATCATATGTTGCCACCTTAGGAGAATGTATTAAGAATCTATCTTCATATAAATTAGGTTTTTCAACCTGGCCATTAAAGAAAAAAGTTACATGAGCATATTTTTCAGTTTCAGAAATTCTAAATTGTTTTAATTTATTTTTAGCAACAACTTCACCAAGAGTATTTTTTATCAAAGGTTCTTCAAAAGCAACTTTACAATTCATACGCTTATAATAATCAGTCATCGCAACAAAAAATATATTCTTCATCTTTCTCTTAAATCCCGAAAAGTTTTTTTCAACAATCGCACTAGTTAATTGTCTAGGTCGATCTGTTCTAAAATTAAAAAATATCATAGAATCCTTGTCTTTAACGCCTGAGTAACCTTGTTTTAGTTTAGGTTTCAAGAACTCGTCACTCTCACCTTTAGAATATGCATCCGAAATACAATCAACCACATCCAAAAATGTTTCTTTAGATTTACCATCCATAATTGCATCATAAGCAAGTTTAGTTCTTTCCCAACGTCTATCTCTATCCATAGGATAATATCTTCCAATTAAAGAACAAATTTCTCCAAACTTAATTTTCTTAATTAAATTTTGAATTCTTTTTTTACCAGTATTAGCAGGAGAATCTCTTCCATCAGTAAATATATGTAATTTAACATCATAAAATTTTTCTTTGTCACACAAATCCAACAAAGCATACAAGTGATTCCAATGAGAATGAACTCCTTCTTCTTGAAGCAAACCCATAATATGTAAAGAAGATTTATTTTTCTTACAATTATTTATTGCATCTAAAAAAGATTTATTCTTAAAGAAGGATTTATCTTTAATAGATTTATTTATTCTAGATAAAGACTGATCAATAACCCTTCCTGAACCAATAGTCATATGTCCAACTTCAGAATTTCCTTGATATCCTTTAGGCAATCCAACCCATTCACCACTAGCATGAATTAATGTATGTGGGTAAGTTTTCATTAAAAAATCCGTAAAGTTAGGTTTTCCAGAATAAATTGCATTCAAATGATGATCCTTTCGATAACCCCACCCATCTCGTATAACTAATAGTACTTTTTCACCTTTCATACACATATTTTACTTCTCAGTATTTAAAAGATTATTGAATTATTTTTTAAACAGCGAAAGTTTTATAAACAGCATATACTCTCAAATAATATTAAATTCCCTTAGTTGTTGAGGTGCTGTGGTTATGATAAAAGGATTTTTTACGAGAAAAAAACAATCATTCGATGAAGACGATATGATTGAATCTGTAGATGAATATGTAGAATTAGATACGCGTTCCGATTTAAATTCGGATCAAAAAGTAATAGTTAGACCATTTGTCATTGAAGATTTTGCAGATGTTAAAGGAATAATTGATGCTCTTAGAGAATCATATACAATTGCTCTAATTAATATAAAACCAATAAAAGAAAAAGATTTGGTTGAATTAAAAAGATCAATAAATAAAATTAAGAAAACATGTGAAGCTATCAATGGAGACATTGCAGGTTTTGGTGAAGATTACATCGTTGTAACTCCAGGATTTGCACAAATCTATCGTGGCGGAAACGACATGGAAGAAAATCTTTAATTTTTTTCTCGATATATTTATATTTTAATTTCTTTTTCTATAAAACATAAGTGGCCCTATAGTTTAGCTTGGATATGACACAAGCTTGCGGTAAAATAAATTGTTTCAATACAGTTTGCTTTGCAAAGAGCTTGTAACCTGGGTTCAAAAGAACCGCAATCAGCATTCTGAATGCTGGGTGCTGTACTGACTTTCCCAGTAGGGTCATTTTACTCACTGGACAGAGTGACGAAAAGTATTTAAATTATTGAACAAATTTTTTTTATAATTTCAAAATAATTATTTTAGGGGGAGTGATTGGAAAAGTTTAAAAATGAATGAACTTTTCAGATATATACATTCCAAAATAACGTTTGGAAAAGTAGGTTGATCATATGAACAAATCAAAAAAAATATTCAGCGTTTTCTTTCGAGAGAAGCCTGCTATGATGTTAGTACATCTTTTAAGAAAACAAGGAGAAATATATGCTTCTTCATTAGCTAAAACTGTTGATTGCACATATTCTCATGTTGTAAAAGTACTACAAGATATGCAAAAAGCAGGATTAGTAACTTTTGAAAAAAAAGGACGATTAAAAGTTCTTGTTTTAACTAAAAAAGGAGTAGATATTGCAACTTCTGTTGACAAAGTCATTTCTTCAATTTAATTTTTATTTATAAACTCCTTCTTTTGTATTCACTCCAAAATAGAAATTATTATAAATAAATGCCCATAAGTAATTTTAGAGGGGGGCGTAAGAGGATGTTCAGATGAAATCTACAATTATAATTATGATGTTGATAACAGTTTTATTAACAAGCTGTTCAGTTATAGACACTTATTTTCCGACAACGACAAATACTTCAAATCTTTCCGATTCTGAAATGATTGATTCTTTTGAATTAATATTAGATAACAGCACAACACTTTTAGAATTGACTCCATTAGATGAATCGCTAAATATATCTGATGAAAATTTATTATTCACAATAAAAGTTAAAGAAGGAGAAAAAGTTTATCTAAACATAGAAGCAAAAGATCCTGACGGAGATGAAATAAATTATAAATATTCTACTCCTTTTGATGATGAAGGAGTTTGGCAAACACAAATTGGAGATGCAGGAAGTTACATTGTAACAGTTAGTGCATCAGACGGACTCTTAACAACAACAGAAGCAATCAAAGTAGTTGTAGATGCAGTAAATAGACCTCCAGTAATAACATGTCCTTTAGAGTTCACCGTTAAAGAAGGAGAATTCTTAGAAATACCTTGTTCATTTGCAGATCCAGAAGGAGCGCAAGTAGATTATAAAGTTGTAGGATTCATTTCAAGCTTAACATATCAAACAACATATGATGACGCAGGAGAATATTCAATCAACATAGTCGCATCAGATGGTTTACAAAGCTCAATGGTTGAAGTTAAATTAACCATAGAAAATACAAATAGAGCACCAAGCATAATTCTAACACAAACTGAATTCAGTTTAACTGAAGAAGAAAGTTTAAGTTTAACAGTTAATGCAGAAGACGTAGATGGTAATGAAGTTACAATAACTTATCCTGAACAATTTAACAACCAAGGAGTTTGGCAAACACAAATTGGAGATGCAGGAACACACGAATTAAAAGTAATTGCGTCAGACGGTGAGTTAGAAACAGAAGCAACATTCAAAGTAAACATAAATCAAATAAATTTACCACCTGTAATTGAAATTGATGACGTATTAACTTACAAAGAAACCGATCTAATTCAATTACCAGTAACAGTTACAGATCCAAACGGCGATGAAGTAACTATTAGTGCAAATGGATTTATGAAAGATCTAACATATCAAACAACATATGATGACGCAGGAGAATACGAACTTACAATAACTGCAAGCGATGGTTTAAACACAGTTTCTAAAACAATAACTGTAATTATAGAAAATGTGAACAGACCACCACAATTCATATTTGGTTAAATATAGCCAGTAAATTATTACTTGGCAATTTTTTTATTTACATTTTTCCCAAATAATATCGCCAACAAAATGAATATTCTTAATAACTTTACCCTCTTTAGCTTGAAGCAAATCATTAGAACAAAGTAAAGCTTGTCCAACAGCCAAAGGCTTCTTATAAGTTTCATCAACTATAACAATATAGTCTCCCTTAGAAAATTCATCACAACCAATAATTCCCGGACGCATAACATCCGCACCATTCACAACAAACCTAATTGCACCCTTATCAACAACAACCATAGGCAAAACATTAACTCCTTTCAAAAGCACACTCAATGTCGGAACTAACACATCTTCTTTAAAAAAGAAAAGAGGTTTATTCTCAATCAAAAGAAATTCATCTTCCCTAGCAACATTTGATTTTTTATCTATAAATTTTTCCAAAAAAGAAAATTTAGACATCAATTCTCTCAATTCACTTTTAGAATATTGTTTTCTAGACATAATCTTTACAAGTGATAAGTATTTAAATACTTTACCCATTAATACACAACTTTTATAAACAAAACATTAATCAAAATAACATATTTCAAAGAGGGATTTAAATGGTAAAACATGAATCAAAAAATAAACAAAATTATATCTGGATGACTTTAACGTTTGTATTTGCAGCTTTATTTGCAATCTCAATGTTTACAAATTGGTTAGAGTTTTCAGGTGAAGAAAACGTAACAGGATTTGTTGTTAAAGTTTTAACAGACGAAAGATGTGATGAATGTGGAGCATACATTTCACAAATCGAAACACAATTAAAAACAATTTTTCCAGACATGGAAATAGAATATTATGATTATTCATCCAAAGATGGAAAAAAACTATATGAAGAAACAGGAGTAGTAGTTCTCCCAGCATTCTTATTTAGCGAAGAAGCAGAAACAGTTTCAGGATATGAACAATTAGCATCATACATGGAACTAAAAGGAAGCTATAATTCATTAAGAATTGGAGCTGAATTCAATCCAACTGCTGAAATTTGTACAAATAATAAAGATGATACAGGTAACGGATTAACCGATTGTGCAGATCCAACTTGTGCTAGTAAATTAGAATGTCGTGAAGAATTAGAAAAACATTTAGCAGTTTTCATAATGAGTGATTGTCCATATGGACGAGAAGCAATAAAAGCTCTTGAACCAGTATTACTTGCATCTCCAGAATTAACATATGAAATTAATTACATCGCAACAGAAACTTCTCCAGGAGAATTCCAAAGTTTACACGGAGCATATGAAGTTGAAGAAGACATAAGACAACTTTGTGTAAAAGAATTAGCTCAAGAAAATTTCTTCCCATACGTATTATGTAGAAGTAAAGGTGGCGTAAATGGAGTGGATTGGAAGACTTGTGCTACGGAATTAGGTTTAAATCAAGCTCAAATCGAAGAATGTACTAGCGGAGATGTAGGTAAAAACTTACTTTCTGAAAACATAAAAATTGCAGAAGAACTAGGAATTGGTGGAAGTCCAACATGGATTGCAAACAATAGATACCAATTTGGCGGAATAACATCTGCAGTAGTACAATCAAACGTTTGTAAATATAATGTTGATTTAGAAGGATGCGATGAAACTCTTTCAAGTGAATCTGCAGTACCTGCTGGTCAATGTTAAATTTTATTTTTTTATTTTCCATAAAAATTTTTAATTTTTAGGGTGCTGAAAATCCAAGATTTTCAAGCATTTATTTAAACAAATTCTTCATTGCAACAAACAAAAATATCAAGAAAGAGAATAAACTCATACAAGCAAAACCAAAACTCCAAATACTTATATTAAAAATAAGAGGATTAATTCCCCAAACAACCACAGTCAATATTAAAAACACTATAAAAAACAGAAAACTAAACATTTCTTCTTGCATATAAACAAAATCAACTTCCATTCGCTTCATCGTCTCTTCAACCGTCTTAGAACTCCGCAATTCCTCTGTTTGAAGAAGGATTAATTTTTTCAAATCTTGAGGTAAAGACATAAACATTTGACCATATTCTAAAACTTCATCTTTAAATTGTTCTGCAAATAATTTCACAGATGCAATCTTAGAAATATTTTTTTTCAAAAACGGTTTAGCAACTTTAACGAAATTAAATTGAGGATAAATTTCTTGACAAACACTCTCTAAAGTCATTATTGATTTTCCAAGTAATACAATCTTTCTAGGAATTTTAATTCCAAATTTTCTTATAATTGTGAAAATTCTATTTAATAATGTTCCAAAATGAATTTGATCTAAACCAACATCATAATATTTTTTAAAATTCTCTCTCAATTCATTTTTAAAATCTTCAGAAGACAAATCTCCTTCAACACCTAGTTTAGTTAATGCAGTACACATTAAATCAACATTTTTATCAACAACACCATATAAAAATAAAGTAAGAATGGCTTTAGTTTTATCATCCAATATACCTATGATTCCAAAATCCACAAGTGCAATATTTTTATCCATTAAAAATATATTTCCTGGATGAGGATCAGCATGAAAATATCCTGAAATAAAAACATCTTTCATCATTTTATCAGTTAGTTTCTCAACCAAATTCTTTTTTTGAGTGGTGGACCTTAAACTTCGTCTTTTTTTTGTTAAAGATTCTCCATCAAGCAATTCCATGACTAAAATAGAATCCGTACAAAGTTGATCATATACTTTAGGAATATAAAATTGACTTTTTTCTTTCATTAACTTCAAATGTTTTAACTCCGTTGTAAAGTCTAATTCATCCCGAGTATACATTTCAAACTCTTTAACAATCATTTCCAAATCAACATATTCTGAAAGATGATTCTTCAATTTAATCGATAAATATTTTAATAATTCAAAATCTTCTTCAAATTCTTTTTCAATAAATGGTTTTTTAACTTTTAAAACAACTTTTTTACCATTAATTAATTCTGCAACATGAACTTGTGCAATAGTTCCAACTGCAAGAGGAAAATGATCGATTTTCTTAAATATTTTATTTAATTCATAAGGAATGTTTTTTTTAACGTGAGCTAAAAGCAAATCGTAATTTATAGGTTCACCATTTTCTTGTAATTTTTCTAATTCAGTACAATACTTTTGAGGAATTAAATCTGGACGAAGAGAAAGTAATTGCCCCAACTTAACAAATGCACCCCCCATTTCTTCAAAAACATTTTTTAAATGCTTTTCAGGAGAGGAAATATGCTTGTCAGAAGAGATTTTATCAAAAAACATACCGAAGCCCTGTTTAGTACAAACTTCAATAAATTTCTCCACTCGTTTAATATTTTTAAAACCCCTAAATAAATTCATATGCTTATTTAAAAATTTAGTATTTATAAAAGATACGTTCATTATCAGTACATTCCTTGGCTTTTTATCAAAAGTCCATCCCTTCTTTCTTTGAATTATTTAAGCTTCGCTTTCATAACCTGTGTCATTTCATTCCTTAGGTTTCTTCGAAACCTTTCCTCATTTAACATTCGTCAGCTGTTTATCAAAAGCTTCGTCATTCTATTCCTTAGGTTTCTTCGAAACCTTTTTAAATAGATTTTAGTCTCTTTAATTTGATTACGCATTGATGGTTGAATGGTACAATGGGGCCTTGCCAAGGCTTTGGTCCGGGTTCGATTCCCGGTCAGTGCATATTTTTGTGAGCCTGTAGCTTAGTCCGGTGGAGCGCTGGTCTTATATGACAATATTACGCTTGAGTAATATCAGCTCGAAGAGAGCCAGTGGTCTGGGGTTCAAAAGAGCAGTAAACTGCGTTCTAAATGCGGAGTGCTGTTTTGATTTTCCCCGCAGGCTCACTTTTTCTTAACCATCACATTTATAAATGGATAAAAATTTCTCAAACTTCGTAAGCCAGGCTTACAAGCTCAGTAACAGACCATCTATCTGTGAAACGGGCAAGACGACATTTTAAGTAAAAACATAGGCAAAGCTTCTGTAGTGTAGTCCGGTCAATCATCTCAGCCTTTCGCGCCGAGGACCCGGGTTCGAATCCCGGCGGGAGCATACATTGTGCTAGCATTTGCTGGCACCAAATTTTAATTATTTGAATAAAAGGTAAATAAATGTGCAAAAATTAATTTTTGCATAAGTAAGTACACAATAGGTGAAATAAATGAAACGATCAAGCAGACGTTGGAAAAAGAAAGGTCAAATGCGTTGGAAGTGGCAACGTAAAAGAATTAAAAAGGAAAAGCGTAAACGAAATGCTTAGGCAGGTGAATTAAATGGCAATAAAAAAAGTTAAAAAAAGTGCTTTAAACCAGAAAAAAGGCAAAAAAAGATGGTTCCCAATTCACGCTCCAGCATTATTTGGTGAGTCTTTATTAGGCGAAACATATGTTTATGAAGCTACTGAAGTGGAAGGAAAATATCTAACTGCAAATCTATCTGTAATAACTAAAAACATGCGTAAACAAAATGCAAATGTAACGTTCAAAGTTACAAAAATTGTTGAAGGAAAAGGCATGACAGAAATAATTGGTTATAATATGATTAATGCAGCTGTAAAAAGATTGATTAAACGTGGAAGAGATAAAGTTGCAGATTCATTCTTAACTAAAACCTCTGACAAAAAAATCTTAAGAATAAAACCTTTGATGATTACAGCAAACAAAGCAACTAAATTAGTTCAGTCAGCATGTAGATTGGAAGCTAGAAAGATTTCAAGAGAATACGTGTTTTCAAAAACAGTTGAACAAGCAATGGATGACATAATTAATGGAAAACTTCAAAAAATCATAAAAGATAAAGTAATGAAGATATATCCTATTAAAAGTGTAGATATTCGAATTGCAAGATTGGAAGAACATTCAGCTTTAACAATAACTGATGAAGCAATAAAATCAGAACCAGTTAAAACAAGAAAAATAAGCAAAGAAGTCTCTGGAGAAAAATGGAAAGAAACTCATGCTTCTGATTCTGAAACTGAAGATTTAGATGTTCTTGTTGAAGAAACTCCTGAAGACGAAGCTAAAATTTTAAGTGATGATGAAGTTGAAGAAACTCCTGAAGACGAAGATTTAGTTGAAGACGAAGAAGACTCTTCTGAAGACGAAGAAGAATAAATTTATTTTTTTATTTTTTTATTAAATTCAAAAGCCTAAAATCATTGATTTTGAGCTTTATTTTATTTAAAATGAACAATTTTAATTACAATTTGGAAATAGACGAGTTAATTCAAAAGTTGCATTCTACAAAATATGCTAAGATTTTATTACAATTGCCAGATGGTCTAAAACCTAAAGCAGAATTAATTAAAAAAGAACTCGAAACAAAAACAAATTGTCAAATATTTATTTGGGCAGGAAGTAATTTTGGTGCCTGTGACGTTCCTTTAGAAATCGATAAATTAAATTTTGATGCAATAATACATTTCGGACATAGTCCTTGGGAAAAATAAAAAGGTGAAATTATGAAATTTAAAAACATAGAAAAAATAAATCAAATATTAAATGATCCACAAATAGATATAATATATATTTTAACAGCAAAAGTTAATGAAGTCGTTAATCTTCAAAATATAACTATATTTACTGTTGATGATGGTGAAACAACAATACAATTAGTTAAATATTCTCCAGGACAACCAGCATACCCTGAATTAAAAAAAGGATATAGTGCAACATTCTCTTTTAAAAAATCAATTCATCAAAATAGAGTACAAGGACAAATTGCAGATATAACTGAAATAACGGAACCAAAAGAAGATTCAAATAAAAGCAAAGCAAATCCGATAGACCCATCTATTTTTTTATCAAATGATTGGGAAAAATTAAATCCTATGTTGGAAAAAATTGCAACAAAAATAAAAAACGCGATAGAAACAAAAACTCCAATCATAATTTCCCATCATGGCGATTGTGATGGATATTGTAGTGCATTATTGATTGAAAAGCCAATTTTAAAACTATTAAAAGAAAGACAACCTGATTTAAAGTTCATAAATAATTATTACACTCGAAATGCCTCGAAAACTCCTTATTATGATATCGGCGATGCAACCAAAGACATTTCCTCCTGGAAAAGCAATTCTTCACGTACAGACAATAAAGATCCTTTAATAATCATATTGGATAATGGAAGTACAGAAGAAGACATTTTAGCAATAAAAAAAGTACAGCTTTTTGGAGCTGAAGTTGTAGTTGTAGATCATCATGACCCGGGAACATTAGATGAATGTAACAAAAGCGGAGTTTGTAACTTAGTATCAGAACATGCAAACCCTTATTTAGTGGGATTAAATAAAGAATTTTCAACATCCATGTTGGCATTAAAACTCGCACATTTAATTTCACCTAAAATTGCACACGACATTTTCACAGCTACTTTAGGTGGTGTTGCAGATAAGTGTAAAGGAGACGCAATAGAAGAATTCATTAAACAATCTGGAAAATCGAAAGATTATTTCCGAAAGTTAGGTAAATTAGTGTCTTTAGAAATATTTTTTACAAAATATGCTTATGGGGAGTTACCATTATTTCACTTATTAAGCTCAGATTCAAATAAACGAGATGAATTAATGCAATTATCTCAAACACAATTAGATTTGTGGGATTCAGAAATAAAAACCATGCTTGCTCATTATGCCATAGACACTGAATGGGGAAAATTTGCAATTACAGTGATAGATGGAGAAAAACTAACATTATGGAATGATTATTTTTCAATTGGCAAATTAACAAGCATTTCTCACGGAATAAAAGAAGATACTTTTCCAGAAAGAAAACAAATAACTTTGACAACTAGTGATTCAATGATAGTATATAGAGTAAATCAAAACGAAAAATTGTTTGATGGTAACAAATTAGTTAGTTTCTTGAAAGAAAAAATACCTCATGCAAGAATTTCTGGTGGAGGCCATGATGTTGCAGGAAGTATAAAATTTGTGCCTGCTTCGAAACAACAAGTATTGGAACAAATAAAAGATTTCATTTCTTTTCTTTAATTTTTTTTAAAACTTCTAAGCAAAATTTAATTTCACCTATCTTGATTTGTTTAAAAAATAATATGTTTAATTTTATCTATTGCGTCTAAATCACCATAAACACTGAACATTTAAGAAATTAAAATTTTTCTATCTAAAAATAAATTAATCTATTAAAAAATGAACATATATAACAAATTAGCATAAAATTTTTCTAACTCGATCTAAAAAATATATTTCGTTCATTTGAAAATAAATTATTTAGGTCGTAAAATACTTAGTATTCATGCTAATTATATGGATTATTGAAAATTTTTAAAAAAATAAAATCAAATTTTTAAATTTTTTAAATTCTGAATAAAAATTGTTAAAAAAAGAGCGAAAAACAAAAAGCTTTAAATATAAGTATGACTAAAAATGTATTGTTAACTATATTTTTTAAGATATAGAAAACAAACACGAGGTGTGTATCATGGTAGCAAAGAAAACTACTGTAAAGAAAAAAGTTGTAAAAAAAGCAGTTGCTAAAAAAGCTCCTGCAAAGAAAAAAGTAGCAAAGAAAAAAGTAGCTAAAAAAGCAGTTGCTAAAAAAGCTCCTGCAAAGAAAAAAGTAGCTAAAAAAGCAGTTGCTAAAAAAGCTCCTGCAAAGAAAAAAGTAGCAAAGAAAAAAGTTGCTAAAAAATAAATTTTTTAATTAGTTGTTTTGGGTAGATTTCTAAAATTTGCCCAGAAACATTTAAATGTTCTAAGAAATCAATTCTTTTTAGGTTTTTTGCTAGGCGCACGTTAAACCATCTTCAAAATAATTTCTCAATACAATTATTTTAAATCTTCAATAGTTATTTTAGAACATTTATCATAAGTATTTTCAAAAAAAGTTTTCATTAATTTAATAAATGCCTTATCTTTAACCGTCAGAATAATATTTTGGTTGATTAATACGATTAAGACATAATTATTATTTACATCTAAAACAACGCCATCATTCTCAATTTCTCTAAAACTTGGATCTATTTTTAGCCATTGTTTAATATTATCTTTATTATCTTCTCGAATAGTGGTAAGAGTTTTTACAGGAATTTTTAGTTTTAAATCTTCTTTAACTCGTTTAATATAATTGGGTTTCAAATCTACTGCCCATTTTAATGAATAAGTAAATTCTCTAGGTTCACCACTTAATTCCTGAATTATTTTGGAAAAATTTCTCTTACCTCTTGCAATTTGTACTGGTTCTTCTTCATGATAGTTATATTCTTGTTTTAATTTTTGAGCTTCTTCTTTCATCAAAGCAAATTCTTCTTCTTTCTTCTCTATTAATTTAATGAGATTTGAAGGATTAGTTGCTATAAATTTTTTAGTTTGTTCAGGGACCACTTGAATGAGTCCTTTTGCTTCTAATCTTGCTAAAACTTCATATATTTTACCATAAGATACGCCAGATTCTCTACTAATTTCACTGGCAGAAACCTTTCCAAGTCTAATTGATGTTCTGTACGCTTTTTCTTCATAATCAGTTAATCCAAGCAGTGAAAGATCCATATTATTATGAATTATAACTTATATTTAAATTTATTTATTACAACCCCTGAAGGGGTGCCATACATTTATATAGTTTATTTATTTACTTAATAGTAGTGAAACAAATAAGTTTTACAAAAGAGGTAATTAAAATGGTTAATTCATCGAAAACATATACTGAATTATTGGGTGGAGATTGGAAAGATCTTTTAAAACTATGTGCATTTTCTTCGGGAGTTGTTTGTTCACTAGCAACATTGGTTTTAGGGGGAGTTTATTTTATTAATTCAATCCACAATATGGATAAATTTTCAAATAAAAACTATAGAATCAATACAATCTTAGATTCTGAAAGAATTCATTTTTATGAATCTTGGAATAATTCAAAAAATTATTTAGATGTTGTATCTAAAGATGGCTTTAAAATATCTTATGTAGATGACATAGGTAATGATTTAAAACTTGATAAAATAATTATTTCAACAGATGAAGGAAAAATCGTTTATTCTAATTCAGATAATGGTTTTATATCTTTGTTTGTAAAAGGACAAAAAAATTTTGATTCCTACTTAAATAAAATTTCAGAAGAAAAAATAAGACTCGATCATGAAGAATTCAACAATAAATTTAATACATTAGATAAATTTATAAAATAATAAGAGGTAAAAATAATATGAAGAATATAATTTTAGATACGGATTTAGGTGGGGATCCAGATGATCTCTTCGCATTGATTATGACTATGAATTCACCAGAATTACAACTTGATTTGATTGTAACTAATGATGAACATAAAGGAGATAGAGTTAGATTTACTAAAAAATTCTTTCAAATTTTCGGGAAAGAAGTGCCAATTGTTGCGGGAATTGATGTTGGTAAAACAACATGTTTTGTAGTTGGAGATATGATTAAAGATTACGATACTGACGTTCAAACTAATTTTATAGAACAAATTAAAGAGGTTGTTGAAAAAAATGATTTGACTTATTATGTTTGTATAGGTCCACAATCAAATTTAGCCAAATTTATTGAAACGCACCCTGAATTGGAATATAAAGTGAAAGTCTTAATCATGGGCGGGGCTATTAATTATAGGCATGAAGATTTGGCTGAACACAATATACGATATGATGTTGAATCTGCAATAATCGTATTTAACTCAAATTGGAATAAAAGATATGTTATTAGTGATATAACGTTTACAGAAAAAATTAAAATTACACAAGACACGGACTTTTATAAAAAATTAGACGCATTAAATAATCCTTTTAGTGATTTTATAATTGAATCCATGCATTGTTTTTTTAAAGCATTATTTCCTGCAACAATGATGCATGATCCATTGACATTATCTTATTTAATTAATGATAATTTGATTAAATTTGAAACTAAAAAATTATCTATGGATGAAAAAGGCATTATAAGATTAGATGAAAATGGACAAGATATTGTGGTTTCAACTTTTGCAGATTATGAACCATTCTGGAAATTATTTGAAGAACGAATATTTCAATAAATTTATTTTTTAATAGCGGTCTTTTTTGTAGTCGTGGTCTTTTTTGTTGTTGTTTTCTTGCTAGATGTAGTTTTTTTCTTTAAAGAAATAGCTTCACCATCTAATTTAGACATATAATTACATTTAGGATAATTAGTACAACCTATAAATTCACCATAAAAACTCTTTCGTTTAGCTAATTTTGAACCACAATTAGGACACGGTTTGCTTAAAATCTTCTTAACTTCAGGACTTTCTTCTTCACTTTTCTTAGTAGGACAAGCCATATTAAAACAAACCAAAGAAGTTCTTCCTCCTTGAGTAACCGAAAGTAAAGGATAACCACAAGCTTCACAAACTTTCCCTGCACCAGTTAATTTTGTTGCTCGCGGAGCAGAAAATAAAGCAGTACATTCAGGATATTGATCGCAACCAATGAATTTTTGTTTAGTTTTAGGAGAATATTTGATCATTAATGTTCCTTTTTTACATATTGGACAAGCGCCCACATTATTTTGAATATCTTGCATTTCAATCAAAGATCCTTTTAAATTTTCACCAATCTCTTTCTCATGTTTTTTAACTTTTTCAAATATTTTATTTAATTCTGCTTTAGCTTCATCCAAAACTTTTTCTTCACTACATTTATTCTCTCTAATATCTTCCATTTCTTCTTCAAAATGTCTTGTTAACTCTTCTTTTACAATTTCAGGACAAAACTTTTCCAAAGTATCTATTATTTGAATGCCCATTTCAGTAGCGGTTAAAGATTTTTCTTCTACAAAATCTCTTTGATATAAAGTTTCAATAATGCTAGCTCTTGTAGATTTAGTTCCAAGATTTCTTTTTTCCAACTCCTTAATCAAAGAAGACGGAGAATATCGTTTAGGAGGGGTAGTTTGTTTACTCAATAATTCTGCTTTTTTATATTTAATAACATCTTTAACTTTAACCTCAGGTAATGTAACATCTTCTCTTTTAACATGTCGACCATAAAATTCAAACCAACCTTCAAAAATAGTGCGAGTTCCCTTAGTAATAAAATTCTCTTTTTCAACTTCAAAAACAATTTTATTTGTTTCTCGTTTAGCATCGACAGAAAAAGTCGCTAAGAATCTACGTACAATTAAATCATATATTTTTAAT
>Ga0172381_10001297_pt1 | contig 29719 bp, 37 predicted proteins | sample Leawel6488metaG_FD_119754 | JGI IMG/M metagenome (GOLD analysis project Ga0172381, IMG submission 119754) | Leachate microbial communities from a municipal landfill in Southern Ontario, Canada - Leachate well 64-88 metaG | ecosystem: Engineered > Solid waste > Landfill > Unclassified | place... | reverse complement strand
TTTCTGGGATTGACTGTCGAATATATCCGAAGTGGTAATTTTGACTCATTCTTTAAATCTTCCAACTCGGTAAGAGCTTCTAAAAACTCGTCCGTGTTGGTGGTTATTATTTTTCTGATCTTGCTATGTTCGTTATTACCTCCGCCCTCTTTGTTGCGATGGAGTAGAAAAAGTACACGTACACCCTCGGTATATTCCTTGAAATTTTCGTATAACCTAAAAATGTTTACTCCACTTTTCATATCGATGTTTTTATAAATTATGCGATGTCGAAGGGAGTTGAACCCTTGTAATATGATTGACAATCATATATTCTAACCGTTGAATTACGACACCTTGGCGAGAAGGCTAGGACTCGAACCTAGAATATCGGTTTTGGAGACCGACGTTTTACCAATTAAGACTATCTCCCCATAAACGGTGGGAGAAGATTTTTTCTCCCGGATTTTTTTAGCTCGAGCTTCTTGCTCTTTTTTCTTGCTTTCTGTTCTCAATTTTTCACCTTCAAGATTTTTACGCCGATTGTTATCAGCACAATTATTCCTACTACGAATAGCGCTTCAATCATATCGTCGCCTCTTTTTTTCTATTCTTCTTTGCTCGATTTCATCCGTGAGACTGTCACCTTTTTGTTTTTTTGTTCCCCCGTAAAAATTTCAGGAGTAAATTCTGGCGCGTTCATCTTCCATACACTCCGAAGGCTTGGTATTGGAAGTCGGTCAGTCTGTATTGCTGCGGTGTGTTTACGGCGCGGACGGCTCTGCGTTCTACTTCGTCTTTTTGTGTTTCGAACAATACAATTCTTTTCATTGTTTGTCTCCTATATTTAGATCCGTTTTTTCAGATGTTTATCATTCGTTTATCATTCGTGAATATGTGATACTCGTTTTCATAATATACTTAATTTATCTCTAATATCTTGGTCGTGACTATAGCACCATTCTTGCCAATCTTCCACATCTTGCTCGATAAAACACGCAAACTTGTATCTCAAGTCTCCTTTGAAGTAATAGGGATAGCTAAAATCTATTTTACCCCCCCGTAAACGGTTCGTCTTGCTTTATTTCTACCTTTACTTGATACTTATCTTCCAAGTATGTTTTTACCTCGTCAAAGTCCATATGATTACAATATTTTTTGAACGTCGTCTATGCTTCTAACTACGAAGTATTTACATCCTGCTTCTTTTACGCCTTTTTCAAATTTTTTCTGTTCGGTACTTTGTTTACCGGTCTTGGTTTTCACTTCCAAAAAGTATGAAAATCCGTTTACCAGCAAGATAATGTCAGCAACTCCTTTCATCGCGTATTTAGGCATAGACCTATAAGCATTTCGTTTCGCGTCAAAGATTGGCACGTTGTTATTACGCCAAAAAAAGAACTTTTTAGCTTGCAGATATTCGCAAATAGAGTTTTGGATATTGGTCTCGCTTTCCATTTTTATAATCTTATTTAAGAAGAACAGCCAGACCTCTGCTCTTCTGGAATAAAATTACAAAAGACACAAAACCAAAGGCTAGTGTCCGTTTGAAATATAGATTTTATTTAAGTATTCCATTTCTTTGATTATACTATTAAAAGTAGTATAACAAAAACTTTACAAGACGTCAATTATCTAGAACTTAGATAAACCTGCAAAACGAAACTGGCAGCACCGATAACAGCCACTGATACTTTCCAGTTTCCCTCCAGCGTTACAATTCTCGCCAACTGACTGTCTTGGTTTCGGTCGCTCTCTTTAATTCTTTCCTCGATTTTATTCCTTATGTCCCTAAGACTTCCGTCATAGTTTAACTTCATATCGTCCAAACTTTTCTGTATCGTTTGCATTAACGTGGTTTGAGCTTTAATCTGTTCTTCCAGCCTTACGATAGCTTCTCCGATTTTATTATCCTCCATTGTTTTAATTATTTTTTTAAAGCCTCACAAGCGATGTAGTCGCCGTCTTTATCAAGGTGATATATGTCCTCTTTGTTCTTTTCAAATTTATTTTGCGCGTCAGGTTGTCTCTTGAAGTCACTACAATTATAATCTTTTCTAGTATTAAAAGTGGATAAAAATAGTATCACGATAATGATTGATATTGCGTAAATTACTTTGTCGTATTTCATATTAAAGTATTTCATATTATAGATTATTATTAAATTCGTCGCTGTCATCATTGCCAACAGTGAAATCGACTGCATAAAAATATTCTTGGGTTATCATATCAGTCCCTTATCTGTTGCGTACGACAATCGATTCATAATCGACTGAGGATAGTCCTTGGTAACGAAGTCGGTCTTGGTACGATAGAATGAGTCTTTTAGTCCGAATGAGTCAGCACTATTGTAGCACTTGTTTATCGCACTATCTAAATTATCCGAAGCGGAAGTTGCTACTGCCGTGTCAATCTGATTTCCTACAGTCAAGATTTCATCATTCACTTTTTTACAGTCATACAGGAAGACATCATCGTCATCGCAGTTAATCAGGACATCAGCCTTGGGAGGTTCTCCGTTAGTGATATTGAGTATGCGGACACCGCAACCGTATTTCATCTTTAGAGGATTCTTGCCCTTGATGACCGCCTCGAAATAAGCAGACGCACCACCTGACATAGTTATCTCAGTAGGGAAGGAATCAAAACCACACCGATTGAAGCAAAACTCTAAGAAGTACGGCTTGTCTTTCGAGAATAGTAATGCACAATCAACCACGAAGAATCCTTTGTGTTTTTTTGCTACGGCATACACAAACTCTGGAAATGCTATCTTGTTCAGCTTACAGTCTTTTTCGGTCGCAATGATTAGGTTGGTACTACAACCGAGATTCGGTCCTTTGTCTCCCGAGCCTAGACATTTAGTTTCAAAATCTACATCGGTAAAGACCAACTCTCCGTCATAGAAGACCGCCTGAGGCGTCATCTCAATTCCGTCCATAATCTTCTCTTCGAGCAGGAATCCGTTTGCCTCGTAAGACTTGCTATCGCTCCTGAGCATATCTATAATCAGTTGTCTGCTAATCTCTGGATCTTCGTTCTTTGGGACAACAGTTTCGCCAGACTCTCCGTTGGACTTCAAAACATAGGATTTGTCTGGGTTAGACTCGATGTATTTGATTCCATCTTCTGACTTTTCGAAAGTCTGACAATCGGCAACATTAACATCTGGGTAGAACTCCTTAACCACTTCTTTCGCTTTCACTCTTTCTGATTCCAATAATCTATCTCTCTGTGTTGCGAACATACCGTTAGTGAATCCCATCTTGCTGGCCAGCTCCATAAAGCGGAACGCACAGTTGGTTTCGCTGAATATGAAATAGTCTTCTTTTTTATTCAATCCTTTCATCTTCTTGATGACTTCCTCTGCTGTATACTTCTTGATGATTCCGTCATAAAGAGATGTCCTTAGCTTCTTCTTGTCTGGCTTCTCTGGCTCTACTTTAGATTTAAGCTCCTTGTCCGTGTGGGCATATTTCATATCATCGACCATACCGACGATAACAGACCTCCCTTCCTTTATCAGCTTTTCTGCGACAGGAAGAATAGAACCGTCTACCGTGAAAAATACATAAGTTATTTTTGACATAGGTTAGTTATTATGATAGTATTGGATTATTCGGTTCAGCGATATTTTTATGTCCACTTTGAGGCTGAACACTCGAAGTGGGCTTTTTGAAATTTATGATAGATAGAATTTGTGAATTTTGTGGTAATACTTTCTCTGTTATTCCTTCTCGTATTAAGTATGGAAGAGGTAAACATTGTTCAAGAGAGTGTCAGTATAAAGATGCTATAGGAAAGATTACAAGTCCAGCTAGTTTATACAAGGAAGGTCATATCAGCTACACAAAAGGAATGAAACATACCTTAGAGAGTAGAATCAAGATGTCTAAAGCATTAAAGGGTAAGTATTGCGGAAGCCTACATTCAACTTGGAAAGGAGATAAAGTATCATATTTTGGTTTACATTCTTGGATTAAGAGGACTTACGGTAAAGCTAACAAGTGTGAAAATCCTAGTGGTTGTGTGTATCCAAGAAAAACACCTAATTGTAAAGAACTATTATCTCCTAAAAAGTTTGAGTGGGCTAACATATCTGGAGAATACCACAGAGATAGAAGCGATTGGATAATGTTATGTTGTTCTTGCCACCATTTATTTGATAATAACAATCATAAATTTTAAAGCATAAGTTTGACAATTATTTATTTTTGTGATAGATGTAGATGTATAATTAAATTATACAAAAATATGGATTTTGAAGACGAAATAACTGATATAATAGGTTTTATTCTTTGGCTTTATCTGGTATTTGCTGCTTATAATTACATATTTCCTGACAAATATACTCTTTTTGTATATAACGATGATATGGAAGTTACTAGAACGGAAGAAAATCTAGATAAAAAGGTATGTCTGGAGACAGGTAAACTTTCTTATAGTGGTTTATTCGAGTGCGGAAAGAAGTGTAGAGAAGAATTTGGTAGGACTATTTGCGAAGAAACTATAAATTAGTCTTACCTATAATCTGTCTCTTGGTAATCTGACCTAGTTCGCTAGAAATAATCATATTTATAAGTTCTCCAACTTCATCAGTTATTTGTTTATCTGACATTTTATCTATCTTATTATTGAGCTTATCTGCTTTTTTTAGAAAAGTAGAAAGCTCTTTTTCTAATTGTAGAGAATTCATAGTTTTATTTCCCACATTGCTATCAAGTAGTGCTGTAAAAAATCCCCTTGCTGCTCCACCTGCTACCGGAAGGGATCTTATTATCTTACCTCCTGCCCTCCCTAACTTCTCCATAAGACCTCTTTCCCTTATTTTATTTTGTAGTTTCTGCACTGACTTTTCCATCTTCTCTGATGTTGATTTCAGAGTATAAAGATTACTCATGTGTTTATCCAATTCTTTGGCAGTATCATCTGGAAGAACCGACCTATATACATCTTTTAATCCAGACCTTACATTTTCAGAAGCTATTTTATTTATAGAGGTTAGAGGTTCGCCTGTTACTTTTGAAAAAGCCTTTTCTCCTATTTCTGAACCATACTCTCTAGCCAAGTTATTTATCTCTTGAACTGTTACTCCCTCTTTCTCTATTCTCTTTTCAAATTCTTCTACCTTAGCAAAGCCTGATAAATTTTCTGTTTCGTCATAATACTTTTTTAGCTGTGATATTGATTGTTTAACAAAGTTTTGCTCCCTCTCGCCTATTTTTTTGCTCAAATCTTCGACAGGTATTTTGTCTTTGAAACTTGAAAGATATTCATCTTGTTTTTTGGCAATAGTCTCAATATCATTTTTCGCTAAATCTTTTAAACCTTTAAAATCTTTTACTCCTTTGGTGTCAATATTCTGTAATGCTTCTCTAGCTTTTGCAATTTGTTTTTTATCTCCCTGAGTTATATTCCCTACCAGATTATCAACCTTTTCCTCTAATGTAGACAACTTTTTTTCTTTAGCTGCTGGCATACCTGATATTTTAGCACCCACTCCACCCAAAACTCCACCTAATGCCGCTCCACCTATTGCACCTGATTTTGCGCCTCCTATTATGCTAGTTCCCTCTTGTGCCGCCCCTGTTGCTCCGTAAGCTCCACCTACTAAAGCTCCACCTGCCGCACCTTTTACCGCACCTTTAAGAAGAGAAGTTGGTTTGATAGCTTCTTTTATTACAGTTGGTGCCACTTTGGAAATTTTACCTGCTTTCATTCCTGCTGCTGCCTTGCCTACTGTTCCAGCAGTTAAAATATCAAGTCCTACTCCTGCCGCTTCGCCTAAAATTTGAGTCTTTGTCTTACCTATAGCTGGAAGTACTGCTTTATACGTTGAACCTGCATCTGCAAAACTTTGATTAGCCATATCAAGGTACTTTTTTTTCTTAGTATTATCAGTAGTTTTCCTTGCCATCTCCAACCATTTATTACCAGTATCCATATAGGTCTTGTTAGCACCTGTTATGTCTGCTGATATTCCTTTATCCAAAGCACCAGCCGCTTGTCCTAATGTTTCTCCAAATGCCTTTTCGGAAGAAATCAAAGCGCTTCCTATACTTGATAGAAGTCCTTTTTTTGCTGGAGTGGTAGTCGGAGCAGTTACCGTTGGCGTGGCAGCTGTTGGGGCAGCAGAAACAGGAGTAACATCTCCTGTTATCTGACTTTGATATTGCGGATATTTAGCTAATACTTTTTGTCCTAAAGTCCTATCGTCAATATTGTTATATTGCGGATATTTTTCTTTAGTCTTTTTACCAAGTTCTTCTAGTGTCATATTTTTTAATTAAAGGTCTAAGCCCATAGGATTAGCGTCAGAAGCACCTGCACCAGTAGACACTGTCTTGTCTACATAATTATCTCCGAGTTCTCCCGTGTGTACTGTTCCGTCCATATTCTTATAAGAATAAGTGCCATCTCCATTCTTTATGAATTGTCCTGGAGTAAGTTTAGAACTGTTTACCACTGACATAGAAGCATACTTAATCTTTTTAAGTTCTGCGTCGAATGATTTTTTGTCAGTGTTTGGGTTAAGAGAAGTGGACGCGGAAGTAATTATCTTCATATCAGAGTCAGACAAAACACCTTTCATTAGTCCCATATTCTCAATAGTGAGTATTCCTTGAATGGTTTTTATCTTATTAGAAATGGCGTTTGCCTCTCCTGATTTTAGATAAGACGGCAATGCACTAATCTGTGGACCCACTGCTTTACCCCAGTCCATCGCTTGCAGATCCTTAATGTTGCCAAGCATATTGTTAGCTTTTTCTTTTGCTTCCGGAGTAACTTCTGACATTGTTTCTACTGTCTGCATAGCTGTTGATACTGCACTCTTTAAATTACTCGGAACATCTGATAGTTTAGCCTTTCCTGCATTGATATTCTTAGCCCAGTTGGTTACTTCTATGTCTGCCGTCACTGCGGTGGGTGCGCCTGTTATTTTAGTACCGCTTTCTTTCATTGCCATAAACTCGGCAACCTTGCCAATATCGAGAGAAGATAATTTGTCGTTGCTGGAACTTCCAACCGCTGCATTAAATTGACTTACGTATTGAGTTGTAGCATTTTCTGATGGAGGTGCATATTTATTGATAAATTGAGACACCGTAAGCCCTCTGGAAGCGTCAAGTTGTATCTGGTTGATAAGTGCCTGATAACCTGCTTCTGGACTATCAAATCTAGCAAATCCTCCTACACCTTGCGAAGCTCCTGCCTGTCCTACAAATCTAAGGTTTCCCGGATTGTTGTTTTTTCCTGCAAGGGTAGTCGCCGGTATATTTACAGTTGCCGAAGTGGTGATTTTACCACTTGTATCAATATTATATCCTGCCTGTGCCGCCGCCAACTGTTCGGATACCCCGACCTTACCGGCTTGAGACTCTGTAAATGTCTGTTGTCTCTCTTGTAAAGCACGACTTTCTTCCTGTTCAATCTGTGCCAAAGTCTTAGGCATAGTTCCCGACAAATCAACTCCTGTCATTTCCTCTATCTGCTTTACCTTTTCTTCACCGTAAAGAGAAGTCAAAGCCTGCTTAGCGTTACTTCCATAACTAGCGACAAACTGTTCAAGTGTTGCTTGAGCTTCTTTTTTTTGTGTATCAATCCTTGTCTGTTCGTCCTGATACAGCTTAGTCATATAGTTGATAGAAGTATCAAGAGTGTTAGTCCTGTTCTGCATCTGGTCGTTAATCAACCGTACTTCCATATCTACCAAAGCCCTGTTGCCACTGTCTATTGCGCTAACCTGACTTGGGGTCAAAACTCTCTTTTCCTCTGCGGTTAACGGTCTGTCATAAAGTTGTTTTAGGATAGTAGCCTTCTGACTTTGCAAATCGTTATTAGCGGATAGTTTAGTTCTCATTTGGTCTAGAGCCTTTCCAAGAACGGACGTATCCATAGTTGGCTTAGCTACTTGTGCCTGAGTAGTGTCGGGCATTTTAATGCCCTTAGATATAGCCTCTTCTGCTGATACGTCTTTTACCTTACTAAAGGCAGCCTCTGGAGTTGATTCTCCTGTCATCTTCATAAGGTCTGACGGGTCGGTGATTGGGCGACCACCACTTCCGATTCCATACACTTTTGAAGCGTCTGCCGATGTTGGTATTCTGTAAAAATCTGTTACTCCTTGTGCGAATGCCATATTTTTTAATTAAGCGGATAAATTAGTGGTCGTAGTAGTTCCTGATTGTGTCATTCCTCTACTCAATGCCTCTTTAGCCTGAATGTCCAATTCTTTCTGCCTTATAGCCGCTGCCCTGTCCGACTCAAGCGTTCCCGCCACGTTAAGTGGTGTGTATTGTACGTTTCCGATAGACGCTCCTCCTACTTCTGATAATGCTCCTGTTCCGTAAGTAGTTTCGAATCCTCTTCCCAAGTTCTGCAAGTTTTGTTTGAGTTGGGAAGCTGTACTGGTTACTACTGCCTGCTGTTCTGCTCCAAGTTTTTGCTTGGCTTGCTCTCTGAAACCTGAGTAAGCCTGTCCTGCTGCCGCTGCCGCTTCTGCCGCTTGTTTCTGTTGTTGTGGAAATTCTCTTTTCTGCTGTTCCTCGGTGAGTTGCTGTCCTGTTCGTAACGCCTCCAAGCTCTGTTTAAACTGGTCTTTGCCTATTGTCAGTTGTTCTTTATAGTAGCGGTCTATAGTAGGGTCTGCTTGAGCTTCTGCATAAATCCTATCAAGATCTTGAGCTGTGAACGTGAGAGGTACCGTCTTGCTGTTCTCGTATTGCTTATTGATTACTTCAGTAAGAGATGAAAGCATATTCCTGTCATTCTGTGACATTGCGTTTATGTCTGTTTCCGAAATTCCGTAATTTTTAAGCTGAGCCACATCAATCGGGTCGCCTGTTTGTGAAGGGCTTGACTTACCTGTCTTTGCAATATTCTCTGGACTATTCACCGCCCACCAATTAAGGTGTTCTATATCAAGTTGTCCGCTTTTAAGAGCATTCATCTGTGTATCCAGTTCTACTTGCGACGGTTGCCTGCCAAAGTTATTGGCGTAGATGTTTATTACTTGAGATTTTGCTGCCTGTTCGTCTATTACTGGTGGTGTTGATGTGGTTGGAGCAGTTCCTTTTGCCTGTGCCTCCTTGGCTGTTACTCCATACTGTTTAGCCTGTTCTAGGGTGATTTCTTTGACGTTAGCCATTTTCCAAGCTTCTGCAATAGAACTTGCTCCAGTTGCGCGCATTAAATCAGCCTCGTCTGCTATGGGACGTCCGCCACTGCCGATCGCATAGATTTTGTTTTCGTCTTGGCTCCCTTTCACTTTTACAAAACCAGTTATTCCTTGCTGCATATTATTTTGTTATTTGGTTATCCTTTAAAAGTAAAGATTGCAGAAGCCTTATCTGGAAAATTATCCAGAACTATACCGCCTGAGAGTATGTTGGTCATACTGAAAGGAGAAGTGTAAAAAGAACATAATTTGTTATCGGTAATAGAACCGGACCCATCTGCAATTGCATATTGTTTCTGATTGTTGTATCTTCCAAATGACCAAAATCCTGTTGCTGAAGTAAAAACCTGAATCTCCAATGGTCGGAAATATAGAGGTATGTAGAAAGGAGATGCGTTTTGGCCGCTAATGTTTACATCGTAAATTTTTTCTCCTTTTTCTATCATTAATTCCGTAGAAGATACCGCTTTTCCTATCTTATACAAGGGTTTATTCCCCGAGATAGTGGTTAATCTATCTATAGTACCGGCAGAGTCTCCAATGTAATAATCTTCACCTGCGATAAGACCCGATTGGTTACCGGTTACACCTTGAGTTATCACTTTAATACTATCTCCCGTAAAGGCATCGTTCATTGCAAAACCTATGAAATTAAAACAACGATACTCTTGGGTTACTCCGGAAATTATAGATGATTTGGATCTGAACACTTTGTCTGCATACACCAACCTTCTTCCTCCCAGATATGGAAAATCAGAAGATGTTTCCGTAGGAATGTTGGTATATCCTGTATCAAAATTGGATTGAGCTCCTTTTAGCATAAATCCATAACAGGCAGTTCCCGTCTTATAACCAACCATAAAATTGGTTATTGTTGCGTGATAAAAAATTCCTCCGTCACTATTATTTACCTCAAAATATCCTATAGAACTTCTTATAGTAGGAACAGTATTATAAGTTACCGTATTTTTATTCCATTGCGATGTTATGGGATATATATCAACTCTAAAAGGACCTGCGGCATTTACACCACTACTGGTGGCATAAAAACTGACTTGTGCGGAAAAGAAATTTTCAGAGAAAGAAGAAAAATCAAAATCTATTAAGATCCAACGATGACTTCCGCTCGCTTTATCATAAACCTGCAACGTCTGCCCTTGATAGTTGACATCCGGATCTGCACTATTCACTCCTGCACTCCTGGATGCCAGTACTCCGTCATCGTAAGTATTTTTGGCACATCCCCTGCCCAAGCATAAAGGATCTCCCGTCGCTATATCTTCTCCTGCGGTGAATATCTCTAAATAACGCGCAGCCGTAACAACGGCATTCGTTCCATCAAAAGAAAAATAGTTGGTATCCGATCCGATTATTATATTTCTAAATCTCGCCGTACCGGTATTGAGAATATACGATTTTGCGTTATCATTATCATCATTAAAATCGGAAACATTGCATCCCCACCAAGAGTTGCCGTCGGTGTCGGTATGGAAAGAGTTAGGCTCCGTGGTATTTGGAATATTAAGAGATCCGACATTGACCGTGCCTGAGAATGTCCCTGTTGCTCCTGTTATGTCTCCTCGGAAATATCCAGATCCGAATTCTGCCGTTCCGTCGGGTTTAATCTGCCAACCTGACGAATTATGTATAAAATTGGAACTTTCTAAAATTCCCCCGACTTTTCCAGATTGAATAGTAGCAGGGTCAACAACATCTACAGTCGAAACAGACAAAAGGCTGGTGGGAGAAGTCACTCCCAAATTACTTTCTACTTCAGTTGATGTTTCATCTGCTGACGCACCAAAAGAAGTTACGACATTGCCGTAAAGGTCATATTGGTGAGAAAAGTTGTTTTCTGCTGTTATCATTTTATTCCTTCCGATATTACATCTTGAATATAAAATCCTTCAAATACCGGTGGAGTTCCGACAGACTCACCGTGCCACCTGAAAGTGAAGTAATTAGCATTTGCTTGTGCGTTTTCCATTTTAGCAACCCTCTTGGTCATATCCCCTTTCAAAGTCTTAGTGGTAGTCATTCCGTTCGGCAATACCTCGAAATATCCATTCTGTCCGTTCTTAGTAAACACTACTATATCGTCTGAAATTGCTTTAAACGTAGCTCTATTACCGAAGTCTATCTCTTGTGTTTCCAGTTCGTAATAAATCGGCGAAGAATTGTCAGTAGTTCCACTGTTGAGTGTCTGCACATCTCCCGCCGTTGTCGCTCCGATAAGTGTCCTGCCTGCTGTTGTAGTGAATTGAGAGAAGAACTTAAAAGAGTTAGCGTATGAATGCACCGACCACGTTTCATCTCTGGTAGAGAATTTAAGCACTACGTTATTATACGTCTTTTGTTCGTTTCTGTTATTGTTGATTGTGACATTTCCTATGGAAAAGTAAACATTAAATCCGTCATTGCCACACGATACATTATACCAGTTTGATTGAGGTATGGCGTCAATGAAGTCCTGCACTCCAAGACGTGAAATCTGTTCGGGAAAATCTCCGACAGTTCTCCTTATATCCTGACCGCTGAAAAAATAACAAACGCCTGCGCAAACGGTTATAGCCTCTTGAGATACCGCGCCAATGTTGAAGATATTATCGGGAGTTACACTTTTATCAATCACACCCATTCTGTACATTCCTTTTCCTTTGAAAACAAGTAAATAACTGGAAGTTTCCGCAAACCCTGTTACATCACTTCCGTCGTCGGGGTTTACGTCTATATAGTCTCCTGTAGTCGGGGTTGTATCCCAAGTCAAGGTAGGAGAGGAATTAGGGTCAATAATTGAAGAAAAATAAACCCTGCTTTTTTGCGTGGAATATCCCGAAGCGATTAGACGAGCCTTAGTCCTATAGATAAGAGACGGAACGACATTGTCCGTGGTTATACAGTTAGTCGTATCCCAAGTATTCCCGTCTGCGGAAGAAGTCATCGCCAAAGAGTCGCTTACTCGATATATTCTTCCTCCCAGTTCCGCGAATCTGTTTCTTGTAGTGTTTGATAGACTAGTAACAATGGAAGCGTTCCAGCCGTTATAATAATAATATATAGTCGCTGCCGTAGCTCCGGAAAAAACCGCTACCAATTTATATGCACTGCCCGGGGTGAATTCTGAAAGCCCCAGAGGCGTTTTATTGCTTGCGATTGTAGTGCCTAAAAGCGTCGTACCAGGGCGAACTACTCCTGCGCCTATAGTTGTGTCAAAATTGACGTTAATCGCGTTCTGGACCGAATTAGAGGGCATTAAAGCATACCCAACAGCACTTCTGCGGTATACCCCCCTTGATAGGTCGTTAAATATGAATGGATTTGCTTTTTGTGACATTTTTATAGCTTTTAAATATTACTTCCATAATTCCCCAGCCTGATTCTTCTCTCGTCGTTTAAGAAGTTGTCTTTCGGGTGTTTTCTTAGCTTGAAAGTTCGTCCGATTGTCTCTTTATTCTTCAAGTTCTCTTTTCTGCTATTATAAAGTGAATACATCATTTGACTGCTTGCGTCCTCCACTCCGTTATTCTGTTTGAGCAGATACTTCCAAGCTAAATAGTAGTGCAATACCGTAGGGTCGGGCAAAACAATCAAGTCTGCGTCGTTCGTAATAGGCACAACGGCTTTATAATAGTCTAAAAGTATGTTTCTTTCGGGAAATGTCTGCCCCATTATCGGGTAATAGTAGAAAAATCCATTGATAAGGGTGTAATACATTGGCTCGCCTTGTGAACCCCCCTGAAATACATCTTCACCTATTGAATTAGTGGTTGTGGAAGCTGCAATCGTCAAAGTCCCTGTGTCTCTATCGTTGGCGGTGTAAGCATAGCTGTTAGCACCTATCTTTACGGTACCCTCGTCGGTAAAATCTGACGAGTCTGTTAATATAATCGAAGTGTCACTTAGTTGAATAGCCGTTGTAAGGGTAGAAAAAGCCAATCCTGATATAAGTTCGTTCCATTTCTGCTTATCGACGAACACCATATCGTCCTTTGTTCCTATTCTCAAAGTGTAGATAGACTTGGTTGACTGTTCGTCGATGTTTACAGGCATTGCAACTTTCCAACTTCCCTCGGATGTTTCACCGATAACCGAATCGAATACACTCATAAACGACCACTGTTTAAGTTCTTTTAATGCTTCCATTTGGCAGTTGTTAATCTGCTGAAATCCATAATCATCAGTTAAAACTTCACCGACTGTCTTGTTAATCATTCCAAGAGCGTTATCAATGACGTTTCTAGCGGTGTTAAGTCCATAACCAGTTACTGGTATCGGATCCGAATAGGCAGAGAAAGCGGAAGTGATTGAGTTCTTAAATCTGACAAAATAGTATCCTGTCGTTGCTGTAGTGTCGTTGTATACCGTTTCGTCACTATCTGCCGACAAGTTAGAGGTAGCCAAAACAGTCTTAGCTCCAGTTACGGTTGCGGCACTTGAAAACTCCGCTTGGTCGTAGGCTAATACAGTGATGGGAGTTGAAGAAGAGTGAGCGAAAACAGTGTTTGACGCTAAAGTGATAGTCGAGCCTGTCGGAGCTGTAGAGTTGTGCGTCTTGATTATTTCGCTTCCCTCGTTTCCTATTTCACCGATAACAAGAATTTGATTGACAGCAAATCCGTAAATGTTTTTAACTGTTAGAGTACCTGACGCGGCGGCGGTGTCAGAAGTCAAGAACGTAGATTGTGCGTCTATCGTTAGCGATGTGTTGTCTGTTTTTACTCGGATTATTGACATAGTTTTATATTACTTTTTCTTAGACTTCCTTGATTGCGACAGACTGATTGCAATCGCCTGTTTTTGCTTGGCTTGTTTAGGTGTAATACCTTTCTTTTTGGCTATAGTTGCAATAGCCTTTTTTCTTGTTGCACTAGGTTTGCTTTTGATAAGTTCTTTGATGTTTTTTGATACGGTTTTTTTTGAAGTTCCTTTTTTAAGTGGTGACATTTTTTTAATTTAGTTATTTAAAAGAATTGAAAGAAGTTAAGCTATGTTAGCTCCCATAATTATCATCCTTGAACCTGCTAAAAGATTGTTACCGTTTTGTACGTCGTGCAAATTAATCCTTGTTATCCTTGATGAGTTATTATTCCATATGCCCCATATATCATTCATAGGATACAAACTAGAACCAGAAGAACTTCCTATGCTTTTTCCCGATAAGAATTTACGTTTCGCAGATAAATTTGTAACATTCAGAGTAATAAAATTTTCGGTAGTACCAGCAACGCCATAAAGTTTTATACCTGTCGCACCAGTGGTAGCAGAACCACCAGAGCCAGAAACATCCACGAGATAACCATAATTAGAACCAGTATCTTCGTTAAACTGTAAACCTGCTGAACCGTTAGACGCGAAATTTACAACAATATATATCTGGAGCAAGTCACATCCCGTTATTGTTCCTGAGTCTATAGAAGCGGCGTCTGACCCTAGAGTTGAGTCATACAATTTACTCCACACACCTCCACCACTTGGAGCAGCCCACTCTATTGCAGAAGCGTCAGCGTTCATCCTTGGAACTTGCAATGCTGTTCCTTTCGCAAGTCTTGCAGGTGCGCCAGAAGTCCCGCCTACAATAATATCGCAAGCGGTAGTCATAGGATTTTTTATAATCTTGCTGTCGGCAATAGCCTTTGCCGTAGCAAATTTAGTATCGTCTGTCCCAGTGTCAATCTCTGCACCCGTGGCTTTAGTGTTAGCGGTAGCACCGTCTGCCACGTTTAGGATAGTTCTGGTTTCCGTAGCGCTCATAGCCGAAATGTCTCCTGTTGCTTTTCTTCCCATGATTGTTGAAGCTCCAACCGTTAGAGCGGTTGGTGTGTTGTCGGTAGTGGCGTAGAGGATTGTGTTAGCGTCATAGAGGGATTTATCAACCTTTCCATTAAACAAAGACCAGTCGCTTGCCGTAAGATAACCAGCATTTCCAGAAGTAGCGGCATTTACGGCGATTGTGTGTTGGGCAAGAGAAAGAAGATATGCCTCCGCTCCTACTATTCCCTGAACTTGGGCAAGTTCATTGTGACGCTGCATAAAAGGAGTTTTGATATAGGAATAGTGAGTAGATCCATTATGAGTATAATTTATCGTTACCGGATTTTTTGTTGAGGTGGTCTTGCCGTACATACGCACTGCTATGGTGTCCGTAGTGTCTACCGCGTATTCTGGTTGGATAGTTGTCAAAGAATAAAGAGCATTTACAGTGTTGTTTATGTCTCCAGTAGTCACTTGGAATTTATATCTATGAATAGAATAAGCCACCCCTGTCTCGTTTGAATATCCTGACGGAGTTGCAATTGTTACCGTGTTGTTGTCTGTGTATCCTGTTATCTCGAAAGTTCCTCCTGCTGTCTGTAGGTATGAAGTCAGTATTACATCAGCGTTAGCGTCACCTGCCACGAAAGGAGTTGCTCCAGTAATGTCAGCAGTCCTGGATGTTCCCGAACCTGTAATAGCGACAGTACCACCTGGATATTGGACGCGATATACTCCTGTTATCAATTCCGATTCCTTGTCGGCATTATTGGTATAAGCCCAAAGATTAAATTGCCAAGTCCCAGAGTCCCATTTAGTACGATTTTCAGATTGATTATATAAATATCCCTCAATGAATCTAGTTCCTGCTGTTCCTGTGAAAGTAGCAGTATCTACTTGTTCTGCCGTTATGGTGTCGGGCTGTCTTAAAAGTCCTCCGTAATTGTCTATGGTTATGGTATCGTCCAAAAAGACTTCAACTCCACCACCTGCTGAAACTTGTCCCTGTGGAATATTTACCCAAGTAGTGCCGTTATATTGAAGCATATCACCTACAACAGGAGTAGGAATGTCAGCGTCAGCCAAATCTCCCATTCTTGTTGCTATTCTTTGCCTTACTCCGATAGAACCTGTAGTGGCATTACTTACCAAAACCCTACCGATTCTAACCTTATAATTAGGAGAAGAGGGGGCGGTATTCTGCAAACCTCCTGAAACAGTAGCCGACAAAAAAAGCTCATCACCGACATTGAAAGAACTGGTGTCTACCCCGTTGACTATACCTCTTAATGTTACATATCCATATCCACTAGCAGCTATATTTTCAGTAGCCAGACCAAATACAAAGTAAGTGGCAGCGCTATCAGCTTTCGCCAGTTCTATTGTAGGCACACCTAAGTAAGCAGAAGATACTATGACCGCCTGTCCGTTATTTATCTGTGAACCAGTAGCGTTATATGCATACACCAGTTCTTCTAAACCCAACTGAAGTGTTACATTCGTATCTAATTCAATAGCACCGCTTTTGTTAGTATCGTCCCAGTAAAGTTTTCCTTGAGAATAAGAGCCAACGGTTGGAGAAGTACCTAGTTGCAATCCTTGTCCCATTATTACTCTGCCGTTTATGATTGTTTGGGGAGTTGTCTGGTCTAGCAACAATGCACCATTAAGAGAAGTAAGATAAGTAGAATTATCGTACGAAATAGTAGTACCTGTTGCTTTTACAAATCCGGTTCCGTTGAGTTGGGCTTGCTTAGTGCCTAGGGCAGTAAGTCCTGCCAATCCTCCTGCTGGAACTGCCAAGCCGTCTTTGAGTGTCTTAGAATCAGCACCGTCCCATTGAGGAATGTATCCGTCTGTATTGGTTGCGGGACCGACTACATCTCCACCCCCAGCTTGAACATCAGCCGACAACACTCCGTTACCATCTATTGAAAGTCTTGTGCCAACCTTGATACCTCCAAGAACGGAAGCTGTAGCGGTGGGAAGTGAATAACTTGGTATAGTTATAAGAGTTGCATTATTCCCTGCGTCGTCTGTAGCTGTTACGCCAGTGCCTGCAAAATTAAGATTATCTCGTTGTGTCAGTGGTGTTCCCTCGTCTTGGATAGTATGTCCACCGCCCGTAGCACCGCTTCCCCATTCCAATCCGTCTGCTGTTGCATTGGTCTTGATAACCTGTCCAGCTGTGCCAAACCCAGTAAGTCCTTTTAGGCTAATTGTGTTGGTGGAACGTAAAAGCGGAGAAGTGAAAGTCAATTGCTGTTCTGGAGTAAATCCGAGTGACGCTTGCTTTCCATTGAAAGTATTCCAGTCAGTGCCTGATATATATCCGTCAACGCCAGAAGAAGCTACTCCAAGTTTAGTCTTGATAGTGGCTTGCGTTTCGTCTCCCGAGTTAGTATTGGAAGTATTTCCCAGAATAACAAGTTGAGCATCTGTGACATAACGCTTGTTTGAACTGTCAGCAATGTCAGCAGTAGTCAAGGTTATATTCGAAGTGAGAGCCTTACCGTTTACAGTTCTGAAAGTAGGTACATAACCTGATAAATCTTGATCGCCAGTATTTGTATTTGAGGTATTACTGATAACTACCAATTGAGCGTCGGTTACGTATCTCTTATCTGTTGCCTCCGATATATCCGCAGTAGTTGCGTTTGTTCCTGAGGTTATAAGTCCGTTGCTATCATAAGTTATTTTAGTCTTGGTTGCTCCCGTAATTGGAGCATTCTTGTCTAACTTATCGTCCAAAAGAGCGTCTAGGGCGTCTAAAGCCGATTGAGTGGCGGAAGATATAGGCTTGTTAGTGTCCGAAGTATTATCAACATTACCTAAACCCAAAGAAGCCTTGTCAATCAGATAAGAATCGGCGCCGTCGTGATTATGTCCGACGGTGATTGACGCGATTTCCGTTTCCAGTGTCTGCAACTCCGTTCTCATTACGGAAGAAGAAAGAGCAGAGCTTGTTGTTGGGTTTGTGATAGTTCTCATTTTGATATTTTAGGTTTTTCTCTTGATACCATTGCTTTAATTCTATTGGCTGTTGTTACTGCTATCCCGATAAATCTTCCCAGAATAGTATCCCAATATCCCTCGTCCCATTTCTTTGGTTCGTTGGGTTCTCTGTTTGTTGATATTGTAGGTTTTATTTCCATTATTTTTTATTAGGTCTTTCTTGTTTCTTAGGTATTTCTTGTTTCTTAGGTCTTTCTTGTTTCTTAGGTAGAATAGACGTGTCTAGTTCTTTAGGTGCTTCTGATTGCTCTGTAACCTCTTGTGTGGCGATTACGGGAGTTTCTGGAATTACATCGACACTTGATTGAGACATTTCCTCTGTTTTTTCCTCGAATATAGGCAGTTTAGCCTTGGCAGTTCTTTCATCGATAATCTTCTGCCAATACGCCTCTGTTTCTCCGTCCATAATTTCGGGTACATCGTCTCTTTTTATTCTGTCCTGCTCAGTGGGGATTAGTTTAATCCGTTCATTGATTACTTCCTGCACAAGGCTTTCCTCCTCTTTGCAATCAATATCCACATTGCGAAGTGCGGTAAGTGACATCGTCATCAGTTGTTCTTTTGTATAACGCATTTTTTTAGTTTTAAAATTTAATCTTACTCGGCAGTTTGGAGAATTGCAGAGTAGGTGCCATCCGTTGTTACATCAACAAAAACTCGCATATATCTGAAATGGTCATCACTTGGAAAGAAGTAAATAGACGAAGTGCTGGAACTCAATGTCGGAGCTGCAACTCTGGTGTCAGTCTGTACGTTTGTGTTCGTAACATTTGATACAAGACGATTGTATACAATCCAGTTCACTCCGTCGTTAGATACTTCAATGCCAAAAGCTCCACTGCCTCCTGAAACATCAGCGGCGATAAATTGAATTGACTTGTATTGAGCAAGGCTTACGTCGATAATCGGCGCGTCAGTGTTGGCAACGTCTACGGTTACAGCGTCCAATACTTTTTGGTTGTTTGTGTGCATCAATCCCATAATTTTTAGTTTTAATAATTGACTTATTCTTGCTCATATTTAAAAATACGAGCAAAGAAAGACAATTAGTCCACCGCGGAGAAGAAAGGCACTCTGTAAGTATTAGCACCTACTTTTATCACCAGATAACCGTCAGCCGTTGTATAAGTTCCAGCACCTACCACTGCTGCGTCGTTAGCCGCTGCCAGTTCCAATACGTTAGTGTAGTTACCCGATGTTCGGATTGCGGAATTGACAACTGCCCCGGTATCTACGGCAATGGCAAGTCCTGAATCCAGACAAGTTACGTCCGGATAAACTTCAATCATTGCTCCGTCAAATTGACCTGTGACCGTTGCCGCACCCTCGACGTGAAAATGTCCTGCATTGATAGTAGAGGCGGTAAAGTTATCAGCGTTAACGTCACACTTGGCAGAGAGGGCAGACATTGCTGTTACTGCTCCAGTGCCTGCGTGTGAAATCCAAGGCTGCGAACCATATACCTCTTTAGCTGCTCCTGCTAGAACATAAGCTCTAGGAGCGGAACCTACTGCCGTGAGTCCTGAATCACCAGCTCCAGATACTGCTACCTTGGAGTAAGAACCAATCAGGTCATCACAATCACCGGCACCTGCCGAATGAAGAATATTGATAGTCTCACCGAATACAGCCGAACCGGGGTTAGTATTGAGAACCTGCGGATTGCTTGTGTCTCCAATCTTGAATTGACCGATACCAGTCGTGGTCTTGTCGAACTCCAGCGTCACTTTAGTCGCGGCGTTGGTAGTAGTTGTTCCAAGACTGATGTAGTCATCATCCGAAAGAGTTACGTCTCCACCAGCGTTCTCATAAACGGGAACGAAAGAGCAAGATGTGGCACTTCCTACGTTGGTATAAACAGACCCGGTCGTAGTGTTCACTAGAATACATCCCTTGGCATATCCTGCGACAGCACTGGGAATGTTAGCGGTAGGACACTTAACGAGCGAGTAGTTACCGTCAGCGTCGGAGAAAGCAACCTGAATGTTAGCATCAACAGCGGTCCAAAAATTTGTTCCAATCATAATTATGAATTAGCTGTTAATTAAGTCGTTGCGCTACTCCCAATCGCCCACTGATGAGCGATATATCCCGGTTGGAATGAAGTAGAACCAGTGTAAATCTTGGTACCGTTGTTGATAATCTTGTCGCTATCAAATCTCGGCTTCCAACCCCACATCATACGGGTCATACGAGCGGCTCTATCCATATCAATCAGATACCAACGCTTGTTGTAGGTAGAACTGTTGGGAATCCAATCAGCAACACGCAAGTCGATAGAACCTTGACCATTGGCGAACACGTTATTGATACGGTTTGCGTTGTCGGGGTTACCGATTGAGCGAAGAACTTCCTTGGATCTTTCCTCGAGTTCGTTCGGAACGATAAGACGGAGATTGCGAGTTTTCATCAACTGAACACCTTTATCGTCTCGCATACGGTCCAAAGCCTGACGAGCAGTCTTGAGATTGTCATATGAAAGAGGGATAGCTCCAAGGTCATTGGATTGAGTAGAACCGTCTTTCAATGTGTGAGTAGAGAACAACGCTTCACCTGAACCATCGGTAAAGTAAGTAGTCCCGTGACCTAGATAAAAGATTTTAGCGGCATTGGTGTCGATACGAGCGTGAATAGAGTTTCCCAAGTCACCTACCAAGTCTTTGATTTTATCGAAAGGCTTGAGGGTAAAGCGGATAAGTTCCTCTGTGATAGGAATTGAGTTGGTGAACTTGATAGGGGTGATAGTAGTCTTGAAACCGGGGATCTTCTCTTCCCTGTTGTACGGTTCAGCTTCACCTGTAAGACCGGCAATGCCTAAACCTGATACCTGTTCGAACTGAGTATCTTTAATTTCAGCCATTTCATCTCTGAAACCGAACATACTGTACTGCAACTCCTTTGAGAGCTGTGTTTCAACTTGATGCCAAACCTCTCTAATCCTCGGGTCGGCGGCATCAAATAACTTTTGTAAATCAGCCATTTTTTTTCTTTAAGAATTAGAAATTAAGTGTTCGACAAAACATTGTTAACCTTAACAAACTTGAATGTTCCCACTCTAAGTCCGCTGCCTGCACCCGTTCCACCCTGTGATTTAGGGTCGACGTGAGTACACACAACAACACGGTTAGTAGTAGTCTGTGCGCCAGAGGTAACATCGACTTGGATTGCCCCAGTTCCGCCAGTAAGTTTGTAATAAGTACCGATTGAAGTTAGCGGGGACAAATCTGCATTGGTTCCCATTAAAAACTCCATATCTTGGTCAATCGGAATATAAGAGGGCTTGACCTTGGCAACTGTTTCATTATCAGCTGTCATAGTTTGAGTCTTCTGTACTACACCGATGACCGTGGGGGTAGCACTAGCGATAACCTTCAAACCGTCAGAAGCGTCCATTTCTACCAAATCACCAGAGGCGAACACTTCACTGTTCTTCCCAATGCCGTTTGATTCGAAATTTACTTCTCTGGTCGGAGATTTATACACTTCCGCTCCGTAAATAGCCATTGTAGTAATATTAACTGTTAAAATTTGGAAGTATCATATCCCAAATCTGACAACTCCTTATCCCACTTGCTGACAACGGCAGCGGTGTCCGGGTCATAGTTTGGCTTATGTTGACGTTCCTGTTTGTATCCTGTTGCTCCATAGGAAACCCCAGGTTCGGAATATTCTCGATTGGCTTCCGCTTCTCGTATCCTATCCTCTCTTCTTTTAATTGCTTCCTCTTCGGCAAACACAGCACCATAAGCTTTTTCAAAATCCAACATCACTCCCTCTTGAGTTCGTTCGCTGCAAGTTCTTATTTTTTCGTAAGTGTCTATTACCTCTTTCAATTTAGCAGTATTGGCGGCTAGGGTCGGCTTCTCTGCGAGAAACTTTTTAAGCGCGAAAGTCCTAATCTCTTCTTTCTCCTTATCAAGCTCCTGTTGTACAGGATTTATCTCTTTAGAAATATGATTAGCCCACGCCTTAGCGCTAGGGTCTTCAAAATCAATTTTAGGCAATTCTTCTTCTTCTCCTTTAGCCTTGCTTTTCTCTTCTCTCACTGCTCGGAGTTCTGTCTTGGCTTCTTCGATAGCTCTGGCTAGATTGTCTTTCTCGGTAGCGAGACGTTCAACTTCCAGCTCTTCCGCTGTCTTTTCCTTGGGTTCTTCAACCTTTTTTGACGCTGTTTCGTCAGCGAGTAAATCCTCTAAATTCTTTTCTTGTTCTTCCATAGTTTTTAACGGGTGATAACGCTCATCCGAGGCGGTTAACTATAAAATAAAAAACCCTGACCACCGTCAGAGTTTCGGACCCCACATTGAAGAGTTGCGCTGCGTCAATGTGGGATACGAGACCCCAACGGTTTGCGCAACTTAATTTGTTTTACTTTCCGAAGATTTTTCCTTTCATTTTTGACATAATCTCTTCTCCGGTTGCTTTCTTCGCTACTTTTTTCATAGCTTTTTTAGCACCAATCTTAGCGACTGCTTTCTTGGCAGTTTTTGCCTTTTTAGGGGCGACTTTCTTTTCCATTGTTTTTAGTTTAATTATTTATACTAGATTTTCGTAATTTCTCTAAATTATCATACGCTCTTTTTCCTTTTGCCAGCATCTCTTGAAAGGTTAGTATTCTAGTCTTGCCAATGATGGAGGCTACTGCGTCATTTCCTGCCAGTGCTGTTTGCTTGATGTTTAGGTTAACTTGGTTTTGGATATATTCCCTTAGTTCCTTATCCGCGTAAACCTTGGCAAGAGCGATGTTTTGGTCGGAACTGATACTGTTTATAGGTTCGGAATACTCTATAGGATACATCACGCTTACAGCCTCGATTGCTTTATTTAATATGTCTATTTTGTCTGTCATGATTTCTTTTTATCTTTAAATCCTTCGATAGGTTTATCTGGCTCTTTCCAGCTTGGGTCCGCAAATACTTCTGCTATAGGATATCTTCGGCTCTTGTCGATTGCTTCCTTCGCTGAGTTTGCCATCACTAACTTCTTTACTATATATTGTTTCATACTTCAGCTGATTGAGTGGCTAAATTACTTGGCTTCATTTGTTGAGCAACCCCTTGCGGAATGCCCTGTGACCCCCGTGGCGATTGCTGTCCCTGTTCGGGTGTTGCTTGTTGCGGTTGTTGAGTAGGTGCAAAACGGTCCGAATCTATGTCGTACGATTCCTCCACAAATTTTATAATCTCATCTACGTTAGCAGGTGCTACTTGTAATAGTCCAAGTCTCCACTGTGCGTATTCCATCCTTGCTGCTTGGTCCAAAACTGCGTTCTTCTCATAAGATGAATACTTCACTACCTGAACCGAAAGATTATAGTCGTTGAAAGTATCAATGTTGAGTGCCAGTACTTCCGTGGGGTTTCCCGTTTCTTCTCCCATAGCTTCATCTACTGACATTGAGTCCTCTAATTGCTTCTGCTTGTCGGAATTAAGATCTGATACCAATTTAATTACTTTGTTTCCCTTCCTGCCGTCTGACAATTCCACGTTGGAAAGCTTCACATCTCTGAACAACATCTTTTCTATTTCTTTACCTCCTTTGCCTGTTATCTTTTCTATTTTAGGAATTGAGTAGAACTGTAGGATGTGAGCTAGTCTCAATTCCGTTCTATCTCTCTCGAAGTCTTCCAGATAATTGATAGAAAATCCTATCTTGCTCATCGCCTCCTGCTGTTGAAGAAGTATCTGGCGAGTTCCGAGCTTTCCCCCTTTCGGACTGTACGATCCCCCACCTCCTTGCATACCTGAGTTTTCCTTTCCGAGTGAGAGGATAGTCTGGAACATATTTTGTTCAGACGAGGAAACGCCCGGTAATGTATCAAACTTCCACTTGTTGATATCCGAAACCTTGCGTATCTTGTTTGGTTCTAGATATTGGTCATCTAACATATCGTCTATGTCTGACGTAAGACCGAAAGGGAGTAAAGAGCTATCAGTCTTATCAATCATCGCATTAATGAAGTTGTTGGCTGTGTCCTGTTCTCCCATGAACTTTTGAGGAATACCCATGCCCCAGAAGAAGTCATTTCCGTAGGGTTCGTTAACTGTCTTGGCGAAAGGATATTTACCGTCTTTGAATGGAATAATACCGTCATAGAGAACTACTCCGTTAGCCACGATGATGTGTCTGTTCTTGTATCGGCAATAGTATCTTAATATCTCAACTTGGTCTTTGTGTAAATCAGTATAGATTGAGTTGCGATAGAAGGTGTTAGAGTCCATTGCCACGTTGTAGTTTCCCTCCCTTACAAATTCCGCGTTCTTGTATCGTCCAAATTCCTGCTTAAACTCTGAAAAAGTTGTTATTTGTCTCCAAATCACCCACGGTTGCTTCTGGATGTCAGGCTCATAAGGATTAGCTATAAAGAAGTCTTCAAGAGGAATAACCTGTTGATAACAATTATCGAACAGAACTCTCTTCTCTTTTTTAGACGTTATCTTGCCTGTGTTGGAGTTAAACTTATCGGGAGTAGAGCAATCTACCTCTGAACGTTTATATCCTTCATAGCTTATTACAGTACCTTTAACGGCGCATTCCATTGCCGCCTCCAAGTATCTCGCTGGTTGGTTCTCTTCGTTGTTGCTATAGGCGTTCAAATCTTCCAGTACTTCGGAAAGTTTCTTGTTCACCATCCCAGTGGTCTTGTTCACCGCTACAATCTTAACCTTAGCTTGTGATAGTGCCACTTTCGACAAATACCCGATAATGATATTTCGGGTAATGTTAAGATAAATGTTAGATTGTTCTTGCTCATCTAGGGTAGATAGAGGTTGGATATATCCGTTCCAGCGTTCGGTCCAGTCATCAATAACGTCAGTCAAAGCACGGCCATTGAAATAGTTGTAGGTCTTTTGGGTTACGCTGCGCCCTTTGGTAAAGTCTTTGAGGACTTTGTGCAAAGCTTCTTGCTCATCGGGAGTAGGCAACCAAGTTTTATTTTCTGTTTCTTCGCTGTTCATCTCTATCTATTATTGTAAAGTGCGCTATTAATATGACCAAGGCAGATATATGAAGTACTAAACATATTTCTTGAAGTATAAGGCTTGTATTATCTATTGCTGGTACTTGTGATAGTAATATTATTGTTGGTACCATAATATTTTATTTCCTTAATCTTCTTAATCCCGGTGCTTGAGTGTGCTGTTTATAGAAGTCAAACTCGTGTTCGTATCTTTTACCCAATGGGTCGCTCTCTGGTATCGGCTTCGTAGGTATTCCCCATACTGCCAGAGCTAGGGAGAAAACACAGTCATCGTGTAATCCTTCTGGAACTGAAATCTTTATCTTTCCCCTTTCTCCTAGCTGATACTGAAAGCTCTGTAGTTCTGATATGAGGATAGGATCGTTAGGTATCTTTATTTTTCCTTGTTCTATTAAAAGTTGTAGGTTTGTTAGTAAGTCTTTTCTAGTCTGTTCATTGAACACTACCGGCTCTACGTTTATCTGCTTTTTTGTTAAATCATCCACTATCGGGTCGCCGATTCCCGTTCTATCTACAAATAGTCTTCCTTTATTAAATCTTAAGTAAAATGCTTCTATTCTTGCCTTCTGTAGATTCCAGTCTATCTGATTAAACCTTTCTTGAAATCCTGCCTTGAATGTTGTTAGGTCAAACGGAGTTAGAACAGTCCAGTCGTTATACTTGGCAAGGTCACATCCTAATTGATAAGTCTTGTTAGTGCTTATCTGTAGCCTTCCGTCCCATATCGCGCTTGATACTCCGCGGAAGAAGTCACTTGCACCTTCTTGGAACTCACATAAGAACTCTTGCTTATAGTACATCTCAGTCATTTCTCTTCTGGCTTCGTCCAGGTCTTCCTGTGGGATAGCGTGCGTATCGTTTACGGTAAGGATGGAGTGATACCAGTTACCAGAATTCTGTCTTGCGTATTCCAACAGCTTCCAGGCGTGATTCTTGCCTCTAGGGGTGAAGATGAATGTTGCTGTTCCATGGTTCTCTGTGAGGATAGGTCTTATTACTTCTAGCCAGATACTTTCTTTCATCTCTGCGTATTCGTCGAACACTACATCTATCGGGTTAGTTCCTCTCCAGCTTTCAGGTTTGTCTGTTCCTCCTAACTGCCAAATGGATCCATTCCTAAACTTTATATATAATTCGGTATTATTCTTTGATTCTATGATTGCATCGGGGAAGTGTTTCATCATCTCCGGGTTCTGCCATACTACTTTTTTCGCTTGAGTATAGGTAGGAAGTAGGTAGAGATAAAACCCTTTATTGAGTAGTGCCTTCCTTATCTGGTCGTTCAATGCTGTCTTTGATTTCCCACTTCGACGATGCATCACAATCACCTTGAATTTTGCTTGGCTCTGTAGGATTGGTAGTTGATAATCTCTTGGGCTGTACAAGTAAGGTATCGTTATTTCCATAGTTTATCACGTTTAAAGTGAATGGTTGCCCATCATTGAGAGAGATGTTCTTTGACATTCTCTTCTTCAATTCGTTATATTCTCTGATAGCTCCTAACTTTGTCTTGAAATCGGCGTGTTGATTGATAAGAAATAGGTGTTGCTTGTCTACATTCTCATCGTTAAATCCTCCCATTTCGAGCAATCCGTTTATTCTCTCTATAACATTAACCTTCTTTAACTCTCGTGACGCTGCTGCTGCTGCTACCATATAACTCATCTTCTTTCCTTCTTTATCTGTTCGTCCATATACTTCCAGATAGCATTGTGTACCATTTCCAAAAAGTTCTCTATCTCCATTGACATAAAGCTGACAGAACTCTTCCTGTTTAGGATTGAGTTTTGTTGCCATACTATTGTTTAACAATTTCACTCTGGAACTACTATCTCGCTCTTGGGCTGTTCTACTATAGTCATAGCCGGTACGATTCCATTCTGCGTAACGTTCAGGATAGGTACGATGTTAACCTTGTGTCTTGCGCAAAGTTCGTCGAATTCCTTTTGGATAGATTGCAGTTTTTCTTGTTCCATTTTATTTATTTTATTTTAAAAAAATACAGACACCTAGCATAAAGCTACGAGTGTCTGGTTCGATATTCTCATAATAACATATAGGTATAGAGTGTCAAGCGATCTAAAACATTCTTATTTTTTTATTTTATCAAAAAAAGTTATCCACAGCTTTGATGTTTTATGGCTTATTTAAGCCCTCTTTTTTCTTGGTGTAAGGTATTGACGTGCGAACGTTCGTATGCTACAATGGAATCAAGATAAGAGAAGAAGCTGAGGGATGAGCTGAAATATAGGACTAGAGCATAGCTCGCATACGCGCCGATATAATCAACCTCCACTGGCGGATCCGAATATCTGCATTAAGAAAATTAAAATAAAAAAATGGAAAACGAAAAAGTAATTGAAGCTTTGAAAAATTCTCCTTATTGGTCGACAGAATATGAGAACTTCAACGCCACGACAGACGAGGCTAAAGAATACCTCAAAAAACTCGGATACGTAATCAATGGATACCGGGAGGTCGGAGAACACTATGAATATCTGCACGCCGGAGACATTAACATTGAGAAGATAGCGGATGACATTATTCTTACAGGTTTCGAAAAAAACGAACCCAACTACAAGAAGTATAAGAGCGAATGGGCAGCAAAAGAAGCACGACCATACTACACCCCGGAACTTGGCTATCTCATACCGATCGAAGCTCTCCCCGAATTCGAAGCATTCTTCAAAGCAAAAAAAGAAAAATACGAAAGAGAAAGAAAAATAAAAATAGCAAAACAATTGATTGAGGGATGCGGAGGAGAATCTTGGGACAAGACGGATTATCACTATCCGGCAACAGACAGAATCGCAAGAATGGAAGATAATATCAGGACTCTCGAATCCCAATATAGAGGAATAGAATTAACTCCGAACGGAAGGAAATACAAGGCATCATATGACGGAGTGAAGTATCAGACCGCAGAAGAAGCACAAGCGAAGTATAACGCATTCATCGCCGAACGCAGAGCGTACCTCCAGGGCGAGCTGAACAAATTAAAAGATGAATATAAGGAAGCTCTTACAACATTAGAAGAAGAACAAAAAACACCCACGATCTAGTCCATAGATAGGGGTGTTATGTAGATAGATTAGCACCCCCAAAAGTATTTGTCAATTTATTAATTTTTATAAAAAAAATATGAAAAACTACATTGTAGTGTTCGAAGACAGTTGGAACCTCAACCAGCCCAAAAAAGTAAACGCAGATAATAAGGATAAAGCTATCGGCATAGCCGTAGACCTTGCGTCTCCATACACCAGCGCGACTATCGTAGACGATGAAGGCACTAAATATGGAACTTATGAGATAGGCAACGGCGGTAAATTATTCGGGATTGATTTTGCTTAATTATTAAATTTTGAAAATATGAAAATAAAAGGAGCTTATGATTGCAGTTACTGTCACGGAGACATTGATAATGCTTGCACAGCTTGCGATCCGGAATGCGATTGTTTGGAATTATATAATCATCGAGAAGGAGAATGCGATTTCGGTTGTCAATTCTGCGAACAAGAAGCGAAGAGAGCGGCATCTTCAATGGGCAAGAGGTCGGCTCAATCCCGTCTCGGAAAAATGACAAAGGAAGAGCGCAGCGCGGCAATGCGAGAATTACAAAAGAAAAGAAGTTACAAAAAGAAAACGGATTAAACTCCGTTTTTTTTAATTTTCATCCTTCCTCCTTTCCCTCTACCCCGATATTACAACCACCCTCTGGCATATTCCTTTTTTCAGCAATTACAGTAAGGGATATATACGCTCCCAATTCAGATACCAAAATTGTGTCGTGATATCTTCCCCAAGTTTTTAGTGCGTCGATGTTAACGGTTAAGTCTTTTTCAATTCTTTTCATCTCTATCTCACGCTTGAAAATAACAAGAGGGAAATCTCTATCGCATAATTCCCAACCCTCTGCACCTAACTCATTGAGCCTACTTATTTTTAACCTATTCTCACTGCAATCGACTATTTTATACTCAAATCTTTTCATCCTCCTCCTTTCCTAATTTATCCTCGACCCACTTTAATTTTGTTCCACAATCAGGGCAATAATCAAAGCCCTCTGCTACATCTCTCACTCCGCAACTAGGACACTTATACCAATGGCACCACCATTCATCCTCACCTTGATTATCTTTTTCTCCAATTTCTACTTCCCCCCTGCACTCCTCAATCGTCTCAACGAGGAAGGCTTCAATTTCTTTTAAGGCGTTATCCCCCACTACCTTATATTGAAACTTCTCCCGAACCTCTTGTAATCTTTTTTCGCTGTATGTCATATTACAATAAAATTAAAAATATCATTGTTATCGTCAAACCTCCGAAAAGTATTCCCACTGAACGAGCTTTGTCGGTGGAGTCTCCAATTGCCGCATTGATATAAGCAATTACATAGATTGCCATTAAGAACCCTGCTATCACGCTTTTTGTTTCCATAATTTTATTTCGTTAAAAGTTCTGGATTATCCCAAACGTTCCCAATGATTTTACTGTTATCTGTGATAGGATGAGTACTAAGATATGCACTCCAATCTTCATCATCCTCATCTTCTGGGGATGATAATTGTTCCAGATAACATCCGTATAATGCGTTGCGAACAAGAAATATATAGTCGTCGTTATCTATAATATCTCCATAATATATTTCTGTGTTTACTTCATCTTTGTGTCCGATATACTGTCCGACCGTGTCGGGGATAACTTCATAGACCACACCTTCCTCGGTTGCAATACAGTGCCTAGTTTCTCCCGGAAGAAAGCTATCCAAACCACAATTCTCTGCGGTCAATGGAGTCTTAAAATAATATCCATAA
>Ga0172381_10001296_pt1 | contig 29724 bp, 42 predicted proteins | sample Leawel6488metaG_FD_119754 | JGI IMG/M metagenome (GOLD analysis project Ga0172381, IMG submission 119754) | Leachate microbial communities from a municipal landfill in Southern Ontario, Canada - Leachate well 64-88 metaG | ecosystem: Engineered > Solid waste > Landfill > Unclassified | place... | reverse complement strand
TGAGCTTGAATCGCTTCGGTGCTGCGGGAATTGCAAATCCTACCACACAAGAAGCGATTGTATGATGAAGCATGAATATAGGCCAAACCAGTATTGTGATATGTGGCAATCCGATGGCCTGAAAGAACGGGGAACCTAAAATGGGTACATTTGTACCCAGAAAGGGTATATTAGGCTCACTATAACACACAGTGCTATAATAAAGTGGTTGTTCGGAAAATCAGGACAACCAGCATGGACACGTTATTGTTTCATGTCCATGTGTGACACATAAAGAACGACTAATACAAAAACGTATTAGAAGGTAAATAGGGGGTAATATGAACCTAGAACATTTGAGCGATGAAGAGTTGGCGGAGGGGATTAGGTTAGGAGACAGCTTATTAACCATCAACTATTGGTTTTGGAAGGGGATGTTTCTTAACGAGCTTGTCGCCCTTTATGAAGAGCAACTTCGCAGATGGTCTGAACGGCGGAAGTTTAAAAATAATCAAGCAGCATAACCACAGGTGGATAAATATGACCAACGATAAACTCAAGCAGCAGAATAAGGAATTACTGGCCGAAAATAAGCTACTCAAGACGAAATATAAATCCATGTATAATTACTGCAAGGCGGTCATCCAGCTGACGAGGGTGATATGCAATTTAGATGAGGAAAAGAAAAATGTATTTAAAACAGGTTCAATGTGATTTTTGCAAGAAGTCATTTACTGAGGCCGATGTTTTTGAACTTCAAGAATTTCATTATATCAGATTCACCGGCGGTTTTAGTTCAGTCTTTGGAGATGGGGCAGAGGTCGAATGTGATATTTGCCAAATATGTTTAAAAGAAATCATCAAAGATAAATATAGAATTGTAAATGGCATGGGAGGGTTATAAATGGACGGCAATACAACAACTGGCATTCCTTTTGAAAGATGTATTATTTGTAATAATTATCACACTTATAGTGCTGAAATGTGCAATCGTCTGCACCGTAATGAGGTAGATAAAATAGAGCCATCCACGCAACCGCCAATGATACTGATTCCTGATTATAAAGATCAGTTACAGACGATCATAGACCTGTTAAAAGAGATAAAATATAACACGGACAGATTGCGCATAAAATGACCTTGACGGCGGCAAATAATGTGGATGGAGTAAAGTAATATGGCCCCAGGGAAGGCACATGAAGACGCAATTCAAATCATCAAGAGCACTCTTAAAGATGAGTTTAGGATCGACGACTGCCATTTTTATGAAAGTTATTCTGTTTATAAAAAGCGCCCGGATATCGTGTTCAGAAATCCAGTAACCAATAGAATGATAGTTGTGGAAGTCGGCAATACAAGCGCCGAAAAGATTGCGATTTATTTATCCGTTCCAAAAATAGAAGAGATAAGATGGTACACAAGATATTGCAAGAAAAAGGGCGTTCATCTGTGTGGGCAATGGTTCACCGATGATGTTTCGAAAACATTTATCACGCAAAAGTCTTGCCGTATCAGGGAGAGAGAACGGCGGATTAAGTCAGATATTAAAGAATACGAAAGGCGATTACAAGAATTAAAGATCAGTCCCGATTCTTATATCTGCTGTTCTGGATGCGGACAACATTTGCTATTAAAGCAGGCTTCTTTTGTTACTCATCATAAAAGGCAATATTGCGTTTGCCCTGACTGTATGGATCAACGCAAATTTGAAACCATGTCAAGCCAACGGGAAGCGTTATATGAATTTATTACCGCGAAAAGTTTATGGATAAAAGAACAATGCAAGCGCGATGGATTAAACTCCGAGAGGCCACAAAATACTCCGCTATAGGCAAGGCCCGTCTGATCAGCCTTGCTCTTTCCGGCGTTATTCGAGGGGCAAAAGACACGGATTCCAAGTGCGGCGACTGGATCTTCGACAGGTTATCTCTTGACGAATACAGAGAGGCCCAAATGTCCCATACTTATATTCAAGAGAAAGCTCTTGCAATTTTAAACGGTGAGCGTATATGAACTTCGACATGAGGCTTTTTAAACGCGGGAAATGGTACTGGGTGGAAATCGCAAGAGAAAACCGCAGGCCATTGAAAACCAAAGACGAGCAAGAGGCAAAAGCCCTTGTAAGGGCGATGGAAAAGGAACGCATTAAAGGCCGACTGTTCGACCTTACCAAAGAAAAGCGTGTCACCCTGGGCGAATTTAAAGACTTTTATATGGCGTATCGTGAGGGGCTTGACGATCTTTCGCCCCAAACCATAAGAAAAGACGCATTGAGCCTAAAACTTCTACTTGAAGTATTCCCATCATCGATCCTGATACAGTCGATCGACTTTAATAAATTCAAAAAAACATGGCTTTCAGTAGGCAACGCAAAGAAAGTCACGATAAATGGCTATATGCGGCACCTAAAGATTGCCTTCAAGTGGGCCTTGAAACAGGGTTACATTAAAAAACTGCCTGAATTTACCATGTACCGATTAGGGGAATCCCTGCCGCGGGTATTGTCACCGGAGCAAATCAAGACGATATTTGATAAAGCCCCGGCCGATGATCTGAGGTTCTATACATTCCTTTTATGGACCGGCTGTCGCCGTTCTGAGGGGCTTAATTTAACATGGCCTGATTGTCACCTTGACCAACATAAAGCAAAGGTCACAGGCAAAGGAAATAAAGAAAGGATGGTTCCGTTACATGGTGAAGTCATCAGGAAACTCGAACCCATTAAAAGAGACATCGGATGGGTATTCACCCGGTATCACGCTGATACATGGTCAAAACGGTTTCATGGTATTGCAACAGCCTGTGGCATTGATGCACGTTTACACGACCTCAGGCACAGCGCAGCCACCTATATGCTTGCTTCGGGGATTGACATTCGAGAGGTTCAGGCGATCTTAGGCCATTCCCAAATAAGCACGACAACGATTTACGCGGATGTTTTGGACAGTATGAAAATCAAGGCTATCAACAAGATGGAAATAAAGTAAGTGCGGACAAATTGCGGACAATGACAACATAAGTATATGAGATTATTAAATAGGCAAAAGGACTTTTAATCCGTTGGCCGCGGGTTCAATCCCCGCACGGCCCACCAAAATCATTCATGTTTTAGTCACTTACAAAATACCACAATTTTAAAACCTCGCCAAACCTCGCCAATTTAACACTTTTTGCGTACAAAATGCGTACAAAAACAATACGGCAGCAGACGTTTGATCAACGAAGGATCGGTTAATACGAAACTTGAAAAAGGCAGAACGCAAATAGGCTACTCGTTTTGAATTGTCCGGTAGGTTTGGATGGATATGGTTAAGTGAACAATTCAGTCAACTGAATGACTACTTATTTTTCTACCTATATTCAGTTTTCAAAGAGCACCGCCGGCCGCCGTATTACTTCGGTATGCCTTCAACATGGCATTAACCGTTGTCCTGACCATCAATGGAGTTTCCGGCGTATAGAACGCCTGAACGATCTCTAGTACGTCAAGTATTTCGTCAAAGTCTTTTAGCTTTTCACCAGCCCCATGAAATTTTCTAACCCTTGCCACTTTCTCCCGTGAGCATGATCGGCAATCAAGCTCCGGTATCACATTCTTCCATGATGAACGATGCTCAACCAGCCGGGGCTTTCCACAACTCGGACAAGTGACAATTACCGTCTCCCTTTCCCGGTATAAACAGGTTCGTTTCCGGCCCTTATATTGTTTAGTCGGGGACATATCTTCCATATACTTCATAGTCACGTCTTTCCATTAACCAATGATTGACCTGCTCAGGGTTTGGGCGCTTCAGGTTATAATAGAGGTCAACCAGCTTCAGATATTTGCCCTTGTCCGAGCATATATCAATCCCCGGTGTCTGGATGGAAGTAATGCCTATCGCCTGGCCTATGATGGCCGGGACGTCATAAATGCGCTTGTACCAGGGCGCGGTTACGTCCCTGTCAATCGCGGATATGATCTTTTCTCGTTGTTCTGGACTCCATGAAGGATTCCACCAGAATTTGAGTCGAAACGCATCAAGGTAGTCACGCACGGGCTGGGCCTGAAAAAGAAAGTTTTGGGAGGCGATGACCCCCGGGGCAACCAGCCACATCAGATGGTTATAACAACCAGTTTCATGGGCCTTAATCGCCCAGCTAAAGAAGCCCCGAAGGTTATCTGATAAAACAACCATCGGTAACTTCTCCCGCGGAATGTCCACAACGTCTTCACGGTCTAATAATATTTCACCGGCTTTATTAATTTGCATGACTGCCTCTTATTTTTCCGATTCTGCAATCAGGGTTAGGATCTCAATAACCGCCTCCAGCTTAGCCTTATCTATCCCTGCGAACGGGGCCACCAGCGCCAGTATCTTTAATAGAGATTTTATGTTCATAAAGTTCCTATGGAGTGACAGTTATTTTCAAGATCAAATTAAACGGCTTGCTGGGAAGCAGCGCCGGAATTATAAACCCGTAACTCACTACGTTGGAATATTCCGACTCGACGCCGTCCTTGTTTTTCGCCGTGACCACGAAATACTTAGTAACGGTCGTGCCTGTAATGCCAGAAATGGTCAAAGGCGTAGTCGATTCAAAGGTCGTGACCGGCGGGACAACGGCTGTATAAGGCACGTCCACTACTTTGGCGTACGGGCCGTCGTCCGTACTCGCTTGATAAAGCACCCAGCCGGATATGTCGGGCAACTCCGCTTCCAACTGCTCCCAGGTAAACGTCAAAGATTCAGATACGTTCCCGTTTGCTGCGTTCCCGAATACCGGGATCAGCATCACTGCCAACATGATAAATCCGATTAATAACTTTTTCATTTTGTTCTCCTCATAGTCTCGTTTGCTTGTTTTTAACTTTATCAAATAACTTATATCCCTTTGCCCTTGCTGGCATGTTCGCCACTCGTAAATGCTTTGGTGCAGACAGTGGAGTCTGGCTATCGAAAACATAATCAGGATTCGGGTGAACGCCTAAAGGATCGGGTGGGCATTGATAAGCCCCTATTGTCCAGCCTACCCATTTACCGTCCGGCCCTTTGACCTTTGGTCTTGCTTTACCATCTTTGTCAAACAGTAAGAGCTCAAGAGCAGGTTTTCCATTATCAATAGCATCTCCATACATATTCAAACCTGCATCACAAAAGGGGTTACGGCAGTTATACTTTCCGTCTTTCTGCTCGAGCACAAATCCTTTCTCGCATGTGTATTCGCCATAAGAATTGTTGACAGTCGCTAGTAAAAATGACCAACCGAGTATCGAAATGGCGAAAACTATTTTGAATAATTGCACCATCATCCTTCCTCGATCATTTCTATCACCTCACGAGCCCGCGAGGGAACCTGTTCGGCATATTTACTCTTTCGCATTTGTTCGCCTGCCTTTTCCCATCTGCCGACATTGATACAAGCTATTGAATGAATAAATTTTCTCGCCCTGGTGAAGCCTAATTGGAAGACAAAATCTGTTAGTGCGTATTGCCTCCGTTCTGAGAAATTATTCCATTCGGGAAATAAAACTCGGCAGTCAGCAACGGCGTGTCTGATGTCCGTCTCTAGCAGTTCGTCAATCATGGCATCGGTTATCTTCTTATTCTTTTTGAAATATTCCTCTATATGAGGCGGCAGGCCATTAATAAGGTTGTGGCCCACGCCCAAAGTATCGGCGTTTGCGCTGCACTTATAAACCTTGTAGCGGCGGCCCTCGTGGCGTTCAATAAACTGGCTTAATGTTTCCTTCATTAATCTGTCCTTCCGTCGCATGGTTCATAAAGTGATCTGTCTTTATTCCTGAGTTGACAAAGCGCTATCTGGACGGCAATCCGTTCCTCTATTTTCCCTGTCCGCCCGTTGGAAGTGGCAACATGGGCCGATAGTTTATCAATCGAGTCTTTAATCTCCCCGCAACTCCGGCGGTATTCGTCGCGGTTTTCATGGATGCAATCCTTTAGCTCTCTCGTCGTGATTGCGGTAAACTCGGCAAGGCGTCGCTTAGTGATCTCATGGTTCGCTTCAATATTTTTTGCGTTGGTTACTCCCCGGTCTTCAACAACAGCCATCCAACGCCTGATAAAAAAACCAGCCAGTGCAACAAGAAAGGTTATCCAGCTTAATACCGCCGCCATCATCCAGGTCAAATATTGATCCATATTCCTTACCGTCCTAGTTTATTTTCACCGCTATAAATAACCCCGTTCCTTAACCCTGAAATACAACCATGATCCGATCCACCATGCTATCAGAAGCAAAACCCATTGAGCGCCTAACCCAAAAAAGATTGAGGCCAACAAAAGAAAGCATATGAAATAGAGCATGGATGTCTCCTTAATCTATTGCGCTAAAGTCCATACTGATTTCGTAAGTCACGGTAAGCTGCGCGCCGTTGGCGACTGATACCGTTGGATCAAGGACGGAACGTTCTGGCATCCAACCATCACCACTCCCCCACATTACACTTTGTGAATAAAGAGCAACCTCTTTAACGATTATTATAGCACCGCTGTTATTATTGAAAACACGATCAATCGTGCTTTTCCATGTCTTTGTACCCGAAATATAACTTGAAGTAGGAGTTGCCTGCGTGACATGAGTTAACTTACCGCTTGACGATCCATCCTCGATAATTCCCCCGAGTGCGTATTGTTCTACACTAAAGGCAGTATCCGATGTACCTACCCGAATCAGACAAGGAATTATATTTGGAGCCCAACTTGTGCTATATTGGGCATTTACTCCGCCGGTAATCGTTTTTCCTGAGATATAGCCAGCACCGAAGGTTGTCGTTGTAGGTTTTCCATAAGCACCTTGATTGAAAATCATATTGTAATAATTTCTTGTCCAACTATGCCCCCGTTGAATGTCATCAAAAGTTAGGATTCCATTCTTATCATGGACTTTCAATTTAATCATGATTTCGGATGGTGATGGGACTTTGAGTTCACGACACTTATTTTTTAATTCTGCAAATTTTGCTTCTTCAATTGGATTTAACATTATTATTCTCCTTTAAGTTTCGTGCCAAACAGATTGGGTTCCTGATTGGCTTCCAGATGCGTTGATATTTGCACCGCCTATTGCTGAAGTAATACGAAAAGTATCGACATTAATATAATCGCAATAATAATAAGCAAAAGCGGTGAGTCCCGTCGGTAACGCCCCTGTCGTTGTAAATTTTATAATTTCATGATCTGCAATTCCATGTCCCGCCGAAGTGACAACACATGGGGACGCTATGGATATACTTACGCCTGATATTTCGGTGAACCCCTTGACGCTTGTGCTTGCGGCAACTGACGGAACGTCTGGGACTGTAAACGCCGGGGACGAATCACCTATTGATACCGCCACGGGCGTTTCTTCGATTTTTGAAGTTGATGCAACAATTGCAGGAACCGCAGGAACAGTTAAGCCAGCAGGCCAATGGAATATATTTCCAAGTACGTTTTTTATGCTGTCTTTTATATCGTCCCGTCGGCTTAACCGATTTAAATATTGTGAATTGTCCCTGATTCTTCTTCTCATGAGTCAACTCCTAATCAGTTATGGCGTTCGCAAATCCGACTATTGAAATGACGTTTGCCGTGCCTGCCCAACCGCGAATGACTGCGGCATTTTGCAAGACAAGACCCGGTATGCAGAGGAACAACCCTTTCTGAAAAGGAATGGTCTGCTTGATAACATCCGGAGCCGCTGCACCGCCGAGTTCCAACGTCAACAAGACATCTGCCGAGTGCGCGTTGTAAGCCCAAATCCATACCTCGTCCACCGTTCCCGGCGTGGTTCCTGCTACTGCCGTGTGGATGGTTTCTGCGTCGGTCGTCGATGTTTTGGTCAATTTGATTGCTTTGCCATCGGTACTGCCGCTTAGTTTTCTTTTAGTAGCTACTGACATTTCGTGTCCTCCTATAAAGTTAATATTTCGTTGACTAAATAATCAAAGGCCAACAGGGGATCGCCGGAGTCGAAATCCCACGCCGCCCATTCTTTTGAAAGAGCAACGCTAGACCATACTTCCGCGCTTCCCATCATCACCTTTGAAGCCTCACTCGATCCCGCATAAACCTTCACCGCATCACTCAGGTTCATATCTATGCCTCCACGATAATATAGAGCGTGTTTTCATCAACCGGTGATAGGGCGTCATATTCAGCCTGTGTACATTTGACGATGGTGCTGATATCAGCCGATGATACGTTTCCGATATATGTTTTGAGAACCGAGAGCGCCAATTTCTTCGTCACGCCGCTTTGAACGACGGGAACCACATCAGCGTCAGCCGGTGTCACAACCGCCGCATAACTCGATATTTTTGCCATTATATTTCCTCCTTTGGTAATATTTATACTTCAACTACATTCGCTTGAACGGCATAGATGTTTGCGTCGGTCACGTCATATTTTTTTGCCATGGCCGGATACGAGTAAGCCGACAATAATCCAATCTGATTTGTAAAAAAAATTAGTTCCTTTATCGGAGCATATGTTGATGGGAATTTTTGTTCTGCGGTATATCCGCCAACATCCGTATAGGCGGCTGATTCAATAATCGCGTAGTCGCTTGAACTATTTTTATTCGCAAGTCTTGTTTCAAGAGCATAGTGCCATACAGGATTCTCGGCAATCCACGATTCTTCAGGTGGCGGGCCGGGCAGTTCATATGATACGATGTTGTCAGAAAATACGGACGACCAAATCCGATAAAGAATGTTGTCCTTGTCTATCATCACCATATTTGTAACAAGATTTGATCCCGGCAACCATTCTTCTCCGCCCGGCGGCACGGAAGGATGCTGATGTAAAAATGTCCCAACAGGATTAATTTCATAGGATGAAAAAGCCAGAGGATTCCCATCGTAAAAATAGAGAGTAGGCTTCCAACTGGTAAAACAACGACGGGCATCTATCCCGCAAAAAATCCCTTCTTCATAAGCGTACATGACGTGAGGTGTTTCAACCCCGGCGTCTTTTGTATAAAATAACCAAGGTCCGGACAATTCTAATCCAGTGCTCACCGGGGGCATTGCTATCCAATCCGTCTCCCCCTGCGATAATAATTTGAAATAATATTTTTGTGCTCCTGCTGATGGGGCATGAATAGTTACCAGGATATCTATTGTCCCGTTGTCCAATCTCCAACCGGAAGCCGCGATTGGCAACCATTGAACAGGCGTGGGCGCAGTCAAACGCAAGGTATTCGCTAAAACTGTGCCGTCTGGACGAATTTGTTTATGATATACACTCCTGTCCTCAATAGTGAGAATATCGAAGCAATTATTTATTTTATCCCACGAAAACCAAACTGGATTGTAATCTCCAGCTTGCAACGATAGGGTTTCAAGGAAAGTCGACGCCGCGTTTTTGATTCTATATAATCGGAGATAATTAATCCCTGTATGTTTGTCATACCCGTAAACAACAATCCCCTCACGACCGCCTTCGGGATGATCTTCAAAACCGATCACTTTAGGCGCTTTCCAATCCTGACCGACGAACTGAACGACAACATTGTCGCCAACCTCGAAAACATCAGAATTTAAATCATCCATGTATTCGATGGGAACATCCGAGAGCTTTACGCCTGTTTTTGCCCAACTCATTCCTGTCTGCCGTTGCTTGTCAATATAATCGAGTGAACCATCAAGCATGACTTTCTGATAGTTAATGTCGAGAGCATAATCGCCGTTTGCTGTTTGGACTACGAGCCACGCATGGCCTATTCCTTTTTTAGTCATTCCTATCTCAAGATGGATGGCAGACGCCGGATAACCCATGTCGATAAGCATTTGGGCCTTCGTCAAAGCAAAGTCTTCGCAATCGCCTGACCCGCCAGCGGACATGACGGCAAAATGTTCAAGAACTCCGTATTGATCCTTGTCCAGTTGGTATCTATAACGGTTATTGACGTAATCTTGAACCGTTTGCAGATCCGTCATAAGCTGTGCGGTTTTTGGTATCTGTGTGTCGGACGTATTTGTGACAAGCGGATTGTCGGGATTATCTTGTGCAAACTGTTGCCAGCCGGATATGGCGATTTGCGCCTCTGTCCAGACCGCCCCTGCCTGATTAATCAACAACCCGCCTTCTTCACTGTATTGAGCTAATAGTCCAACATCGCAGGTGTCTGTCTCATAATCGATTGCTGTAATTGTCCCGATGCGATATGTCGGTTTCCACTTTTGCCAGCACGGGAGTATCGCTTTATTCCAAAAAACAGCGGATGGTGTGCTTGCTCCGACGTGTTGCAATTTTCCAATGGACTGAGATACTGCCCCTCCGGGAGTTAATATAATCTGATCATCCACGCCGTTCATTTCCATTGTTCCAACAGTTACACCAGCGGCGAGATCTTCCGTTAAATCAGTACACCATGCCGAACGCGACGCCATGGGTGCTACCGCCGCCTGGATATTAGCCTGCTCCCTAGTAATTGAATTTTTTTCGATATTCAATAAGCTCAAATCCCGGCGCGCCTTTATCAACTCCGACATCTTTGAAGTAACTGCCGCCATTGCCGTTGCCAGTTCCTTCCGCGTCGAAACTCCTTGCAGAAAACTATTCTGAACATTCGTGAGGTTAGCTTGATCCGTTGCCAGTTCTGCCGTTTTAGTGATTACTGCCGTTATCGCTGTCACAATCAAACCGGGCGCCGGCGGACTCCCCAGTGCTGTGAGGCGGTTCGCAATAGCGGCGAGGCGCTTTGCAGTTGTCCCCGCGTGTCTTATGATGCTCACATTATAGAGACCTTCTGCCCCGCCACTGATTATTGTCGCTTGTCCCATTTATGCCTCTGTCACTTGCATGAACAACATGGGCGGGTTTGCCGCGCCCCAGTATATAATCGAATCAACTGTAAAATAGTCCGTTCCACCTGTTCCATAAATACACACGTCGCCAACACGGAGAAAAGTGTTAAGGCTTGCTCTGATTGTTCGCTTTCCGTTATTCTGTAATGAATAATAAGATACGCCGTCCATCACATACTCGGTCGAAGATGTGGACGTTGTTGTTTTGTGTCCGGAAAGAGTGACCGAATCTGAACCGGCGCCCCTGTCAATTCTCATTGCTTCATAAGTGGCCCGCGCGATAGTTTCCACTTGCTCGGTACCATCAGCATACCGGACGCCATTTTTAATGAGTATTTCCCCGCTTGTCCGGGCAAGTATATCGGCTTCATAGGCCGCCGAGTTAGGTATGACACAGGACACATAAGACGGATCGCCATCCCGCATCGTAGCCTGAAATGACGCTATGGGCAGGATCAAATCATCAAGCCCGTCCGTTGCTCCGGTTAAAACACAATAAAAAATGATTCGCGCCCGGCTTTTTTCAGAACCCCACGAATAGGACGGATTGCGTGCAAGCATCGTGGCGATCGCCGCTGGTACATCCTGAATGGGCAAAAAGATTCCGGGAGCAAGGGCAACCATGGTTATTTCTGCTGTGGGGATATCGTAAATATCTCCGCCAATTGCATCGAAGCTCCATCCGCTGTTTCCGCTTACATCAACACACCCGTTCGTGACAGGCGCTTGAAAAGTAGCACCGCCGGTTGCCGCACTATCCTTCAATGAGCAATATTCGATGTTTACCGTTCCTGACCCGACACTTAGCGTCCAAGGAATTCCTGCTTCACTTGAGTAAAACGTAATTAAATTTCCGGCAGTACCTGTTACGTCAAACGCTATACAAGTCTGTGTTATTCCGGCGCACGCCAAGACTTTATAAGGCGGATCTTTAAAAATTAAAGAATTGTATGATGATTCGTCATAGGCATACCAGACAAAAATGTCCGTTGCCTCAGTGGATTCACCCTGGACGGTGACATTATAAAATTCATTTCCGCCAGCGCTAAGTTGGGCAGTCTCCCCGTTTATTACAGTGATAATTATTTCCGAAGTTCCAAAATCAATAGACGGTTCGGTGAATTCCATGACACGCGCCTGGAGTGTCGATGAACCTAAGTCTCCTCCGCCCGGTGTATATATAGAAAATATGTCAGCAGTGATGTTGTGATCGTTGGTATTAAGCGTTGCATTATAGGTTGTGAATTCCTGAACGATTAAATCTGTTGCGAGTTGAATGATCGGAACGTCACCTGAACAATACACTTTAAGAACCAGTCCTGTAGCGTCACCATTAATCGTAATCGTGCAGGCACCGCTAAAATTAACGTCAGATGAAACCCCGCTAAACATGGTAATATTTGCCGAAACAGTAAATATATTCCCATTGACCGTCAATCCATGATAACTTGCTATCTCGATTATGGCCGCGTAAGCGACGCCAGTTGTGTCAAAATTATTGACCGACACAGTGGCGTCGATAGTGACCGTCAGCCCGGTTGGGGATGCTGGAAAAGAATTGGCGTCAAAAAAAACGTCATCGCCCGATTCAGGGCAACTTGCGCCACTCGACCCTCCGCTCGACGCAGACCAGTGCGACGTGTCTAAGTCATCCCATGTCCCAGCCCCACCGACCCAATACCTATCAGCCATTTATAAACCTCAGTCCGTGATGATTCCGCTTGCGTTCCAACGTGTCGTCCAGTCAACCCCAGCCACGACAATATCGGCAGGTTCCGTATCATACAGAATGCAGCCGATAAGCGGGTTTACGATGCCGTTGAGCGTCCCTACCGCATGAAGGATGCCATATCGGAAAGTAGCCGTAAGCGCTATCCACGTGACATCGTTTGCGTCGAACTTTCCGGCAGACGGTGAGTCAATCTTCGTAACCGCACACCCGGTCAATTCTTTGCCCCCTGCTGTATATCCGTTATCGGGGCTTGCCACAGCCACGACCTCTGGCGACGGTGATGATAATACATCGGCGAGAACAGCGTGCGAGGCGTCGAAAACATAATCTGAAGTGACAAGTGCAAGTTTGATGGTGTTGGTATCAAGATCAAGCGTCCCATCCATAATATATTTTCTAAAAATACTATAAAGCGTGAATGAACTTGCCATACAGCCCCCTTAATCAGATAATTTTTCGGAAATCAGCATCGTCAAAGATAACTTTCCTTTGTCAACCCAATATGCAGACGGGGCAACCTTATAGGCACCGTCATCCGTTGTAACAACGATAAGCGTATAATTTTCGATAATATACTTGACGAAATCTACCGCCTCAACAGAGGCTTCGAGTTCACATAACTTTACTGTCCTGTCGCCGTCCGTGAAACCGAAATCAATTATTGTAACCCCTCCCTCAAGGGTAGCAACTCTCGATAGTCTTCGCTCGCCTTGACGGTTTTTTAAATCCTCAATGCGGTCGGTGTTTGTGAATATTCTTGCACCGACCGGATCGTATGTTTGCGTTCCTATTCCGATCATGTCGCCCCCACTAAGAACTGTTGCCCTTCGGCGTTGGCCCTCACCTGGATTGCCGCTAAAATCTCAAACATAAATGCCTCTAAGTGCGGCTGTAATCCCCCTCCGTTGATGGTTATAATAGCGTCGCCCTTTTCCAACGATCTTGTGCGGGCATTCAGGTTGTCAATTTCAGCAACTATGAGCTTGCTTTGCATTTCAGCCGCCGTTTTTCGTATCTCCATTTCTTCTTTTGCGAGATCAAGGATGTCCCAGGACTGCGAACTCTGATTCATCTCAGCGATAGAACCGATAATAGATGAAAGCGTTGTCCCGGTGCTAGTTATGGTGTTGTCGATGGACTTAAACGCCGCCTCGATGATCTTCGCGTTAGCTTCGACGTCGGCAATGTCGAGCTTTGCCTTCCATTCGATGGACTTCTGGACTATCGCGGATTGTTCCTTTATTTTGGCGATGTCGATGCTCGCCTGGATTTCCATGACCTTTGTGGCGGGGACGGAATCATCAATCTTTTTCTTTGTGTCATCGAGGTTTGCTTGTATGGTTTTTGTCTGAGCCTGGACAATCCGAATTGACCCGTCCGGGAATGTCTGAATGATCATCCCATAGGCTTTTTCAATCGTTGAGCCGTCTGCCTGGACTTCCACGCCGACCGTTTTTTTGTCTGGTATTTTGACCAGCGATTTATCAAACTCACCTACTTTACTTATAGCATTCTCGGTACCTTCGGCCTTAACTTCTGTCTTTTTTTCTGCCGGGATGCCGTCGATGGTTTTGCCGTAATTACTAATTTTAACCCCTGTATTATCGGCATACTGCCCGGTTTCTGCAAACGCATCGCGGGTCTTATTAGAGGAAGCGGCCAGATCGGTCTGCGCTTTGTCCAGCATCCCGCTTAATATTCTGACGCGTTCCGTCGTCCTGTCGATCCCTTCCTGGGCGTCATATCCGGGAATGTAATCCAACAACTGAGCGGCGGACAATGATGCCTCTGCAAAAATCAGCGCCAGGGATAAGACCGCAACTTTTATGGTATTGACTCCGTTCTCAATAGCCGAGGCTCCGATGTCGAAAATATACTGCGTGTCTTCCATATCGGCGCCCAGCGCTACGATTGCAAGGCTTAACGGCCCGAATACCTTATAGAGCATACTCATGCCCATGAGGTTTCCGACTAACTGTTTTGTCGTGCCGTCCAGATCGTTGAAAGCCGTAACCGCTCCACGGATAACATTTATAACAGGCGAGAAAACCTCTCCCATGCCCTGTGTCACGCTGATTAATGACGCAATGGAATCAACCATGTCCTGAATAGCGGCGGTGATGTCATTCGTTGTTGACGATCCCAGGGCGTCCGTCAATACCTTGCCGGCTTCTTTAATGGCATCAGCCAAAGCTGAAAAATCGACGTTTTTAAATGCGTCCGGGAATTGTCCGGCTATCCCTTGTATAGCCACTGATAAATCTTTGGAGAATTGGTTGAATACAACAAAGACAGAATCAAAAGCACCCTGATCCAATCCGACCTTGATACCCTTTAAAACACCACCTATCGATCCGGCTATCTGCGCCGCCATCGGTTCCAATGCGGTACCGACTTCAATCAGAACACCCTTTGCGATATTAACAAGCATTTGAGATTGATTAGAGAATGTGTTGACCATTTTATTATAGGCCGCTTCAGCGCTTCCGGCAGAGTTTGTAGTTCTCTCTAGGGCCTGATTGAAAAACTGCATTCCATCGCCCGTCAACATAAACGCGCCATTCATGGCCCGGACTTCGGGGAATAGTTTTGTCAGTTCCTCTTTGCTGCCGCCGGTTTTGATCATAACCTCGTTCATCATTCCGGCGAAGCCCTTCGCAGTGAGTTCTGTCAAGGAGAAATTAAGACCGAGTGCTTCCGCAGCGTCGGCTGCCTCACGGGATGGGGAAATAATTGAGGTAATAACGCCCTTCATTCCTGTAATGGCGGAGGCTGTATCCATGCCTTTTGCGGTTATGGTAGCAATAGCGGCGGCCAGATCCTCGAAGGATACTCCGGAATTTGCGGCGATACCGACTACACCGCCCAGCGAAACGCCTAATTCGTCGATGGTCTGTTTGCCAATCAGAGTGCTCATGAAGAAAACGTCGTTGATGTGCTGAACGTCCTGAATCTTGAAACCATAAGCATTCATCGTGCCGGTCAACAAATCGACGGTTGTATTCAGATTAGCATTGTTTGCCACGGCGAGTTGCTCGGCCTTGCCGATAAATTCAAGGGAATTCGTCCAATCGACGCCCGCCTGGGCGGCTGTATAAAGCGCCCCGTTAATGTCCTGCAATGACTTGACGGAATGCGTGGAATAATCCAGAATGTCGTCGCGGTATTTGTTTAAATCGCCGCCAGTCGCCGTGACAGACGTCGAAATAAGGGCAAAAGACTTGTTGAATTCGCTTGACTCTTTAATAGCTAAAGCCATTCCGCCAATGACAAGCGCGGCAAGAGCGGCATCGAGTTTTAAGACGGCCTTTCCCGCAAGATCAAGCGGGGTTGCCATGTCGCCGATAGTTTTATCAAATTTAGCAAAATCAGATTCGATATTACCGATGACGCCGGTTAGTTCGTTTTTCCCGCCGAAAATGATCTCAACTGTTTTTTGGACATCAGCCATTAATGAAACCTCATTTTTTTAGCGACTTGTAGTAAATTCCCCATAAGTCAATTTCCGCATCCGTCAGGTATCCGCAGGGGAAGAGGTCGGGTCTTGCCTCGTACAGGAATTTCCCTCTTGCGTAGCACAAGGCGAGGCTGGCCCTGACGCCGCTATCTCGCCAGAGGGTTTCCTTTTTCCCGGCACCTGCCCCTGACCGGTCAGTTCAATTATTTTGTTTGTAAGCTGATAGAACTCGACGGGGAATACCTCGCATAACCGGACGGCCAGATCGGAGGTGCATTTAGGGTCAACGCTGCCGGCGACAAGCTGCTCGATCCGCTTGGCAATGTCGGCAGGTGTATTCGCACCGACTCCCAGCAGGTTACGCAGTGCCTCTGATTTTTCCTTTGAGGTGTCCGATGTCAGGCCGGCCAGAATGGCTGATATGTTTTTATTACGGTCGGCTGCCTCCGCCGATCGTCCGACTTCCTGCCCGGTAAGCCCGCGCACAACCCACACCGCTTCCGTGCCTTCAGGAAAATAATCCTTTAAGTCAGGAACGGGGACGGGAAACGTCCGGTCGGTAAATTTCTCTTTCAGAAATTTCTTACTATCGAAACCCATAAATCCTCCGATGAATTAAGGCTGAAGGGGTTTCCCCCTTCGCCTTGTTTAAATTGCCGTCAGCTATCCGATAACTTCGTTAGCCGCGACTTCGGAGGATATCGTGCAGGCCGCTGTGATCTGATCACCGGCCGGGAACGTCCGCGAAATTCCGAGAATACCCTGTTGCAGAATATAGGGAGTGCTGTTGTCCTTGTTCTGGAAGAACTTGAACCACAGATTTTTTCCCTTTTCTGAAAGGATACCGTCGGCAATACCATCATTCAGATAGGCCGTGAATGAACCCTGGCCGAGTGAAGAGCTCGAAGATCCCAGCGTCATTTGATAAATCTGCTTGGAGGACACGGAATAGGTCGTTTCCGGCGGTACAAAATCAGCGCACTTCGAGATGTCCGTGAAAGACGGCTCATAATACTGTGCATAAACCGGCTTTGCGGCAGGGACTACGGGCGAAAGTGCGGAATGGATCAAGGGCAATGCTGCTGTAAACAAAATCCCGGCGTTTCCGAGAATGCCATTAGACACGTTGCTTCTTTTCTCTTCCCAGGTCGGGTAATCATACCGTTCGCAATGGGTGCCGATGACCTGCTTGATCTCGGTGGCTGCGATCACCGCGGGAGTTGCCGAAGAAAGCCAAACCTGGGCAATTTCAATCGAGGTCGGGAGAACATAGGGAGGACCGCCGTCCGCGCCGCGTGTCGTTACGAATGACGTGTTTTCTACGCCTTTTACCGCCGAGATGGTTCCATTGGCCAGAATGGTTATGGAATACTTCACATGGCTCGCCGTGGGCCTTGCAATAGCAACGTCCGCATCAGCGTCAACGGAGGTCAGAACTCCGGCCAGGTAACAGGTCAGTGCTGCAACATCCACATCATCGTTTGAACCGCTTGCCGCAACGCCGACAGCGCCGCCCGTGGCAAGTCCATTAGGTTTCACATCCGGAGCATAACCGCTTTTATTGCTCCATAGAGAATCGGCGCTTCTGAAGTCCTTATGATCCCCTTGATCTGTCAGGGCTACAAACGCCACAACATCTTGTCCACTTTCGTACTGAATTTTTGCATTTTCTGCAGTGCTCATGGAAAATCCTCCTTTTTATTGCCTTGCGGCGTTTTGGTAAATTTCAAATTGAGATAAATCAGGGTACTCAATTTCTAAATCCTCATTATGTCGCGGGGTACCGTCTCTTTCATAAAAATTCGATAACAGTAAAAGTCCACGGGCCGCGAGCTCTGGCATCATGTAAAAATTCCAGCCAATCATGTCGAGGTCGTCTTCGTGATATGAGCACTCCCGCCGGCCGCTGAACCGTGACCGCTTGAACCATTCATAGGCTGCCTTATCATCGGTTAAAATCGCGCCGCCCTTGGATAGTTTCAAATGCTTATAAGGCCCGGTGAAGCTGATACACATGAACGTGTTGGGAATATACATTCCCGCCGTGAATCTTAGGGCTGAATCAATCGTTTTCGTCCCACCTAATAAATAGGCTCCCTTGATGCCTTTGTCTGCCGTAACGGAGAACCTGACGCGCCCGCCCGCGTGAATAATTTCACATGGAACACTTGGATATGTCCTTGACGGAATAGTAATTTCCTTGCCTTCGACGCCTTCATATTTGAGCGCAAGAAAAAGAGCATTACTCATATTATCCAACGCCACGGCATAAGGCGCACCGGTATATTTACAAAGTGCTTCCTCAAAATTCGCCGTAATCTGATGGACGCCTTCAGCCATTTACTCCACCCCTTTTCGTAATTCAATCCATTTCGGGTTGCCTTTTTCGACAAACAGGTCCATAACGCGAGTTAACTTCGCTTTTGTCCTTGCTATGATTTCAGCCCGCTCCAGGCCCGCCCATGAATTATGATCATGCTTCCGGTAAACAGAAGGAAAAACACCGTCCAGAAACTTGCAGCCGCCGAACATTCCCATGTGAATAACTCTCATGTAATGCTGGCGAAAATTCTCAAAGTCCTGTTTGGTCTGCTCGTTGTAATAATTCCGGTGCATGATAGTTGAACTGGCCATTAGGAATTTCTTTGTTGAAAGTGCAATAAGCTGATCTGCCGTGTAGCTCGGCGTTTCCCTTAGCCTATCCATAAAATATATCCCGACCTTCACGCGGTAATCGTGATAACACATGGACAGACCTGGGTTCTTTTCCAGAAAATCAACCTGCTTTTGGAGTTTATGGGTGTCCGTCCAGTAGTCGTCGCCGTCGCATATCGCTATGTATTTGCCGCGGCAGGCCGGAAGAATGTAATCAACATCAGGATAAAAACCTGTTTTTGAAAACTGATTTTCGGTCTGAAATATCGGCCTCATGATGCGCGGATATCTCGCCGTGTATTCTTTAATAATATCCGGAGTCCTGTCCGTTGATGCATCATCATGAATGACAACCTCAAAGGGGAAAGTCGTCTTCTGTCTGACAAAACCTTCAAGCGCCTGGGTGATAAAACTCTGCTGGTTGTAAGCAAGGCACGAAATGCTAACGATAGGGGTCATATTATCCATTTAGTTCCCCCTTTGCCTTGGCTGGATTGCCCATCACAACTGCCCCATCAGGAACGTCTTTCACGACGACCGCTCCAGCTCCAACGGTTGCGCCATCCCCTATCGTAACTCCGGGTTTGATAATCGCCCCGCTGCCGATAGTGCAATTCTTTCCGATATGCACATGGCCGCCGATACTGATGCACGAATATATTGTCGAATATTCTCCTATTGTGACATCATGGCCGATCAGATTATCGGAGTTGATCCATACAAAATTTCCAATCTTGAGGTTCACCGTTATATGATTAAATGGTAGCGAAACAATGCACCCTTCGCCCCACTCAATAAACTGTGAAATACGAGAATCTTCGTTGAGCACAACCGGGAAAGACACATCCGGGCAATTTTCTTTTATCTGTTTGACCAATAAGTGTTTAGCCAGGGAAGCATCAACGATGCACATGGCCACGTCGCCTTTGTAATTCCATAAATAATCGCGTCCGCCCAGAACAGTGATCCCGTTGATGACCTCTCCCGGTTCTTTTGTGTCATCGATAAAGCCCGTCACTTTCCATAAATATGAATTACTGAAAGCATTGGCAAACTCGCGGCCTGCTCCGCCTGCACCGTAAACGAGGATGTCCTGGGAAAAATTCATATACTATTCTCCCTATTGCCGTTTCGATACCAATCCAAAAAGTTTTCAGATATTCCGATCATGTCCCGGCTTCGCTGTTTCAAATACTTTGCCGGAACGCCGCAATGGATCGTCCATTCCTCTTTTGTAGGCGTCTTTACTAATGAATGAGCCCCTATCGCCACACCTTCGGCAAGTGTCACCCCCGGCATGATCGTGCTGCGTGTTCCGATATTGACATAGTTGCCAATCATCAATGGTCCGGGGGATATATAGCCGTGTTTATATCTCTGCCGTGGAAACTGCGGCCCGACTAGAGACTTTCCGCTGTAATCATCGGTTTCACTCATTAAGTACACATAGGATGCGAGTGTCGAAAAATCACCTATTTCCACTCCGGCACCTGAGTAAATCGTGCAACTGCTTGATATATGTGCGTGGCTGCCGATCTTTAAGCCTGCCCCGCCATCGATAATGCAATATTCGTCAATCCGGACGTTGTCGCCGATCTCGATGTTTTCCGGGTTGCGGATAACGGCGAGTGGGCTGATCATACAGTCGAGGCCGATCCTTTTGAATGACTTTTCGATGATGTAATTGACGCAATAATTCATCGCCAGTTTTCCTTCACAAAAGGCTCATGCAAACAGGCTGCCGGTTTGGGTTGCCCGTGAAAAACCACAACCCGGCAATCGTTTGGAATGCCTTTTTTTAATACTTGAAACTTGTACGAGCACACCATCCACTCAGGGAATAGCTCGTATTTGATCCCGTTGCGCGGGTTATCTATGATATCCTGTTCAGCCATTCGCAACACGGCCCCGCCGGGCGGACGGAGGGCATCCCATGTCGGCATTCCGGCTTTAACGTATTCATCCCATACCTTCGCACCGGCGCCGTTCCGCAGAAGTGTTACACTTGTATTCATGTGCCGTTCCCTACCGCTTCGACACATGTGCGAGGGCTCATCCTTCATGTGCGCCTGTTCGGCCGGAAAATTAATAATGTCGTCAAGGCTCCCGATAATAACGATATCGAGATCTAGAAAAAGGACTGAATCAGTTTTAACGCCTGGGGGATTCTTCTGGAACCACGGCAGGGTTGACCACCAGGACGGAAGTCCGACGGGAATGATCTGAATGTTCTTGTTGATCGTGTCCGTTCTGCCAGGTTTCTCAGCATCCGGGCCGACATAACAGATAAAATCAAAAGGAATTGTCGTGTTTCGGCAGACTGAATTATATAGAATATTGATATATTCCGGCGGATAATAATCCTTTCCATCCCAGCAGCAGCCGATAGTAACTTTAGGTGTCATGGTTTCCTCCAGTCCCACATAAAGTCACCCCCGGCGTTATAAATATAAGCGGGGCCAATAGTATCGAGCACAGCGGCATCGACCGTCGGCCAGTCCTGATCGTGGCCGATAAGAAACCCGCCGGGATTAACTTTGGAATGCCACATGCGAATGTCTTCTGCTACGCTGTTATAATCATGGGCGGCATCGATAAAAACGAAATCCAATGAACTGTCAGCGACAAGGCGTGATGCTTCCAATGTTGTCATGTCCAGCATTGAAACGCGATTTCCATAATATTGAAGCCGCTTATGAACCGTCCGGTAATTTTCGTCTGCGTTCTGATGGTGTGGGCTGGTAATCTCTTTCACCCACGCATCGACGGCGGTCATATGTAAATCAGGAAGTCTGTCTAAAAGATTAAAAAGTGTTTTGCCGTACCATATTCCCAGCTCAGCACCGGTCTTCCATTCATATTTATTGGCGAGCGCTATGATATAATCCCAGCGGGTCAGCGTGTGCCGGACTTCGGGGATGTTATTTTTAATATGATAGCGGTTAGCCGATGAAATCCATGATGGTGTAGGTTCGCCCAAAAATTCACGCGTCCAGCCGGACATGGACTTTACAATGCCGATCAATTCGAGTTTATGATGATCCCATCCCTGCCGAAACTCTTCATAAGTATTACCTGCGGGCGCATTTCCTATTAAGGGGCAGCCGGCCAGGATGATCTTGCGATATCCCATGCGAATCGCGGCAAATGCCCCGGTAATAGACGATGAACCTGTCGGCGGGCGGTAAGGTTCGACAATATCAACGCCTTCAGTTTGCGCGGGACCGATGATTTTATAGTCTGAGCTTCCACGCTGTTTCATGATCTCTCTAATCTTGATATTATTCTCCGGGTGATTGTTGGCGATATAGTCAATTCGCCCGGAATATTTATCCGTTGAACTTAGCCCGACCGCCATGTGGTCACAGGACTCAATATCTGGAATCCGCGCCAGGTCGTCGGACACGCAGGGGGCTGACCCTATGATGACAAGGGTTTTCATCCGCAGCAGCCTCCACAGTCGGCGATAATGTCCTGAACCTGCATCATGTCTTCGGGGGTGTCCACGCTAGGCGAATCAATCAATGTAACGCCCATTTTAATTTGATGTCCGTTTTCCAGAATCCTTAATTGTTCAAGCGATTCTGATTGTTCGAGTTCGCCGGTTTCCATTAATGCGAATTGCCGAAGGAACCACGCCCGGTAAGCATATATTCCGAGATGTTTATAATAGTCCGGCCCGTTGCCGTTCTTTCTGTAAGGTATTGAACAACGGGAAAAGTAGATGGCCTGCAAATCATGCCCGATGGTCACTTTGACGGTATTGACATCAACTATTTCTCTAATTTGTTTGATCTTGTAAGCAAGCGACGCGACCGGATAAAGTGTATTATCCTGTAATACCGAAACGACTTGCTCAATATGGCTTTTATTGATTCTCGGTTGATCGCCCTGGATGTTGACAATGATGTCATCGTCTTCAAGATATAACGCAGCGGCGGCCTCTGCCACGCGGTCGGTTCCTGTCCGGCATTCGGGCGACGTCATAATGATGTTTCCGTTAAACGCCTTAACAGCGCAGTAAATGCGATCATCATCCGTAACAACACCGATCCAGTCAGCACCGGTGTATTCATTGACGCCCTCATAAACGTGCTGGATCATCGGTTTCCCGTTGAGGTCGGCAAGCGCCTTCCCATCGAATCTCGATGAACCATACCGCGCCGGAATCATGCAGACGACTTTCATGTTTTCTCTCCCAAAAGCCATTTCTCCGTCGGAGCGCCTAGCAGTTGTTGTGTCCATCCGCCCATGGAGCGCACCCGGTCGTTCAGATACTTTTTCTTGTTTTCCCATCCGACTTGAAAACTTTCATATGGCCCGCCCTTGTCATTATTGCCGATCAGTGGACACCCACAAAGGACGATCCGATTATATCCTAGTTTTATGGCAGCCAGAGCGCCCAACAGGGCGGATGACCCTGAACGCTCGCCGGGAAGCAAAGGCTCTACAATATCAACGCCGGGACTCGCTATGTGCGATATAACGATGTAATCCGTGTTTCCCCCAATGCTCTCGCGTCTTGTTTTGATGTCCGGGATCATGGTTGGATGATAAGTCGCCATATATTTAGAATGGATTGTGTGCATACCGGCGGCCGCGAATCCGATCACCATGTAATCAAAGCCGCATACGCCGGGAACAGAGGCAATGTCCGCGTTGACGCAGGGAGCCGATCCGGTAATGATCAAAGGGTTCATCTTCTCACTCATGGCGTAAAAGGATCTCCAACGGCTGTCCAATAGGTTACTTTCAAAGATACAGACGCCCCTATGGTGAGGCTTCCGTCTTCCGGATATTCATCCGTCCCGCCGCCTTCATAGACGATTGATTCGATGTATGGATCAAGATACGTTACCGGTGACGCAGGGCTCGCGGTTATATGGCGACGATCCCATGATGGCGACGTGAAACATTTAATTAAATCGCCCAGCATTTTTTCAGCTACAACCGAAGGGCTGGCCGATCCGAAAGCCATAATCCCTTCGATTCTTACAGGCATCCGATGTTTGACTTTCCCGTGGGTTGTCTCAGCCTCTTCCGGTTGCGGCCTAATGTTAAGACAGGGCAGTTCCGACGGATCGACCTTCTGCCGGACGCGTAATACGTTCGTCCCGATGTCCGTATAATAAGCCTGCGGTGATCCGGTCGTTACAATAACGGCGGCCCTGGCAATTAATTCTTTTATGATCAATTCTCGAATTGTGTCGGTCATTGCATTCTGCTCAATTCGTAATTTACTTCACGGTCAAGATTCGTCAGAAGACGTTCGTTTGCTTTAGCGATTACAACATCAAGCACCGGGGGATCGGACAGGACATCCGGTACGCGAGATGAAAACAATTCCTTAATCGGAAGGCGGAATGATTGCGGAAGAAGTGCCATAGGGACAAAGCGCTGCGCCTTGGTACTCCAAAAATACCCGACCCTATTTGCTTGAGCTTCCATGCCTTTTTTAGATACTCCCTTTTCGTGCCACTTCCGCCAGAAGACGCCTTGATGGCCACTTTTCATGGTTGCTAAAAATGTGCCGGCAACGACCGCGCGCGCGACTGTTTTCTTGACCTGAACAGAAACGCCTTTAGTCGTCTGCCTGGCGCCGAATGTCATAAGGGGAAGCGGTTTGCCTGTGCTGACAAATTTACAACTCATATCAGCGACGCTCGAATTCGTGACTTTAAAAGTGTCGTCCACGTCCGACTTTTTAGCGTTAAGAATGGCCCGGATTTCCGTCGAAGCATCCGTTTTGATGCCTGTCAGGGTTTTATTTAAAGCGCGTGATATGACCTTTTCCGGAACCGTCTTACACTCTCCGAGCATCGTCTTAACGGCATCAACGTCTATTTGATTGAGTTTTAAGGTCATGATCGGCATTAATTCACCTGCATTTTAACGGTTAGGCCGTCATTCTCCAGGATGGCCTGGATGGTATAGGTTGTTCCGTCAACCTTAAACGTCTCGCCGCGGTTGGGTTCGCGTCCGATGTCTGAGAATAAACACTCGATCGTCGTGCCACGTTCCCAGACCTGTGTTTCCATGCCATTGGGCTGGAGCATGACATTAAAGTCGATGAACACCATGCAGTCGATGGCGTCGCTTGTTGCCGGGTTGAAGATTGCGGATTCCCCGGCGGCATCGAAGATCCCAGGAAGGGCGGCGGCAAAGACGGATCTCAGTCCCATCGTTAATCCTCACAAAGGGGAAGGCCCAGTTCGTCCAGTACCATGCCTCCCAGCTCGTCGTTAATGGCGATCCAATCGGCGGAGCGCGCCTCAACGGGGGTCAAAATAGCCTTTTCCAATGATGGGGTCACCAGTATCGCTTCGTTCATTCGTTGCTCGCTATGATGACGTTGTATGTTTTGGCGGCGTCAAATGATGTCGGAGTAAATTTAAACGACTCGACGAAAACATCATCCAGACGGTATGCACCCGCTTTATTGAGGGCGGTCAAGTCCACCGGACTTCCTTCCGCCTCAACGTATTCAGCGGCGCCGGGCGTAAGGTATTCAATCTTCATGGTACCGGCAGAAGGCTGGGCGGATACTTCGATTTGTATCTGGTGATGGGGCAGATATTCATATCCCTTGTTGCCGAGCGTCTGCGCCCCATTTGCTTGAGTCTTCGCCGTAAGTTTTAAAAAATGATTTTTATACATTTACCCGACTCCTGTTTAAAGAAGGCGAGGGCGTTGCGCCCCCGCCATGGGTTAATTAATAGTTAAATACTAAACAGCCGCGCGCAGGACAGTGTAGTTGATCTTGTCGCCAGCGGTGAATACGCCACTTGCCGTAATGGTGATCCCGGCGGGTGATGCAGCCGAAACCGCGCTGATTATATACAGATCAGGACTTCCGGTGTTCGTATGCAGCGAAGCCAGCACAACATCGGTAGCCAGACAACCATCGACCGCGATAAATTCAGCAGCTGCGAGAGGACTGTCATCAACGGTATGAATACCGGCTGCGATGATCGTGTGAGACGATTTGTCAACTGCAACAGCAGGCACCAGTAACACGTTGATTGTTGCCGTTTCGCCGGTCGTTACGGTTTCCAGGGCGATTCCGAAGAACTTTCCGGATGCCTTTTTGGAAAGCCACGGGGTTGTGCTGCCGGCGTAATAAAGTCTGTCACCGACTGCCACTGCCGAGTTTCCGGCATCGTTTGCCGCTTCGACAGACAGGTCAAAAACGCCTTCCATTTGAATGGACGCTTTCGCGTCGCCGCTTGCATAATCCGTCAGCGCCACGCCATGAAGGCCGTTGCCAACGGAAACCGGGTTGCCGGACTCAATACCGGAACCGACGGTTAACCGCAGGATTTTTCCATCCTGAATTAAATTTGTAGCCATGATTAATTCTCCTTTTCTTGTTTAATGGTAGGGCGGTCTCTCCCCCGCCCGGTTGATGGTCAATCCGCTGTTATGCTCCCTCGTTGCGGTACATGCCGCGGAAATCCGTTGCATAGGCGCCGGCATCGATGGCTACGAGGTACTCAAACCCTTCGATGGTGAATCCGGGCTGACGCATTTCCATCGTCGGGGCCTGCTGGCCGTTTAAGAAGACGACTTTCACGGTGCGGCCTTTCGGTCCCATGAGATACCAGGCTGTCGTCGAATCGTCATCAAGGCGCGGCTCATACACGCGGGTGAAATACGAGCCGCTATATGGATTCACGCGGCTGGAGGCAAAGGTGGAATCCGTGGCCGCGGTGGAGTTGTCGGAGAATTTTTCCGATTTGAAGAAAATTTCCGACACGCCTTCCAACGCCTTCGGTGCCAGGAAGAACTGCGGACGGATATTAAGGCGCCGTTTACCGGCGATATCCTTCTGCACGCCCATGGCCCGAATGCCTTCGCCGACATTGGCGATACCGGGAGCCGACAGATAACCGCTGGTGGCATCGTTGTAACGAGTTGAAGCGGTCGAGAAAATCGCCACGCTGTCGCCCATGTTTCCGTTACCTGTCAATACCGCGTAGGCCACGTCGCCAATTTTGCGGGCTGCCGCTTCGGCTCTCCGTGCGGGCATTGCAGTCAAAGCGCCCATGTCGTCATTAATGATCATGACGCGGGTGATCCGGAACTTTTTGGCGTAGCTGACTGCCGAATAGGTTTCCGGGGTCTTTTCCGAGAAACTGCCATATTTGATTTCACCGGCATCTTTAACTTCTTCCAGATCATCAAACTCACTGAGGGCGTTGTCATAATAGGTTTTGAAATCGCTGACGGAGCCGATTCCGCACCAGGTCTGCCAGGTTTCCGACTGGCTTTCCCATGCTGTCTGCATACTTTTGGTTGCTAGGTTCGCCAGGATGTTCGGGAAATCGGAGCTGGTGAGCGCACGGCCGACCATTTCTTTGATCGAACCATGATGATTCTGGCCGGACATGCGCAGGCATTCGCGGGCCATTTCCACCAGGGTGTATCCGCGCAGGTCTTCTGCGCCGGCTGCCGGGGTTTTGATTTCCATGCCGGCTCTCAGCATCATGGCGTCATTGGCGGCTGCGCGGAATTTGTCCTTTTCATCCGCGCCCATTTCAATGCCGCGGAAGCCGGGATTCTGAACCTTGCTTTTCGCCTGGAGTTTATCCAGAATGGCGCGCTGGGCATCGGCTAATGTGGGGGCATCCTTTCCCGGTTCGCCGACGATTAACTCACGGGCCAGATCCTGGCATTCATACCGGGTCAGCAGTGCATCGATCTCGCGGATGCGATCCAATTCTTTGCCCTTTGCTTCGGCACGAACCTTATCCAGGTCAATATCATCTTTTTTTGCGGGAGGATCTTCTGCCCTCTCCATGAAGGCAATTGCCTCCGCTTCGGTTGCCGTTACGGGCAAGCCACTTCTTTCAAGAAATTTTCGTAATTTCGGGTCCATTAGTATTTCCTCCTTGGGTTGTTCAGTGATTGTTATTTCAGACCGCGCTTTTGCGGATGAATCCGCGCCGATAGGGACTGCCGATAATTCGCGGGGAGTCCACTGGGTCGCCACTTGGACGGGGCCGGTGAATGTCTTGCCGTCAATGGCGGATGTTTGCCCTTCGGGTATCCAGGTCGCCTTATCGACACGGTAGCCGATTGAATAGTCCGTCAAATGCCCTTCTTTGGTTTTAATCCAGGCACCTTCGGCTTCCGGCGCGCTGGAATACTGCGCCCGCCCGACCATTTGGTCGCCTTCAATCCGGATCTCTCTGGCGCTGCCGATGATGTTGGCAGTTTCGTACCGACTGTGCGTATCCAACATAACGAGTTTCCGTGATTCAGGAATTTGAGCGCCGGACATAAGCAGCACTTCGTTGATGATTCCGCGTTCATAGTCATAGACACGCGCCGGGTTTTCCGTAGTCAAGACGACCTCAACGGATCGCGTCTCTTCGTCTAATGTGGCAGGCCCATCCACACGAACAGAAAACGGCGCACTTCTGTAATTCATTTCCGGGGCTTCCTGTTTACTCTCCGCTTTTTTCTTAGGCATTATCTTCCCCTATGATGGCGGCTGGATTGTTTTTCATCGACGTGTCGGCTGACTCAAACGTCAAATCCATCTCTTTCGCCATCTCTTGTGCGGCCTTGATTTCTTCGTAAATGTCTTCAAGATCCTTTCCGCGCTCACGGGCAACCTCCTGGGGCGACTTCAGGCCGTAGCTAATCGCTTCAATCTGGCTTTTTGCTTCGCGCAGCGGATCAACAGCGTCCATCCCCGGCGGCTGCCATTCACATTCCTGGTAACGGCGGGGATCTTGCCAGTAGCCGGGAAGAGTTAACTTCCCTGACATAACAGCCACGTCCATGAAAGTCCGCAGGGCAGGCATACAATACTGGCGTATGTGCCGGACGGATATCGGACGGAGTTGCTGGCTAAAATCATTCCGGACAATCTTGGCTGTTGAAAAATTCAACCCTTGATAATCTCCGGAAATCAATTCATAGGGTACGCCCGTCGTGATTGACAGCATCGTCAGGACAAGACGGACAAACGGGGCAAATGTGGCGCCTGGGCGGTTGTGAGAGGCAATATCAACCTCTTCACCGGGGCGTAAGTATTCGATTATAGCGTTTTCCATTTCTTCGATCTTCTGTGACGCGCCGGAGCCCGACGTGCCATCAGCGGAAAGAAGACCCTGGCGGAATGCCGGATCGGGCGTTTTAATAAATGCAAGATACTTCGCGGCCATCTTTGCCGTGTCAATTTCGGCATCCATGTAGTCGCTCAAATCACGGGCAACAAGAACACCAGGGGCAAAAGGCGAAACGCCCCGAAGTTGCTGTGGGCGTAACATATCGAAGCCATGGATAACCTGTGCGGCGGGTACATAAACATCTTTGCCGTCATAGTACGGGTCGGTGAACCAATAGCCGGTCACGCGGCCACTGTATTTTTCGTATTCAATGCCCTGTCGGACTTCTTTTAATCCGGGGGTTGCGGACAGAGCGCTTCCGCCTGATCCGTAGGTATCATGCGCGCCTGACAGCCAATCCACTTCATAGACCTGTAAGGCATAGGGAAGAAATTGATTCGGGTTTTTGGGATAAGTTTTCACCAGAAGGAATTCGCCTGATTCCAGGTCCTGCCGTTTCATCAATCGCATGATGTCATTAAAATGCAGTTTCCCGGCTGAATCGGCTTCGTCCTGCCACCATCGCATGGCGTCTTCAATCAACTGGATGCGGCGTTTGTCAGGTTTTCCGCCTGGGCCTCTGGCTTTGCTTTGAAACATGATGCCGGGGCCGACTGAGTAATCAACCATGATGTTCGCGGCTCTTGCGAGATAAGGAAAATCACGGATAAGCTGCCGGACGCGCGCGCGGATGATTGGATTGGACAGGCCGATGATGTCGTTGACGTTCTGATTGACGGTTGTCCATGAACCGGTGAGTCGTGTAGTTTTTGCAGCGGCATACATTTCGGCGCGCTGCCTGTTGTTTGGATTGCCAATCAACCAGCGGTGACGGGCCATGGTTGATCGGTGTGATGCGAGTTCTGATATCTTATCGACGACTGAAGCGACAAATGCGTCCAGTATCATATTGCTCGGCCTCCCTGTTTGGCGTAGGTGCGCGGAAGACAAGTCCCGGCGGTTGCTCCAACTTCCATTTTTACTTCAT
>Ga0172381_10001295_pt1 | contig 29730 bp, 35 predicted proteins | sample Leawel6488metaG_FD_119754 | JGI IMG/M metagenome (GOLD analysis project Ga0172381, IMG submission 119754) | Leachate microbial communities from a municipal landfill in Southern Ontario, Canada - Leachate well 64-88 metaG | ecosystem: Engineered > Solid waste > Landfill > Unclassified | place... | reverse complement strand
AGTGAGTATGGATATCAGGCTATAAAAAAGTATGGTTTATTGGTCGGCGGAGTAAAAACTGTCTGGCGAATTTTTCGGTGTAATCCTTGGAGCAAAGGTGGAGTGGATGAGGTGTAAAATTCACCCCCATATTCCTCATCTATATTTATTTACTGAAAGTTAGTTTAAACCTAATTTTCAGTATAATTATAGTATAAATTGAAAAAAATTAAGAGGAGCGGGTAAATTACGAAGTGTGATTTCTAAATTTCCAAATTTCCCTTCCCACCCGTTGGTTGGCACGATGATAAAGGATGAAAGAATATTTTTTATTGTCTAATTCCAACAGTGGTTCAGATTTGAAACCCAAAGCTTCAATCTTTTTTTGACAATCAAGCGTTAGCCAATCATTTTTATATTTAAAGCGGGGGATAATAAAAACAATCGTCCCGTTTTTTTTCATTATTTTTTTAAATTCTTTGAATACCCCGATGTAGGTTTTTTCCAGTTCATTGATTTGGTTCAGTAAAAAATCTTTTGGTTCACTGCCTTTTAGCGGTTTGCCTAAATAAGGTTCGGCTACGATGCCGGCGACACTACCTATCTTTATTTTTTGACTGAGTTTGTTGGCATCTAAATTAAATAGTTTTATTTCTGGCATGCTATCCACTTTATTTTTTAGCCAAAGAATATTTTTTTCCGTATCTTCCATGGCTTTGGATGAAATGTCAGCACCAATTAGTTGGCGATATTCAAGTACAATAGCTTCGCTCAAAATCGTGCCTGATCCGCAAAAAGGATCCAACAAAAGTTCATCTTTGTGGGTTTGTGATAAATTAATCATCATCATTGCGAGTTTTGGTGGAAGCATTCCGCTCAGACTATCTCGTCCAGGTCGCCCAAAATCCCTAACCCCGAAATCTTCAAAAGGTTGAACCGCCAATGTTCTAGCTAAAGAATAAGTTCCATCAGAATTTTTGGTAATCAAAAATTCTGCACCTTTTTTAATCAGATTATTTTTTTGGACAGTTACTGAGGAAAGTTCCGGGGTATTTTTAAAAACAAAACGAATTGATTTGCCTTCGTCTTTCAAATCATTTTTAATGGTTCTTGCCCAATCATCAATAATTCGACTATCTTCGGTGTGATAAAAGCTGATGCCGAAATGTATTTTACCGGTTCGAGTTTTTAAAAATTTTTTAATATTTTTTAGTAGATTTTTTTCCGTTAGGTAATTATCAATTTCTTCGCCGATCTTTATCGTGCCACCGATTTCTTTAATTAAATTTTCTGGAGATAGTTCTGGATAAGTTATTTTTAAAATATTTTGTTTTAGTTCTTTTTCATCCAAAGACAAAACCGCCGAAATTTCGGCGGTGGACAAGAGGGGAAAGTTGCCCAAGATAAACCAATATTTTTTGTCATTTATTTTCATTTTATTCGGTTTAATTTGTTTCATTGGTAGTGGTTGATTCCAAATTTGTTTCTACAGTATTCGTGGTAATTTTATTTTTATTATTCCATTGTATTTCCTTATCATAGAGGAAAATATTCCTGATTTTGTCGAGCTTTTCCGTATTATTTTGTTTTTTAATTAGGATTAGCTCAGCTTGTTGAAAAGACTGAATATCCACACTGTCAATTACAATTCCAGTGTTGGTCATCATAATTTCGTTAGCTTTGTTTAAAGATGTCATAGCTTTATTGTGGCGATAAAGAGCATAGAAAGATGAACTAGCCAAGGCAATTAGCAGGAAAGAGTAGATGATGATCAACTGAGATTTTGCTTTTAAATAAACCAAAAATCGTTGATGGTGTTCAGTTTGTTCTTGACTATGTTGTATTTTTTTATTCAGCATAGATACTGATAATTATATTCATTTTTATTGATTCTTTGTTGTTGCCGGCAGGAATCATATCCAAACTTTCCACAGTCAAAAGATAATCTTGCGACTCCAATTCCAATAAATAATTTAAAACATCTATGTATTTTCCGGTGACTGATAAATTTAAAGTGATTTTGTTATTGATGATTTGATCCAAATTGGAATTGACAATCAATAAACTTACTTTGTTTTTTTCCGCAGTTTTTTCCATTTTGGTGATTAAATCCAGCTCATCACCGGGTTTGAATAAATAATTATCATACTCACTAACTTCCTTTCTGGTTTCTCTAATTTTATCTAAAGCGGCACGCAATTCTTCGGTGCGAAAACTTTTATTTTCTGAGCTGGAAACAAATTCTTTAATGGCATTTTCAGTGTTATCTAATTTTTTAGCTGTTAATACGACAGCAACTAATAGTATAATATTCACCAAAGAAAAGATGATGATTAATTTGAATATTTTTTTAATAATAATATTTTTCATAACATTAATTTTTTTCCAGAGGAGTTGTTTTTAATTGTATTTGAAAAGGCAAATCATCTTTTTGAAAAAGCTGTGATTTGGGTAGAGAAGTTTCAGTAATCCAGCTCATGTTGTTTAAGATATCTTGAAAAGATAATAAATTATCTCTAGTTTTGGCTGTACCAGGCAAGTTGAAATCTACGGTTTGAATATCTAGGTGTAATTCATTTAAGCTGATATTGTTGGGTGTTTTTTCCATCAATTCCAACAAACGCGGGGTTAGAACTTTTATTTTTTTTCCAGCTACATTGATGCTAGAAATTTTTTTATTTATTTCTGCCACTTCGAAATTATAATTAGCATAGCCCTTGTTGACTAAGCTGGAGCTGGTTTCCAGAGTGGAAAGCTGTTCATCTAATGTTAAGTTGATCAACATGAGAAAAAATAAAAGGAAGAAAATTATTATCGCCAAACGCAAGATGGTGTCTTTGGTTAAAGCTAAGGCGACGATAAATTTGGTTTCTCGTTTTTTTTCTTGAGGTAATAAATTTAAAACTAATTCCATCATATATTTACCAGTTGGAGGCACGCAAAGCCAGACCGATGGCTGAAGCCAAAGGTAGACCGTTGAAGCGTTCCTCGCTTTTTAAATTTTTATTTAATAAATTTTTCCAAGCATTGCCCGGATAAGTATCCACGCCGATTTTTTTTGACAAGACCTTGTCTAAATTTTTTGTCGCTGACAATCCGCCGGATAAAGTAATATGTGTCACCGGGTTGGCTTTTTCATAGTGATTTTTATAGAAAGACAAGACATGTTTGATTTCCTCCGCCAATTTGTCAATCAAATCATCAATGGTTTTGAGATAAGTTGGATTGTCCGGATCATAGGTGATACCGTTTCTTTTTTTCAGTTCTTCGGCAATTTTTCTTTCCGTTTTTAAATTTTGGATTAAGGCCGTATCTACAACATCACCACAAATACTGATGAGCGAACTGAATTGAACGCTACCTTTATCATATATGATGATACTGGAACGAGATGAACCCAAATCAAGAATAGCACGTGCTTCACCGTGGTAGCTTTTGTTAAAAGTAATCATAGCCCGAGCAATAGATAAGTCTTCCATTTCCAGTGCCAGGGGGTACAAACCGGCTTTAGTTAAAGTATCAGAATATGAATCTACAATATTTTTTGGCACAGCACCAACCAGAATTTTATTTACGGGGCTATTTTTTTGCGGTTCTACAATTTGCCAATCAAAGTAGACATCTTTAATATCCATTGGTAAATGTTTATTCATTTCAAAAGAAACCATTTCTTTGGTGAGCTGACTGGCCGTTGATTCAATTTCAATAAGTTTTAAAAAACTTTTTGTCACCGGCAGGCTACCAACTACATAAGGAACTTTGATTGCTTTTTCTTTTTTAGTTTTGTTTAGCAGGGCTTTAATATTTTGGATAACCAAATCCTGTTGTTGAATTTCTCCTTTGGCTACACAACCTACCGGTAATTTTACTTCGCGAATATTTTCCACATCATAATATGCGGCGTTTTTCAAGCCGGCTTTTTTTGAAAGCTGAATCAATTTTATGGAAGAATCACCGATATTCAGACCAAAAGCTCCAGTAAAAGGATTGTGTAAAAACATAAAATAAAATTAGATACTTTGTGCCAAGGAATACATTGGCATAATGACCGCAACAGCAATACCTGCGACTCCTAATCCTAAAAGCAAAATAATAACTGGTTCAATAATAGAGGTAAAGTTGTTCATGGTTTCTTCTACTTCCTTGTTGTAATATTCTGAAAGCTCAAAGAGCATTTGTTCAATTTTACCGGATTGTTCACCGACCATAAGCATCTCAGTAGTCATAGGAGGAAAGGTTTGGGGGTAATTCATAAGGATGGAAGAGAGAGTCTCGCCTTGTTTTAGTGATTCGGCAGTATGACTTAACTGTTCTTTATAAATTAAATTTTTTAACACTTCAGAGGAAATTTTGACTGCTTCTACAATAGGAATAGTGCTGGCTAATAAAGAGGAGAGAGTCAGAGTAAAACGTGCCAAGTTAATTTTTTTGAAAATATTACCAAAAATAGGTAATCTCAACATGATTTTATGAATGAATCTTTTAAAATTGTAAATCTTCATCAATCGAATAAAACCAACGATAAAGCCGACAATGACAATGATTATTAGCCACCAATAACTTAATCCAAAGTTGGTAAAAGCAATAAGCATTTTGGTAACGAATGGTAATTCGGCGTTCATTTCGTCAAACATGATTAATATTTTTGGCATGATATAGAACACAACAAAACAGGTAATTCCAAGCATAGTCACCATAATCACCGCCGGATAAATCATAGCACCACGAACCTTGGAATTGAGATTTTGTGTTTTTTTCATTTGGTCGGAAACTTGTGTTAAAGCATCTTCCAATTTACCGGCAGTTTCTCCAGCACCGATCATGCTTACATAGACTAAAGGAAATATGTTAGGGTGTTTTTCCAGAGCTTGACTGAGTTGTAAACCACTTTCCACATCCGCTTTAATTTTTTGTACTGCCAATTTTAATTTTTTATTCTCCACTTCTTTGGCTAAGATTTCCAAAGATGACATAATGGATAAACCAGCCTTGGTCATAATTTGCAAATGATGAATAAATAAAAATTTATCCACGAAAGGTACTCTAGTCAAATGACTTGTTACCCAAGCATTTATCTTTATTTCCAAAGGAGAAAGTTCTTTTTGTGTTTTTTTCATAAATTATTCTTTGGTCACCCTGAGAATTTCACTAATGGTTGTGATACCTTTTTTGGCTTTGACAATACCATCTTCTGACATCAACACCATACCTTTACCGCGAGCATATTCTTTGATTTCTGCAGTGGTGGCACGAGCATTAATTTTTTTAGCTAATTCTTCATCAATCGGTAAAATTTCATAAATACCAATACGACCCTTGTAGCCACTTTGTTTACATTGAGCACAGCCTTCACCTTGATAAAAAGTGATTTTGTCCAGCTTAGCTTCGCTGTCTTTTAGATCCGCATGTTTTTTTAGTAAAGGAATAATTTTTTCTGTATCAAATACCAGGCCAAGTTCCTTGATGGCGTTGCTGTCTAAATGATATTCTTTACTACAATTTTTACAGATTTTTCTGACTAATCTTTGGGCTAAAATAATATTTGTTGTATAAGCAATCAAAAATGGCGGAATACCCATATCTAACAGACGAGGCAAAGTATCAGGGGCATTATTGGTATGAAGGGTAGAAAGCACTAAGTGGCCGGTCATAGCAGCGTGAACAGCTATTTCTGCGGTTTCACCATCACGAATTTCTCCAACCATAATAATGTTTGGATCTTGTCTTAAAAAAGCACGAAGACCGGTAGCAAAGGTAAAACCGACTTTGGGATTGATTTGACTCTGGTTGATGCCGGCAATGTGATATTCAATCGGATCTTCAATAGTGGAAATATTTACATGGGGTTGGTTGAGCATGCCAAGGACCGAATAAAGAGTTGTGGTCTTGCCGGAACCTGTTGGGCCTGTGACCAAGATCATCCCGTGGGGTTTTTTGATGGCATTCTCCATTTGTTCTTGTACTTCCGGTAAAAAACCCAATTCACGCAAAGTCAGAGGCTTGGCCCCTTCAGGTAAAAGACGCATAACGATTTTTTCCCCATCATACACAGGGATGATAGAAACACGAAAAGCTGTTTTTTCTTCTTGAATTTTAATTTTAAAACGACCATCTTGTGGAACCATGTGCTCATCAAGTTTTAAGTTAGCTAAAACTTTGATTCTGGCGATGATGCCATTTTGTAAATTTTTTGGCAAAGCCATTGCTTCTTTTAACATGCCATCGATGCGATAGCGAATGTGAATCTCTGTTTCTGCTGGTTCAATGTGAATATCAGAAGCACCGTCAAAAATAGCATGTTCCAAAATGGAGCTGACAATGTTGACTACTGGTAATTCTTCGGCTTTTTTCTTGAGATCACCACCGTTTTCTTCGTCTTGTTTAGCTGATTTTTCTTCAATAATTTTTAGTTCTTCTTCCAAACCAGTGCGATAGTTTTTTAAAGCATCTTTGATATCGGAAGGAGTAGTAATAGCGATGATTGGTTCCAAACCGGTTTTGCGACGGATAAATTCCGCAGTTTCAATATCGGTTGGATCCACCATGGCTAATTTGATTTCTGAATTTGATTTTTCATAAGCTACAACATGGTGAGTATTGGCTAGAGGATTGGGAATAAGACTTAAAATATCTTTGCGAATATCTAATCCTTTTAAGCTTACAAAAGGAATTTTTAGATGTTCGCCGATTTTTTTATACAGTTCATCTTCTTTAACCAAATTTTTTATAATAAGTAATTCAGCCAAACTTTCTTTATTTTTAGTCGCTTGTTCTTTTTGTGAGTTGTATTTTTTTTCATCGGTAAAGAGCTTATTTTTTTCCACTACTTCCTCAACTATTTTGTTTGGGGTCATAAATTTATTGATATTTTTTTGTCTATGAATATTATACCATAAAAGACAAAAAACCCACAATAGCTCGTAGGATTTTTCAACCCCTTGACTTTTTTTCAGGTTTTTGTTATTATTATTCTAACATATTACATTCATTCAAACGCTTTTGGTGTGATATTTTATTAAGAAATTTGAGAAATTAAATCATTTATGAATAAATACGAACTTTTGTTAGTTTTACCTGGCACATTCAGTGATGCTGAGGCGGAGACTAAAGCTCAAGAAATCATGGAATTGTTAAAAAATTTCAGTGAAGATGCTAAATTGTTTGTTGTAGGGAAAAACAGACTTTCTTATCCAATTAACAATATCCGTTATGGCTATTTCAGTACAATTGTTTTTCAATCCGAATCAGAACAAGTGGAAGCTTTGAAAGCTAAATTGCTTTTAGTCAAGGATTTGCTTCGATCAACTATCGTTAAATTAGCCAAAAATGCTAAAAATAACACTAAAATAACCTATTTTACCGATGGTCGAACCGCAGCTACTTTGTCTAAAAATAAAGAAAATTACAATACAAGAGAAGTGCGTAAGGTAATAGATCAAAAAGAAGAGGTTTTAGAAACAGTTAAAGAAGAAAAAATTCAAGAAGAAGTCGTTGGCCAAGAGGAAAAAGTGGTTAAAATCACTGAAAAAGAGGAAAAATCTGACTTTAACCTTCAAGATATTGATAAAAAACTTGATGAAATATTATCAGATGATAATATTATTGCAGGTGTTTAATTCAATTAAAATTTAAAATATATGGACCTCAATCGCGCCATGATTATCGGAAATTTAACCCGTGATCCGGAAATTAGGACTACAACCACAGGACGCAATGTCGCCTCATTTTCTCTGGCAACCAATCGATATTGGACCGATGCCAGTGGGCAAAAGCAAACTCAAGTAGAGTACCACAATATCGTGTTATGGGCGAAATTGGCTGATGTGGCTGGACAATATATGCACAAAGGTGATAAGGCGTATATTGAAGGTCGTTTACAGACTCGCGACTGGACGGCTCAAGATGGTACCAAACGCACACGTACTGAGATTGTTGGTGAAAGCTTGATTATGCTCGGTGGTCGTGGAGGTAATAATGTTGCTGGACAAACTGTGAGTACTCCAGCTGTTGGTCAAAATGTTGGTACAACCGAAGAAGTGATTGAAGAAGAAGTGCGAGTTGAAGATATTCCTTTTTAAAACAGTAATTTAAAGTTAATTTATGAATAAATTTCAAAAAGTCAAAGAATGCTTTTATTGTGTCAATCCTGACAAAGAAGTAGATTACAAAGACGCGGCAAATTTGCGCCGATTTGTTTCTTCAAGTATGAAGATTGCCCCACAAAGACGCAGTGGTTTATGTGCCAAGCATCAAAGATTAGTGGCGACTGCGATCAAACGATCACGCGAAGCTTCTTTGATGCCGTTCACTGCCCGATAAAATTAGATTTAACATTAAAAAAAGTACAGCACGCATAAATAGCGGGCTGTCTTTGTTCAAAATTTATGGCTACTTGGGAAGAAATAAAAGACAATCCAATCAAACAAGATCTGATTAAAAAAAGAGCGCAAATTATTCGGTTGATTCGCGAGTTTTTTTGGTCTGAAAATTTTATGGAAGAGGATACTTTATCCACTTGGTCAACCGCCGGGCAAGAACCATATTTGAATCCGATTTCTTTGAATATTACTAATGAAAAAGATCAAGCACAAAGATTTTATTTACAGACTTCGCCGGAATACGCTATGAAAAAATTGTTATCCGTAGGTGAAGAAAATATTTTTCAAATTTGTCATTGTTGGCGTGACCGTGAATCTTTTGGCGGGTTACATTATCCGGAATTTTTGATGCTGGAATGGTATAGAAAAAATAAAGATTATTTTCAGATTATGACTGATACGGAAAATCTTTTTAAATATATTAGTAAAAATTTTGGTCAAGAATTTTTAATTTATAAAGATCAAAAAATAAAAATTTCCGAAGCGTGGGATAGGTTGACTATGCGAGAAGTGTGGCAAAAATATTTACATTTGGATTTAAACGATTATTTAACTATAGAAAGTTTAAAAAAGTTAGTTGCAGAAAAAGGTTATCAGGTCAACATGAATGACACCTATGAAAATTTATTTTATCAAATATTCTTAAATGAAATTGAGCAAAAATTGGGTAGGGAAAAGCCAGTAATTATTTATGAATATCCGGCTACTATGGCGAGTTTATCCAGACTATGTCCGCACGATTCAAGATACACGGAAAGATTTGAAGTATACATTTCTGGTGTAGAATTAGCCAATGCTTTTGGAGAATTGATTGATGGGACAGAACAAGAAAAGAGATTTTTAGCTGAACAAGAATTACGAAAACAATTGAATCAAGAAAGTCTGGCTATTGACAAAACTCTATTAAAAGCTTTAAACTATATGCAAGACAATCAGGAAACCGCCTCAGGTATTGCTTTGGGAGTGGATCGTCTGGTAATGCTTTTTACCGGTGCGGATAGAATTGATGATTTATTTTTAACTACTTTGTCATCCTGAGTGGAGCACCAGCGGAGTCGAAGGATCCCTTTATTCCCTTATTAAATAAAATAACCTTATAAAATATGGCAGGAACATCAGACATTAAAAAAGGAGCGGTAATCAAACATAATGGCGACCTGTATGTAGTCGTAGAATTTCAGCATGTGAATCCGGGCAAAGGTGCGGCATTTGTGCGTACCCGTATGAAATCTTTAGGTTCGGGAAAGGTAATTGAAATTACTTATAAAACAGCAGAAACTGTGGAAATTGTTAGTGTTCAATTCCAAACTATGCAATATTTATATAAAAGTAATGATGCATATTCTTTTATGAATATGAGTAGCTTTGAGCAGGTGGATATGGATGGCGATTTGCTCGGTGATGAAGCGAAATATTTAAAAGAAGGTTTGGAAGTGATTATGGGTATTTATGAAAATCGTCCAGTCAGTATACAGTTGCCAAAAAAAATAAAATATAAAGTCGCAGAAGCACCACCGGCCGTGAAAGGTGATAGTGCTGCCGGAAATGTCACCAAAGAAATTGTTTTAGATAATGGTTTGCATTTACAAGCCCCAATTTTTATTAAAGAAGGCGAAGAAATAAATGTAAATACCGAAACTGGGAACTATTCGGAACGAGCAAATTAGTCTTTTTACAATTTAACACAAGGGGGAAAAATGAGCATAATTATTGAAGCTTTAAAATGTGTTGGTTTTTTATTTTTGGCAGCCATAGTAATCGCCATGGTTTTAATTTTTGTTTTTAAAGGCCGAGCAAAAAAAGAATACTTTGGTCGGGGTAATAAAAATCGTTCCCCACGGAAATTAACAAAAATAATTAAAAGAGGAGGATGATAATGGAACGGTTGGGTAGAATGAGAGAAATTATGTATAGCAGTGTTTTTTTGTTCGTCATCCTGTTTATTATTATAGTCAGGATAGTAGGAATCGGAGCTCTTTATGTGGTTCAATCGCCAATCATTTTCTTTAATTGGCTTAAATAGCTTCAGAAATTGGCACGATGCTGTCAATAATAAAGTTGTTTTAAAAACCCCTCACTGATACGGATCAGGAGGGGTTTTATTGTTTATATTATTTTTTATTTCCCAAGGCTGTTCCGACGGCAATGCACATTGCTGGAATGGATAGATAGCCCAAGCCTATTTGGATGAAGTAAGTACCAAAAGGCATGCCGGACATTGGCAACAAAATCACCATATCCAAAAGAATATTTAAGATGAACCATACAATTCTCACTGTGATTCCTTCTCGGAAAAAGTTAGATTCAATTTTTTTGAAATAAGAAATCAATAAAAACATCCCGTAAAAATTCAAGGTTTCAATGCAACACTTTGTGGATAACTTCATTGGGTGTTTGATAGTTTAGACCCTTTCTGGGTCGGTTATTTAGTTTTTCTTGAACCTCATACACGCTGTTATCGGATGTAACAAAAAATTTATAATCGGTTTTTACGTTTTTTCATTTTAGTTTCTGGATACTTTGCAACAAGAGAAAAAATATTCTCATTATCGTCTAAACTTTCAAGTTTTGTAAAAAGATCTAAAGCTATATCTTCAGTAATATCTTCTTTGAGCCGTATTATAAGCGCGCGATCGATTCCAAGTTGCTTGTATAAACTTTCCATTTCTTTAAATTTTCTCTCTTTATTTTTAACAACAGTATGCTTTCCGCTAGTTACATCTACCGCATAGTTTTTCCCATGGAAAGCAAACAACATATCAATGCCCAACATACGGTCAAGCAAAATATCTTTTGGTAAATCAGATAAGCTCAAGCCCTCTTCGCGTAATTTTTGAACAACTAATTCATATCTTTGCGGAAAGCTTTGTCTAACTTGCTCTAAAATTTTTTCTTTGCCATCCTCAAGAGAGAAAATTTCAACACCGAGATCGCGCGCGGTTTCAATCAGCTTAGACATTCTTTGTTCTGCCAACATAGAAACTTCATTCACAAAATTAGGAGATATTTTTTCTGGTCTCAGTGTCTCAAACATAGATTATAAATTTTTTGTTATTTCAGATAACGTTTTCGAGTATGAGAAGTTCTGTTGAAGTGAAACGAAACAGAATTTGGGTCAAAAATATTTTACGTTCCGCTATTTAGTTACTAATTGATAAAATATTTTTGCCTCATACTCGATGTTCTGCGATGTAATAAATTTTTATTCTAATACATTTAATTTGATGAGCAACTCTTGTTTAATATCTTCAGGCGGCACAGTTTCTTTGTCAGGATAAGTTTGTTTAAGCTCGTCATGGCGCACTTTTAAGTCGTTCAATTTTTGCATTATTTTAGTAAATTCAGCGTCTCCAACCCCATCTTTTACTTTATCACTATCCAAGTAGGTTTCCAGAGCAAAAATTGAACTTCCAAAACATTCAAGCCATGAGTTTCTTGATCTCGCAAACTCATCTTCAATGCGTTGTGCCGCATGCGAAATCACGCCCCTAGCTTCTTCAACCCTACTAAGCTGTTTTTGTATTTCTGATGATTCCATATTGTTTTAGAATAAAAATTTATTATTTCGCATAACGTCAGGGATATGAGAAGTTGCGACCAGCGGGAGCAATTTTGGTGGAGAAGTCTGCAAGACTTCGTAACCTCATATCCCTTGTTATATTCCCCGTAGGGCTGAAATTTAGTGCAACGTCCCGAAGGGAAATTTCAGAGTTCCGCCCCCTCGACTACTTCTTACCATGATGAAAATAAATTTTATATTCCACTTTCTGTTCTTTGCAGAATTGCTTTATTTCTTCTTCAATTTTATCCCAATAATCACTTTTTGAAAAGTAAATGTGCTCATATTTTTCAATCATTTTTGGATGTTTTTCTTTGAGCCATTTTTTGACAGAATCCCAAATATTGCCTCTAACATTCAGATTTTCAAACATGTACAAATCAGAGCAATGTTTCGTTTTAAGAATTATCTTTTTCCAGTCTGTCAAAAATGGCAATATAGGTCCAATAAAAACATAAGATTTAATTCCTGCCTCTTTCAATTTTTCGAGCGCTTTAATCCTATTTTGAACTGACGAAGTAAATGGTTCAATTTCTTTGCGCACATTATCATCTAAAGTAGTAATCGTAAAACCAACTTCGCAATTTTTGAATTGTTTCAGCAAATCAATATCACGCACAACCAAATCTGATTTTGTTTGTACCCCCAAATTTGGTTGTAGAGGAATGAGTTTTTCCAGAATCTTGCGAGTAAGTTGGTATTTTCTTTCAAGAGGCAAATACGCGTCAGTAACTGAAGCGAGAAAAATTGATTTTCCTCTGTATTTTGAAGTTTTGGCAGGAATTAAATCAGGCGCATTTACTTTTACATCTACAAATTTGCCCCATTCTTCTGTATGCCCGGTGAATCTTTTCATAAATCTTGCATAGCAATAAATGCAAGAGTGCATACATCCAACATAAGGATTTATGACATAATCTGCATCGGGCAAATTTGATTTAGTGATTATTGAGGATGCTTGAATTTCTTTTATTTTCATCATCATAATTGAATAAGATTGTAAGATTTTATAAAATCATCGAATTGCAGTAGTGTTGAGGAGAGGGGGCGGAATTGAATATAACGTTAGGGATATGAGAAGTTGCGACCAACGGGAGCAATTTGGGTGAAGAAGTCTGCAAGACTTCGTAACCTCATATCCCTTGTTATATTCCCCGAAGGGCTGAAATTTAGTGCAACGTCCCGAAGGGAAATTTCAGAGTCAGAAGTCGGCCGTTCTTTTTTTAGCGCGCGCCTATTTTTTGTAGTTCAAAAATTCATGATAGTATTTATTTCTAGACAAAATTGAATAAGTGTTAAAGAGGAGTTCTGAATCAACTTTCATAATCTTTTTCCAAAAATTAATGTTTTGGGCGTAACTTTTTTCAGTTTCTTTTTTGATTTTTGCCACAACATTCTTTTTAATCAAAATATTTATAACTTTTTTTCTCCAACTAACATCTTTCGTTAATTGGGGATTTTTAAGAGCATCTAAAATTACTTTATCTTTGATAAGCTCAAATGTCGGTTGTGTGATTATTCCGTTTCTAATGTCAGAAAATGCGTCTTGGTAAGATTTTACATTCTCATCATATACTGAGGAATAATCACTTACGTCATTTACAACTTGAGCGGAATGAGACATTTTATCTTTATTTTTAAAGTAATTTTCAAACTTTTTAAATACAGAATTATCACCAGAACCAATATAAAACCCAATTAACGAAGAATAGTCATAAACTCCGTTAAAAAGAATGTTTCTCTTTTTGTATTTTGAACTCCAATTTTTCAAAATTTCTTTTTGAGGAGAAAAATTAACATTAAGATCATTTTGTTCATACCAAAACCCCTGATAAATTTTTGAGATAAGATCAATAATTAAATCTTGAACAACAGGATATTTTTCTCCGAGATTCTCTTTTGAATCTTCAAGAAGTGCAAAAATCAAGGATAGATAAATTTTTTCGCCCAAAACAGTTTCTTTAATTTTTTGTTCAGAACTCCAAACCTCTTGTTTATGGTCAAGAATCCTGTTTGTTTTATAGGCCGCAAGCATTATACATTCTATTGCGATTGGAATATTGAAAAATTTTGCAAAATCTTCTTTTGAATTAGCTGCTTTAAATCCTGCATAAAATTGGATACCGTTAAGATGGATTCTTTTCTGAGTATATTCTTTTGAAATCAAACTGAATGCAGGATTTTTCTTGCAAAATTTTTCAAAATGGTTACTCAATTTTTCTGCGACGTCTTTTGAAATCGCAATATACTCTTTATGTTCCATACTTTAATAATGAATTTTTGAACTTTTATTAATTTATCGTTTTGCGTGCGCTTCTTCGTAGGCCGACTTCTGATTGAATATAACGTTAGGGATATACGAAGTTTTTCTGGAACGAAGCGGAAGAAAAATTTGGGTGAAGCCCGAGCCGAGGGCTGATCCGTATATCCCTTGTTATACGAGGGTGAGGAGTGAAACGACGAAAGCGCAGCGTCCCCTTGAGTCGTTTGGAGTGCCCCGTCTCAATCTTTAGAATAAATAATAATATGTTTATGTTTAGAATAAGAAGTCATAGGAATTCCTGCAAGTTCACCTAACTTTTTAATTTCAGGATCTTGAGCATTTGATTCTCTAATAAAAAAGACCTCAACATCATATTTATCATCAATGAATTTCTTATTACGATAAGCTAAATTCATGCTATCATCTGGAAAAGGTTTTCCATCTGGTTCTTTATCAAGCCATTTTGGTATTTCAAAATTCTCTTCAACAAATACAATAAAATCAAAATCAGAAAATAAACTTCCCCTAAATCCTGGAGGTTCATATTCTCCGAAAGAATTTTTTACGGATGAACCTATTAAGATGATTTTGATTATTTTTTCATCAGGAAGTAATTTTGATTTTATTTTTTCGATGGCTTGATTTCTAAGAGAATCTATTTCTTCTTTTTGGAAAACCTTTTTTGGAGATCTTTTTTTCAAATGCTCTTCCATATTATTATTGAATTCCTATGACTTTATTAATATTTCTTCTAGGGGCACGGAAAACGATTTCACATAACGTTCGCTTGTATCAGAAGTTTTTGCCTTCCTTCCTTATTGTAATATATAAAGAAAAGGAAGGCAAAAATTTGGGTGGAGGAAATTTGCGCTCCTTCGGAATATAATTGAGGCAAATTTCTGGAACCTGATACAAGCTGTTAAACGATGTTTTGTTCAAAAATATATTCCTTATTAAAAAGAGCTCTTTTGAAAATTTTTTTGCGTGGGGTTGACAGGAAAGCGGCTTTCTGCTATACTAATATGATGCTAAATTTGGCGTCAAATAGTACCTGTAACCATCAAATGGAGGGAGATATGAGCAAAAAAATGCTGAGTAGCGTCAATGGTGAAGTGGGCCTGGATCTTGTTATGATCATCGTGGCCGTTGTGATTGTTGTTTTTTCATTATGTCGCGGGGCATTCGTTAGCGACGATATCGCTTATCGCGCTGCTAAAAACCAAGGTTTCAGCAATGTCAAAGTTGTTGATGACGCATGGTTTGCCGTAGGATTACGCGGCTGTAGTAGCCATGACGCGGCTCGCTTCACAATCCATGCCACCAATCCGGCCGGAGATGAAGTTGAGTGTTATGTCTGCAGTGGCTGGCTCTTTAAAGGGGCCACGATCCGCACAAAGTAATAATTCTAGAGACATAGTCCTAGTAAAAGCCGTGAAATTAAGTAGCGGCTTTTTTTATTCGGCAAAAAAATTTCAAAAGGGCTCAATAAAAAATGGTATTTTTGAACAAAATTTCGTTTAACTACTTTTATCACAACTTCTGGCAAAAAGACCAAGAATATGATAAAATTTTATATAGATTGGGGTTATAGCCCATGGGGATATAACCAATTTAATTATAGCAACTATTATGAAAGATGACAAGACTTTTGAAAACTTAGAACGGGAATTAAGAATTCGTAATTATAGTAATAAAACCTCGGATGCGTATGTTTATTATAATCAAGAATTATTAAAATTTCATAAAAAAGATCCTCGTGGAATCACCACTGAGGATATTAAAAATTATCTGGATTTTTTAGGAAATGATCGTTCGGCGAGTACTGTGTCAGTAGCCTATAATGCCCTACTTTTTTATTATAAAACAATCTGGCATCGCCAGTTTTTTATCAATTTGCCTCATCCAAAAAAAGAAAAGCACTTACCAGTGGTTTTATCTAAAGAAGAAGTGGTAAAAATGATTTTGTCGCTAAAAAATCCGAAACATCATTGTATTATCAGTCTGTTGTATGGCACAGGTGTGCGGGTGAGTGAATTAACCCATATAAAAATACGGGATATTGATTTGGACAGGATGACTTTACGAGTATTTCAAGGTAAAGGTAAAAAAGACAGAATGACACTTTTGCCGAAAGTGCTAAAACCAGTTTTAGAAAAACAACAATCATTGAAAAAACCGGATAATTACCTATTCACCAATGGACGAGGTGGTAGACTGACTGAAGCGACGATTCAAAAAATTGTGGCTTTGGCGTCAGGTCGTGCCAATATTGATAAAAATGTTACACCACACACTTTGCGTCATACTTTTGCCACTCATTTACTGGAAAATGGCACAGATATTAGATATATTCAAGAATTATTGGGGCATGCGAAATTGCAAACCACACAAATTTATACTCATGTGGCAAATAATAGTTTAAAAAATATAGTTAGTCCTTTGGATGTATAAATAAAACATTTTTTAGTCATCTTCTTAATTTTTCATATTCTTCCACTGTGATCTGAATATCGTTAAGTATTTTTTTAAGAAGACCTTTACTTATTTCTTTTGTGTGAACAGGTATTACTGTAGTACGACCGTCCAGATGACTAAAAAATACATGTGATCCCTCGGCATCGCGTTTTATAAAATTAAGTTCCTCAAGAATTTTTATAAATTTTTGAGGTTTGATCGGAATAAGTTTAGGCATGAGAAATTTCTAAATTTTGTATGCCGACGAAACGGGTTTTTTCCACACGATTATTTCTCAGACAAAGTTGAAGAACCTCTTGCAAATTTTTCATCATTTCTCCTTGAGTTTTTCCTTGGGCATAACAGCTGGGTACAGCTGGTACAGATCCGATAAATATTCCATCCTCGTCCTGTTCAATATAGACGGTAAATAAAAAGTTTTTCATATTTTTGAAATTTAAGTTATTTATGATATTATTATAGCATAAAACAAGATTTAATCAAGGTGACCAGATTATGCTCCCAAAATTTATCCTCATCCTTCCAGACATACGAAGTGCTCATAATGTGGGTGCTATGTTTCGGACTGCAGACGGTGCCGGGGTGAATAAAATTTATTTGACCGGATATACAGCGAAGCCTCCACATCCGCAATTGGACAAGGTTTCTTTGGGCGCGGAAAAATCAGTGCCTTGGGAATATCATAGTCAAGCGTGGCGACTACTTAAACAATTACGAAAAATAGGGTATAATATAGTTGCGCTGGAACAAACTGCTGATAGTATAAATATTTTTAAATGGCAACCGAAATTTCCTTTGGCAATAGTTATGGGAAATGAAGTAACCGGTGTGCCAAAAAGTTTATTAAAATATTGTGATACTGCCGTGGAAATTCCCATGCTTGGTAAAAAGAAAAGTTTGAATGTGAGCGTGGCCGCCGGGGTGATTTTGTATCATGTGAGTAAAAAATTAATTTAATTTATGAAAGCGACACTTTCTCTATTTCGTCATTTGACAAATGACCTACCACCACTTTTTCCCGATGATAAATCTCGTGAAGTGTTTTTGATTTTAGACAATCCGCCTGGCAGTTTGGAAGAATTGGAAAACAAGATGATCAAAATTGGTTATACGCTTTGGCCATATACTAAAGCCTATCAAGATTTTTTAGCCATTGCGGAGCGTGATATGGCGGATCATTTTTTTACGCCACTTTTACCTGAGGAATTACAGGTTAAATATTTGCGTTATCGAGATCAGGGGATGGTGTGGCAAAATGTTTATTCCGGAAATTCGGCTGGATATTTTTCTCTTGAAGAAAGAGTTTTTTTACTACCATTGCTTCATGAAGTAAAAGAAAAAATCAGGCAATTTGTTAAAAGAGAAATTTTGAGTTTAAAAAGAGAACATTATTTAAAACATGTCAAAATTTACGAAAAGAAGTTGGAAAATATCAAAGATAAAATAAAAGAATTGAAAGAAATGGCGAAAAAAGAAACAGATCATCCGGCTTTATCGCGAGAAATTTTGGTTAAGGTGAGAAGTTTGGAAGAGGGTTTGAGTGGATTGGGCGGAGAAATAAATGTACTTGACATAGACCGACTGTCTGAATTTTTTCAAGAAAGAAGAAATCATCTGAATCGGATGCGTGGTATTCATACTCAGGAAAATTTTGATTTTTACGCTAATTAAATTATTTTTTTATTTTAAAATATATGCCTCCTATCGCTTCATTATTTCCGGATTTGCCTTGGACCGGTTTTGAGACCGTGGTTCATGTGATTGCCGGACTCGGGATTATTTTTTTCATTTATGCCATCTTTTTAAAAGCGGAAAAAAAACAAGATGCCTTGCTTGCGATTGGCGCGGCTTGTCTTCTGGTCTATGCGGTGTGGGTTCAAAGCACGGTATTTATTTTAGCCATGCTTGGACTTATGATTTCTTGTTTGGTGGAATTCACGGAAATTATTTTGGGCAAGCACAAAACAAGAGAAGAATAATTTTTTAATATGTTTGATATTATTACTATCGGCGATTTGGTTGTAGATACTCATGTTAAAATTGACGATGCGAAAGTGACGAGCGATTTTAAAAAAAATCGTCGACTTTGTTTATCTTTTGCTGATAAAATTCCTATTACCGAGAGTTTCCAATCTTTAGGTGGTAATGCCGGCAATGTGGCGGTGGCGAGTGTAAAGTTGGGCGAAAAAACCGCGGTTGTGTCCACTGTTGGAATGGATTCAAACAGTGTGTTGATTAAACAAGAATTAAAAAAACAAGGCGTAGTGACTGATTATTTGGTAATGGATTCAATGACCGCGACTCGTTATTCTATTGTTTTGACGCATCTTGGTGAAAGGACTATTCTTTCTTATCATAAAAAGAGAAATTATACTTTTCCGCAGAAATTGCCATTGACTAAATGTCTTTATTATACAAGTTTGAGTGAAGGATTTAAACCATTACAGAAAAAACTATTTGCTTATTTAGTCAAGCATCCAGATACTTTATTGGCTTTCAATCCCGGATCATATCAAATTAAAAATGCGGTGATAGAAGTAAAGCAAGCGATTAAAAAAACAGATTTGTTGATTGTAAATTTAGAAGAAGCGATGAGAATTTTATGGCCAAACAAAAAAGACATAGGGGTCAGAGAAAATGTTGCTGGGGTGATGAATGGATTATGGAAATTGGGTGCCAAAGAAGTAGTGTTGACTGATGGGGAGAACGGGGCTTATGCGGGAAATAAAAAAGAAGTATGGCAAATGAAAATTTATCCGGAAAAGGTAGTATCAAAAACCGGTGCCGGGGATGCGTTTTCCGCTGGTTTTATTGCTGGAAAAATAAAAGGTTATGATATTCCGACTTGTCTAATGTGGGGCGCGGCCAACAGTGCCGGGGTGGTTCGTTTGGTTGGTGCGCAAAATGGATTGTTGAGTGAAAGCGGGATTAAGAAAATGATCGTGAAGTATAAAAATATAAAACCGAAGAGAGTGAAAAAATAATTTACTCTTTCCATTTATTCACATAATCAATCGCCGAAAGAGCGGCGAGAATACCCTGACCTGACGCAATACCGATTTGTTTGTAAGGAATGTCTGTGACATCCCCGGCAGCAAAAATGCCCGGAATATTTGTCTCACATTTTTTATCAATAATAATTTGTCCTAGCTTATCTTTTTTGACACTGTCCACAAAAGTGGAATTGGGAATAGTTCCTACATGCACCATTACGGCATCTACGGCGATTTCTTTTGTTTCTCCATCTTTATTTTTATAACGCAAACCCTTGACTGTTTCTTCACCAAAAATTTCCGTGGTGTTGGCTTTATACAGAACCTCCACATTTTTAAAGGCCTTAATTTTATCTGCTAAGATTTTTTCTCCATTCGGAAAACCCCAAGCTTCAGCTTCGTTGTTTTCAAACAAGCTGACCAAATATACTTTTTTAGCAATACCTGCCATCATAATGGCGGATTCTAAAGCACTGTTGCCTGAGCCAAGTGTGGCGGTGATTTTTCCTCGAAATAGCGGACCGTCGCATACTGTACAATAGGTGATACCTTTGTGGTCAAATTCTTCCATTCCAGGCAGAAGTAATTTTCGCGGATGAATACCAGTCGCAATAATAATAGTCTTAGCTTCAATATTTTGTATTTCGCCATCAATATTTTTTACCATGATTATATGAAAGTTTTTTTCTGAATTAATTTTTTCCACTCGCCAGCCTTCCATAATGTCCACCCTGTAGGAACGGACATGTTCAGTAAAATTGTTAGCTAATTCAAATCCGTGAATACTTTGAATTCCCGGCCAGTTAGCCACTTCTCCGGATAGAGCAACTTCCCCGCCCATATTTTCCGCTATCATTTTAAAATTTAGTTTACGACGCGCCGCATAAATTGCTGCTGAGCAACCAGCTGCCGACCCTCCGATAATTACAAGATCCAACATAGTTTTATTGCTTAATTAATTTAGTAAGCTCATCATACTCTTGTTTCGGATTTTCCGCAAGGGTGAGGTCAGAGCCAATATAAAATATTTCCACACCACAGTTGGACAATTCCTTGATATTATTTTTATTGATGCCTCCGTCTACAGCACATAGTGGATGATCAACAATACGTGTAAATTTTTTTATTTTTTCCACGACTTTGGTTTCAAATTTAGCGCCTTGTTTGCCTGGTACGACAGTCATAAATAAGACTTCAGAAATATGATCTAAATATGGTTTGACTTTTTCTAGAGAGGTATCTGGATTGAGTGCTAAGCCGACTTGCGCGCATCGGCCTTTTATTTTGTTTATGACATTCATGAGATCATCTTTGCTTTCAATGTGTATAACAATCCGAAAGATATTTTTTATATTTTCCCATTTTTCCAATTCTATTAGCGGATGATCCACCATCAAGTGTAATTCAAAAGATAAATTTTCACCCATTTCTTTTACCTGATCAATTTCCGTAAAAGAGTGTCCAGCGACGAATTGACCGTCCATTACATCAATCTGAATCTTATTAAAAACACCAGCCAGTTTTTCTGTCTGTTTTTTGAAATCAGAAAAATTGTCAACCAAGATGGCTGGAATTATTTCTTTCATATTGTATCTATTTTTTTTATTCGTCGTAAGTGTCGCTCGGCTATTTGGGGATAAGTATTTAAAAAAGCGGTGACAATAGCCTTGGCATGATCTTCGGTCAAGACGCTTCCGGCTAAACATAGCACATTAGCCACATCATCTTGTTTGCTCGCTTCAGCCGCTTGGATACTATATCCGACAATCGCATGAATACCCTTAAATTTATTGGCGGTCATACACATGCCATTGCCTGATCCGCAGATTAAAACTCCGGAATTATTTTTATTTTCTAAAACTTTTTTTGATAAAGCAATGGCAAAATCAGGATAATCATCGTCTTTGTTAAATTTATCCGGTCCCAAGTCTATTATTTCTTTTTCCAATTTTTCTTTGATAAATTCTATCAAGTATTTTTTGAGTTTAAATCCGGCATGATCTGAGGCAATGTAGAGCATATTTTTATAAGGTTAAATGTTTTTAAGTAGTTGTATTATACAATTTTAGGGAGATTTAGGCAAATCAAACAAAAACACCACCCTGAATTATGTCAGAGTGGTGTTTAAATTTCTTTCTACTCCATCGCCTTATCAATCATCGCTTGAAGTTTTCCTTTGGGTAAGGCACCAGTGGCTTTATCCACCACTTCGCCATTTTTAAAAATCATAAATGCCGGGATACTCATCACGCCATATCCACCGGCGGTGTCACTATTTTCATCCACATTGCATTTACCAATTTTGATTTGCTTGCCTTCATTTTCTATTGCTAATTCTTCTATAACCTTACTCATCATTTGGCACGGACCACACCATGGTGCCCAAAAATCCACAAGCACCGGAATTTCAGATTTTAGCACTTCGACTTCAAAATTTTCTGCAGAAAATATTTGTTCCATAGAATAATAATTATAAAAATTTAATTATATTTTAAGAGATCCTTCACTACATCCGTCTGCTGACGGATTTCGTTCAAGGATGACACGGGGTGGCACAGGTTACAAAGGGATCCCTCTGCTCCGCTGGTGCTCCGGCCCGCTACGCCAAGCGAGCGAAGCGAGTCGGGATGACGACAAGTGATATTTACTTATCCAAAGTCAATTTTTTCGCTTTTTCTTCTTCTGAATAGGCTTCCAAAATATCTCCAACTTCCAATTTCATTCGGCCTTCATATTGAATACCACACTCTGACCCTTCTGGTGCATCTTTGACAATCTGTTTACCAATCTGTACCTGAATAATTTTTCCCAAGCCGATACTTTCTTTATCACGAATAATCCTTGCCCGTAAATCCTTGATAATTTTTCCACTGATGACTACTCCGCCGACAATCATCAGTTTCTTTTCTGTACGGAAAATATTGGTCACCTTGAATCTACCTAATTCGGTAATAATCTTTTCTGTGCTTAAAAGTTTTTCCAGTTGATCGGTGGTATAATTTAATAAATCATAAATGACACTGTATTTTTCAAAAGCGATTCTTTTATCGCGAATCATTTCCTCAGCAATTGGTGTAGCAACTACATTGAAAGCAAAAATTGCGGCACCTGTGGTTTCAGCCAAATTCACATCATCCACAGTAATGTTTCCCAAGCCCTTACCTACCACACGCACACTAATCTCTTCATTTTTTAATTTTTCAAGTGAACCGATAATTGCTTCCAAAGAACCAAGTACATCAGTTTTGACAATGACATTGAAAGCTTTTTGATTTTCTTCATCTTGACCGTTAGCGACCACATGCTTTTTTTCTGCACCGGTTTGGGCTGATCGTTTTTCTTTGAGATTGATATTGGAGGCACCACCAACACTGCCGACATCCAACACATCGCCAACTCGCGGAGCAACTTTGAACCCCAAAACCATTACTGGACAGCTGGGACCGGCAACTTGTAAATTTTCTCCACGATAATCTTTCATGGCGCGAACCTTGCCATAAATTTCATTATTGATAACTAAAGGATCATTTAATTTGAGAGTGCCGGCTTGAATAAGAATAGTGGCAACCGGTCCCTGACTCCTATCAATATGAGCTTCCACGACAGTACCGGCAGCTGGACGATGGGAATTCACCCGCATTTGTTCTACATTCATATCAGCCATAAGTAGTACCGTATCTAAAAGTTTATCAATATTAGTTTTGGCTTTGGCGGAAATTTCTATCATAGGAATTTCTCCACCCCATTCTTCGGCAATCACTCCGCGTTGAGATAAATCAGTGCGAGTTTTTTGCGGATCTGCGGTTTCTTTGTCAATTTTATTGATTGCCACGAGATAAGGAATTTTTGCAGCTTTAATAATGTTGATAGCTTCTTCGGTCTGTGGTTTGACCCCGTCATCGGCAGCTACAACCAAGATGGCAATGTCAGCAATTTTGGCGCCACGACTTCTCATCACGGTAAAAGCTTCATGTCCGGGAGTGTCAATAAAAGTAATTGGTTTTATTTCTTTAGTTTTTGGATCAGTCCAGAGTACTTGATATGCGCCAATGTGTTGGGTAATACCACCACTTTCTCCGGCTACAACATCAGTTTCTCTAATAGCATCCAATAATTTAGTTTTCCCATGATCCACATGTCCCATGACCACAATGACCGGGGCACGAGTTTCTTCACCACTGGTTTTTAAAATATCTTCCAAGTTTTCATTGGTTATGTTTTCTACAGTTTCCTCCCCACTTTTTTCCATGGCTTTAAATCCTAAATCACCAGCCATAATACTTGCCGTATCAAAATCCAAGAAATCATTTTGTGTGGCTAATATGCCATTTTTCATCAGACCGAGGATGAGTTTATTTAAAGGAATATTTAATAAATCAGCTAAATCTTTGACAGTAATTTTATGAGGAATATTGACACTTAAACCCTCTTTAATACGCGCTTCTTTTTCAATTTCTTTTTCTTGTTCTTTTTCCTTTTTTTCTCTTTCTTGTAAAATAAATTTAATGCGACGCCATTGTTTTTTGATGTTTTCCGCAATACGGTCGTCAATCTTTACAGCTCTGGCACCGATATCAAAACCAAACTCCGGCAAGATTTCTAGGAGTTTTTTCGGGTTGGTATTTAGTTGTCGGGCCAGTTCAGAAACATTCATAAAGTTGCTTTTTAATATGTTTATAATTATAATGTAATTAAGCGAAAAAGTCAAGAAATTAAGTCGAAGCTTGAAAGTGCTGTCATCCCGACCGGACTCCGATACAGTATAATAAAAGTGTTGGAGGAAGTGGAGGGATCCCTTTGAACTATCTTGTTATCCCTTATGAAAATCAAATTAAACACCTTTATCCTCATTGACAAACCCAAAGGGTGGACCAGTTTTGATGTTGTGGCAAAAATTAGACGTTTGGCCAGTCAACAATCAGGTGTAAAAAAAATCAGAGTTGGTCATGCTGGAACGCTTGATCCTTTTGCTACTGGTTTGCTCATCGTCGGGGTGGGGAGAGAAGCAACCAAGCGCCTGGATGGGTTTAAAGCCCAAAAAAAGGTATATGTAGCTGAATTAACCTTGGGGCAGGTGTCTGACACCTATGATTCTGCTGGAGTGATTAGCGATGTCAATTTAGAGGAAAAGCCAAATAAAAGCCAAATCAAAGAGGCTTTGTATGGTTTTTTAGGTCAACAAAAGCAAATTCCTCCGATGTTTTCCGCAAAAAAGATAAATGGTAAAAGACTTTATGAATTGGCCAGACAGGGTAAAGAAGTGGAACGTAAACCCAGTGATATTGAAATTTATAATATAAAGTTAAAAAGGTATAAATATCCGAGACTGGTGATTAAAGTAGAATGTTCTACCGGCACCTATGTTCGCAGTTTAGTCAATGATATAGGACAAAAACTTGGTGTTGGTGCATATTGCCAGGAATTGCGACGGACAAGAATTGGAAAACATGGGGTGTGGCGAGCTGGAAAAATAGGTTGACCGTTGACTATTGACAGTCAATGGTAAATGTGCTATAATATAATTATAGCTAAATTATACTAAATTTATGACCACCCAAGACAAAATAATTGCTTTTATTAAAGAAAAAGGACAAACCAGAGCCGTGGATATGGTGGATTATTTGGGTATTTCAAAACAAGCCTTATTTAAACATCTGTCTAAACTGGTGTCTTCCGAGGTTATTATAAAAATTGGTCGTCCGCCCAAGGTTTTTTATTCGCTTAATAAAAAAATTGGTTTGACCAGTCAAACTGTTTTGCCTGAGGAAATAAAAAAAATAATTGAGCAAGAATTTTTGATCATCACTCCGGCCGGTGAGAAAAAGATGGGAGTTGATGGTTTTGTTTATTGGTGTGATAAAAATAATTTGTCAATCCAAAAAACGGCTGATGAATATATTAAAACTTTGGAAAAATATGACACCCACCGACAAGATGGCTTTATTGATGGTAGGGAAAAAATGAAAAATACTTTTTCGCAAGTTTATTTGGATCAAGTTTTTTATCTGGATTTTTATTCTATTGAGAGATTTGGTAAAACCAAGCTTGGACAGCTTTTGCTTTATGCCAAGCAAAGTCAGAATATTATTTTAATGAATGAGATCATCACGATAATCAAACCAAAAATAGAACAATTGATAAAAAAATTTCATATTGATGCGATTGCTTTTGTGCCTCCGACGGTTAAGCGAGAAAGACAACTGATGAAGGTATTGTCCAAAGGTTTGACAAATAATTTGCGAAAAATTTCTCTTACTAAGATTTCCACTCCGGTTGCGATTCCGCAAAAAACACTAAATAAGCTGGAAGATAGAATTGAAAATGCTCGAAGTACTTTTGTGGTTGAGGATGATGACTTGTTTGAAAATATTTTATTGGTAGATGATGCTATTGGTTCCGGTGCAACTTTGAATGAAGTAGCTAAAAAAATAAAAGATAAAAAAATTTGTAAAGGAAAAATTATTGGTGTATCTATTACTGGAAGTTTTAAAGAGTTTGATGTGATTAGTGGGGTGTAAGGTTTGTGTTAGAAAAATTTAAATTAAAGAAGGAACGCGTTATTTATAACCGTTCCTTTAAATTTAATCACTTGACAGTCTTTTTTTTCATTTAATTTTCTCAATGAGAAAATTAATTTTATTAATAAAGTTGGGTAATTTTTGTTTTAATAATTTAAGCCTGCAAGTAGTTTCCACTTTTTCTTCTTCGGTCAATAAACTATAAGCGCTGACTCTTGTGTCTTTCGGAAAATAAATTTTGTTGATGTCTCTCGGTTTCATTAATAATGTTTTGTGAGGGTTACCTTCAAATTCAAAAATGAACTGTCCAAGTAGTAAGAATAATCTACTGGTTGTTTCTATTCTAATTTCTTTAATTTTGTTAATAAAGTAGACTTCTCTTTGTCCGGGTTTACCGGCCTTTAAATAGTCAAAATCCTCACTACCTATTGTGGTGAGTGTTAACGTAACAAATTTCTCTTTCTTAAGATTTTTTAATTCCATGATTTTTCTCCTTGTTGTTTTTTTAAAGGGCATTATTACCTATTTATGAACTTTCTCTATTTAAACATTTTTTATCCAAATTGTCAATATTATAAATCATAAGGGTAAGAAAACTTGACAAAATCCAAATCCTTTGTTATACTATGACCATAAAAATGGCCCGTTCGTCTAACGGTTAGGACTCCACGCTTTCAATGTGGAAATAGGGGTTCGACTCCCCTACGGGCTACCAACAAAATTCTCCATTATGGAGAATTTTTGTATTTATCGTAAAGATTGATTTTCCGACCGGGAACTGATATAATATGAGCTATACGATTAAAAGATATTATTATGAGCCTTATCCGATCCCTTTTTAAATCATTTAAAAAAGCCTTTTTTTCCGATGAAGAGGTTCAAAAGTTAGCTAAAAAATATCCACGGATATCATCTTTTTTGCGATCGCGGTGTGATCGTACCAAGTTTACCGGCCTGCCCCTGACTATTTTAGGGGTGGCATTTTTTTATGTGGTGATGCTTCTTTTTGGTGCAGTCAAAGGTTTTATCAATTCTGATATTATTGTAAGCACAGATGCCCAGGTCAATGACTTGTTGTATGTTTTTCGCAATGCCACTGCAGTCAGAGTGTTTATGTGGTTCACATTGCTTGGTAATAGTTGGATAGTTGTGGTGTTTGCTTTTACATCTTCAATTATTTTATGGTTGTCAGGAAAAAAAAGGCAAATTTTTGCTTTATGGCTGGTAATTGTCGGAAGTGAAAGTTTTACCTCCATTGCCAAGCTGATTTTTCATCGTTCCAGACCAGTCACCGCAGTGTATTGGGAAAAATCAAATTCCTTCCCCAGTAGCCATGCTACCATTGCCGTGGCATTTTATGGTTTTATTGCCTATCTTTTACTCCGAAAAATTAAAAACAAGAAGCATCATTTTTTGGTTATTTTATTTACCATGGTTTTAATTTGTTTGGTTGGTTTTAGTAGACTATATCTTGGTGTGCATTATGTGAGTGATGTGTGGACAGGATATTTGGTCGGTTTGTTATGGTTGATTATTGGTATCAGTATTACAGAGTTGGCGATATTTCAAAAAAAGGATTGGTGGACTGGGCAAAAAATAATTTTTAAATACAGAAAAATAATTTTTAGTAGTTTAATTGGAACAGTATTGATTTTTTATATTGTTTTTGGTTGTTTGTATCAGCCGAAATTTTTACTGAAATTAAATAATATCGCAGAAGCGACAGTGTTGAATCAGCAAAATATTTTTCAAGATTTTGATCTGCCACGCTACACGGAAACTTTGACTGGTAATACTCAAGAACCGATAAGTTTTATTATTTTTTCTCAAGATGATAATTCTTTTAAAAGATCTATGGCCGAGGCCGGTTGGGTGTTGGCTGACCCTGTCAACCCTCATTATACCTGGGAGCTTATTAAATACGCTGTGGCGAACAAAGAATATGATACAGCACCAATGACCCCTTCATTTTGGAACAGACAAGTTCATGATTTTGGTTTTGAGAAATCTACGGAGGCAAATACAGTACGTCAACGACATCATTCCAGATTTTGGAAAACAGGACTATTGACCGAGAAAGGAGAAAATATTTATATGGGGACGGTCAGTTTGGATACTGGGATCAAATGGTTTGTCACACATAAAATTAGTCCGGATATTGATACGGAACGAGAGCTGTTATTTATTGATTTGCAAACAGCAGGCAGGATTAAAAATTTTATCAGAGTAAAATCAGTACCACCGGTGCTTGGTAAAAATTTTAGTGGGGATCAGTTTTTTACTGATGGTGAGGCTTATTTTATACAGTTTTAAATTTGTTTATTTGCCAAAAATTTTTCCTTATGTTATATTATATTATACCAATTTAGTATTATTAAATCTATGCTTAAAATCATTCAAAAATTATTATTTCTATCCGCTTTTTTTATAGGAATTTTTTTATTGCCGTCTTTGGCACGAGCTGAGGTGATTGGTGGTGGCAATCCTGTGACTGTATATTTTTTTAAAAATATTGGTTGTCCACACTGTGCGGCTGAAGAACCTTTTCTCAAAACTTTGGCAGACAAGTATGAAAATATCACTATCAAAGATTTTGAATTGAGTGAGCATCCGGAAAATATAGATTTGATGGAAGCGGCCAGCAAGGCTTTGAGTGCAAATTTTTCCGGTGTACCTGTGACTGTGATTGGAACAGAATATGTGGTGGGATTTTATAATGCAAACACCTCCGGTCGCGAAATAGAAGCGATGATTACTAACTATGCCGGTAAACGATATTATAATGATCCAATAAAAAAAATATTAGAGCAACAGATTGGCGGCGAACAAGTAGTGGTAGAAAAAGATAAAAATCCCGGCGCGCCTGATAAAGAAAAAACCCTGCCAATATTTGGTACTGTGAATCTGAAAAAAATTTCTTTGCCGGTGTTGGCTGTGGTTATTGGTTTTGCTGATGGGTTTAATCCTTGTGCTATGTGGATCTTGATTTTTCTCATTACCTTGCTTTTAGGGATGAAAGATCGTAAAAAGATGTGGATTCTTGGTTCTTTGTTTATTTTTATTTCCGCCTTGTCTTATTTTGTGTTTATGTCAGCATGGCTTAATCTGCTGTTGTTTATTGGTTTTATTTTTTGGGTGCGATTGGGAATTGCTGTTGTGGCGATAATTTTTGGTGGTTTGAATTTGAAAGATTATTTTACCAAAAAGCCTGATGAGTGTGTGGTCTCGGAAATTGCGGAGAAAAAACATCTGATGGATAAATTTAGGAAAGTTGTTCATCATAATAAATTTTGGTTGGCAGCGTTGGGAATTATTGCTTTGGGTTTTTCTGTAAATTTAGTGGAGCTTTTGTGTTCCGCCGGTTTCCCTGCTGTTTTTACCGAGGTCCTGACCTTGTCCGGTTTGTCCGGTTGGAGCTATTACGGATATATCGGACTCTACATATTATTTTACATGCTTGATGATTTGGTGGTATTCTTTTTGGCGATGTTCACTTTGCGCGCTACCGGCTTGAATGCCAAATATTTACGATTTACTAAATTGGTTGGTGGAATTTTAATGCTCT
>Ga0172381_10001294_pt1 | contig 29733 bp, 23 predicted proteins | sample Leawel6488metaG_FD_119754 | JGI IMG/M metagenome (GOLD analysis project Ga0172381, IMG submission 119754) | Leachate microbial communities from a municipal landfill in Southern Ontario, Canada - Leachate well 64-88 metaG | ecosystem: Engineered > Solid waste > Landfill > Unclassified | place... | reverse complement strand
GAAAAGGGGATGGCCATGATCAGCGGCCAGGACAAGAGCGCGGCGGCAAATTTGCAATTGGTGGCCAAAAGGCTTGAAGAAATTGATTTGATATCGCAAAAGAATTTGGTGAAGAACTTGCCCGCGGCGTTCTATGAATACAAAACCGCCAAGGCGGCGGCAAAAAAGGAAGTGGCGGCGCTGGTCGCGCAGGATCCGGATAATGCCGGAGCGATTGTTAAAGAAGCGGGCGTGGCGATGAAAAGCATCAGCGAAAAGGAGAAGCAAGTTTATGGCGTGCTTGGGTTGGATCAGAACGCCAGCAGCACCACCGATGGCACCGAAGCGGTATCCGACAAAGCGATCGTGGAATCATTGCTCGGTTATTTCAAAAAAAATCCGATTTTATCCGAAGAACAAAACAATGACCTGGCGTTTGTTCAAAAGCAATATGACGCCGGCAATTACGACCAAGCAATAGACTATTATCTAAGCAGTTCGTTGAACCGGTAATTTTGGAGGTCGCGCCTTGTTGTAATCAACAAGGTGCGACCTCGCCAAGCTGTATTTTGCATTAGAAGCTGGACGTACCGACAAAAGATTTCCATCATTCCGCCAAAAGCGGGATATGAGGATCTTTCGTCAGCAAGTCTGGCGGTTAAGAAGTCGCGATTCTCACAGCTTTAAAGCTTTGGCTGGGAGGGTTTAACAGGTCGGCGCGACAGAAGTATTAAGAAAGGTTATAAACCTTTAAGTAAAAAAACAACAATAAACAATGAATAGCAAGAAATTATTCGCAAGCGTTATCGCTATGGCGATGGCAGTGACCGTTGTTCCCGGCTTGAGCCAAGCGGAAACCGCGACTGCCACAGATTTGGCGGCTCAAATCCAGCAATTGCAGGCTCAATTAGCCGGATTGCAAGGACAGTTGGGCAATGAAACGACCTCGACCGGAACACCGGGAAGCGGATTGACAACCACAAATTATCCCGCTTGCGCCGGAGTTACCTTCACGAGAAATTTGACTCTCGGTTCCACTGGAAACGATGTCAAATGTTTGCAACAGATTTTGAACGCGAATCCTACCTTCCAGGTTGCTTTTGAAGGAGTGGGTTCTGCGGGTAACGAGACAACGTATTTTGGCGGATTGACAAAAAATGCCGTGGTTAAATTTCAGGACACTTATGCCGCTGAAATCTTGACTCCGGTTGGTTTGACTGGAGGCACTGGTTTTGTTGGCGCTTCGACTCGCGTGAAATTAAACGCGATGTTGTCCGCCGGACCGGTGATCGTTACTCCAACGGGAAATGGTTGCACCGGAACCACCGGTTATAGCACCACAACCGGATTGCCTTGCTCAACTTCGACCACGCTTCCTGAAGGTTGCACGTCAACCACTGGATATAGCCCTGTTACCGGCCAAGCGTGCACAGGCACGACCACAACCGGCTCGGGCGTGACCCAGACCGGCGCTGAAGGCACGATCACGGTGACCGTGAATCCTTCCCCTGCCGACAACAAGAAAGTTTATGAAGGCGATGTCAAGACTGATCTTTATGGTATGAAAATAAAGGCGACCGGCTCGGATGTTGATGTCCAGCGCGTCACTTTGAAATTCACCAAACAGCCTTACACTTATTTCTCCAACATTTATTTGTATGATGGAGATACTCAGGTCGCAACCGCGGCTTTGAATTCCAGCACGGTTTCCAAAGTTACGGCCAGCGATTATGAGATCACGATCACTGGTTTCTCCAGCAAGTTCATCGTTGCCAACAACACCACCAAAGTGATGACTGTTAAGGCGGATGTGAACACTGGTATTTCCAGCGGTGCGTGGGTTACCGGTACAACTGCCAATACGATTGTTGTCAGCAACCCGGGAACAACGAGCGTTCGCGGTGTTGACCAAGCTGGTTTGAATCAGTACGGCGGGACCACCACCGGGAGAACCATTTCAATTAACTCGTCAGAATCTACCAGTGCCACTTTGAGCGTTAGCACCAATAACAGCACGCCCAAAGCGCACAATGTCATTGCCGATGCGAGCCACAAGATCGTTGGCGCCACTCTTTTGTCTTTCGACATGAAGGCGACCAAGGATAATTTGATTGTTGATTCGATCGATGATGTGACGTTCACGACTTCTGCGGGTTATGCGATTCCGGAAACTGTGTATTTGGTTGATGATGCCGGTAATGTTATCGGAACCGATTCCCCGAATACGGATGCAACCGATGCGATTACTGATGGTACGGCCGATTTTAGCGATTTGAATTACACAATCGCGAAAGACACGACCAAGACCTTCACTATCAAGATCGACGACACGATCGCAACTGCAGTAGCGGCGACTCATGTCAGCACCGAAGACACCCAGAAATATAAAGTCACAGTGTATGGAGATACCGGCACGGCGCAGGTGAATTTCATCAAATCCAATGGTTTGACCGGAACCGGAACAACTTCCAGCTCCGCGGCGAGCAACGATTTGATTGCTTTCGACGAAGGCCCGGTGTTCACTTTGGCCAGCATTTCTACCACTTCGACCCAGCCTGATGCAGGTAGCGCCAGCTCAACGATTTCCTCCACCTTCAATATCACGGTGGCGGCGACTCATGGCGATATCTATATCACCAAGAAAGCGACTGCCAATGCGTTCACGATCGATTATGCGATCGAAGGCATTGACCAGGGTGCTGCGACCAGCGTGGTGTACAACCAGCCTTCCAACACGACTCTTGTGAGCAACAGCTACAAAGTCGCGGAAGGTACGACTGCTTCATTCGCGATTACCGCGACATGGGCGAACAGTGGTACAGTGGGCAACTACGACTTGCGGGTTGCGAGCATCACTTGGGGTCATCTTGCTGAAAACGATGCAAGCTATGCAGCCAAGACTTCGACCTATATGAATGGTCTTTCCGAGTGGATCGGCCAGAGCGTGTACTTGAAGTAGTTTTCTCAACCGCCCTTCTTGTGGATCGGCGGTCAGAAAAAAACATCAGCCCTTCCCCTCACGGGGCAGGGCTTTTGTTTTCCTTATTTTTAACCTTCAAATCTTAGGAAAAAGTTGTGCAAGGTCGCACCTTGCACAACTTTTATTGTTTGATAAAATTGAATTATGCCAAATGTGAAGCGCGAATTTATTAATGGCGAGATTTTTCATCTTTTTAATCGCGGAGTTGAAAAAAGAATTATTTTTACCAACGATAATGATTATTATCGTTTTGTTTTTTGTTTGTATGAATGCAACGACACAAATTCGGTAAGAATGAGCGATCGGATTTTTGATCGGCAGCAAAGAAATTTAACAAGGTCGCACCTTGCAAGCTTGCAAGGTGCGACCTTGCACAACTCGCAAAAACAAAATCGAAAGCCTTTGGTTGAAGTTATAGGTTTTACTTTAATGCCTAATCATTATCATTTGATCGTCCGCCAACTGATTGAAGGCGGAATATCTCTTTTTATGAAAAAATTAGGTGATAGCTATACTGGATATTTTAACGAGAAACACGAAAGAAAAGGCATGGGGGCGTTATTCCAGGGAAGATTTAAGGCAGTCCATGTTATTAGTGATGAGCAATTTATGCATTTGGTGGAATATATCTTTTCAAACCCGATTGAAATCATTGAATCTGATTGGAAAAGAGGCGGCGTTCGGGACGCAACTGCGGCGATTGATTTTTTGAATAATTATAAATGGTCGAGCTATTCGGATAGCATTGGAACCAAAAATTTTCCATCGGTGACGGTTCGCGATTTTTTGTGGAAAGTTTTTGGCGGTTCCGATGATGTCGAAAAGGGGATGGAAGCAGTTAAAATTTTTACCCAAGATTGGATTAAAAATAAACGTATTCTGCCGCCAAGCCTTTCATTTGAATAAAGTTGTGCAAGGTCGCACCTTGCACAACTTGAAACCATTTATTGGGTTTGATAAAATAAAATAATTTTAATAAATAATTAATTTTCCAATAATATGGTTAAAAGATTTTTGTTAATTATTTTGGGATTGGCGGTGTCGAATTTCTGTTTTGCTTCCACGCTTAGTGTTTTGCCCCAAGGCCAATATCAGACAATCCAGGCGGCGGTGGATGCGGCCGATGCCGGAGATACGATTCTGGTCAGCCCGGGAATTTATCGCGAGAATGTTGATGTTTATCAAAAGCCGCGGCTGGTTTTGAAAGCCGATAAATCAAATTCGGGAAATGCCACGTCCACGGATGTTATCATTGAAGCGGCTGATCCTGACAAACCCGCAATCAAATTGCTATACGCCAATTACGCCGTCATTGACGGTTTTATTTTGCGTGGCGCAGCCACAAGCGCGGGGATCCAATTGGGTTACGCCGCCGGCGAGGTGAAAATCAGGAATAACATCATTGAATCAAACGGCGACGGAATCTATATTGATTATTACGGTACCAACACCAATAATATAATCGGCAATATTTTCCGCGACAATTCAAAGAAAGATATTTATTTGCCGTCGCAATATTGCAGCCAAACTGGCATGGATTGCCAAAGTTCCGGCAATGAGATTTATTTTAACGATTTTTATGGCAATCCCAATCTTTATAGCGGTCCTTATACCAATTATTGGAATTCAAAAGAAGAACAAGCCTATAATTATCAAAACCAGGCGCGTATAAGCAAAATGGGAAACTATTGGGCGGGTGGCGCTGCGGAAGATCCGGATGGCGACGGCATTGGCGGCAGTCCGTACCGGGTTGGTGTTTCGGATTTTTATGATTATTATCCGCTGGCAAAACCGTTTGGAGATTATGAGGTTTATGAACCAGAGATTATTTCCGGCGATCAGGAATGGGATCAAAGCCGAGTCATCGACAAACCAGTGATAGTTCCTGCTGGGTCAAAATTAACGGTTAAAAAGGGGATTACTTTGAATATCCAAAGCCGCGGCGCGATCATTGTCGATGGCGAACTGACGGTCAAGGGAACCGTGAAAAATCCGGTGAAACTCGCGGGCGAGAATGGTTATTCCGGAAAATTGGTTTCAATCAGAAACACGGGCGCGGCTGATTTGAGGAATGTGGAAATAATTGCCAGTCTAACTGACGGCCTGCCATCGCGCCAGACTGCGGTTGCGGTGGCCGGGCAGGGAAAGTTGGAGATGCAGGCGTGCCGCGTTTCCGGCAACGTCGTGGGCGTGGAACTGGATCAAACCTTTGGCGCCAATATTAAGATCAACCGTTCAAAATTTTTCAACAACGTCGTTGATGTTGCCAACAATAACCCCGCCGACACCGTTGCCCCGGATTTCAAATATAACTGGTGGGCGGATGCCAAAATCACCGGCACCATCGATTCCTCAAATCGCGCCGCCGCCAACTTCCGCGACCCCGTGATCCTCGTCCCGGGCATCGTCGGCTCCTGGCCGGAAAACGGCGTATTAAGGATTGATCCAATCTTCCACTCGTTTGATGGTTTGATCGACCAGCTGGAAGCCGCTGGCTACGTCAAAGGCGTTGATCTGTTCGAGTTCCCTTATAATTGGCGCAATGATAATGAAAGTACAGCGCGAAGTTTTTATGGATTGATCCAGAAAATCAAAACAGACACTCAAATGCCAAAAGTTGATGTTGTTGCGCACTCGATGGGCGGTTTGGTGGCGCGTCAATACATTGAGTCAGTTTATTATCAAAACGATGTTGACCAGCTGATTACTTTGGCAACGCCAAACAACGGCTCGCCAGAATCTTATTTAACCTGGGAAGCGGGCGAATTAAAACCCGGTCTGTTTGAATCATTGGGTAGAAATGTTTTGCTTCAGGAGGCAGAAGAAATGCGATATCCTAATCTTTTCTCATATGTGCGCGAAAGAGTGCCTTCGGTGTCGCAATTATTGCCAATTTATAACTATTTATATGAGGGGAATAATCTAACGCGCTTTTATCCGAATGGTTATCCACAAAATCAATTTTTGGAGAACTTGAATTTAGCAGAAAATGTAAAAAAAATGACAACTGTGGAATATGGCAAAATAATTGCTAATCTTTCTGATAATCAAAGTACAATTACTGGATTTAACGTGGTAACATCGACCCAGCCGCCCAAATGGCAACACGGTTATCCAAGCGGTTATGATTTGCCGGTTGGTGAAAGGGGCATGGTTTGGGGTGCTGGTGATGGCACAGTGCCGCTTGTATCGGCGCAGAGTGTGAATATTTTAGCAGATGAAGAAATAATAGTTACATCAGATCATCGTGGCGCAATGAATATTAGTCGCCAAGATGTTATGGAATTATTGTCTGGTATTCGTCCGCAAGGAGCTACAATTGATTGGAGATTGCCGAATTTGATGCTAGTGCGAGTCTTTTCGCCAGTGGACATTCAAATTGTTGCGCCGGATGGAAAATGGATTGGCAAAAACATTACTAACTTGCCGGAAACCAATAAAATAGCAGGTGCGTATTATACCGGGGCTGACGCTGATGCGGAGTTTGCCACGATTCCCGATCCGAGCGGAGATTATAAAATTATTACCCAAGGCACGGGTGCGGGCGAATTCAGTGTGGAAACAACAATGATCTCGCAAAATAGCGAAAACCAGCAAGTCCAGGAAACAAGCGCGATCATCCAGGGAGTCGCGGTTTTAAACCAGCAGGATCAGTTTGCAATCGCGGTTGATGGCGGTCAGGTGGTGGTTGAAGAAAATGATATTGTTGCGCCGCTCATTGTCATAACTTCGCCGCAGAACAATGAAGTCCATTCTAATAATGAGTTTTTGACCATAGACTATTCTGTCAGCGACAATAAATCCGCTCCGGACAAAATAAACAAACAAGTTTCATTGGATGGCACAGTTATAGCTATAACGGCGAATCAAATTGATCTGGCGTTCCAAAAAACCGGAAGTCATAATTTGAAAATTGAGGCGAAAGACGAAGTGGGCAATACCGGTATCAAAGAAGTTGGATTTAAGGTTAGTGCGACAATTAATTCGATTGCGGCCAATGTGAAAAAGTTCGCCGGGCTGGGTTTGATTAAAAAACCGCAAAATATCGTGTTGGCCGCGCAGTTAAAAGCATTACAGGCGCAATTTGACGTTTTGAACAAATTAAAAACCGATAAGAAATTACCATCCAAAGCCAAAACCGCGGCAGTTAAAGCGCTAGAATTGGTAATTAACAAACAAATTGATTTGCTGATTAAAGAAATTCAAAAGGCAAGTGGGAAGGGAATCGATGTTAAAGCAGTCGATTTATTGGTTGATAGCCTAAGTTATATTAAAATAAAATTATAATTAAAAAAATATGATGGGAATTTATGAAGGTATAGGTGCGGTTTTGGGAATTGCAATTTATTGTGGTATTTTTTTGATTGCTTTGATTGGGGCGGCAATTTTTTGGGTTCATAAAAAAAAAGCATTTGCGTTTTGGTGGGTGTCGCTTATGGCTAATATTTTTTCATTTTTGTATCTTTTGGGCGGGCATGGAACATTTGTTTATATGATGCAATTTTTCAGCTTGTTTGTTTGGCCGGTGATTAATTTGTTTTGGTTGGGGATGATTGTTTTTGCGCCTAAGGCGAAGAAATGAGTTCGGAATTCGTGGAAGAGTCTAACTCTTCCACGGGTCTTTTGTCTTTGGATTGGAATTTTGTTTTTGCGGGGTTTGTATTATATACTATAGACATTGGTTTTTAGCTCTAGGGAGTTATTTTTTTGATTGAAACAATGGTTAAATTATTTTTTAAATCAGGTTTGTTTTTGATGTTGGCGGTATTTTTGTTGCCGGGTTTGGCTTGGGCGGATAGTTATGGCGACAAGGCTTCGTTTTATATCGATAAGACTTATGATGCCGCGGGTAGGGCGAAGGTGCTGTCGGTTTTGGTTTGGGCGGGCGATAAAACCTATTTTTATGTCGATGAACCGTGGTGGAACAGTTTGGACGCGGCCGGTCGGACAAAATATACCGATGCTTTCAAAAATCTTGATGGAGAATTTTCCAAAAATATTTATCCCAAACTTACGTCGCTGTTTGGCAGCGACGTGAATCCGGTGGTCAACAAAGACGGCAAGATCACGGTTTTGATCCATCCGATGGTCAAAGACGCGGGCGGGTACATAAACACCGCCGACGGCTATTTAAAGGCGCAAGCACCGGCTTCCAATGAGAGAGAGATGGTTTATCTTAACCCGAGCTATATTGACGGGCCATTGGCCAAAGCTTATCTGGCGCACGAATTCACGCATTTGATCACCTTCAACCAGAAAGAGCGTTCGCGTAACGTTTCCGAAGAAGTTTGGTTGGCCGAGGCGCGCGCCGAATACGCGTCCACGCTGATGGGTTATGATAGCCCGTTTGCCGGCAGCAATTTCGACCAGCGCGCGCGGTCATTTTCCGCGGATACCGGCAAAAGCCTGACTGATTGGGCCAATAAGCCGGCCAATTACGGCGCGGCTCATCTTTTCATCCAGTATCTGGTTGACCAATACGGCATCAAGGTTTTGGCGGATACGATGGCCACCGATCGCGCCGGAATCGATTCCATTGAATACGCACTGGCCAAAAATGGCAACGATATTGGTTTTGGAGATTTATTCCGCAACTGGCTGACGGCGCTTTTGACCAATGATTGCCGTTTGGGTGGCCAATATTGTTATAAATACGCCGGTTTGAATAATTTCAACATCGGTCCAAAGATAAACTATCTTCCCAATTCCGATGAATCGCTGCTTTCGGTGATGTACAACACGACCTATTTTGCCGGAAATTGGCAAAGGATTATCGGCGGCGACGGCAATTTGGCGCTGGAATTTTCTTCGGATCCGAAAGCAAAATTCAGAGCCCCCTATGTTTTGTGCTATGCTGACGGCACCGAATGCAAAATCGACGAACTCTTGGTTGCCGGCGACGGCAAGGGATTTTTGAAATTGCCGGATTTCGGGCGCCAATACGCGTCGCTGACATTGATCCCTTTCGCGGCCGGAAAAACATCGCTATTCAACGTTGAAAACGACGCGCTTTCTTACTCGATCAAGATCGCGGTTACCAAGAGGGATGCGGCGGCGGCTGACGATGCCTCGGTTGCGGCAAAAGAGCTTCAGGACAAGCTGTTGGCGCAAATTGAGACATTGAAAAAAGAAATCGCGCGCATCCAGGCGATACTCGCGGCGCGGATAAGTCCGCCCGCGATCAGTGTGCCGGTTTTACCGGTTGCGGCCGGGAACTATTCCTGCAAGGCGATAACCGCCGATCTCTATTTCGGGGTTGAGAATTATTCCCAGACGCGTTGCCTCCAGCAGGTGCTGAAATCCCAGGGCGGAGCCATTTATCCGCAAGGAAAAATAACCGGCAACTATTCGGTTGATACCCAAGCCGCGGTGATTCGTTTTCAGGAAAAATACGCCGCGGAAATTTTAACGCCGCTGGGATTGGAAAAAGGCACCGGATATGTAGGCCAATTTACAAGAAAAAAAATTAATGGTTTCTTTGGATATTGATTTTTGTTTATAAATAGTTTAATTTTAAAAAACTAAATTTTCGTAAAAACATGGCAAAAAAAATTGGGATTATTGGAATCGGTGTAGTTGGCGGAGCAGTTGAGAGTGTTTTGTCTGGTGCGCTATTGTATGATAAATATAAAAAGATTGGTTCTTTGGAAGAAATTAATGGAGCAGATATTATTTTTATTTGCGTGAATACACCATATGATGATAATAATGGGTGTGACATTTCGGCAGTCGATGATGCAATTTCAAACATAGCAGGGAATAAAATCATTGTTATAAAATCAACAGTGGTGCCAGGAACAACACAAAACATGCAGGATAAATATCCACAGCATTCAATATTGTTTAATCCAGAATTTTTGCGTCAGGCTAATCCTATTGAGGATATGAAAAATCCAAGCGAGCAAATAGTCGGGTACACGGCAAAAAGCCAAAATTGCGCCCAAATAATTGTTGACATTTTGCCGAAAGCCCCATTCACCTTTATTGTTTCTTCCAAGGAGGCGGAAATGGCGAAATATTTTTCTAATACATTTTTAGCCTTGAAGGTGATTTTTGCAAATCAGATATATGATTTGTGCCAAAAAACGGGCATTGATTATGAAATTGTAAAAAAAATAGCATCAGTTAATCCAAAATTTTCTTTTTCCCACTTTGATATTTGGTTTGATGGTTATCGGGGTTACAGTGGCGCTTGTCTTCCCAAGGACACTAAATCTTTAATTAAGTTTGGGATAAAATCTGGTGTTGATATGAGTCTCCTGGAGACAATGGATGCTATTAATAAGAAAATATTGCTTAATAATAAAGATATCTCTGATGAGTTGCTTCGTCTCTATCAATAAAAAATAAAACAATTAATATTTAATCTAACAGGATATCTTCCGTGGCGGGGGATAAATGTTAGTTTGGAACGAGCAAGCGGGTGGAATTATTAAACAAACCTTGCGTGGCGCAGTAAAGGGAACAACCATTGCTCTGCAACGGGCGGTTTTTCCGGATTTGGCTAAATCGGACGTAATAAAAAATGTCGAAACGATGTCATTTCAACAAACCCTGGATAATTTTGGCATAACATAATGACAACAAAAGTGGCGATTGAGCTGGTAGTACTGATTCTGACGACATTCTTTTTGTTTTTTGTTGTTGATAAGATTTTGGGGGAAATTATTTATCATTACAGCTATATTGATAACGACAACTTTGTTGCGATCCAACGCATAAACAAATTTAACGATAGTAAGAGTAAAAACAAAATTATAATCCTTGGAAGTTCAATGAGCCGAGAAGGGGTGGATGAGAAATATTTAGCCGATCAGATTGTCGGAAGTGAAATCTATAATTTTTCGATATCAAGCGGGAAACCAAGCGATTTTTTTCTGATAGCCAGTCAATTAAATGGTGTTAAAACAGCTCGTCTTGCAATTATTTGCATTTCGCCATGGATGTTTCAAAAAAATTATACCGATTCCATTTTGAATAAAAACGATCCGGTGACCAACCTTTTTTTTAATCCACAGGCAATATTAAAAATAATTCCATTGCGATGGCAAGATTCCAGCTGGTTTTTGGGTAGGTCTGTTTACTCTTTTTTTAATGTTTTAAAATACAATGATTATTTAAAACAAATTCTTGATCATAGTAATTTAAGTTTTTGGAAGACTAAAGACGAGCTTACTTTGCCGGCGATATGGAATCAATATGGTTATACAAAAAACTACAGCGAGGATTATTTTGCTGCAGCCATTAAAGACTCGACGATAAAATCAAGATTTGGCGGTGATTATTATTGGAATAGCGATGACAGCGTTCAAATGAGGGCGCTAGCGGCTGTTACAAGCCAGCTTAGGGAACAGGGGGTTAAGATATTGGTCATTGATATGCCAGTCAACCCCTACATTAAGAAATTATACGATAAAAACACGGAGGCTGATTTCGCGGCCGCCATGGCAACCATGATCCCACGCCAAGATTTTTACGAGGAGGCTTTTTTGTACGGTAAAAGCAAGTTTATTGACTTTGATCACCTTAATTATAAGGGAAGAACGTTGTTTTCAATCAACTTGGCCCGAAAAATAGCGGCGTTACATGTTTTTTAATTCTTTTGTTTTTTTTGTTTTCTTCATCGTTTTTTACCTTATTTTTCTTGTCACCGTTCAAGAGTACAAATGGTTTGTTTTTTTGATCGCAAGTTGGATTTTTTACGCCTCATTCGAGCCACATTTTTTGTTGCTTTTGTTTTTTTTGATCACGGTTGATTTTTATCTTGCATTGGCGATAAAAAAGGCAAAGCAACCGTCAAAAAAACGAATTATTCTTTTAATGTCGGTTGTTGCCAATACGGCGGCGTTATTCTTTTTTAAATACACTGATTTTTTTATATCAATTCATAATAGCGTGTTTCCTTGGATGGCATTGCCGTTTTTGAATATAGCGCTTCCAATCGGATTGTCATTTTACACATTCCAAGGAATCAGTTATCTTGTCGATGTTTATCGTAGCGCAGTTAATCCCGAAACCAGTCTGAAGTATTTTTCCCTTTACAAGAGCGCTTTCCCTCAATTGGTGGCCGGCCCTATTGAACGGGCAAACCATTTACTTCCTCAACTGAAAAAGAAATTTGTTTTTTCGGAAGTACCCTATAAAGAGGCACTATTATTGATCGTTGTCGGTTTGATAAAAAAAGTGGTAATTGCTGATAACTTAGCCGTAGTTGTCAATAAAATTTATGGATCTTATACTGATTTTAATGCGTCCACGCTTGCTGTGGCGATTGTTTTCTTTGGATTCCAAATCTACTGCGATTTTTCAGGATATGTTGACATTGCCAGGGGATTGGGTAAATTGCTCGGAATTAACTTTGCAATTAACTTTAATAGGCCTTATTTCTCAGCGGGAATTTCTGAATTTTGGCATCGATGGCACATATCGCTATCAAGTTGGGTGCGCGATTATATTTATATACCGCTGGGTGGCAACAGAAAAGGAGCGAGGAGGCAATATCTGAATCTTATTGCGGCAATGGCGGTAATGGGTTTATGGCATGGTGCTAACTGGACTTTTTTAATATGGGGGATTTATCACGGTTTATTGTTGGTTTTTGATAAACTTTTGCGGAGGTTGCCTTTTGCCGCAGGTGTGCCTAAAATAATAAAAATTGGGATAACATTTTGTTTCATAAATGTCGGTTGGATCTTTTTTAGAAGTTCGTCCGTTGCGCAGTCATTAGCTATCATTGAAAAAATATTTGTTTTTTCTTCGGTTGGCAATTTGCAATATCAACCGGGTATGCTTTTGGGTTTTTACTTAATATTTTTTTTGGTAGCAGGAGAGTATCTTGATGAAAAATATGACATTAAAAAAAGAATAATACAAACAAATTACTTTTTATTTTCGATTATTATCGTTATGCTAATATATATATTGGCATTTTGGGGAGTGCGGGATAGTTTGAGTTTCATTTATTTCCAGTTTTAAAAGAACCATGCGAATAAAACCATTTTTTAAAGATATATTTTTAACATTTATCACAGAGGCGGCAGTTCTGCTTTCCTTCTTTTTTGTCTATCGCATGGTCGCGGCTGATTTTGGGTCTCAAGGCGTTGGGGAATATTCGCTGGTTCGAAGAGTAACGGGGTTGCTTCAACCGGTGCTGCTTTTGGGGCTAGGCGTAGGGTTGGCGCGCTATGTCGCTCTTTTTTACAGTCAAAGGTATGACTACATGCGCGTTGCATGTATTGCAGTAATCAGCTTTACTATGGCGTGCTTTATTGTTATAAATTTGTTTCCCGTATTTTTCTCGGGAATTTTTTTCGGTAATTCTAACTATTCTAACTTACAATTCCCGCTTTCGGTTTTTTTGGTGGGTACTATATTCCATTCCCTTGTCTATGCTTATTTCCGCGGAGTATTGGCAATCGTCACTTTTAATTTGCTGGAAATAATAAATCTGGCAGTAATGCCTTTGTTTTTCTTATTCACGCTCAAAGACGCCAACTTGGCGGAGTATGTTTTGCGGGTTGGATTGGCTATGATTTTTGTTTCGCTTATTTTTTCCGTTGGGTTTATGAGAAAGCTAGGAAAGAAAAACAATAAACAATTTGTAGTTCAGGGTAGAGAAATGATGCGCTACGGGATTTCACGTTTTTTTGGTGATTTTATGTTAAACGGTTTTTTTTCGTTTACCGTGATTGCGACGGTTCACTTTGTGACAATGAAAGAAGTCGGTTATCTTTCGGCAGGACAAAGCATACTCAATATCCTAGCGGCTGGCACTGCTCCTTTGAGTCTGGTGCTTTTGCCTAAAATAGGCACCCTAATAAGAGAAAGACGTGAAATGGAGATGAAGGAAAGTATAGATATTCTACTTGGGGCTCTTTTTTTTATATCAATGTTCATCAGTTTTCAGCTCATGACTTTTGCGGATAAATTTCTATATTATTGGCTTGGTTCGGACTTTATTGAAGCGGTGGGCATTGTGCATATTATAGCGGCCAGCGCGGGATTTTATTTTATTTTTTTGGTTTTGCGGAGTGTACTTGATGCGGCGGAATTCAAGCCCATTAATGCTATCAATATAGCAGTTTCTTTTGCCGGATTTTTTGCCATTTGTGCCGTACTATCATTTTTTTTCGTAGATATCAAGCTGCTTTATGTTTTAACTTATGGATTTTCGTTTGGGGTTGTCCTTTTAGGTGTTCTTACTTATTTCTCGGTACAAAAGATATATCGGCGCGGATTTGCAAACGATATTTCGCTAATTTTGACAGCGATTATTATTAATATTTTTCTTGCCGTGCTGGCGATGCAGTTAAAAAATTTAATAAACTCTTTTTATTCATTAATCTTATTGGAAGTAATAATGGGAGCCTTTTATTTAGGAATAATCTGGTTATTAAGAATCGAATGGATGCGGAAATTGCCCTCCCAAATATTTTCCAGCGCACACTAACTAAGAAAAATAATTATGATATCGAAATTTAATAAATACATCCATTTTTTTTTGATAGGTTTTTTTATTGTCATAATATTTTTTATTGTATTAATAACCGAAAAGAAGCGCCAAATTTTTATTGATTCTATTGAGGAAAACACGATTGTTCATGGAATGTCAATCGAAAAATTTTCGGCGGATGGAAAAAATCAGACAATACAAACAACGGGAGCAATATTCTCCATCAATAGTGAGCAGGGAACCATTTCCATTAAGCAAAGAATTGGCGCGGACAGAGATGTGGCGGTTATTGATTTGCCGAAGGAGCTGAAAAAGGCCAAGGGGCCTCGCAAAGAAGGGTTCGATTATTATTGGGATGGCACCGAAGAATCCCAGATGATTATTTCTGGCGATTCAGTGGTCCGTTTTAAAAACATTAGAAATTTGCAGGTTTCTTTAAAATTTACGCCGGAATTTAAACAAATCGATGAAGAAATAACCAAATATAAAACGGGTGGTTTGCTGGCCTTGGATGGAAAAGGTGGTATTGCGATTGTGCCTCCAAGCTATGCGTCAAACGAAAAATATTCCAAGAAATTTGAAAACAACCAGTGGATTTTTTCGGGGAGTGATTCAATGTCGTTGTTGTTTGTTGGAATTTTGCCGCCGCGATATTTTGATTGGGAAAAATCTTTTATTAATGTTGTGCATTATTCTTCGCACGTACAGCGTTATCCAACAGACCAGGAAATCGCTCAATATAGCAAATTTGCAAAAATTTTGGAGCTTCATTCTTGGGTATGGGAAAATCGTCATGTAGAGAGTAAAAATGAAAAGGGAGAGCAAATCCCATTATGGGACGATCTTTCCTATGAGGCGCAAGCTGGTAAATGGTTGCCGGACAACGAAGAAGAATTCAAACGCGTAATAAACACAGCTCACAGATATGGTATGAAGGTTTTGCCCTATGTTGGTACGGGATCAGGAGAATTCACCTCTGAAACATATGAAAGATATTTGGAGGAAATAAAGCGCATTAAAGTAACTTATTCGATAGATGGCATATATTCTGATGGATTATTTTACCAGCATCCTGAATATGGTTATTTCGCCGCGCGAGAGTTGCGCGAAATTTTTGGAGAGGATGGATGGCTTACTTTACATGATACTCATGATGGCGGTTATTGGGCTCCCTTTATCAATACTTATATGGATTCATTGATTACCAGCGAACACAATAACTTTAATCAATGGACTTCCACTTCCTATAATATTTCAAATTCGATCGCTATGTTGTGGCCGGAAATTAATTTGGAAGAACGCGATGGTATTGGTTTTCTGAAAAAGCTTGTTGATGATAGTATTCATTATAACAACAGAATAGTTTTTATGTGCGGGTTGCAGGGACAGTGGCGATTTTGGAGACTCTATTTTACTGATAAAGAAATGGAATTCATAAAAAACTACTATTTTGAAAAAATTGACGAATTGCGGAAAAAAAATTTGATAATTATGAAATATAAAAAAACCATAAAAATTTAATTAACATGATTTCATTTGCATTTATTGCGATGCCGCTTGTTCTAACGATTTTTTTTGCCTTAACGTCATTTTTTATTGGCAAAAAAACGCCGATATTTTTTGTTGCATATTTAATTTTGTTTCTTTACACAATTTTTACTCAATTGGGGTATCTATTCTATCCTGATTTGCTCGACGTGCTTTCTTTTGGTCAATATTACGGCGAAAAATCGTTTATTGTTTATTGGTGGTACATTTTTTTGTCTTTTTTGTCGATTTTTCTTATTTTTGCGGTTGTTTGGCGCAAGAATTACCAGTCTCTGGTCAAGGTGGAGATCGACGATAAGAAACGGTTTGGCGGAGTTTGGTATATTATGTTCGTTATTTTTTACGAAATTATACTTTTAGCTTTTTTGATTGCTAATTATCGGGAACTGGGATATTCGACTCAAGGGGTTATGAAAAACAGCACAATATGGTTTTATATGTTTGCGTTAAATGGAATTTTAATGCTCACTCTTTATATAAAAATAACTGTTTTGAACCGGGGATCGGCAAAGTTAGTGTATTTGTTTTTATTTGCAGTTTCGGTTTTGATTTTTATGGCAACGGCTATTCGTTCTGGCCAACGCATAGAAATAGGATCGACTTTGCTCAGTTTTTTGGTTTTTTTTTGGTATCGCTTTTCAAAACAGATATTAGCGCAAAAAAAAATAATTTTATACGTCATGGCAATTATTTTGCTGGCGGGCATAGTTTTCCAGGGTATTCGCAATAGCCGCGGTGGCAATGAAGGGCCGGGTCCGTTTTTTGCGGTGTTACGGAATCCGGATACTTATTCCCAGCTTTTCCGGCCGGAGATTGTTATTTTTCAAGATTGGTTCGTTCCTTCGCTAACTCTTGTTACGTCAATAGAAAAAGATATTAAGATACCAATAACCGCATTATGGTCAGATTTATCTCTTTTTATACCTTTCATAAGCCACATATCTCTTGGAGAAATTATCTCGAGGATAATCGACCCCGATGGCATCACCGGCTACGGATACTACGTCCTGACAGAAGGTTACAATTTGGTTGGTTTTTTCGGATTTATGATTTCGGCGGTGATTTTCGTTTTAGGGTTTAGGCTCCTTGAGTTATTTTTTGCTTCCACAAAAGATAACCTGTTTAATGCGTTTATGTGTGCAATAATCGCATATTCGATAATTGATATTATCCGAGGGCAGAATATTTTTTATTTGAAAACGCTTTATCTCTATTTTTTGCCGTCACTGCTTTTCTATTACTTAATGAGTGGTAAAAGAATATCATTGATGGTTTTGGCACAAAACGGGCGACTCCAGCAGAAAAAAAACCATTCGGCTAAGACTAATTAGCTGTGCGCAACTGTTTTATTGTAGAGCTACATTAACAGCGAAAATATTAATTATCGTAAAGTGACGGTGCAACCATTGGATTGCTTGGCACTGCGAATTAAAATCAATAAAATACCGGTGCGAATAGCAGTACTTGGCAGTTGCGATTAAAAATGCAATACTTGATAAATTGGAAAACGTAAAAATAGCTGAGGCCGTGCTTAAAAAAACAAAAAATAGCCTTTAGTTTTAAAAAATGCTTGCGATTTGTTAAACTAATCCAAGAGTAATTTCATGAGTAAATGTTTAATAACCGGTGCTGCTGGGTTTATAGGTTTGCATTTGACTGAAAGCTTGCTGCAATCGGGAAAGGAAGTGGTTGCAATTGGAATTGCTAATAAAGGTTTTGTTCCAGATAAAAAAATTAAATTTTACGAGACAACAGTAGGCGATCCGATTGTCAGTGAAATATTTAAAAAAGAAAAGCCTGAGATTGTGTACCATTTGTCTGGGCCGATTTATTTGAGACGGGCGATTGATGATCCGTTTTTTGAGTTGAGTGCAAATTTTTTTACCGATATCAGAAAATTACTTTATTATAGCCGCGACTGCGGTGTCAAAAAAATTATATATACTTCTTCGGGGGGCGCTCTTTATGGGCCGGATTCACCGATTCCGACATCCGAAAAAACGCGAGTTTGCCCTGATTCTTTTTACGGGATTGCGAATTTGATGATTGAAAAGATGATTGAAAGTTATTGCGAGAATTTTAAATTTTTTTTTGCGATTTTAAGATTAAGCAATGCTTATGGGCCGCGACAATGGAAAGAGGGGATAATTCCTTCGATTGTTTCATCGATAATTGCAAACAAACCAGTTAATATTAGTGGCGACGGAGAACAAACAAGAGATTTTGTTTATGTGGGTGATGTCGTCAAGGCTTTGGGGTGTGCTTCTGAAATCAAAACTAATGGAATTATAAATGTCGGGTACGGTCAGGAAATAACCCTTAATCTTCTTTGTGAAAAAATTTCCAAGATATTAGGAAAAAATGCAAACATTGTTTATCAAAAAGATAAACCATCCGGTGTTCGGCGAAGCGCGGTCGATATTTCCAAAATTAAAAAAGAATTAGGCTGGGAACCCGTTATCTCGCTGGAGCAGGGGTTAAGGGAGACAATCGATTGGTTTAAGCTCAAAGAGAAATGAATGATAAAAAGATCAGTATTTGTTATTTGGCGGATGCGGTAAGCCCGCATACGATTAAATTAGCAGAATATTTTCAAAAGAGAGGGCATAAGATTATGGTCATTTCTTTTAATCCCGGAGTCTCTGGGAATGTTTCTACCCATTATATAGATTCGGGATTATTTTCGAGTTTTAAAATTAAATATATCGTCGGGTTACCGAAATTAAAGGAAGAAATCCGAATACTCAATCCCGATATTTTGCATGCAGTCTATGCGACAAGCTACGGATTTGCTGGGGCGTGTCTTAATTTTCATCCCTACGTTGTTTCTGTTATTGGGTCGGACGTGGCAATACGCCCGCAAGATTCTTTTATTTTCAAATGGTTGGTTCAGTATGCGATCAGAAAGGCGGATGCGATTCATTCGCAATCGCAACACCTAACCGACAGATTGATTTCGTTAGGGGCTAAATCTGATAAAATTTCAACTTTTACCTATGGAATAGACATCGCCGCTGGTTTTTTTTTGCAAGCAAGAGAGTTTGTCGGCAAGGGAGGGGTGGTTATCAGTACAAGAGCGCTTGAAACAGTTTATAACATTGATCTTTTGATTAAAGCCATCCCGCTAGTTTTAGAGAAGATGCCGAATACTAAATTGCTAATTGTTGGAAGGGGTAGTTTGGAAAAAAAATTAAAAAGGGAAGTCGAGAAACTTAAAATCGGGTCTGCCGTGGAATTTATAGGTTATTTATCATATGAAAATCTAGCTAATGTTTTAAAAAAAGCAGACGTTTATGTTTCTACGTCTTTGTCAGATGGTCAGTCAATATCATTGTTGGAGGGTATGGCAATGGGGGTTTTCCCGGTAGTGTCCGATATTGAAGGAAATCGAAATTGGGTGCGGAATGGAGAGAATGGTTTCCTATGTTCTGTGTTCGATCCCGAAGATTTGGCCAAAAAAATTATTAAAGCGTTATCGGATCCAACATTAAGGAAGTCGGCCTATGCCATAAATAAGCGGATTATCGAAAAAAAAGGGTCTTTGGAAAAAAATATGGCGTTAATGGAAAATCAATATTTTCACTTGATTAAGGGCGTTTAAAAATGTAAAATGATGAAAATTTATTAGCAAGCCAGAAGATCACAGGCTTGTTTATTGTTTGAAGCAAAAATTATTTGTATTTTGTATGTTTATATTGGATTTTTTAATTATTAGCTCTCGACAAAAAGTAATATAGCAATAATTTGATGCATTTTGAAAAAATTAAGATAAATAATATGAGATATCACGGATTTGCAACAAGGGATTATTTAATTATGCAAAATATTACCCTCGGGAAAGAAAAATCTTTGTTGGAGATTGGCGTAGGAGTTGGCAGTACCATTGAATTGATTATCGGTAAAGTCAAAGAAATCTATGGCATAGATATAAGTAGAGAACTCATTGAAGCATTAAAATTGGTTTACCAAAATAATAATTGCGTTAAAATGCAATGTTTAGATGTGTGCGAGGAGAATGATTTTGACAAAAAATTTGACGTTATCTATTCGGCGGATACGCTCGAACACGTAAAAATGGCAAACGCCTTTTTTGATTTTATTGCAAAGCATCTTTTTACCGATGGTGTGTCAGTGGTTACGTTTCCTAATGAATCGAAGCAAAAACACCACGGCATTACTTGGTTTGGATGTAGGGATGAACTTTTGACGCTTGTGGATAACGCCGGGTTAAAAATTGTCGAGTTGTGTGAAGTCAAACCAACAGTTTGGCACGTTATTATCAGGAGATGGCTTTGGGATTTACCAAAATCGTTAGTGTCTCGTGGCAATAAAAAAAAATTACCGCAGACCTTCGATCAGACTGAAGCATTCCAAATTTTTAAAAATACTGCAAACATTAAAACTCTTTTTTTCGCTTATTATGCAAAAGTTATAACTAAGATAGCGGTATTATTGCCACTATACGAATATCGTGACGTTGGTGAAAAAATTAACAATAAGATTTTGCTTATGCGCCTTAAATTGAAGTGAAATTATTAAAAGATATTTTTTATTATTATGTCAAATTTGCCTTTTGTTTCAGTTGTTATCCCTTGTCGTAACGAGGAAAAATTTATTGGTGCGTGTCTCGATTCAATAATTATAAACGATTATCCAAAAGATAAATTGGAAATTTTAGTCGTCGATGGAATAAGTAATGATAGAACAAGGAAGATTTTGGAAAAATATTCAAAAGAATGCCGATACATTAAAATACTAGATAATTTAAAAAAGATCATCCCTGTTGCAATGAATATTGGGATCGGGAATGCAAAGGGCGAAATTATCATGAAAATGGATGGCCATGCCACCTATCAAAAAAATTATGTTTCAAGGTGTGTCGAATATTTAAATGAGTACAGTGCGGATAATGTGGGCGGTATATGGAAAATAGTCCCGAGAGAAAATACACCTATAAGCAAGGCAATCGCTCTTGCTTTATCTGGCCGTTTTGGGTCTGGCGACGCCTATATCAAAATTGGATCAAAAAAACCACGGTGGTCTGATAGTGTATCTTTTGGTTGTTTCAAAAAGGGAATTTTTAAAAAAATCGGGCTATTCAACGAAAAACTTATCAGAGGTTCAGATATGGATTTTAATAAGCGAATAAAAAAAGCTGGTGGCAAAATTTTGCTTGTTCCCGATATCGTCACTAATTATTATGCTGATGCTAATTTTAAATCTTCCTGGAGGCATAATTACAGTGATGGTTTTTGGACCACCCATGTATTGAAATTCGGGAGCAATGCTTTTTCTGTAAGGCACTTGATTCCGCTTTTTTTTGTGTTAAATTTAATATTGTCGGCTTTATTATCATTCGTTTTTTTTCCTTTTCTGTGGTTGTTTTTGTCGATAATCGGAGCATACAGTTTGGCGAGTATTGTTGCTTCTGCCAATATTTTGGTACATACTAGGCAAAAAGATGCTCGATATTTATTTTTACTTCCTGCGGCATTTTTAATACGGCATACAGCCCATGGAATTGGAGCTTTGTTCGGTCTGATAATTCCAAGAAGAACGGGGAAGTGAGCGCAAGTATACAGAATTTCAATCAAGCATTTATGTTGGAATATGGATATAGATTATTATCAATTATTAATGAAAAGAATATTGGATATTGTGTTTTCCATATTAATGATTGTGTTTTTGGTGCCAGCAATGATTATGATATCTTTCGCGATAAAAATTGATTCTAAGGGTCCTCTAATATTCAAACAAGCTCGGTTGGGAAGATACGGCAAGCCGTTCATTCTATTCAAATTTCGTACCATGGTTGTCGGCGCGGAAAATATGGGGACGGGGTTGTTTAATTATAAGAATGACGGCAGGGTAACAAGGGTCGGAAAGGTATTGCGTTTGATCAGTTTGGATGAATTGCCGCAATTGTTTAATATATTTAAAGGGGAAATGGCTTTTGTAGGGCCAAGGCCGCCTGTGACTTACGAATATGGTAGATACGAAGCGTTCAGCGATAAAGTCAAGAAACGTTTTGTTGTTAGACCGGGGATTACGGGATATGCTCAAATCAAGGGTAGAAATGAATTGTCATGGGACGAAAAGGTAAAATATGATATAGAATATATTGATAAATTTAAAAAATGGGGATTGATTCTTGATTTTAAAATATTAATCGTAACGTTCACCAAGATAGTTGCCATGCAGGGTGTTTATGAAATAAAAAAAGATTAGTTATTGAATAATAATATAGATTAGTCATTTTTTATAGTTGAAGCCCAAAATAGCAATTTAGATATATTAACTGTATTTGCGGTTTTAATGTTTTAAGGTATGGGTAATGTCCATAAAAATATATATGCAAAATGTAAACGTAGCTTGGTATAACGGCAAACTTATTCCCATTCAAGATGCAAAGATAAACATTTTGTCTCCTTGCGCTCAATTTGGGACTAATATATTTGAAGGTATTAGGGGATATTGGAATGATAAACAGCAGGAGCTGTATTGTTTTCGTTTGGACCGGCACTATAAAAGATTGAAAGAATCTGCAAAAATAATGAGATTTGAAATGACCTATGGCGATGCCGATTTTAAGGATGCTTTATTCGATGTGTTAAAAGCAAATCAATTTAAGGAAGATATACAAATCAGGCACATTGTTTTTATCGATGGTTCCGGCAGTTGGTATTCCACTGGGCCAGTGGGTATGTTTGTTTATGCAAAGCCCGGCAATAGATCGTTTGGCGGGAAACGAGGTATTGATTGTTGCGTGAGTTCTTGGGAAAGAATAAATGATGCCTCCATGCCGCCGAGAATTAAAGCGGGTTCCAATTACCAAAATAGTAGAATGGTTCAATTGGAAGCCGTTGCAAACGGATATGACAGTGCGATTATTTTAAATAAATTCAATAAAGTGTCTGAAGGTCCCGGATCTTGTATCTTTATGGTGAGAAACAATCAGTTAGTAACGCCGCCAGTTACGGCCGGAATATTGGAAAGCGTAACCCGAGATACCATTATGGAGTTGGCGGAATCTGAGTTAAATATCAAAGTGTGCGAGAGGGAGATCGATAGGACGGAGCTTTATGTGGCCGAAGAAGTTTTTCTTTGTGGCACTGCTATGGAAATTACTCCTGTTTTGAATATAGATAAAATTCCCGTAGGCAACAAGGAGCCCGGTTCGATAACCAATGAACTTTTTAAAACATATTTTCAAATAGTTAGGGGGGAAAGAAACGACCATATGGATTGGTTGACTCCGGTTTATGGGAAAATGACCATATAGGTTTTGTGACGATAAAAAAATAATTATTGGGGAAATATAATAATATGTCTTTTGTCCTTATGTTAATAACAAATAATCCGGCCATTGCTGAGGAGGCGGATAGAGCGGGGGTGGATAGAATTTTTTTAGATTTTGAAATCTTAGGCAAATATGAGCGGCAAGGACATTTGGATACCCATATCGCGCAGCATAATTTGGAGGACATTGGAAAGATAAAAAATGTAGTTACGCGCAGTAAAATTATATCTAGAATTAATCCGCTAAATAAAAATACCAAAAAAGAAATAGAAAAAGTAATAAAATACGGTACAGATATAGTGATGCTTCCGATGTACCGAAATGCCGAAGAAGTGGAAAAATTTGTCGGTTATGTTGGGGGCAGGGCAAAGACGTGCTTACTTTTGGAAACTGCGCAAGCTATGGTGAGAATAGACGATACTTTGGAAGTTGGCGGGATTGACGAAATTCATATTGGCCTGAATGATTTGCATTTAAGTTTGGGGCTTGATTTTATGTTTGAGCCGTTAAGCGGCGGGATAGTCGAATATTTGGGAAATAAAATAAGAAATAAAAAAATCAGGTGGGGGTTTGGGGGCATAGCACAAATCGGGGAAGGAATTCTGCCCGCAGAATTTATTATCGGCGAACATATCAGATTGGGATCTGAAATGGCAATATTATCGCGAACTTTTAAAAATAAAAACAAAAACTTAGCGGGTGAAACAAAAAAAATAAGAGAAAGGATAAATGAGTCTAAAAAATGGGATATCGCAAAATTAAGAAAAAATAAAATGAATGTGCGGATACTGGTCAATGGAATAGTCAACGAATTAAAAAAAAGCGGCAAACCAATATTTTCTCCGGCATCGACAGAGAGTCATAATCATAATTGAAAAAGTAAAATAATAATTATAAGTAATTAAAAATAATGGAAATTACTTGGGATTTATTGAAAAAACTTAATAATAAATACGGGGAATCATTTTATTTGTTAGATTCCCATAAATTTGAAGAAAATTATAAAGAATTTATCAAAGTATTCAGAGATATATATCCCAATACTTTTGTTGCGTATTCCTATAAAACAAATTATATACCAAAATTATGCAAAATCATTAATTCTTACGGGGGTTATGCCGAAGTTGTATCTGAAATGGAATATGATTTAGCTACAAGGATTGGCGTATTGCCAAAGAATGTCATTTTTAATGGTCCCTACAAAACTGAAGCAGTGATGGAAATAATTTTACTTGGCGGGGGCATTGTGAATTTGGATTCGTTTTATGAGATAGATATTGTCGAAAAAATTGCTAAAAATAACCTCAATGTAAATATTTCTGTGGGGATTAGGTGCAATTTTAAACTAAGTCGATCCGGAGCGTCGAGGTTTGGATTTGATGTTGACGGCGATGAGCTGTCCCAGGCAATATCTAAGCTAAGGAAAATTAACAATGTTAATATCGCAGGATTGCATTGCCATTATCCCAATAGAAATATTGAATCGTTCACCTATCGTGTCGATGAGATGGTTAATTTGTCAAAAAAATATTTTTCCTTGCCTCCTAAATTTATTGACCTTGGCGGCGGTTATTTCGGTAAAATGAGCCGATCGCTAAAAGATCAATTTGATTTTGATGTTCCCAGCTATAAAGAATACGCCGAAAAAATAGCTACAAAATTTAAATTATTTTATCAGGATATTGATGATGCCGCAAAGCCAAAATTAATACTTGAACCGGGAACTGCGCTTGCAGCAGATACTGTGAAATTTGTGACAAGGGTAATTAATATAAAGACGATAGGCAATAAAAAAATTGCTACTGTTTCCGGAAGTAAATATAATATTAGTCCAACGTTAAATGATAAAAATTTGCCAATAAATATCTACCGGGATTTAAACGATTGTTCCGCAGAAGAATATGAAGCGATAGATATCGCTGGGTATACATGCATTGAACATGATTACCTGTACAAAGATTATAAAGGGCGTTTGGAAATAGGTGATTACGTGGTGTTCGATAATGCGGGTTCCTACTCTTTCGTTTTGAAGCCGCCATTTATTATGCCTAATTTTGCCATTATTGAGTACGATTTTAAAGAGGATAAGGCCGAAATTATTAAAAGAAAAGAAGAAAGTAATGATATTTTTAAAACGTTCATATTTTAATGGAAAATTTTTTGAAAACTTTATTAAAATTAGGTTCAAAGTATAAATTTTTTTGTTTTTTGATCGCTGATTCTTTTGCCATTGCGATTTCCGTTTATCTGGCTTTTTCCGTGCGTTTTGAGGGTGCGATATCTAGCAGTTATTATCTTAGTGCCGTGCGTTTAATTTTGATTAATTTGATTATTTGTCTTGTTGTATTTTATTTTTTGAAACTTTATTCGTTTTCTTGGACTTATGTCAGCACGCAGGATTTAGTGGCGGTTTTTAAAGCAGTTGTTATTTCATTGCTTTGCACTGTAGGCGTGTTTTTTGTGTTCAGGGATATGCCATTTTTTTCCGGGTTTCCCCGATCGATTATTTTTATTAGTTATTTTTTTATTTTTATTTTAAGCGGGGGGATTCGTTTTGCAAAACGATTGTATCGCCAAATATTTTTGTTTGACTCCATAAATGGCAAAAAAAGAATATTAATCATCGGTGCTGGTGATGCGGGTGAGCAAGTTGCGCGTGGTATTCTAAGTTCCAGTGGAAGCCATTACATAACTGTGGGTTTTGTTGATGATAATAAGTCGCGATGGGGTAATTTGATTCATGGTATTGAGGTTTTGGGGTCGATTGACGAAGTTCCCAAAATTGTTGCAAAAAATAATATTGAAGAAATAATTATTGCGTTGCCTTCCGCTGGTTCGAAGGCGATTCGACGAGCGGTGGAATTGGGACGACTGGCTGATATTAAAAATATAAAAATTGTCCCTTCGATCCATGAGTTAATTGATGGAAACGTTTCCCCTGCCAATATCAGAGACGTTGAGGTCGAGGATCTTTTGGAAAGGGATGCGGTGATGCTTGACATGGCTGCAATTAGCGGTTTTATCAAAAACAAAACGATTCTAGTTACGGGCGCGGCTGGTTCAATCGGGTCGGAATTATGTCGCCAAATCATGAAGTTCAACCCTAAAATGTTGCTGGTTTTGGATCAGGATGAGACCGGGATTTTTAATATTGAAGAGGAATTGAAAGACAATTATTCCGATTTTAGTATTGTTCCGCTTATTGCTGATATTTGTGATGGAACAAAAATAAAACATATTTTTGAAAAATTTCGGCCCGCGGTTGTTTTTCATGCCGCCGCATATAAGCATGTTCCTTTGATGGAGGAAATGCCTGATGAGGCGGTGAAGAATAATATTTTTGGAACCAAGGCCGTTGCCGCCGCGGCAATGGCCGCGGGTGCGGAAAAGTTTGTTATGATTTCCACCGACAAGGCGGTGAATCCGACTTCGGTGATGGGCGCGACCAAAAGGGTGTGCGAAATGGTTTGCCAGAATTTCAACGCAAAAAACGCCACGAAATTCATTTCAGTGCGGTTTGGCAATGTGCTAAACAGCCGCGGCAGCGTGATCCCGACTTTCCGGGAGCAGATCAGAAAGGGTGGGCCGGTTGAGGTGACGGATCCGGAGATGACACGATATTTTATGCTAACTTCGGAAGCTTGTCTGTTGGTTTTGCAAGCTGGAGCAATAGGCAGTGGAGGGGAGGTGTTTGTTTTAGATATGGGTAAACCGGTAAAAATACTTGATCTGGCCCGTGAAATGATCAAATTATCGGGTTTTGAACCGGACAAGGATATTCCGATAGTTTTTATCGGCCGCCGGCCCGGGGAAAAACTTTATGAAGAATTATTGACCGCGGCCGAAGGCACGATTGCGACCCGGAATCAAAAAATTTACATTGCCAAGCAGGAAAATACCGATGAGGGGAAATTAAATCTGTGTTTGGCGGATTTTGGCGATATTAGCGGCTTGGATCGGCCGAAAATTGAACAGTTGCTTAAAGAATTGGTCCCTTCTTTCAATCATCAAAAATAGAATAAGACTGTTGAACAATTATTCAACAGTTAAAAAAACTTATGGATAAACAATCGAATGAAAATGAGTACCAGGAAATAGACTTGCGCGATGTTATTAATGTCGTTGTTAAAAAAATCTGGTTGATTGCCGCGGCGGTTGCGGTCGCCGCGGTTGCGGCAGTGGTAATAAGCAAGATGTTGCCCAAAACATATTCAATCTCCACATCGCTTGAGGTTGGATTAGTGGTAAAAGACGGGACTCCGCAAATAATTGAACGCGTTGGCCAGGTCGTTGAAAAAAAGAACAAGGATGTATACGGCATCCAGGTGCGGAAAACTTTGGGTATCAGCCAATCCGAATATCCTGATATAAAAACCGAGATCGGGAAAGATACCAATATCATTACTTTTACCGCGCAATCGTCGAAAACCGACATGGCATTGAAAATTCTGGAAACCGTCAACGGCTTGATCGTTGATGACCATTTTAAAACGTACGGAATTTTTAAAAAGGAACTTGAGGATAATATCGCTGCTGAAAATAAAAACAAGGAACAATTGGCGCAAAAGATTGTATCGCTGGAATCCGAGAAAAATAACTACGAAAAACAGGCGTCTTTATTGGGTAATACCTATCGGGATAGTTTTGATGTCGGCACCCAGGTTGCTTTTTTGAACGCAAAAAATCAGGTGGAAATGAAGAAAAAAGAGATTGCGGACTTATATACATTGGGTATTGAATCCGATAAAAAGATAAATGCTTTGCGCGAATATTTGGAAACCATGAAGCCGACGACGGTGATAAAGTCCCCGGTTGTTTCGGAAATTCCGGTTGGCCCCAAAACTTTGTTGAACATGGTTCTTACTGCGCTGCTTGCGCTTATTGCCGCCTTGTTTTTTGTTTTTGCCGCCGACTGGTGGAAAAAATCAAAATGAACACCCAATTTATCTTAAGATTAATAAAATCCGGTATTTTCGCGCTTTTGCTGACGTTATTCATAGTTGATAAGCAGTTTTATTTCCCTTTTGTGGGGTTGAAAGGCGTTTATTTTATGGTGGTGGCGGAAACGGTTTTTTTTCTGTGGCTGGTTTTGGCTTTGCGATGGAAAAAATACCGTTTGAACATTAAAAATCCGGTGATTGCTTCGGTCGCGGCGTTTTTGGCGGTTTCCTTTTCCGCCGCGCTGCTCGGTCCGAATTTTTCCACGAGCTTTTGGTCGGATTTTGAAAGGATGGCGGGCGTTTTGATGCTTTTTCATCTTGCTGCGGTTTGCGTTGTTTCTTCATTGGTATTTGAAGCACGCGACTGGAAATGGTTTTTCTGCGCCAGCGTTGCCATGGCTTCGATAATTGGCGTTGAGGCGCTGTTCAATAGCGATCCGAATGCGCGCGCTGGGGGGTTCATTGGCAATGATTCGTTTTTGGGGTCTTATCTTCTTTTTAATATTTTCATCGCGCTTTATCTGGCAATTTCGCGAAAATACCAGGATTCCAAATGGTTGAGACTTTCGGCTTTGGTGGCATTCGCGGTTTTATCGTTTTGCTTGCTTTTCGAAGGAACGCAATTTTGGGCAAGTTTGCTGGCGAAAAATCCGCAACTGCCGGAGGCTGGTTTATTTAGGGATATAATTGGCGCCGGTGCCCGCGCCGCCAAGGTTTCATTGGCTGGAGGGTTGACCTTTTTGGGGTTGCTTTGGTTGTCATTTCGCAAAAATTTCTTAAAGAACATCGGCCGGGCGATGAGCGTAGTTTTTGTTTTTGGCACAATTTTGGTAATTATTTTTTCAATTCAGCCGGGGAATGCAGTTTATCGTGTAATGGAAAATCGTTTTAGCGAAGGGACTATCTATGGCCGGATTGTTGTTTGGGAAATCGCTTGGAAGGGATTTCTGAATCGGTCTTTACTGGGTTGGGGGCCGGAAAATTTTGATTTGGTTTTTGCGCGACATTATAATTCTTGTTTGGGTACGGTGGAATGTGCGGGTGAAATTTGGTATGACCGGGCGCACAACATTGTTTTTGATACTTTGGCGACGACCGGGGTCGCTGGATTGATGAGTTATCTGGCGATTTTTGGCGCCGCGATTTACGTGCTCTGGAGAAAATATTTCGCGGGAGCTATTGGTTTTGCCCAGGCCGGAGTTTTCACCGCGCTGCTGGCGGCTTATTTTGTGCAGAATCTTACAGTGTTTGACATGATCACGAGCCTGATGATGTTTTTTCTGATCTTGGGATTTATTGCTTCGCTGGATAGTCCCGAAGGAAAAAGAGAAGAACAGCGTTTCCATTCGTTGTCGTTTTGGAAAATCGGCGCGGTTGCGCTGGCGTTCGCGATTTGCTTTCAATGTTTTGTTATCGGGCCTTATAATGCTGATCGCAATGTGATTCTGGCTGCGCAGAGCCCGTTGGGATCGCAAACGCGCCTTGATTTTTACAAAAAAACTTTTGATTCATCGCCAATGGGCGAATTCCAGAT